>Ga0256841_1001591_pt1 | contig 19188 bp, 16 predicted proteins | sample 356308metaG_FD_185971 | JGI IMG/M metagenome (GOLD analysis project Ga0256841, IMG submission 185971) | Hydrothermal vent microbial communities from Mid Atlantic Ridge, Atlantic Ocean - 356-308 | ecosystem: Environmental > Aquatic > Marine > Hydrothermal vents | place: Atlantic Ocean: Mid... | reverse complement strand
AACTATTGGACCCGTAGTTTCAGGCAGTTTCCTACCCTGTTAATCAATAATTTTTTCACCTTTATGGATGATGGCGGCAATGAAGTAACGGTATCCCGCGATTTGGTGGCTGCCAACTTTACCAATTGTATTGTTGACGGCAATCAAAATATAGAATTTGTACTTGATAAAGTAGATGGGGCTGCTTTTAATTACAATATTAAAAACAGTATGCTTAAGTTTTCGACTACTAATGCCGATTTATTGAACAACCCTTTATATGATTTTACAGATACCGGTGTATATCAAAATACAATTCTCAATGGCAATGCCCAATTTAAAGATGTTGAAAACAATGAATATATTATTGGCCAAGATTCTGAAGCTAATGGCAGTGCAGATGGCAATGGTGCCATGCAAGTACCTTTTGATATCTTAAATATCAGCAGAATTGCTTCGCCCGATATCGGGGCTTATCAGCATATTATTTTTGAAGATAATTGAGAGAAAATTATATTTTGATAAATTTCTTTGAAATAGACCCACCTTGTTTATCGGTAATTTTAATAATATAGATACCTTTAGAAAGGTGACTTAGCGGTATTGCTTTTTCAGACGAGGTTTGTGCTAAATTGGAAGTACTGACCAACCTACCTGTGATGTCAAAAATGGCAGCTTTGTTTAATTCTATATTTTGTAATTTTTTAATATTTAAGTCAGTATCGGTTGGATTGGGATAAATGGATACCGCCGTATTTAAAAACGCATCAGCAACACTAAGGGTTCCGGTAGTCCAAAAGCTAACCCCATTTTCATTTCCGTTACCTGTATAGACAAAGGGGCCAGAACCTGTTAAAAAATCTCCGGCAGTCCAAATACCCGCTGTGTTGGCAACACTTTCTCTACCATTGCCTGCATCTCCCCATTGCATAAAATCTATCATATTGCTCGCCAATCCGAAATTACTATTCGTAGTATATAAGCCCAAGTCAGCATCGCTATCCCTCAATAAATTCACACTTGATCCTGAAATGGTAACTGTAGCACTTCCAACTAAATTCAAAGAACCGTTCACTACTGTTAATGCACTCAATTGGTCATAACCAAATAGTGAACAAAACCAATAATTGGAAATATCTACCATAGTAGAACCGAAATTTTTGATAATAACCCTATCAGTAGATGGGTTTACTTCTACCAATCTTATTTGAGAATATAAGTTATTTGAAGCGATAATGACAAAAAAGAAGAAGAAAAATACCGAAAGTTTTTTAGTGGAAGTTATTGTTTTCATGTCAAGAGTTTAAGTTAGTAATCAGAAATACTTATTTTACAATAGAATATATACTATTGTTTCGGCTGGTTTTTGGAAAAAGTTTTTTTTACCGTCGTTTGTAAACGAAAAAACTTACAAAATAGGCTACAGATTTTTCTTAGTCATTTTTATAAACTACACCGTTTTTCATTACAAAAGATACTTTTTCTAAGGTATGGATGTTTTTAATAGGGTCATCATCTACCGCAATAATATCGGCAAATTTACCGGTGGTGATACTACCTATAGTATCATCTTTTAAAACCTTGGCATTTACCGAAGTAGCTGATTGAATGGCTTTCATAGCGGGCATGCCGCCTTCTACCATAAACCCGAATTCTCTAGCATTTTGCCCATGAGGAAATACGCCGGCATCGGTACCAAAAGCTATTAATACCCCTTTTTTGTAGGCTTTGTTAAAAGTACTTTGAATTTTTGGGCCAATGGCCAACGCCTTTGGTACTACTAATGCCGGATAAAATCCTTTAACGGCAGCTTTTTCAGCAACATATTTTCCGGCAGTAATCGTAGGTACATAATAAGTACCTTTTTGTTTCATCAATTCCATAATCTCATCGGTCATCAACGTGCCGTGTTCTATGGTAGTAATACCTGCTAATACAGCTCGTTTCATGCCTTCGGCACCATGGGCATGGGCTGCGGTTATCATTCCGTAATCATTGGCAGTTTTTACAATAGCTTCTAATTCTTCCATGGTAAACTGTGGCCCTGAGCCATCTTTGGCAACACTCAATACACCGCCGGTAGCAGTAATTTTTATGACATCAGCGCCATTTTTATACCGTTGCCTAACGGCTTTTATCGCATCGGCAGCACTGTTGATAACCCCTTCTTTTGGCCCCGGGTCGCCTCTGAGTTCTTTTCGTACACCATTGGTCGGGTCGGCATGCCCACCCGTAGTGGCAATGGCCTTTCCGGCAGTATAAATTCTTGGCCCGATAACTATACCGTTGTTGATAGCTTTCCGTAAAGCAATATTTACTCCGGTGCCCCCTAAATCCCTAACCGTTGTAAACCCTGCCAGTAAGGTTCTTTTAGCAAATACGGTAGAGCGAAATGCTACGTCTGCATCCGCCAGCCGAAATCTATTGACATAACTCTGAGCATTGTATTCGCCTTCAATATGTACATGCATATCGATTAATCCGGGAAGTACCGTTTTATTTTTGAGGTCAATAGTCTTGTCATTGGCAGAAGGGGCTTGTACATATCCTTTTTTAACTGCCGTAATTTTGTTGCCTGTAACAATAACGGTCATTTCTTTTAATACCTTGCCATTATTGGTGTCGATTAATTTTCCGCAATGTAAATAAGTACTTTGGGCAGTGAGTAAAAAGGTGAAAAATAAACTGAATAAGGTGATAATTTTTTTCATGATACTGAATAGGTAGGGGTTAAAAGTTTATATTTGGAGGATAAATGTATCAAAAAAAATAGGTGATACCAATTTTAACAAGTAAATGAATGCGAAAAAAATAATTATAACAGGCACCGGTAGGGGAATTGGCTATGAGTTGGTTCAGTTATTAGCGTCTCAAGGCCATCATGTATTGGCATTGACAAGAAATGCCGGTTCTTTACGTGAGTTGAAAGCCCTTCATCCGACAATTTCAGTATTACAAATAGCTATTTCTGAAGAACGTCAATTGAAAAAGGTTACCGATTTTATCACCGGAAATTGGCAACAAGCCGATAGGCTTATCCATAATGCAGGGCTATTGATTAACAAACCTTTTTCTGATACTACTACCGAAGATTTTTTAGAAGTGTATAAAGTAAACGTTTTTGCTGTGGCGGCATTGACAAAAGTAGTAGTGCCTTTCTTGCCTGCGGGAAGCCATGTGGTGGCTATCAGTAGTATGGGCGGTATTCAAGGCAGCATGAAATTTCCCGGCTTGGCGGCATATAGTTCTTCTAAGGGGGCTTTGATTACCTTGTTTGAATTATTGGCAGAAGAATATAAAGAGCGGCAAATTGCCTTTAATACACTAGCGTTAGGAGCAGTACAAACCGAAATGTTGGCAGAAGCATTTCCTGATTATAAGGCTCCGGTTACTGCGGTTGAAATGGCTCGTTATATTGCTGATTTTACCTTGACCGGAAACCGGCTTTACAACGGTAAAGTATTACAAGTTTCGTCTAGTACACCTTGAGAGATGGAAGAAATTCTTAAAAAATACATCCCCGGGCATGCCGTTAGATTGGTTGTAGGTTTATTAAAAGAATACCCGTGTAAACTCAAAATTGTCAATAACCGCAAAACAAAACATGGAGATTTTAGAAAACTGCAGAACGGGCAGTATCAAATTACCGTAAATAATGATTTGAACCACTATCGTTTTTTGTTGACCTTGATACATGAGTTGGCACATTTGGCAACACACCGTAAATTTGGGCTTGTAAAACCGCACGGAATAGAGTGGAAGCGGTATTTTCAACAACTGATGTTGCCTTTTTTAAATCCACAAATATTTCCCTTGGCACTATTGCCGCTGTTAGCAAACTATTTAAAAAATCCGAAAGCGAGTACCGATAGCGATGTGAGATTGTCATTGGCACTCAAAGAATTTGATGAAAAAAACGGAAATAGTTATATCTTTGAGATTCCGTTGCGGACTAAATTTATCCATAATAACCGCATTTTTGAACGTGGTAATAAAAGGCGCACGCGGTATGAATGTGTAGAACTAAAGACAAATAAAAAATATTTATTTCATCAAAATGCTGAAGTGACATTGATAAGCGAAGGCCTTTTTGAAAGTTTATAAATGATAGTTGAAAATAACCGAATACTATAAATCCCTGTTTCTGAGGGGAAGAAAAGAAAAATATGCACAATAACTATTACGCAGTCATCATGGCAGGAGGTGTAGGTTCAAGATTTTGGCCGGTAAGCACCAAAAAATTTCCGAAACAATTTCACGATATGTTAGGAACAGGAGATTCGCTCTTACAAAAAACTTTCAATCGCCTGGCGAAAGTAATTCCGAAAAAAAATATACTGATAGCCACCAATAAAAAATATAAAGAACTGGTGTTAAGTCAGTTAAAAGGAGTGAAAGAGCAACAGTTGTTATTAGAGCCGGCTATGCGAAATACGGCACCTTGTATTTTATATGCGGCTTTAAAAATAAAACAAGAAAATCAGGATGCGGTAATGATTGTAGCCCCTTCAGACCATTGGATAGATGACGAAACAACGTTTATTGACAATATCAAAACAGCTTTTACGGCCTGTGAAAAAAATGATATGTTGATGACCTTGGGCATACAACCTACCTATCCAAATACAGGATATGGGTATATAGAGTTTGAAAATTCGGCTTCCGAAATAAAAAAGGTTACCCAATTTACAGAAAAACCAAATGTAGCAACAGCCACACGATTTCTCAAAAGCGGCAATTATGTGTGGAATGCCGGAATTTTTATTTGGAGTGTCAAAAGTATCAGTACGGCTTTTGAAAATTATTTACCCGAAATGAATACCTTATTTTGTAAAGGAAATGCTGTTTATAATACCGATTTTGAAGACGATTTTATAGAAGACAATTATGGGCATGCCGAAAATATCTCTATCGATTACGGCATCATGCAACAAGCACAAAATATTTATACCTTACCGGTAGATTTTGGTTGGAATGATTTGGGTACATGGAGTTCACTATATGATAAATTGGATAAAGACAAAGCACAAAATGCGGTAGTCAATGCCAATATAATTTTTAACGATGCTTCGGGTAATATGGTGAGGACTTCAAAAAACAAACATGTTGTTATTCAAGGGCTGGATGATTTTATCGTGGTTGAAAAAGAAGATGTTTTATTGATTTGCCCTAAAAAAAGCGAACAGGAAATCAAACAAATTGTATCACAAGTAAAAGAACAATTTGGTGATGATTTCGTATAATAGAGTATAGCTAAACAATAGCCTATGGAAAGTAATAATAATATTGAAGCCGAATTAGAAGAGAAAAAAGAAGAAGCCAAAAAGAAAGTAACCGGATTGTTAGGAGGTATTAAAGAGTTTTTAATTGTATTGCTTGACATTAAAAATGATACCGATAAAGACGGAACAGCCCAAGCGGTAAAAGATAATATTTCTATGCAAGGCCATACGGCTTGGATTTTAGTATTTTCTATCTTAATAGCATCTATTGGGTTGAATGCCAATTCTACGGCGGTAGTGATTGGCGCCATGCTTATTTCGCCATTAATGGGACCTATTTTAGGGGTTGGCCTGTCATTTGGTATCAATGATATTGACACATTGCGAAAGTCTATGGTAAATTTAGGCGTTATGGTAGGCTTGAGTTTAACCACTTCCTTTTTATTTTTTAGCATTCCGTTGTTTCAAGAAGCTACGCCCGAAATTTTAGCTAGAACAAGGCCCGATGTACGTGATGTTTTTATTGCACTTGCCGGTGGTTTGGCATTGATAATTGCCATTAGCCGCCCCTCGCCACAAACCAATACAGTTGCCGGTGTTGCCATTGCTACAGCTTTGATGCCACCCTTATGTACGGCGGGTTATGGGTTGGCAACATGGAATTTATCATACTTTTTAGGAGCCATGTTTTTATTTGTTATCAATACCATATTTATAGCTTTGGCAACTTTTATGATTGTTAAATTTTTAAAATTCCCGATGGTAAAATATATCAATTCTGCCAAGCGCAAACGTATTGCACAGTTTGCTTCATTGGTAGCATTTATCATCTTGGCAGGAAGTATTTGGCAGTTTTACGGCTTGTTTAAAGAAAATGAATTCAAACAAAGAGCCGTTGAGTTTGTAAAAGAAATGAAAAATAACGGAATTAGCATTATTGATGAAAACGAAGATAATTTTAATTATAAAAGAAAACTCATCAATATCGTATTATACGGTAGAAACCTAACCGAAGAAGAACAAAATAAATGGCGTGAAAAATTGGCAGATTTCAACCTTAAAGGCACTACGTTGGTAATGAAACAAGGTATTGATAATTCTGATTTACGCGCAGAGGTTAAAAGTTTAACCGACTTATATGCACAAAATCAAAAGATTATCACCTCCCGCGACGAGAGTATTAAAGAAAAAGAAGACCGTATTCGTTTGTTAGAAAGCGAATTGTCAAAATTTTATAAAGAAATAGTTCCTTTTAAAACGGTAAGCGAAGAAGCAAAAATAAACTATGAAGATTTAGAACGGTTGAGCTATTACAAACAAATTTCAAGAAGTTTTGACAAAAAAGACTCCATTCATTATAATAAAATGGATTCTATCAATGTGTTTAGCGTAAAATGGAAAGGCCATATAAAGAGGAAAAAATTAGAAAATGAAGAAAAAAAATTAACGTTGTGGCTAAAAAAACGATTGGCATTAGATACCCTGAAAGTGGTGAGAGAGTAATAATTGGGCGGTAAGTTTTTGAAATTTATTGCTAAGAATCTGGGGCAAAAATTTATAAACCACTTTCTTTAAGTTGTGCTTCCCTAACTTTTTTAAATAAGTTTGACGAATACACAAAATCGGTAATGGCTTTATTGTCGGTTTTAAAAATATCATCGCTGGTACCTTCCCATTCTTTAATACCGTCTTTTAGAAAGATAATTTTTTCGCCGATTTCCATCACTGAATTCATATCGTGTGAGTTGATAATGGTAATGATTTCATATTCATCAGTAATTTCTTGAATTAAATTGTCTATTACAATAGATGTTTTAGGGTCTAAGCCTGAGTTGGGCTCATCACAAAATAAATATTTTGGTTTCATCACAATGGCCCTGGCAATGGCAACACGTTTTTGCATACCGCCCGAAAGTTCGGCAGGGTATTTATCATTGACATTTTCGAGGTTTACCCTTTGAAGCACAAAATTTACCCGTTCTAGCATTTCATTATAAGGTTTGTCAGTAAACATTTTTAACGGAAAAATAATATTTTCTTCAACGGTAGAAGAATCAAACAAGGCACCGCCTTGAAAAACCATGCCGATTTCTTTGCGCAAATTGCGTTTTTCATCACCGGTCATTTCGCCATAATTTTTTCCATCATAACAAATATCGCCTTTTTCGGGAGTGAGCAATCCTAGCATACATTTTAAAAAAACGGTTTTTCCCGAGCCACTTTCCCCAATTACCAAACTGGTTTTTCCTTTTTCAAAGGTGGTGCTGATACCTTTTAGAACAGGAACACCATCAAACTCTTTGTATAAATCTTTAACTTCAATCATTTTCCTAAAAGCATTTGAGTTAATATGTAATTTAAGACAATAATGACAATACTGGTCCAAACCACTGCTCGGGTACTCGCTTTACCAACTTCTATGGCACCTCCTTTTACGTAGAATCCGTGATAGGAGGGAATGGTAGCAATAACAAAAGCAAATACGGCTGTTTTAATTAGAGAATAAGTGATATGGAAAGGCTCAAATTCCCATTGAACACCATTTACGTAATCTGATGTAGAGACCAATCCGGTAATATTTCCGGCAACCCATCCGCCAATAATCCCTAAAAAAATACTGATAACAATTACAAAAGGATAAAAGAAAACATTGGCTATTATTTTAGGCAATACCAAATAATTCAGTGAGTTAATACCCATTACTTCTAAGGCATCTATTTGCTCTGTTACCCGCATCGTACCAATACTTGAGGCGATATATGAACCTACTTTGCCGGCTAAAATAATAGAGATTAGGGTTGGTGAAAACTCTAGAATGAGCGATTCTCTAGAAGCAAAACCTATTAAATACCTAGGCGTAAGTGGATTTTCTAAATTAAGAGCCGTTTGTATGACTACAACCCCTCCCACAAAAAAAGAAATAAAGGCAACAATGCCAATAGAGTTGATGCCTAAATCTTCTATTTCCTTAAAAATCGATTCCCAAAAAACCGAACGCTTTTGCGGCCTTTTAAAAACCTGCCTGAGCATGAGAAAATAGTTGCCAATATATCTAAAATAACTTATCAAAATAGTCGGTAATTACAGTTTGGATATTAAATAATCATGATAATTGTAAACAAAACTCAAAAATATAATTTTAAATGTAAAAAAACTTTAATTTTGAAGATACTTTATAAAATAACCAAATAATGAAAAAAGCATTTTTAAGTTTGATAGGGTTGCTTCTGTTTGTTCAGGCTATTTCCCAAACAGCCGTAGCCGGTAAAACGCTAAATAATAAAAATGATGTCTTGGGCGAAAAACCGGCATTAGTAGTGGGTATTGTGATTGATCAGATGCGTTATGATTATATCACCCGTTTTTACAGTAAATACAGTGAAGATGGATTTAAGCGTTTGATAAATGAAGGATTTAGCTGTGAAAATGCCAATTATAACTACATACCCACTTATACAGCTGTTGGCCATACTTCTATTTATACCGGTACGACTCCGATGTACCACGGAATTATTAGTAATAATTGGTATGATAAATACTTAAAAAAGACAATCTACTGTGTAGACGATGATAATTATTCAACCATTGGCACCAATTCTGATAAAGGAAAAAAATCGCCTTATAGAATGTTAGCAACTACGATTACTGATGAACTTCATTTGCACCAGAATATGAAAGGTAAAGTTATTGGTATTGCTTTAAAAGACAGAGCATCAATTTTACCTGCCGGCCATACTGCTAATGCTGCTTATTGGTATGATGGCAGTAGTGGGGGCAATTGGATAACAAGTTCTTTTTATATGAGGGAGTTGCCAACTTGGGTACAGCAATTTAACAGTATACAAAAAGCAAAAAAATACCTTTCTAAACCATGGAAAACATTATATGATGCCAAGACATATACCGAGAGCATGGTAGATGACAATCCCTATGAAGGAAAATTGATAGGTGAAACAGCACCTGTATTTCCACACGATTTGCCTAAATTAATGAAAAATAATGGAGGGTTAGAATTGATAAAAGCTACCCCTTTCGGGAATTCATTGACTACTGATTTTGTCAAAGCTGCCATTATAGGAGAGGCCTTAGGCCAAGATGCCATTACCGATTTTTTGACAATTAGCTACTCAAGCACTGATTATATTGGGCATAAATACGGTGTAGATGCCAAAGAAACTGAGGATACTTATTTACGTTTGGATAGCGATTTAGCTTCCCTATTTCATTTTTTAGACGAAAAAGTAGGAAAAGGAAATTACACGTTGTTTTTAACGGCCGACCATGCCGCAGTTCAGGTGCCTTCTTATTTACAAAGCCTTGATATTCCGGCAGGATATTTTGATGCCGAGGGGTTTACAACGTTTATAAATAAAGTGGTAAAAGACCGTTTTAAATCGGATAGTTTGATAGAAAATATTTCAAATTTTCAACTGTTTTTAAATAAAGAAAAGATAAAAAAATTACAGTTGGATGTGCATAAGATAACACAGGTAATTGTTGATGAAGCGATTAACTTTGAAGGAGTATACAAGGTTGTCTCTGCAGAAACCTTACAAGGCACTAATTTTACAAATGGTGCTTTGCAAGCCTTGCAAAATGGTTATAACCAAAAGTTTTCAGGAGATGTATTGCTCATCACTAATCCGGCTACTATTATAGGAACCCATACCGGTACTACGCACGGTTCAGGGTACAGTTATGATACACATGTGCCTTTATATTTTTATGGTAAAGGGATAAAACACGGAAAGTCAAAACGCTATATCCCCATTGTTGATATCGCTCCTACATTGGCCAATTTGTTGCAAATTAGTTTTCCTAATGCCACTACGGGTGCTGTTATTGAAGAGGTTTTAGAGTAACGGACTTCATAAAACTCCATTTTAAGAATCTAATCCTTTTGTTATTCGATTTTTTCGAAAAGAATACTCTTTTTACTTAAATCATAAGCAGCATTTACAACATCTTTGTATCTGTCATAATAATCTTTGCTCATTTTTAAGACTTTATAAGACTCGGTAACGTTAATGATAATTTTATTATCGATTATTTCATAATCAGAAATAAATTTACAGGCTTCTGCTCCATTAATACCAACAATTTTTGAAACCTTAAAAATATCTAATCCAACAGCTTTGTAACCTTTAGGGATTTCTATGGTAAAGGTATATTGGTATTCATTGGGGAATCTAATTTCAATAGGATTGACCCTTTCTACTTCTTGATAAAATTCAGTTTGCGGACCGATTACTTTTCCTACATTTAATATTAAATTAGAGCCTACTTCTTCAATTAGACTTTCAGCCGAATATGTGTAGTTTAACTCAAACGGAATATTTTTAGTAGCATTGTTAAGCTCTTCATTTTTAACGGTAAAAGATTTGAACTCAATATCGTCAATACCTGCTACCGCAGTATTATTTTTAAAAACTGAAAGATCTTTCTTCTTAAAATATTTATAAGCGCCTCTATTATTTATGCCTTTATATCCAGATAATTTTTGATTGCATTCAACTGAGGCTAATGGTATTTCAGTATTTATTTTTATAAAATATTTTCTATTGGTAATAGTGTGCTGTACTGGTGGGGTCTCAATGAGTTTAAAATTTCTACCTGACTTAGAAATAAAAAGCCCCTCATTATTGAGATACTCAAAAGGAGCATAATCCAAATACGTATTTACATGGGTAGGTTCTATATATTTTTTCTCACTAGGAAAATAAAATAATACTTCTTGGATATTTAGATTTGAATAAAATCCACTATCAAATTTGTGTCGAAATCGATTTGAAGTCAGCACAAGTTCAAACGGAATATCAAGACTGTTAAATAGTAAACTATATACTTTGATGATTCCCATTTCAGTTGCTTGCTTACTTCTAATAATGTTTTTAAGTTGATTAAAAGTTTCATTACGTTCTCTTATAATTTGGAAATTATGATGAATATAGTCACAGACTGAGTTTATTTTTTCAGCATCTGTAGTAATATTCTTATTACCATATTTCTTAAAATCTTCAATTAAAACTTTATACTTTTTAGGTTTAAGGGCTACATAACCATTTCTTAAATTATTTTCTAAATGACTCCATAAAATATTATCATCAACAAAATAACCTTTTGGCCTAGCAAAGTAGCTTACCTTCATTCTATTTGCGTCAGGAGTTGCAGATTCTTCATCAATCATTGCAGGAATATTTTTTGTGACTCCTCTAAAAGCCACTTTATTACCTTCTACTTTTTCATTTTGAAGTGTCACAAAACCGTTATAGCTTTTTACTTTTATTTTGACACCTACAGTTCTTCTAATGATAATTTCGCATTCATTTACTTTATATTTTTTTTGGGCAATTATGGTACCGACCGAGCTCAGGTTTTTTTGTAAAGTATAGATATATTCTAATTGCGAATTTTTTGTGACCCCTTCAATAGCAAAAATTTTAAAATTGCCATAATTTTTCACGTTTTTAATCTCTTTGATATTATTTTTGTTGAGTATTTTAATTTTGCCGTCAGGCGTTATGACCCTAGCTTTAATATCTATTATTTTTACTACATTATAAGTTGGTATATATACCTTGTTATGAAGCTCTATCCCTTTTTTGGTATTTACTCTTATAATACTATGTGTAGTTTCGAACAACTTGATGTTTTTTGTTAAGATACTGGGCATATAATATTGAATGATATATTTTTCTTTAATAGCAATAGAAGGGAGTTTTTTATCTTTTTCGTTAAGTTTAAAGAAAGTAGGGTTTTTATCCCAATCATGACTTTTATAAAGTTGCGCATTTAGGTTTTGTACTATTAAGAGTATTATAATGATAGCTTTAAATAAAAATTTCATGGTATTATTTTTTGATGGGAGATAAGATAACAGTCCTCTTATCCTCTTTAGACAATTTTTTAATGAAATGATTCCATTCATCAATAGAGGAAACAGGGATTTTCAAAGTATTTATTGTAATATTTTTTATAACACTAATTTTACCTGAAGTTTGTAGGTATTCAATGGAGAAATGATAATTGTCTTTCGTAAAATTTGAATTTTTAGGTAGAAACTCAACGGTATAACCATTAGGTATTTTAAAATTTGTATAAAAAGTTTTATGATATTTATAATTAATTTTTTTATCAAATTTTTTACCTTCATCTCTTACCAATTCACCTTTTAAGGTGTGGTCAAGGTTTAATTTAAGATAAATTTTACCAGCTATCTCCCGTGCATAATCATTAGTTTTAGAGTTGAAACTTATAATAGATGAATCTTTTTCTATTGCTATATTTTTATAGTTGATATTCAAAAATGAGGTTTTTTTTGTTCCAAAATCTAAATTCCAAAACAAGAAATCTAGATCTTCATTAGATTTATGCTCGTATTGATGTCTAAAATATAATTTATCAAAACCAAAAAGAAATGCTTGATGCGTTCCGATTAAGTTTAAATTGTTTAATTGTAATGAACTCTTGATGAGTGTTCCGCTTTTTTCTGCACTAACTTCTGGTACCATTATTAAATCATAATCATTTTCAGAAGTACCTATTAAGGCTTGTTTCCCTTGTATATTTGGCGAAGGAAAGCCATAAGGTAAATATTTGGCTGTAGCATCTAAAAATTGTATCTTATTATCAATTTTAACCGCGGTAATCATATGATTATTGGTTAAAACCGTGGGCAACTCTTCATAAGTATAAGGACGGTCTCTAGTACCTATCCATGTTAAGTATGATTTAATATTAGCGTAATGTAACATTTCATTTAAAAGATTCGACATATCCTTACAATCGCCATATTTATTATTGTATATATTCATCGCATCTCTGGGGATAAAACCATTTAATCCATCTTCAAAAGCAATATAATTGATACGATCTTGAACGAAATAATAAATAGTTTTTATTTTTTCTTCTTCGTTTGTTATATTCTTTGTTATATCCTCGGTGATTTCTTTTAACTTTTCTTGATTGGTTGTATTAATATTTTTATTTAAAAGATTATACCATTTATACAAGTCATCAACATCTTTTAACACCCAGTTTGTAATACCGTTAATTTGATATGATTTGATACGAATAACAATTTGAGGTATATAATACAAAGGAGAAAAATCATAGTGCCTACTGATTTTTGGAATTTCAGAAAATTGCCAAGTATAGGTTATGAGATGGTTTGAAATTTTTTTCGTAAAGTGTACTTTAGTTGAGTCTATGTTAAAAGTTTTAAAGCTCACCTCAACATTATTAGGAAAACTTACCGAAAACGTTGCATTTTCTATAGGTAAATTGTTAGCAATGATAAATGCCGGTATAAAGTGCGGATCTTTTATTTTTCGCGTATACTTTAGGTTGGTGATAGCATTCTTTGTAACATTTTTAAAAGCAAATTTTTTTTCTTTTCTATCAGTGAAAAAAATACCTTTAACTAAGACGTCTTTATCTGTAAAATCATTTACTTTATAAAACTTTTCTTTACCATCAATTAATATTTTTGTAAAAGCAGTAATTTCTTCAATATTATTAAATGTATTATATGATATGCTCTCTGATGCTAAATTGAGGGTTTCGGTAGTGATAAAAAAGTTTTGTTTTTCAACATGTTCTAAAATATTCAATTTTTTATTTTTAATAGAAATATCGATGTGTTTTTTTAATCGAAGAGTAATTACATCTTCATTTGGGTACTTTGCTGAATAATCAATATTTTGTGAATAAATAACAACCGAAAATAAAATGAATAGTGCTAGGATTAATTTTTTCATTCTTTGGTAGGGAATAGCTTTAATTGGGGAGTAAAATTACAGAATTTTTATCTTTAAAAGATGATAAAAATCAGCGGTTTTTATATTTAATTATGTATGTTTATTCCTCAAATAATCATAATGCAACATTTCTTTCGGAGAAGTAACGACACAATGTTTTATCTTATGTGGGAACTGATAATGATTAGGTGAATGTCTTTTAGTATTTATAAACAATAGCATTGATATTCATACCTGCACCCACAGAGGCTAAGATAATAATATCCCCTTTTGATAAGTGATGGTTTTCTAGTTTGCCTTTATAAACCAAGTCTAACAGCGTAGGTACCGTTGCTACAGAGCTATTGCCAAGCCCGTGGATACTCATGGGCATGATATGTTCGGGTATTGCGCTTTTATACAACCTGAAAAAACGTTTGACAATGGCTTCATCCATTTTTTCATTGGCCTGATGAATAAATACTTTTTTAATATCACTAATGTCAACACCACTTTTGTCTAAGGCGGCTTTCATTGCTAACGGAACGTTATTCAATGCAAATTCATAAATTTTACGCCCATGCATTTTGATATAGCGGATGTTGGGGTCGGCATTCGGAATATTCGATTTCCCCAAAAATAAATAATGCGCTTCATCATAGGTATGCGTCATAGACGCATGGCTCAAAATACCCGATTCAGTATTGGCGGCAGGTTCCAAAATACAAGCACCGGCACCGTCAGAATAAATCATAGAATCCCTATCGTGCATATCCAATACTCTTGACAATGTTTCAGAGCCGATTACCAAACATTTTTTTGCCTCTCCGGCTTTGATAAAAATATCGGCTTGAATAACACCTTGAATCCATCCGGGGCAACCGAAAATGATATCGTAAGCCACGCAATTAGGATTTTTAATTTTTAAATTATGCTTTACACGCGATGCCAAACTGGGTAAAATGTCTGTTTGGTTAGTGCCTTTTTTAATATCGCCAAAATTTTGGGAAAAAATGATATAGTCTAACGTTTCAGGGTCAATACCGGCATCATCAATCGCTTTTTGGGAAGCTTTTGTAGCAATACACGAAGAATCTAAGTCATCGGTAACATATCGCCTTTCTTCAATACCCGTAATGGCTTTGAATTTTTCTATAATAACTTCATTTGGAGCTTCAAAAGGAATATTTTTATCGCTATAAAAACGCTCTTCAATAAAATCTTTGTTGGTTTTTACTACTGAAGGAATATAACTGCCTATACCTGTAATAACTGAATTCATAGTATGTAGGGTCGATTTTGATTTGCGAAGATATATCTTTTTTGAACAAATAAGAAAAGGTATTCAAATAGTAGCGTACTATTCATTGATTTTTTAGATATTGATAATAATTATTACCTTTTTTTAAGAATTCATCATTTTTATTTCCATAACTGTGGCAATGGATAAAGCTCGGGTTTTTGCCATTTCAGAAATAGAGCCTTTAAAATTTTCATCAATGGCCGCATTAAAATGACGCAGCCATGTTTTAAAATGTTCTTTTTGAAAGGGTTTTGTCCGGTTGAGGTCTAAATGGGGTTGCATGGCATTTTTTTGGTAGTCGGTAGCTCCGAAAAGGATACCGTTCCAAAAATCGGTAATCGTTTCTAAATGTTGCTCTAAATGATTTTGCCGTACAATTTCTTCGAAGAAATGATTGATAGCGGTATCGTCTAATAATTTTACGTAAAAGGCTTTCATTATCAATAAGATATCTTCTCTCTGTTGAATGTCTCTTAACATGTGTTTATTGTTTGTGATAAATTTAGAATGGTAACGTAAATGGAAAAGAATTGGCTACAAAAACGATTTATCAAAAGCCAAAGGTAAGATATCTTTTAGAGAATTTACTTTAATAACTTCGCCTGTTTCTCCCATAAAAAAGATTTCAATAGGAGTAGTTTGTTTCATTTCATATTCGGCAATGGCTTGCCTGCAAGCCCCACAGGGAGCAACGGGTTTAATCACTTCTTTATGTGATGAACTCGCAGAGATAGCAATTTTCAGAATGGTATTGTTGGGGTATAAAGCCCCCGCACTGTAAATAGCAACACGCTCAGCACACAAGCCCGAAGGGTAAGCCGCGTTTTCTTGATTGTTGCCGGTTACAATCTTACCGTTATCGAGTAAAATGGCCGCCCCAACACTAAAATTTGAATAAGGGGCATAGGCTTTTTTACGTGCCTCTATGGCAGTGTTCATCAATTCTTGAGATGCACTGTCGAGTTCAGCCTTATTCTCATAAAGGATATATTGAGTGGTAAGCTGTAATTTTTGCATTGGGTTATTTTAATTTCTGATGTTAACTTGCTATCGATACAGTAAAAAAACAATCATTTTATGCTAATGTACAAAAATGATTGTTTCTGTATAGAAATTATTTATTGAATCTAGCTACCTAAAAGATTAAAAAGTTTCAAAAATATCGCCAAAGTCAAAAGTAAGTGAAAATCGCAATGTGTTTTCTAGGGGGTTATTAATATCTGTTGAATTGATAAGGTATGACATATCTAATTTGGTACTTCTAAATTTAAAACCGGCTCCCAATGTAAAGAACTTACGGGCACCTTTTAAATCACTCTCATTAAAATAACCGGCTCTGAAAGCAAAAGTTTGGTCATACTGATATTCGGCTCCTAAAGCCCATGTAAACTCTTTGAGTTCTTCGCTAAAACCACCGGGGGCATCGCCAAACGACTGAAAGATACCGCCTATAAAACCTACATTGTCATCTTGGCCATCGATAATTTCTCCGGTTTGGTTATCTCTTATAGGAGGAGTTGGCACCAATAATTTATTGAGTTCTAAGTTGGCAGTAATGGTATTTAAATCGTCTAAAATAAAATCAAAACCGGCACCTAAACGTAAATTGGTAGGAATAAAACTCTCTCTGCCGCCGTCGGTAAGACTTACCTTTGGACCTATATTAGAAATATTAAAGCCACCGCGCCACCTGCCATTAAAATCTCCGTAATTTTTTTCGTCAGATTGATAATATCCCGCTACGTCAACGGCGAATGTATTGACCGTTTTCAAATTAGAATTTTCAACCCTTAAGGCAAAATCAGAGCGAATGTATCGAACCCCAACACCCAGTGAAAACGATTCGCTTAATTTTAGGGCGTAAGAGGCATCTACAGATAATTCATTGGGATTTTCAGAACCAATAGGGTTTCCTGCCTGATCTGTCAACTCAATAGTACCCAGTGAAAAGAATTTAAAACTGGCACCCCAGGCGCTGCCTTCGTCAATTCTATTTGCAAAAGTTACACTACTCACAAATACGTCATTGGTTAAATTTCTAAGCCAAGGTGTATAATTGATGCCTATGGTATATTGAGATTCGCCAAAGGCATATTTTGCCGGATTAAAATGTTGCGAATTAGCATCCGGAGAAGTGGCCACACCGAGATCTCCCATACCGCCCGACCGGGCATCAGGGGCAATCATTAAAAAAGGTGCCGCTGTAGTAATAGGATTCGGTTCATCTTGAGCTTGGCTAGTATGCATACCTATCAGCAGCATAGACAAAATAAAAAGGGATTTGTTCATTTGTAGTTTTGAATTAGATTGTTTTGCTTTTACTGTAAAATAGCCAATTTTTCAAATTTTACAGCTTTTGTATTAGAGATGGTAGACTTTACACTTAATTTGTATATGTAAACGCCCTTTCCAATTTTATTACCAAAGTCATCCAAACCATTCCAAGAAATAGAGCGTGACAGGTTTTCAGATTGCACCAGTTGATTGATTGTTTTTATCAATTTTCCTGAAACTGTAAATATCTGAACCTGAACTTCTAAGGGCTCATTCGGCTTGTTATGGTTAAACCAAAACTCTGTGTAATTTATGAATGGATTCGGATAGTTCAATACATTGCTCAATACCAAGTCTCTATCATCTACTACAACAAAATTTAACGTACTTTCTGACGGATTATTGTATGTATCCCAACATTTAAAATTGATAGTATGCAGACCGGGTTTTAAATTACGGAATGGAAACCGTACTTTTCCTTTAGTAAAATCGTCTAATTCAGTTTGGTAGAAATCATTTAAGATAAAAGGATTGGCCTGATTGCCATCTAAAACCGCTACAATATCATGGTCTACTGCAGTGATGGAAGTATTGATGCCCGAAGCATCTTCTAAAATGGCAATAAAATGTGGCGATTCGCTAGTATTTCCACCATCTACAAATGACTCGTCATCCATAAATAGTTGGATAGTAGGCCCAACAGTATCTTCGGGGGCATTTTCATCAATGCCTCCAATGACAATCTCTTGGTTTACCCCGGCCTTATCAATTTTTTTGTCATCTGCATACATGCTTATTTTTGCTTTTCCGAAAGCAATCCTGATATCTTTGGGCACGATAAATTCAAAACTGAAAGCCCCATTGGTGACCGATGCACGCCCTCTAAAAATTTTACTTTCTACAGCATCGAAAACGAGCCTGTTTCCGAAATTATCATTGTCTAACGTAGTTCTGTCTACAGATTTGTCAAAAATAGTAGTCGATAACTCACCATTAAAATCGGTAAGAACAGTATTTGAAGCATCGGTAACAACACCTTCTAAGGTTACTTTTGAGAGGGCTTTGAGTGTATCAATAGCTTGCGTAACATCAGCCCCGTTCATTTTAGTGAGTTTAATATTGGGTTTTGCCTGTGCTAATTTCATGGCAGGGTCACCTAAGTAAAATACAAACAGGCGTTGCTCGCTCGTAGCCGCCGGGTCATTTTTCATCTGCATCATTGCTTGGGCTATGGTATAATCTTCGCCTCCGAAGCCAAATAATTTTTTTACTAAAATTTCATTAAAACGTTGTCCTACACTGATAAAAATTTCACGTGTTGTGGTAATCATACTCGTTGTGCCACCATGGGGGTTTAGAAAAACAAATTCGCCGGCGGTAGGTCTTAGCGGATTGTCAAATCGTGAGAATTCACAAGTTACAACCACCATTAATGGCAAGGTATTGGGATTGTTCCAATCTTGAATTTGTGGAACTTCCAAAATACGTTCGCCTGCCCATCCGTCTTCACCACCATGGCCGAAATAGTCCATTACCAACGTACCTGTTTCAATAGCATTGTTAATAGCTTCGTTAACATCAGGATACCGTTCGCCTCCGGCAGAAGTTTCTTGTACAAAGGCATCCGAATAAATTTTACTCAAGTTAAAAATAGGCCTTCTGCTGGTAATGG
>Ga0256841_1001590_pt1 | contig 19212 bp, 20 predicted proteins | sample 356308metaG_FD_185971 | JGI IMG/M metagenome (GOLD analysis project Ga0256841, IMG submission 185971) | Hydrothermal vent microbial communities from Mid Atlantic Ridge, Atlantic Ocean - 356-308 | ecosystem: Environmental > Aquatic > Marine > Hydrothermal vents | place: Atlantic Ocean: Mid... | reverse complement strand
ACATCCCAAACAAGGCATGTTATTTCCGCTTGATTTTTTGCCTGCTGCCGAAAATAGTAATTTAGAAATTGAAATCGGCGAATGGGTTATTGAAAAAGCCTTGTCACAAATGGATAAATGGTTTGCGCAAGGCATTGTTATTGAAGTGAGCGTAAACATTTCTTCATATCATTTACAATCAACAGCTTTTATAACTTATCTTAAAAATAGCTTGGCCCAACACCCTAATGTAGATCCACAGTATCTTCAGCTAGAAATCTTAGAAAGTAGCGCATTAGGCGATCTACAAACTATCAGTTCCACTGTCAATAAATGTCAAATTGACTTAGGAGTAAGCGTTGCGCTTGATGACTTTGGCACAGGTTATTCTTCACTGACACATTTACGTAATTTATCCGCTCAAACAATAAAAATAGATCGCTCTTTTGTTCGTGATTTATTAGATGATCCTAGTGATTTTGCTATTATCGACGGTGTTGTTGGTTTAGCCGAGGCGTTTAACCGCGAAGTAATTGCCGAAGGTGTTGAAACAACAAATCATGGATTAATGTTGCTTGCTATGGGATGTGATGAGGCACAAGGTTATGGTATTTCCCGACCTATGCCTGCGAACGATCTACCCACATGGCTAGCAGAATACTCACCTAATCAAAGCTGGCTCAACTGTGGTAAAAAGTCGCATACCGAACAACAAATAAAAATTAAGTTTATTAGGCTTACCACAGAAAAATGGTTCAATACCATTAAAGACATTATCCAATCACCAGACACCACAAAACAAACAAAAACAATTCCACTTTGCCACTTAGGCGTTTGGATAGATCAGCTAAAAAAAGACACATTATTTAGCAAGCAGTGGTTAGATGATATTCACCAACTACACGATGATTTATATGAAATAGGTGAACATGCTATTCACTCTTATATTGATGGACACTTTGATGATGCGGTGCATACTTTGAAAAAAGTAGAACAAAAATTTAAACAACTACTCAATCACTTAGACCATTACAACTAAATGGAAATAATCGTCGTTATTGGTCGATTATTATTTTCATCCTTCGCCAATGTTTTTCAAAAAAAATTAACCCACCTCGGTCTACATCCGTTTTTTATTGTGATGTCATCCTATTTGGTACTCAGCGTAATTTGTGTGCCATTACTATGGACTTTTAGCTTGGCTGAACTTAGCAAAATTTTTTGGTTAAATATCTTTTTTGCCGCCTTATTAGATATGGCCGGCACCTTATTTTTAGTTATGTCATTATCAAAAACAGATCTATCTATTTTTGGGCCTTTGAACGCTTATAAAGTCGTTATATCAATGCTTTTAGCTATATTGTTTTTGGGTGAGATACCAAACACACAAGGTTTTATTGGCATAGCTATTATTGTTATTGGTAGTTACTTTCTATTTCCTGCTGATACCCAATTTAGTGCTAAGCGATTATTAAACTTATTATCAGATCGCGGCGTACAATATCGTTTTTTATCGATTTTATTATTCTCAATCGGCACCTTACCACTCAAAAATGCTGTCATTGCAGGCAATCCCTTATCCACTACCGTCTTGTGGTGTTTGATCGGCTTTCCTCTAGCTATTATCGCCCATACGCTTTTCTTAAAAGACAATTTTGTAAAAGATTACCAACAATCTAAACACCATATTTATCAATTTCTTTATTTGGGTATTTTAATATTCTTAATGCAATATATGACCATGCTGGTTTTTTCAAAATTACTCATTGCTTATTCGCTGGCATTATTCCAGCTTGGCATGGTGTTGCAAGTATTTTTAGGCTATCACATCTTTAAAGAAAAACATTTGTTGCGTCGACTTGCCGCCAGCTTAGTTATGGTCGTTGGCAGTTTATTGGTTTTAAAGGCCTAAGTAGCGGAAAATCGCCCATTATCTGCTTATTATTCACTCTATTTTAGCGAGTCAAAGCTGATGCTGGTATCATTGAATACCTTCATATTCTATCGGCCATCTATTATGAAATATTTGTTACTGTTGTTTACACTATTTTTGCCTCTTCTATCCTTTGCTAACCCACCTATTTTAATGCCCGCATGGCAATCAAAAGCCGTGCTGAAACAACCTGAATCTGTTGTTTATGATGCCAAACGTAAACAATTATATGTATCAAATGTTAACGGAAATCCAATGGAAGCAGATGGTAATGGCTATATTTCTACGCTCTCACTTACCGGAGAAATTATTTCTCAACATTTTATTGATGGCTTAAACGCACCCAAAGGCCTAGCTATTTTTGCTGACAAACTTTATGTGGCCGACATCAATGAATTGCTTGTTATTGATCTATCGAGTAGCAAAATTATCCAGCGCTATTCAGCGCCAAACGCTAAGTTTTTAAACGATGTAGAAACTGATAATAACGGCAATATTTATGTCTCAGGATTTTTGACCAATTCAATTTATCGCCTTAGCGACGGCAAATTTGAACTATGGTTTCAATCTGAACAACTTGAAGTACCTAACGGCTTATTAGTTGAAGGCAATCAGCTACGTGTCGCTAGTTGGGGCAATATGACCGATGGTTTTGCAACAGCTATTCCGGGTCATATTAAAACCATAAACATTGCTACTAAAGAAATTCAGAGCCTTGGCGATAAGTCCCCCGTAGGTAACCTCGACGGCCTTGAAAGTGATAACAATGGCAATTATTATGCGACCGATTGGATGGCAGGAACACTATTACATATTTCACCTGTAGGTATCAGTGAAACCCTAGTGACTCTAGGTCAAGGTAGTGCCGATCTCACCGTTTTACCCGAACAAAAGCTAGTCATCATTCCCATGATGAACTCCGGCTATATCACGGCCTATACAATTAAAGAAACCCAATGACATTTAATGATTTAATGCTTGATGACAAGCTACTTGATGCGCTTACTTCAATTAAGTTTGTCTCACCCACAGAAATCCAGAAAGCAACCATTCCCTTCATTCTTGAAGGTAAGGATGTATTAGCTGGGGCGGCAACAGGCACTGGCAAAACTGCCGCATTTGTACTTCCTGCTTTACAGCAATTAATTGACGAACCTAATAATAGCCCTGATCCTAAAATATTAATATTAGCACCAACTCGCGAACTCGCATTTCAGATCCAGCATGTGGTGACTCAATTAGCTAAAAATATAAAGGTCAATACGGCTATTGTCACCGGTGGTTTTTCACAAGCTAAACAAGCTAATTATGCCCAACAAGCCTGTGACATTATCATCGCCACGCCGGGGCGTTTGTTAAACTTGGTAGCTGATGAAATAATCGATTTATCTGAAATAGAGTTGGTTATTATTGATGAAGCTGATCGCATGTTAGATATGGGGCAAGGCCCCGATGTGTTAGCCTTATTAGCGACTATTTCAGATGGCTTTCAAGCCTGTTTATTCTCGGCTACATTAGCAGGCAGTGGTGTGGAGATCTTTGCAGAAGAATTATTACACGATGCTGAGATTATTCAAATTAATGCCGCCAATGAAAAATCACAACAAGTCTCCCAAACTATCTATTACGCTGATAACAAAGAACATAAACAAGCACTTTTACTTGCTACCATTACTAATGAATCCTGTAGCAGTGCCTTAGTTTTTTGTAATAAACGTGAGCGCGCTGAAGAGCTTACTGACTGGCTACAATCTCGTAATATTTCTGCCCAAGTGATGCATGGTGATTTTGACCAAGCGGTGCGACGGGACAAAACACGTAAATTCCGCATTGGCCAAGTAAAAGTAATGGTTGCAACGGATGTCGCTGCACGGGGTTTAGATTTAACCAATATCAGCCATGTGATTAACTATGACATTCCATTTAAAGGTGAAATATATATTCACCGTATCGGACGCACGGGTCGAGGCGAACAAACAGGAGCGGCCATTAACTTGGTTGAGCATCATGATTTGAAAAATCTTGAACGTATTGAATATCATTTAAACACAAAATTACCGGTTGCAAAGATAAAAGGGCTGGAACCGAAATCTAAAAAGAATGCAGATAAACCACGTTATATTTCTAAGAAAGATCGAGCTAGTTTAAAATGATACAACTGAATGCCCAGCAACTACGTTGGTTACTTATTGTTAGCTCAGCCTTATTGCTAATAGGGTTTGTCGCACCCATGTTAACGATCAGTAAGTTTATTGTTGTAAAACATTCACTTTCAATCTTGGCTGGTGTTTGGCAGTTATTGATAGAAGGGCAAGTTTTTCTATTTGTTATTATTGCCCTGTTCAGTATCGTTATGCCAATTGCAAAAATTATTTTATTATTTAACCTGCTCCATCCTGCAACACGCCACCCAAAACGACGCAAAAAACTGCTACATTTAATGCATGATTATGGTCGCTGGGCGATGTTAGATGTAATGGTGGTTGCTATTCTAATTGTCAGCGTTAAACTAGGTGCTATCGCCAGCATCCAAGTACACGCCGGTTTATACATCTTTGGTGCGGCTGTCTTATTAATTATGTTTATTACCCAGCAAGTTGTTAGTTTAAGCGAAGCAAGCCAAGCTGCGACCTTTGAATGATGAAGAGCTTTATCACCATTACACTATTCTCGATCTTGTTTACTACTGTTTATGCTGAAGAAATAAAACCTTTCACTTCAGATGGCTGCAGTGCCTTCCCTGATGGTACTTTTGAGCAACAGAAACTGTGGTTAGATTGTTGCACTGCCCATGATAAAGCCTATTGGCGCGGTGGCACTTATCAGCAACGACTGGATGCTGATTTAGCATTAAGGCAATGTGTTGCTAAAGTCGGTGAACCGCTTATTGCAGAATTAATGTTAGCCGGTGTACGTGTGGGTGGTTCACCCTATTGGCCAACTAAATTTCGCTGGGGATATGGCTGGCCTTATTTTCATGGTTATACTGACATTCCAACCATAGAGAATGATGACAACTAATTAATTATTCAATAAGTTATCATATAAAACTTGATACGCTTTAGAGCTTTTCTCCCAGCTATAATCTTGTTCCATCGCTGTCACCATCACTTTTCGCCAAATGCGTGGGTGTTTAAATAGGCCAATTGCACGGAGCAAGGTTTCTTCTAACTCTTCAGCTGTTGCGGCCTCAAATTTAAAGCCGGTAGAAAAACCATTTTTCAGATTAGCACCCGCGGCATCGACTACACTATCGGCCAAGCCGCCAGTATTTCTAACAATGGGTAGTGTCCCATAACGTAAGCTATATAACTGATTTAAACCACATGGTTCAAAGCGTGATGGCATTAAGAACACATCAGAACCGGCTTCTATTTGGTGAGATAATTCTTCACTATAGCCAATGTGTAAAGCTACTTTATCAGGATGTCGTGCTCGTAAAACACGTAAGTCTTGTTCATACGATGCTTCACCGCTACCTAAACATATCAATTGTATATTCTCACCTGCATCGAGTAATTTTCCTACCGCATCTAAGGTAAGATCTACTCCTTTTTGAGAAACTAAACGGCTAATTGTGCCCATTAATAATACATCTTCTTTTTCAGGTAATGAAAATAACTTTTGTAGTGCTTCTTTATTGGCTGATTTGTGTCGAATTGTTTTTATTGAATAGTTTTTATCGATATATGAATCACGCTCAGGATCCCATTCGTCGGTATCAATGCCGTTTAGGATACCCGTTAAGCGCCCTTGATCGGCACGATGCGATAATAATCCTTCTAAACCATAACCAAATTCATAGCTACATATTTCATCAGCATACGTTGGGCTAACTGTGGTGATATGATCAGCATAGATTAAGCCACCTTTCATAAATGACATCAAGTCATAAAACTCAACACCTTCACTATGCCATAGCGAGGGTGACAAATCTAAAGCTTCAAACACATCTTGAGAATATAAACCTTGGTACGCTAAATTATGAATAGTGAAAACCGTGGCTGGTCGGTTAGACTCATTCGCAATCAATGCCGGAGCAAGACCTGTTTGCCAATCATTGCAATGCAGAATATCTGGTTGCCAATCTAGGCCAGATTGTTCCATTGCTACCGCCGCAATTGCACGTGAAAATAATGTAAACCGTGCTGCATTATCTTCCCAATCACCACCGTCATGGGTACCATAAGGGCCGCCTTCGCGGTCAAAATGCTCTGGAGAGTGCACTAATAAAATAGGTACTTCTGAATGGGGCAATGTTGATTGCATAATTTCAATCGACGTATGAAAACCATCCAACTTTATCGTCGCAACTGTTTCAATTTTGTCTAATGCTTCTAGACATTGGCGGTAGGCGGGCAAAATAATTCGCACATCTTGATCTTGCTGTGCAAGAGCAATAGGTAGACTAGCTGAAACATCTGCTAAACCACCCGTTTTAATTAATGGATGAACTTCACTACTAGCAAACAGAATTTTTCGCACGCCCTACTCCTAAAAATTGGTACAATTACCCAATTATATACGGTAACGGGCAAAATCACAGCTCGCAACGGGAGAAAACATGAAACCTTGTACAATTATCATCTTTGGATCAACAGGCGATCTATCAAAAAAGAAATTATTGCCTGCACTCTACCACTTAAATCTTGAAAATCGCCTAACAGATGAAACTAAAATCATTTGTATGGGCCGCCGAGAAATGACTCAAGATGATTGGAAAACACAAGTAACCGAATATGTATCAGCAAAAGCACGTAATGGCGTTGACACTGATGCTTTAGAAAACTTTTTAGCCAAGATTAATTATTTCAAAAATGATATTAATGACACGGCTTCATTTCAAGAGCTAAAAGATCTATTAAATGATCCTACCAACAGCTTTTCGAATAATATTGTATTTTATCTCTCTATCAGTCCATCCTTATTTGGCGTTGTTGGTGACAATCTGGCCGCTGTAGGCTTGAACAAAGAAGATAAAGGCTGGCGTCATTTAGTTGTAGAAAAACCGTTTGGTTATAACCAGAAGAGTGCTGCTGAATTAGAGCACGTTATTGGGCGTAACTTCACCGAAAAACAAACTTACCGAATCGACCATTATTTAGGTAAAGGTACCGTACAAAATATTCTTGTTTTCCGTTTTGCTAATCTATTATTAGAACCATTATGGAATCGTAATTATATTGACCATGTACAGATAACACATGCCGAACAACAAGGCGTAGGTGGTCGTGCAGGTTATTATGATGGTTCAGGTGCAATGCGCGATATGATTCAAAGCCATCTGTTACAGGTAATGACTTTGGTTGCAATGGAGCCACCGGCAGATTTAAATGATGAATCTCTGCGTGATGAAAAGGTAAAAGTACTTAAATCAATTCGCCCTATCACCGAAGAGTTGGTGGATAGCCATGCATTTCGTGGTCAATATGCAGCCGGAACCGTTGCTGGAAAAGCGCAGCAAGGTTATTTGGAAGAAGATGATGCACCAGAAAATAGTGTGACTGAAACGTATGCTGCCATGAAGCTCTATATTGATAACTGGCGCTGGCGTGATGTGCCATTTTACCTGCGAACAGGTAAATGTATGCCAGAATCAAAAGCGATGATTGCTATTCGCTTTAAAAAGCCACCTCAAGAATTATTTAAAGAAACAGATATCGGTAATAGCCATGCAAATTGGGTCACCATGGGATTACAGCCAGATAATACTTTGCGTATTGAATTGCAAGCAAAACAACCTGGCTTGGATATTACAGCCCATACAGTTGGTTTAGAAACAAATGAAGATGAAGACCCAGCACATAAACTAGACGCCTATGAAGCCATGATCCTCAATGCTATTTTAGGTGATCGTTCCTTATTTTTGCGTGCTGACGAAGTCGACTTGGCTTGGCAAGCCGTTGACCCCATCATCGAAAAATGGTCTAAAGAGCAAGATTTCGTACACAAATATGAGGCCGGTACATGGGGACCAGAAGAAGTCAGCCAAATCTTTGATGATTCATGTCATCAATGGCGGAATAATGTTGATTAGAATTCTATTCTAATCAAGAAATCGAAAGCCAGATTGAGGGAACTTAATCTGGCTTTTTTTATTTCACAGTTATATCATTGCTTCGCCTAATTTAATAATACTTTCAGCAGTGATCTTAGACTTAAATGACGACATCGATTTTGGCAATAACAATACAACTGTTGATCCCATATTAAACCGCCCCATTTCTTGACCTTTTTCTAACACTATGTTTTTACCAGTATAATCCCAGTCTTTTATTTCTTTAGTATAGGGTGGCGTTATTTTTCCTGCCCACACTGTTTCCATGCTTCCAACAAAAATCGCACCTACCAGTACCATTACTATTGATCCCTGAGATGTATCAAATACAGTAACAACACGTTCATTTCTAGAAAAGAGCCTTGGCACGGCACGTGCCGTACGTGGATTCACTGAAAATAATTTCCCTGGGACATAACGCATCATCTTTAGCTTACCTGTCAGCGGCATATGAATGCGATGATAATCTTTGGGCGAAAGATAAATCGTTGCAAATTGACCTTTTTCGAATTGATCTGCTAGCTTTGTATCGCCACCCAATAGTTCAAGTACACTATAGTTTCGTCCTTTTGCTTGAACAATCTGTCCGGATTCAATAGCACCAATTTGACTAATCGCACCATCAACTGGCGACGTCATAATATTGTCACCCGTAGCAATAGGTCTAATATCCTTACGTAGAGCACGTGTAAAAAATGCATTAAAACTTGAATAGGTCGATAGATCTGGTTCTGCTGCCTCACTAATATCTACTTTATAGCGAGAGACGATAAAATAAATAAAAAGTTTTTTAAACCAAATGACTTTACTATTTGCTAATCGGTGCATAACCACTGACAACAAGTGTTGCGGTATTAAATATTGCGGCAGTGTAGCCAATTTATCTAGCCATGAAACGGCTTTGATTTTGCGGTTATTATTCAATCTATCTGCCCTTTTAGTACTATTTAATCAGAATTGTCACATTTCTTGCTAGGTAATTAAGGTACCTCGCAATAGTAGTGCCCGTTCAACGAAAACCATGGAGTATACCAAGCATGCGACTAACAATATCAAACGTTTTATTATTTGTATTTATTAATCTTTGTCTTTTTTCTATCCCCTCTTGGGCTGGAGATGATGAGAAAGAAGCGCCTCCTCAAGCTGTTTACTTTTCATTTCCTGAACCTTTTACCATTAATTTTCTTAATCAAAGCAAGAAGAAAGCACGATACCTTCAAATAAAAGTCAGCTTAATGGCACATAATCCAGAAATAATTAGTAGCGCCGAGTTAAACCTGCCCATGTTAGAAGATTCACTTCGTACTTTATTTTCATCTCAGTCATTTGAAGAAGTTACAACTATCAAAGGAAGAAAAACCTTACAAAATAGCGCTCTAAAGGCGATTAATTCTATTTTAAAAGAAGAAACAGGACAAGGTGATCTCGATGCGATCTACTTTACCAGCTTTATTCTTCAATAAAAGGCACGTTAATTGCTAAACCAACAATATAACTAATATTTAGGAACGTTCAGATGGCAGAAAAAATAGACGATGTAGACCTAAGCGAAGAAGGTGGCGGTGGAAAATCTAAAAAAATGATTATTATCATTGCTGTTGTTGTTCTGGCATTAGGTGGTGCAGGTGCTTGGTTCTTCTTATCTGGTGGTGATGATGAAGCGGTAGCAGATGAAGCAGCTGAAGAAGTAAGCCCCGTCAAACAAACACCTATATATGCGACTGTTGACAAAGCCTTTGTCGTTAATTTTGCAGATCAAAGTAATAACGAAGTGCGTTATTTGCAAATTAAATTAAAAGTAATGGCACGGGACCAGGCCGTAATTGATGCATTTACACTAAATACTCCTGCTATCCAGCACGAATTACTCATGTTGTTTTTTGAACAAAAATATGACGTTCTAAATACTACTGAAGGTAAAAGTGCATTAAAAGAACAATCTCTTTCCACTATTAACAAGGTATTAAAAGCTGAGCAAACTGAAGGCGAACTAGAAGCCGTTTATTTCACCAGTTTGATCATGCAATAGTCTTATGGCCGTTCAAGATATTCTTTCACAAGATGAAGTCGATGCCTTATTAACAGGCATGGGCGGAGACGAAATAGAAACCGACGTTGAGCCAAAAGACGATGGTAACGCCCGCGGCTATGACTTTGGTAACGAAGATCGTATTATTCGTGGACGTATGCCAACGCTGGAGATGATCAATGAGCGTTTTGGGCGTTATCTTCGGATAAGTTTCTTCAATATGTTGCGCCGCAGCGCTGAAATATCGGTTAGCGGGATTCAGATAATGAAGTTTTCTGAATATGTTCATACCTTATTTGTCCCGACTAGTTTAAATATCATTCAATTTAGGCCTTTAAGAGGTTCAGGACTTATTGTCTTTGAACCTAAGCTCGTTTTCACTATTTTAGATAATTATTTCGGCGGTGAAGGTCGATTCCAAGCACGAATTGAAGGCCGTGAGTTTACTGCCACCGAATTACGCGTTATTCATATGGTACTTGAATTATGTTTCAAAGATTTGGTCGAAGCATGGTCACCTATCATGGATGTTGAATTCGAATTTGTGAACCATGAAGTAAACCCACAATTTGCCAATATTGTTAGCCCTAGTGAGGTCCTTGTTATCTCCACTTTTCATGTCGATCTAGATGGTGGCGGCGGTGATATTCACGTCACCTTACCTTATTCCATGATTGAACCTATTCGAGATATTCTTGATACTGGATTACAAAGTGATAGTTCATCTGATGATGGCCGCTGGGGTCGCTCTATGCGAGAAGAAATTCTGGGGGCTGATGTTGAGTTATCTGCAGATCTTACCCAGATTAATACAAATCTACGTGACGTATTGGCATTAAACGTGGGAGATATTTTACCTATTGAAATGCCAAAAAATATTACCGCTAAAGTTGAGAATGTTCCATTTTTTAGAGCGTCATTTGGTGAACATAAAAATAAAACCGCATTGAAAGTGATCGATATGATTGAACAACCTAAAGATACTACACCGCAATACCAGCTCCAAAAAGGGGAAAATAATGAGTGAAGAAGAAACGTCGCAAGATCAAGAAGTAGCTGACGAATGGGCTGCAGCATTAGAAGAGCAGGCTGACGAGGAAGTCGTGACCGAAGAGGCTGCTGGCGAAGAGGAAGATCCGTGGGCTGCAGCATTAGAAGAACAATCCGATGCTGAGCAACAGGTTGATGCTGCACCAATAACACAACTTGATGATGATGCTGCACCAGGCGGGACGGGTAAAGATCTAGATCTGGATATGATTCTAAATATCCCCGTTACTATGTCCATGGAAATTGGTCGCACTAAAATAAATATCAATAATTTATTAAAACTGAGTCAAGGATCTGTTGTTGAACTTGACCGGCTCGCTGGTGAACCAATGGATGTATTGGTCAATGAAACACTAATAGCACACGGTGAAGTAGTAGTAGTTAATGACAAGTTTGGTATCCGCTTAACCGATGTTATTAGCGCCGAAGAACGCATTAAGAAATTACGCTAATGAATCGACTTTATCGTGTATTTACCTATTTAGTTTTAAGCTGTTTTGCTAATATAAGTTTTGCAGCAGAATTTGAAAAAACTGACAAACTTAAAACACTTTCAAGTTCTCCTTTAAATGGCAGTGCTCTGCTAGAAACATTTGGTGGATTATTGTTGGTCTTGACCATTATCGCCTTTCTAGCCTGGTTATTACGCCGTACAGGAAAATTTAATAATGTCGCCAATGGTGAAATGAAGATTATTGCAGGTTTATCTTTGGGTTCACGTGAAAAGGCTATTTTAATTCAAGTAGGTAAACAGCAGATTCTAGTCGGTGTAACAGCTCAGCATGTTCAAACCTTGCATGTTTTGGATAACAATATTGTAACTGAAAGTAAGGCAAAAGCAGTAACATCTAACTTTTCCGATAAGCTTCAACAAATGATGAAACACTCCACTGAGTCACAGTCATGATTCGTCTTTTACTACCTATTTTATTGTTACTCTTTCCCATAATTTCCAATGCTACTGCTGGTATTCCAGCTGTAACGCTCACCACAGGTTCCGATGGTGAACAGAGTTACACCGTAACACTTCAAATATTGGCATTAATGACCGTATTGACATTGCTACCAGCAGCGTTAATGATGATGACGTCATTTACCCGAATTATTATTGTATTGGCTATTTTACGCCAAGCAATGGGAATTCAATCTACACCTTCAAACCAAGTTCTGATTGGCTTAACACTCTTTTTAACTTTTTTCATAATGCATCCCGTATTCGATAATGCCTACACCAATGGTGTCAAACCTTATATGAATGATGAAATATCAATTACTAGTGCATTTCAAAAAGGGGGGCTGCCTTTCAAAGAATTTATGCTGGCACAAACACGTGAAAGTGATATTGAACTGTTCGCAAACATTGGTGGCTATGGACCAATAGAGTCATCAGCTAATATTCCTTTTAGCTTATTACTGCCGTCTTTTGTAACGAGTGAGTTAAAAACGGCTTTCCAAATTGGTTTTTTGATCTTTATCCCTTTCCTTATCATCGATTTAGTTGTCGCTAGTGTATTAATGGCAATGGGTATGATGATGTTATCACCCATGTTGATATCCTTGCCTTTTAAGCTTATGTTATTTGTGCTTATTGATGGCTGGGCATTACTGATGGGCACACTAGCCTCTAGCTTCTACCTCTAGGTTTATTTGAAATGACACCTGAAACAGTCCTTACCATTATGCAGCAAACACTGCAAGTTATTACCATGTTGGTTGCTGTAATCTTGCTTCCGGCCTTATTTGTCGGTTTATTAGTAAGTATGTTTCAAGCAGCGACATCGATCAACGAACAAACATTAAGTTTTATTCCAAAGCTATTGATCACTATTTTAGTATTAGTGATGGCGGGACCTTGGATGTTAAGTTTACTCACAAGCTATGCCACTAAGGTTTTTGAAGATATTCCCTTTTTAATTGGCTGATGATGAAGACGCTAATCAAGTCCACTTACTTTTTGCTTTCATTATGGAACTAAGCACTGCGGAAATAACCGGTTTATTAGGCGGTTATATGTGGCCGTTTATTCGCATTGCAGCATTAGTCATGACAGCACCTATTTTTAGTAGCAAATTTGTTACTGTCCGCAGCAGATTACTGCTTGCCATTGCACTTAGTATCGTCATTATCCCAGCCATGCCCGCTATTGATATACCTGCAGTAGAGCCGTTAAGTGGAACAGGATTGTTAATCATTGCCCATCAAATTCTGATTGGTGCATGCATGGGATTTATGTTACAGCTGTTATTTAATGCATTTATTATCGCTGGCCAAATTGTCGCTATGCAAATGGGCTTAGGTTTTGCATCGATGGTCGATCCTCAAAATGGGGTGACAGTACCTGTAATCAGTCAATTCTATTTAATTTTTGTCACCTTGGTTTTTATTAGCTTAGATGGGCATTTAATCTTAATTCAAGTGCTGGCCGAAAGTTTTGTTACATTGCCTGTCTCGTCATCAGGTTTACCTTATACCAGTTTTAGGGATATCGTGGCACAAGCTAGCTGGATGTATGCGGCTGGCGTCCTTGTTGCCTTACCCGCGATTGGCTCATTGATGATGGTGAACCTTTCATTTGGTATTTTATCACGAGCGGCACCACAAATCAGCCCTTTTTCGATTGGTTTTCCTATGAGTATTATTCTAGGGTTTACCATTATATTGGTCACGCTGCCAGCGGCATCAAACCACTTAGTCACCATGGCCGATCAAATGCTTCAAATGATTAGACTGTTAGTTCAACCTGGAGGAACAGTTTAATGGCTGAAGAATCTGGTCAAGAAAAAACCGAACAACCGTCAGCCAAGCGCTTAACCGACGCCCGAGAGAAGGGGCAGGTTCCGCGTTCAAAAGAATTTACAACAGTTCTTGTGCTCATCGCCAGCGCAGTTGGCATGCTTTTTTTGGGCGAGCGTATGTTGAGTAGTGTTGCTGAGGTAATGACCACATCATTTAGCGTGACTCGAAAAGAAATATTTGATCCTGCCGCCATGGCACAGCATTTTTTACACTCTCTAGATATTATTGCACTTGATCTGGGTACTTTTTTAGCCATTACGGTTATAGCAGCATTAATTGCACCTGCCAGTATTGGCGGTTGGAATTTTTCTACTCAAGCAATGGGGGTAAAACTAGATAAATTAGATCCTCTGAAAGGTCTAAAACGCATTCTAGGGCCTCAAGGTTTAATAGAGTTAGTGAAAGCATTAGCCAAATTTTTCCTCATCGGAACAATTTCTACACTTATCCTGTGGAGCCTACGTGACCGATTATTGACACTTGGAATGCAAGAAGTCAATGTTGCAATGGCATCGTTAGGTTCACTTGTACTTTGGGTCTTTCTTGCCATCTCAAGTAGCTTATTACTTATTGCCTTAATTGATGTGCCATTTCAACACTGGAATCATATTCGCCAGTTAAAAATGACCAAGCAAGAGCTGAAGGATGAAAGCAAAGAAACAGATGGGAACCCCGAACAAAAAGGTCGTATCCGTCGCATGCAAGTGGAACTTTCGCAACAACGCATGATGCAAGATGTGCCACAGGCTGACGTCATTATTACTAACCCAACTCACTATGCTATTGCATTAAAATATGAACAATCTGGAACCGGTGCCCCCGTTGTTGTTGCCAAAGGTGCAGACCTTATTGCGCAACAAATTCGCATGGTGGGTGATGCCAATGAAGTACCTGTTATTTCAGCCCCTCCACTTACCCGTGCTATTTATTTTAGTACTGAATTAGGCGAAGAGATCCCATCTGGTCTATATATTGCAATAGCTCAAATACTAGCGTTTGTCTTCCAATTACGTCGCTACAATAACCACGGTGGTAATAAGCCACAACTTAATACGGAGGACTTACCAATACCAGATGAATTAAAACGAGATTAGCCCATGGAAAACAATGATATCTTTGCCCGTTTAAAACTGATGTTAACAGGCAATTTAGGCGCACCATTAATACTCATTGCTTTACTCGCCATGGTGATGATTCCTCTTCCTCCATTTATGTTAGATCTGTTATTTAGCTTTAATATCGCACTTTCTCTCATTATTATGCTTGCCAGCATCTATGTACTTAAACCGCTCCATTTTGCATCATTCCCCAGCATCCTCCTTATCGCTACCCTACTCCGTCTTGCTCTTAATGTCGCTTCAACACGTGTAGTGCTATTAGAAGGGCATACTGGCACAGCTGCTGCTGGTAATGTGATCGAAGCATTTGGTGAATTTGTTATTGGTGGTAACTATACCGTTGGTTTTGTAGTATTCGCTATTTTAGTGATTATAAACTTTGTAGTGGTTACTAAAGGTGCAACACGTATTGCAGAAGTCAGCGCACGATTTACTTTAGATTCCATGCCCGGTAAACAAATGGCAATTGATGCCGATCTTAATGCTGGTTTAATTGATCAAGATGAAGCTCGCCGCCGACGTGAAGAAATCATGCAAGAATCTGATTTTTACGGCTCGATGGATGGTGCCAGTAAATTTGTTCGTGGTGATGCCATTGCCGGAATATTAATCTTATTTATCAACCTTATTGGTGGTCTAATTATCGGTATTATTCATCATGATTTGAGCTTTTCCGAAGCTGCACATAACTACACTTTACTCACTATTGGTGATGGTTTAGTGGCTCAACTGCCTTCACTGCTTTTAGCGGCTGCAGCCGGCTTGCTTGTTACACGTTCAACTAAAGAACAAGATATGGGTGATCAAATTCTTGGCCAATTATTTAAAAATCCAAAAACACTTTATATTACCTCAGGTATTATTGGTGGGATGGGGTTAATCCCTGGCATGCCTAACGTTCCTTTTCTTTTATTTGGAGCATTAGGTGGCTATGCTTCATGGACAATGATGCAACGTCAAAAAGTTGCCGAAACAGAAGCCGTTGTCCCCTCGGCGACAGAAGCAGAAGCACCTCAAGAGCAACGTGATCTTAGCTGGGATGATCTTAGCCCAGTTGATCCTATTGGCTTAGAAATTGGTTACAGGCTTATTCCATTGGTGGATAAAAATCAAGGTGGTCAATTAATGACCAGAATCAAAGGGATCCGCAAAAAGATATCGCAAGATTTGGGTTTTCTTATTCCTCCTGTACATATCCGTGACAATTTAGACTTAGCCCCAACGGCCTATCAGATCACCTTATTTGGCGTAACATTTGGTGAATCTGAAATTTACCCCGAACGAATGATGGCTATTAATCCCGGTCAAGTTTTTGGCGAACTAGAGGGCATTAAAGGGCAAGATCCTGCATTTGGACTTGATGCCGTGTGGATTGAACCCAATCAAAAAGATCATGCTCAAGCTCAAGGTTATACCGTTGTGGACGTTGATACTGTTATCGCCACACATCTCAGTAAAATATTACAAACCCATTCTCATGACTTATTAGGTCGAGAAGAAGTGCAACAACTGCTCGATAATTTATCAAAGACAGCACCAAAATTAGTTGAGGGATTAGTACCAGATATTTTACCGCTAGGTAGCATACATAAAGTATTACAAAATTTACTTGAAGAAAATGTGCCTATTCGTGATGTAAGAACCATTACCGAAGCTATCTCGGAACAAGCTACGCGAAACCCAGAGCAAGATGCACTTACTGCTGCAACACGTATGGCGCTGAGCCATTCTATTATTCAACACATTAACGGGGTCAAGCCTGATCTTCCTATTATCACTTTAGATCCAGAATTGGAACAGATATTGCTTCAAACATTACAAGCTACCGGTGAAGGTAGCGCGAGCTTAGAACCAGGACTTGCTGAGAATATGCATAAAAATTTACAAGATGCGGCACAACGACAAGAAATGACAGGAGAATCATCCATTCTTGTTGTTCAAGCTGGTTTACGAACATGGATTGCGCGCTTTATTCGTCACTCCATTCCTTCTCTGAATGTATTGTCGTATAACGAAATACCTGATGATAAACAAATTAGAATCGTTGCTAACGTTGGTCGTTAGAACTTGAATACTATTAAGGTCATATTATGAAAATTAAACGTTTCCACGCAGCTGATGTTCGCCAAGCGCTAAAAGAAGTGCGCGATGTTCTCGGTTCTGATGCCGTTATTCTATCTAATAACCGTGTTGATGGTGGTGTAGAAATTGTTGCCGCGACTGATTACGATGAAAGTAAGTTTAATCGTAATCCTCAAGTTTCGCCTGCAGTTCAAAACGATACTCCACCAGTGGAAATTAACCCATCACAAAATATAGCGCCCCCGCCAGCACAACCAACAGAGAATATTTGGTCACAAGAACCCACTCTGATTCAGATGCGTAAAGAAATGGCTGGCTTAAAAAGCATGCTAGAAAATCAAATGTCTGATTTAGCATGGAAAGATATGAAACATGCTAACCCAACGCAATTACAGTTGTTACAACGCTGCTTAAAAATGGGGGTTCATGTTGATGTGGCCAAACAAATAACAGCCAATGCTCGTGATACGGATGATTTAGAAACTGCATGGTTACGTTGTCTTGCCGCATTAGCTAGTCAAATTGAAACACAAGATAATGACATTATTAGCACTGGCGGAATTTATGCTCTTGTTGGACCAACAGGAGTGGGTAAAACAACTACTATAGCCAAAATTGCAGCACGTTGTGCACTTAAACATGGCGCTAAGAATGTCGCACTCATCACCACAGATTGCTATCGGATTGGTGGACAAGAACAATTACGCACTTATGCCAAAATTTTAGGCGTGCCTGTTCGTGTTGCTAAAACACATCAAGAACTCAGTGATGCATTAAATGAACTGCTTGATCGACGCTTTATTCTTATTGATACTGCCGGCATGAGCCAACGTGATATGAAAATAACTGAGAAATTCTCGCTATTACAACATCAATCACCTATGATTAGAAATTATTTAACGCTGTCTGCCACTACGCAATCTAGCGTGCTTAATGATATTATTAATTCTTTCTCACATCTTAATTTAAAAGGATGCATTTTGACTAAGACAGATGAAACGAATAGCCTAGGCGGTGCAATTTCGGCTTTAGTCCAACATAACTTGCCGTTAGCCTATATCTGTAATGGTCAGCAAGTACCTGAAGACTTTAGTTTGGCGCGCCCTAATTCATTGGTCAAACAAGCAAGTGTACTGATGAATGAAGAACAATTAGATCCACAAACAGTATCTACTTATGGAGGTTTTGCCGCTTATGGCTGATGCACCCGATGATCAGGCTAATGGTCTACGACAAATGACAGTTCAACCAAGACCCGTCAAGGTTATTGCTATCGCAAGCGGTAAAGGTGGCGTTGGTAAAACAAATGTGACAGTTAATATTGGGGTTGCTCTTGCCGCTCAAGGTAAGGAAGTATTGCTATTAGATGCTGATCTAGGTTTAGCAAATATTGATGTAATGCTGGGCTTACACCCACAATATAATCTACTGCATGTACTAGATGGTAGTAAATCACTTAATGATATTATTGTTGAAGGCCCTTCAGGTTTAAAAATTATTCCTGCCGCATCTGGTATTCAAAAAATGGCCGAGTTAAGCCCCGCAGAACACGCCGGCATGATTCAAGCATTTAGCGATATGGATCAGCATATTGATATTTTACTTATTGATAGCGCTGCAGGCATTGCTGACAGCGTTATTAGTTTCACCCGCGCAGCGCAAGAAGTGATTATTGTTGTTTGTGATGAACCCGCATCTATCACCGATGCCTACGCATTAATCAAACTATTAAGTAAAGAATATGATTTAGAACATTTTCATATTATTGCCAATATGACGCGCAGTGTTGAAGAAGGCCGAGAACTATTTAATAAAATATCATTGGTTTGTGAGCGCTTTCTTGACGTTAATCTTGATTTTATGGGCATTGTGCCATTTGATGAAGATCTGCGCCGTGCAGTTAAAAAACAACGTAGTGTTGTAGACTTCTTACCTCGAAGTAAATCAGCGACAGCCTTTACGCACTTAGCTAAAAAAGTCGAGCACTGGCCAGTACAAAAACAACCTCGAGGCCATATGGAGTTCTTTATAGAACGATTAATACAAGCCAGTTTGGATATAGCATAATGAATGGACTAGCAATGTACTCTGAAACGACTACTTCACCTACTTCAATGAATGAAATTGTTGAACAATATGCACCTCTGGTAAAACGTATTGCCTACCA
>Ga0256841_1001589_pt1 | contig 19226 bp, 18 predicted proteins | sample 356308metaG_FD_185971 | JGI IMG/M metagenome (GOLD analysis project Ga0256841, IMG submission 185971) | Hydrothermal vent microbial communities from Mid Atlantic Ridge, Atlantic Ocean - 356-308 | ecosystem: Environmental > Aquatic > Marine > Hydrothermal vents | place: Atlantic Ocean: Mid... | reverse complement strand
GTGATCACCCCTTCCTTGCCCACCTTGTCCATCGCCTCGGCGATGATCTTGCCGATCTCCTCGTCGTTGTTGGCCGAGATCGTGCCCACCTGGGCGATGGACTTGCTGTCGGTGCAGGGCTTGGAAAGCTTCTTCAGCTCCTCCACCGCTGCCGCAACCGCCGAATCGATACCCCGCTTGATGTCCATGGGATTGGCGCCGGCGGCTACCGACTTCATGCCTTCCCGGGCGATGGCCTGGGCCAGAACCGTCGCCGTGGTGGTGCCGTCACCGGCCACGTCGGAGGTCTTGGAGGCCACCTCCTTGACCATCTGCGCCCCCATGTTCATGAACTTGTCCTTGAGTTCGATCTCCTTGGCCACGGAGACGCCGTCCTTGGTCACCGTGGGAGCGCCGAAGCTCTTCTCCAGCACCACGTTGCGCCCCTTGGGGCCCAAGGTCTGACGGACCGCCTCGGCCAGCAGGTTGACCCCTTCCATCATGCGATGACGCGCGTCTTCAGCAAAGAGAATCTCTTTGGCTGCCATGGATTCCTTACCTCCGTAATCGTCAAGGTATGGTTGTTAGCACTCGTCACTGAAGGCTGCTAAAAATATAGCGCCTGCGTCCAAATTTTCAAGCCCCGGATACCAATTTTTTTCCGGGCCCGATGGGCAATTTCTTACAATGACGCCATCGCAATCGACAAAAAGGAGCTTGCCATGCTGAAGATCGTCAAACAATTGTTCAAATACTTTCTTCTCGGTGTCCTGGCGATCATTCCCATCCTGATCACCATTCAGATCGTCCTGTTCACCAAGGGGCTGTTGACGGACGTCATCGTCAGTCTCTACGGTTATTCCGCCAGCTACTCCTTCACCACCACCCTGCTGCTCCTGAGCATCGCGCTGATCACCTACATCGGCTATTCCATCGCCCGTTACCGTCAGTCGATCATCATTTCCGCCTTCGACGCCGTCATCGGCAGGATCCCCCTGCTCAACACCATCTATCGGGTCAGCAAGAAGGTGATCAGCATGTTCACGACGGAAAGCGAGGTCCAGAAACGCGAGGTCGTGTACGTGGAATACCCCAAAGACGGCGTCTGGGTTCCCGCCTACGTGACCAATCAGGTAGGCGACATGTACGTGCTGTTCGTTCCCACTTCCCCCAATCCCACCTCCGGCTTCACCGTGATCGTTCCCGAGTCCAAAATCGTCAAGTCCCGGATGAGCGTCGAGGACGCCGCCAGTTTCATCATCAGTATCGGCGCCGACTACCCCAGACCGGAAGAGGCCCGGCAGCTCAAAAAGGACTGAAAAAAAAGCCCCGCTGACGCGGGGCTTTTTTCACCGCAAGCCTTGGCGATCACAGCCTGACGTAACGCAGGCGGTTGGCGTTGGTCACCACCGTCACCGACGACATGGCCATGGCGGCGCCGGCGATCATGGGATTGAGCAGAATGCCGAAGAAGGGATACAGGAGACCTGCCGCGATGGGAATGGCGGAGACGTTGTAGATGAAGGCCCCCAGCAGGTTCTGCTTGATGTTGCGAAGGGTGGCCCGTGACAGTTTGATGGTCTCCGGAACCTTCAACAGGGAACCCTGCATGATGACGATATCGCCGCTTTCGATGGCGATATCGGTTCCAGTGCCGATGGCGAACCCCACATTGGCCTGGGCCAGGGCGGGCGCGTCGTTGATCCCGTCTCCCACCATGCCGACGACCTCGCCGCGGCGCTGCAAATTGCGCACGACTTCGGCTTTCTGTTCCGGCAGCACCTGGGCCTGGACCGCATCGATACCGGCCTCCCGGGCGATGGCACGGGCGGTCTTCTCGTTGTCCCCGGTGACCATCCAGACCTTGATGCCCATTTCCCTGAGCTGACGAATCGCCGCCTTGGAATCCGGCTTGATGGTGTCCGCCACCGCGATGACACCGGCAGGCCGGTCGTCCACCGCCAGCAACATGGGAGTCTGACCCCGTTCGGCATAATCGTCGAAAACCGCCGCGACACCGCTGCAGTCGACGCCTTCCTCCTCCATCAGGGCCAGATTGCCGAACAGGATTCTCCGGCCGTCGAGCTTGGCGCGCACGCCCTTACCGGTCACCGCTTCGAAATCGGTCACCGGTTCGATCTCACAGCCCCGGCTCCGGGCCTCGGAAACGATGGCCTCCGCCAACGGATGCTCGGAATTGACCTCGAGCCCGGCCGCCAGTTGGAGCACCCGATCCTCGGTCCATCCCTGGAATGGCTCGACAGCGGTCACCCGCGGCTTGCCCTCGGTTACGGTACCGGTCTTGTCGAGAACGACCGTCGTCAACCGGGCGGCGGCCTGGAAGGCGTCGCCGTTGCGGATCAGGATGCCGTTCTGGGCGGCCCGCCCCACGGCGACCATGATGGAGATGGGGGTCGCCAGCCCCAGGGCACAGGGACAGGCGATAACCAGGACGGTCATGGAAGTCACGAAAGCGTATCCCAGGGACGGCTCCGGACCGAAGGTCCACCATACCAAGAAGGTGAGGGCGGCGATCCCCACCACCACCGGCACGAAAACGGCGGCGACCTGATCCACCAAACGAGCGATTTCCGGCTTGCTGCTCTGGGCCCGCCGCACCGATTCGACGATATGGGCCAACACCGTGTCCCGGCCGATCCGGGTCGCCCGCATCAAGAAACTGCCGCGCAGGTTGACCGTCCCGCCGATCACCTCGTCGCCGACGCCTTTTTCCACCGGGATCGACTCACCGGTCAACATCGACTCGTCGACGCTGGAATAGCCCTCGATGATTTCCCCGTCGACCGGAATCTTCTCGCCCGGACGCACCCGGATGATTTCCCCGACGGTCACCGCCTCGACCGGCACGTCGATCTCCCGGCCGTTGCGCACCACCCGGGCGGTCTTCGGTTGCAGGCCGATCAACTTGCGGATGGCGGAAGAGGCCCGCCCCCGGGCCCGGGTCTCCAAAGCGCCGCCGAGAGTGACGAAGGCGATGATGATGACCGCCGCCTCGAAATAGGGATGGGTCGCCTCCGGCGGCAGGAAATGGGCGAAATCGATGACGATGGTGGAATAGAGCCAGGCCGCCCCGGTACCCATGGCGATCAGGGTGTCCATGTTGGCCGCGCCGCCGCGCAGGGCCTTGACCGCGCCGCTGAAGAAATGGCCGCCGGAATGGTACATGACCGCGAAGGTGACCAGGGAAACGATGGACCAGAAATCGCTTCCCCGGGGAGTCCCGATGGGAGGCCACCAATCGAGCCATCCGCCCACCATGAGGGGAATGCCCCAGGCCGCCGCCACCGCCGATTTGCGCAGCAGGGACTGATAGCGTTCCTCCTCCATGCGCTCCTGGGCTTCCAGATCCTCGAAGCTCTCCATCACCGCCGCGTCGTACCCCACCTCCTGCAGGGCGGCGCGCAGCGCCTCCGGCTCCACCTCACCGGCCACGACCGCCGAGTGGTCGGCGAAATTGACGTTCACCGCCTTCACCCCGGCGACCCCTTTCAGGGCGTTTTCCACCGTTTTCACGCAACCGGCACACCGCATGCCGATGATGGACAGGCGAATGCTGGGCTCTTCGACAGGTTCCGACCGCTCCACTGCTACCGCCATGATGCGCCCTCTTCAAATTTCAGTCGCTGAAACAAATGAATTTTCACGCAATCCCAAGCGCAAATCAACGATCCAGGCATTGGGGACACGGCTGTAAGGTGAGCGCCGAACTCCGGACCCTCCCCCGCCGGATCCAGGGACGGCGGGCCTGTCGCACCGCGCCCGCTTCGCCGTTCACCACCACGAATTCGCCGTGCAGCATGCCCATCCAGCAACTCCAGGGAATGGTGCCCGGCTGCTTGGGCGTGAACTCGACGACCTGAGTCCCTGGTTTGAGCTCTATCTCCAGATCGAGACCGGGAACCAGAATGACCCGATTGCAGCCGGTCAACTCCTCACCTTCGATGATCCAGCGCACCGGCACACCTCGTTTGAGAACGAAGCGGTTGGGGCGGTAGCCGCTCGCTTTGACCTCCATGCGAATGACCTGGAAACCTTCCTGTTCCTTACCCACCCGGGAAACCGAAGGCGCCTGGGAATGACGCTGAATCAGGGTGTGAAAGTCGTAACCGGATCCGGTCATCGCCAGGCCGCGGTTCAACATGACCAGGCCCAGGCTGATGACCAGGATGCCGGAAGCATTGAGAATGCGGTGGGTCATCCGGTGGGAGATGAGACTGGCGAGAAAGCCGAAGCCGAACATCAGGGGCAACGTGCCAAGCCCGAAGATGAACAACAACCGGGCCCCTTCCAGGGCATCGCCGGTACCGGCGGCCATCACGTACATGGCCTGCAGGGGGCCGCAGGCGATCATCAAGCCGTTGAGGAGACCGATGACGAAGGGCTGGTGGGTCCGGTGGGTCTCCTCCCGCACGAAGCGGGACAGGAAGCGCGGCATGGTGAAGCCGATGCGCACCGCGGAAAACACGTGCAGCATGTTGAAACCGTAGAGGATCAAAAAGACGCCGGCCAGAATGGCGGCGATCCCCCGGATGGTGGGGGTGAAGCTGACGATGGCGCCCAGCAGGCCGAATCCGGCACCCAACAGGGTATAGGACAGTAATTTGCCGAGGGCGTACTGGGCATGGAGCCAATAGGTTCCGACCCCCTGCTGCGCCCCGCGAGCGGTGTAGCTGAGGACGAACCCCCCGCACATCCCGACGCAGTGAAAACCGGTCAACAGACCGACGACCAGCACCGCCCAATAACTCAACTGGACATCGAAGTCCGGCAACTGGAAGCGGTCCACCAGCCGAGAACCGCCGTACAGGATCAGCAGGATGCCGGCGACGCCGATGACGATCCCCAACAGGCGGTTGAAGACCTCCTTGCGCCGCGCTTCGCGGTCGATCAGGACACAACGATAACCCTTGGCCTCCACCACCTCGAAAATCCGGGGCAGGGAAATCTTTTCCGGGTCGAAAGTGACCTGGACCACCTGGGAAGCATAATTGGATCGGACCTTTTCCACGCCCGGCAGTTTGGAAAGCGCCAGTTCGAGCACTTTTTCGCAGCTGGTGCAATGCATGCCCTCGGCGCGGAACGTCAATTGACGCTTGGCCATAAGCAGACTCGATGGTTATCGTTGTTGTTTAGACGTGGACCGCAATCGTAAGTGCCTTCGATTATAAAAGGCACGCAAAAGACCCTGGTGCGGCATATTGTCGCACCAAAGCTAGGGATTTTCCGGGGATCAGCTTTTGAAGAACTTCAGCAGGGCGTCGATGAATTCCCTGATCCGGTCCAGAAGACCCGGCTCTCCGTAACCGACCACTTTGAAACCCTGCTCGACGATGGTCTGCTTCAGGGTGTCCAGGTCGACCTTGCTTTCGTCGAATTCGATTTCGACCTGTTTCGCCTGATGATCGGCCTTGACCGAGACCACCCCCTCCTTCTCCATCAAAGCATCGTGGATCAAATTTTCACAGGCATCGCACTTCATGCCGCTGACCGGCAGGGTGACCGTCGTCATCCACACCTCCTTTCGTTGTTCAGATCAAAGAATCTTTAAACCACGTTTCATCCCTCGACGTCAACCGGCCGAAGCGCCGCCCCCTCAACACCTATCATGACTTCCGGCATTCCCCGTCCGGTCCACCGTCGAGCCAGTTCCGCAGAACCTCGATGCCGCCGTTCCTGGCGGCCTCCGTTACGTGCCGCCGCCAACGCCGCGCCCCCGGTTGACCGTGATACAATCCCAGAATATGGCGTGTCAGGGAGTGGAGGCGAATCCCGGCCTCTAATTGAGCCGCCATATAAGGCAGATAGGCCTGCACCACATCCCGGCGGGTGGGCAACGGATGGGGGTCCCCGTAGAACCGCCGATCCGCCTCCACCAGCAGCCAGGGATTGTGATACGCCGCCCGGCCGATCATGACCCCGTCCACTCGTTTCAGGTGCTCCTGGGCCTGATCCAGGTTTTCGATGCCGCCGTTGAGTACGACGGTCAGATGGGGAAAATCACGCTTGAGGCGATGGACCCGGTCGTGGCGAAGCGGCGGCACGGTGCGGTTTTCCCGCGGCGACAACCCCTGGAGCCAAGCTTTCCTGGCGTGGACGACGAAGGTCCGGCAACCGGCCGCCGCCACCCGATCCACGAAACCGGCCAGATCTTCGTAGCGGTCGTAGTCATCGACACCGATACGGCATTTCACCGTCACCGGCAACGCCGTGGCACCCCGCATCGCAGCGATGCATTCCGCCACCAGACCGGGTTCCTTCATCAGACAGGCTCCGAAACGCCCCCGGGACACCCGCTGACTGGGACAGCCGACGTTCAGGTTGAAAGCGTCGTAACCGTAGGGTTCGGCCAGTGACACGCAGCGGGCCAGGGCTTCCGGGTCGCTTCCCCCCAGTTGCAGGACCAGGGGCTTCTCCCGGGGATCGAAGGCCAGATGGCGCTGGGCATCCCCCTGCAGGATCGCACCGCAGGTGACCATCTCCGTATACAGCAGCACGTGCCGGGAAATCAGGCGGAGAAAATAGCGGAAGTGGCGGTCGGTCCAGTCAAGCATGGGCGCGACCGAAAGAGGATGGGCGTGCATGACTGCCGTGGTGTTACGGAAAGAAAGAGGCCTTCTCCTGCGGCGAAACCGGTGCAAACGGCTTCGTCGACAGGCGGGGTGTACCGACCGGAAGGTTCAATCGCGCCGGTGTTCCAGTTGAAAACGCAGGCGGGACAAATCGGCGTCCAGTTTCCGCATGCGCGCGCTCCAGCGCAACCAGTAACCCACCGCCGCCACCGTGACCAGCGCGAACGAAGCCAGGCTCAGATACAACAGATTTTCCAGGCGTACCAGTTTGTCCAGCAAGAGGGTCTGCTGCGCCACCGCAGGCTGGGCGGCCGGTGCCGAAGTGCGGGCCTGCTTGGCCAACATGCGGATGTCTTGCCGGATGGACTGCAGCAACTCCAGATCCTGAAGTCCGGCCTGGCCCAGGCGGATCCGCTCTTCCAACGCCTCCAGTTTCATGGTGAGGGTCTGGGTGAGGGCATCGCCCAACTGTCGCTGCAGCCTGGAGAGCTCCTGATTCAGCTGGACCACCTGACTGGTAAGCGGTGCCGCCGGATGGGCGATCGACGTCCTCGCTTCGCCCGGCAACAGCCGGCTCAGGTTGAACAGACCGGGTTGCTTGAAAAAAAGCAGCGCCAACAACCACAGCAGCATGAAAGCCATCAGCCCCCCCACCAGGCGGCGGGCGAAACGCCCCTGCTCCTCGGCGGCGATCCGGGCCGTCAACAGCGCCTCGTTGTCCGCTTCCCGGGAATCGAATTGCGTGATCGTTTTCATGTCGTTCCGCTCCATAAGCCACCCCCGTACATCCCCCTGGGAAATGGCTCAATATGGCAAATCAATTGGACGCGGTCAATATTCTAACCGTGTCTGCCGTATCAATCGCTTCATTTCCGCCACCGCCGCCGCCAGTCCGGTGATCACCGCCCGGGCGACGATGGCGTGGCCAATGTTGAGTTCGACGATTTCCCCGATCCGGACGATCGGCTCGACATTGTGATAATTGAGCCCGTGACCGGCGTTGACCTGAAGACCGAGACTGTCACCCAGGCGGGCCGCCTTTTTCAGACGCTCCAGTTCCTCGAGCCGTGCCTCGCCCCTGAGGTCCGCATAGTGACCGGTGTGGAGCTCGATGACCGGCGCTCCGGCCCGGCTGGCCGCCTCGATCTGTTCCGGTTCCGGATCGATGAACAGAGAAACCTCGATGCCCGCCTCGGCCAGCCGCTGACAGGCGGCCTTGACCCGGTCGAACTGTCCCAGGACATCCAGTCCCCCCTCCGTGGTCAGTTCTTCGCGCTTCTCCGGTACCAGACAGCAGGCGTCGGGCCGGGTGCGACAGGCGATGGCCACCATTTCGTCGGTGACCGCCATTTCCAGGTTCAGACGGGTGTGGATCATCTCCCGCAGCAGACGGACGTCCCGGTCCTGGATGTGACGCCGATCCTCGCGCAGGTGCGCGGTGATGCCGTCGGCACCGGCCTTCTCGGCCAGTAGGGCCGCCTCCACCGGCTCGGGATAGGGCGTTCCCCTGGCCTGGCGCAGCGTGGCGATGTGATCGATGTTAACACCGAGACGAACGGGTTTGTGGTGCATGTCCTGTCACTCGTTGACGAAACAGAGAGCGGCTTTGCAACGGCCGGCCCTGCAAATGCGGTTCGATGAGCAGACGCAGCAGGCGTTTGGCCTCCACCCGGGACCGCGGCGAACTCAGGCATCCGGCGTTCAGATCCAGCAGGGTACGGCCGTGCAGCCAGCCGCCGGCATCCGCCACCGGACCGCGATCCGGCACATACCGGTACCGCCGCTCCGCCTCGATGGCGTTACCGTATTCTACCTCATGATCCAGCACCGGCGCGTAGCCGATTTCCACCAGCAGGGTCAATTCGAAGCGCCGCAGCCCCGCCTCCACATCCGTCCCTTCGGCCAGTTCCAGGAGAACCCTTCGGTAGCCATCGAACAGACCGGGATGGGGATCGTCGCGCGCCAGCAGACGGGACAGCAGTTCGTTGACGTAAAAACCGCAAAACAGCGCCTCTCCGGTCAGGGGGAACGCCACCCCCCCGACTTCGGCCGCCGTGAGATTGGCCAGGTCGCCCCGGCGACGCCACTGCAGCAGTAGGGGCTGGAACGGCTGCAGCCCGCCCGGGAAACGTTTGGGCCGTCGCCCCCCCTTGGCGATCAACGCCACCTTGCCGGCTTCCCGGGTGAACACCTCCAGCCACAGGCTGGTCTCGCGCCAGGGCCGACGGTGTAGCACGTAACCGTGACACCAATCCGAAGCGGAACGACGGGATTCAGTCCGCATAGCCCAACTGTTTGAGCAGGCGCTCGTCGTCGGACCAACCCTTCTTCACCTTGACCCACAAATCGAGATAGACGTGCCGCCCCAGGAACGCTTCCAGTTCCTGACGGGCCTGCTGGCCGACCTTCTTGAGCCGCTCGCCCTTGCGCCCGATGACGATGGGCTTCTGGCTTTCCCGCTCCACCCAGATGACCGCATGGATGGCGATCAGATCCGGATCCTCCCGGAACTGCTCGATTTCCACCGTCAGCCGATGGGGGACCTCGTCCCCCAGATAATGGAGCAACTTTTCCCGGATGATTTCCGCCGCGAAGAAACGCTCCGGTTTATCGGTGATCTGATCCGGTGGATAAACCGGCAGCCCCTCGGGCAGATAGTTGACGATCGCCTGCTCCAGGGCGTCGATGTTGTCCCCGCGCAAGGCCGAGACGGGAACGATCTCCGCGAAGGGATAGCGCCGCCGGGCTTCGTCGATCAGAGGCAGCAGGGTCTTTTTGTCCCGGACCTTATCCACTTTGTTGATCGCCAGAATCACCGGAACATCGACGGCTTTCAATTTCTCGAACACCAGGGGGTCGTCGCCGCGGAAACCCTTGCCGTCGATCAACCACACCACCACGTCCACCCCCGCCAGCGCCGCCGCCGCTGTCCGATTGAGATAGCGGTTCAGGGCCCGGGAAGCGGCCTGGTGGATTCCCGGCGTGTCCAGATAGAGAATCTGGGCCGTCTCGGTGGTCTTGATCCCCAGGATGCGATGGCGGGTGGTCTGGGGTTTGCGGGAAACGATACTGAGCTTCTGCCCCAACAGGCGGTTGAGCAGGGTCGACTTGCCCACGTTGGGGCGACCGATCAACGCCACGTATCCGGTTTTCATGATCACTTGGCCGATGTTCGTGTCAACCGTTCCAACGCCATGGCGGCGGCCCGCTGTTCCGCCTGCTTGCGTGCACTGCCTTCAGCGACGAAAGGCTGCGGCAGCGGTGCCACGTGGCAGGCCACCACGAAAGTCTGGTCGTGGGGCGGACCGCTTTGGGAAATCAATTCATAGCGCGGCAACGGCAGCCCCCGGCCCTGGAGAAACTCCTGCAGCCGGGTCTTGGCGTCCTTACCCCAGTGGCCCGCTTCCAATTGGGAAAACTTCTCGGCGAACAATCGCACCACCCAGCGGCGGCAGGCCTCGATGCCCTGATCCTCGACAATGGCGCCGATGAGGGCTTCCAGGGCATCGGAGAGAATGGAATCGCGTCGAAAACCGCCGCTCTTCAGCTCGCCGGGGCCGAGAACCAGCCACTCGCCCAGATTCAGCCGCCTGGCCAGCTGCGCCAGACTGGTCTGATTGACCAGACTGGCCCGCATACGGCTCAGTTCCCCTTCCCGCGCCCGGGGAAAGCGGTGGAACAATTCCTGTGCTACGATGAAACCTAAAGCGGCATCCCCCAGAAATTCCAGACGTTCGTTGTTGCGGGGCCCGGCACTGCGATGGGTCAGGGCCTCGCGCAACCGCTCGATATCATGGAACTCCAGTTCCAACCGCCGGCACAACTGGCCCAGATCCGTCTTCAAGGATTTGTCACCTCGATCCGATCGTCGAAATAAACCACGACGCTGAGGTTGCCGATCAGGGGTTTTTCCACCGCGTAAGTGACCGTCACGGTCGTGACACCATCCTCCCGGGAAACCTGGATGTCGTCCCCGGTCACGTTTTCCACCATGTTGATGTCGAGGCGTTTTTCCAACAGGGTGCGCACCTCACGCCGGGACTTTCCCGCCAGATCCGGCATCTGCTCCAGGGATTTCAACGACGAAACGACCTTGTAATGTTCCAGATAAATGGGACCGATCTTGAGGACGAGCAGGGTGAAAAAGCCGAGCAAAAAGGCGGCGAAGGCCATGCCCAGCAGGGTCATGCCCCGTTGACGGCCGGGATGTCTCCTCATCGCAACACCGTTCCAATCCGATCGAACACCACGCCGGGGTTGCTCGGTTCCCAGTGCATCCAGATGAAGAAAGCCTTGCCCACCAGGTTTTCTTCCGGTACCGGGCCCCAGTAGCGGCTGTCGTTACTGTTGTCGCGGTTGTCGCCCATGACGAAGTAATGGCCCGCCGGCACGGTGAACTCGCCTTCCACCGAAGCTCTGCCTGGCATGATCATGATCTGGTGCCTGACTCTCCCCAGCGTCTCCTCGAACACCAAGGCCCCCTGGTAACGCTGGTTTCGCCCCACGCCCACGTAGCGGCCCAGGGGCTTCAGCGGTACTGGTTCGCCGTTGATGTATAACCTTTTATTGTAGTAGGCGATGTGATCCCCGGGCAGACCCACCACCCGTTTGATGTAGTCGACGCTGGGATCGTTGGGATAGCGGAACACCACGATGTCGCCCCGTTCCGGTTCGGAAATTTCCACGACCTTGGTGTGCAGCACCGGCAGACGGATGCCATAGATAAATTTGTTCACCAGAATGAAGTCCCCCACCAGCAACGTGGGCATCATCGAACCCGAGGGAATGCGGAACGGCTCCACCAGAAAGGAACGCAGCAACAGGACGATGAAGAGAATGGGGAAGAAGGAATGGGCGTATTCCACCGGCAACGGCTCCTTCTCCTCCGCCGGATGCCGTCCCTGACGCCGGAGCCACAGCAACCATCCCCCCCAGATGACGCCCGACACCAAGGTGCCGAGCAGCAGAAAGAACTCGAAGTCGAAGTCCATATGGTTGTTATCCTTCTTGTTTGACTTTCAGCACGGCGAGGAAGGCCTCCTGGGGAATTTCCACCTTGCCCACCTGCTTCATGCGCTTTTTACCCGCTTTCTGCTTCTCCAGCAATTTCTTTTTCCGGGTGATATCGCCGCCGTAACACTTGGCGGTGACGTTCTTGCGCAGTGCCTTGACCGTGGAGCGGGCGATGATCTTGGAACCGATGGCGGCCTGGATCGCCACCTCGAACATCTGCCGCGGGATCAGTTCCTTCATCTTTTCCACCAGCTCGCGGCCGCGGGACTCGGCCATGTCGCGGTGGACGATCAGCGACAGGGCGTCGACACGCTCGCCATTGATGAGGATGTCGAGCTTGACCATGGGCGCCGCCTGGAAGCGCTTGAACTCGTAGTCGAACGAGGCGAAACCGCGGCTCACCGATTTGAGGCGGTCGAAAAAGTCCAATACCACTTCGCTCAGGGGCAGCTCGAAGGTCAGCGACACCTGGTTACCCAGGTATTGGAGATTTTTCTGCACCCCGCGTTTTTCGATGCACAGCCCGATGACGCCGCCCAGATGGTCGGCCGGCACCAGGATGTTGGCCTCGATGATGGGTTCGCGGATCTCCTCGATCTGGTTGACCGGCGGCAGGGCGGCGGGATTGTCCACCTCGAGGACCTCGCCTTTGGTGGTGAGGACCTGATAGACCACCGAAGGGGCGGTGGTGATGAGATCGAGACCGTATTCGCGCTCCAGGCGTTCCTGGACGATCTCCATATGGAGCATTCCGAGGAAGCCGCAACGGAAGCCGAAACCGAGGGCCTGGGAGGTTTCCGGCTCGAACTGGAGGGCGGCGTCGTTGAGGCGCAGCTTGTATAGCGCTTCCCGCAGATTCTCGTAATCGTCGGCGCTGACCGGATAGAGACCGGCAAACACCCGCGGCTGAACCTTCTGAAAACCGGGCAGCGGTTCGGCGCAGGGACGGTCGGCGGCGGTGATGGTGTCCCCCACCGGAGCGCCGAAGATATCCTTGATACCGGCGACCACGAAGCCTACCTCGCCGGCGTGAAGTTCGTCGGTCTCCTGGCGCTTGGGCGTGAACACCCCCACCTGATCCACGAGATAATGCCTGCCGGTGGACATCACGGTGATCTTCTGCCGTTTCCTCAGGGTGCCGTTGACCACCCGCACCAGGGACACCACACCCAGGTAGTTGTCGAACCAGGAGTCGATGATGAGGGCCTGGAGCGGTGCCTCGGGATCCCCTTGGGGCGGTGGAATCTTGGCGACGATCTGTTCGAGCACCTCCCGCACGCCCTGGCCGGTCTTGGCGCTGATCTCCAGAGCCTCGTCGGCGGGGATGCCGATGATCTCCTCGATCTCCTGCTTGACCCGTTCCGGTTCTGCCGAGGGCAGGTCCACTTTGTTGAGCACCGGTACCACTTCCAGCCCCTGGTCGATGGCGGTGTAACAGTTGGCCACCGTCTGGGCCTCCACCCCCTGGGCGGCGTCCACCACCAACAAAGCGCCCTCGCAGGCGGCCAGAGACCGCGACACCTCGTAGGAAAAGTCCACGTGCCCCGGGGTGTCGATAAAATTGAGCTGGTAGGTTTCCCCGTCGGCGGCGGTGTAGTGGAGGGTCACGCTCTGGGCCTTGATGGTGATGCCGCGTTCGCGCTCCAGGTCCATGGAATCGAGCACCTGGCTCGCCATCTCCCGCTCCGACAGGCCACCGCAGATCTGGATGAAGCGATCGGCCAGGGTCGATTTACCGTGGTCGATGTGGGCGATGATGGAAAAATTGCGAATCTTGTCGAGTTCAGTCACGGTGTTTCGGTTTCGTCGCTTTTTCGATAGGGTTTGACGGCCAAGAACAAAGCATCTTCCCCGCGCCGGATCAACAGAGCGACCGGACGGTCGGGCGGCAGCCGACGCAGCCGACGCTGCAGATCCCCGACGCTGCGGATCGGTTGTCTGCCGAGACGTACGATGACGTCACCGGGGCGGATTCCGGCCTCCCGGGCCGGACCCTGGGCATGACGCACCACCACACCGGTCTCTGGCGGCTCCCCTTCGTCACCGCCGAGTTCCGCCACCGCCAGTCCCAGCTCGGGTACGTTGAGCTTCGTCCTGTCGAGGCCGGCCTGCACCGGCTCCTCGTCGGGCAGTTGCCCGATTCGGACCCGAACCACCCGCCGGCGGCCGTCGCGCAGCACCGCGACCGGCACTTCCCGGCCGATCGGCGTCAAGCCCACCCGAGGGGGCAGCTCCGCCGAGCTTTCGATGACATGGCCGTCATAGGCCACGATGACGTCGCCCACCTGAATGCCGGCTCTGGCCGCCGGACTGCCGGGCAACACCCGGGCGACCAGGGCCCCGTGGGGACGGTCCATGCCGAAGGACTGGGCCAGCTCTCGGGTGACGTCCTGGATCTGGACCCCGAGCCAGCCGCGCCGGACCTTGCCATGGGCCTTGAGCTGGTCGATCACTTCCAGAGCGACGTCGATGGGAATGGCGAACGACAAGCCCATGAAGCCCCCGGTGCGGCTGTAAATCTGGGAATTGACCCCGACAACTTCGCCCGCCATGTTGAACAGCGGCCCGCCGGAGTTGCCCGGGTTGATCGCCACGTCCGTCTGAATGAAGGGAACGTAATTGTCCCCCGGCAGGCTGCGCCCCTTAGCGCTGACGATGCCGGCGGTGACCGAATGATCAAAGCCGAAGGGGGAACCGATGGCCACCACCCATTCCCCCACTTTGAGGTTTCTGCTGCGCCCCAGCCGGACGACGGGCAGGTCCTCGGCCTCGACTTTCAACAACGCCAGATCACTGCGTTTGTCGGCGCCGATCAGTTTGGCGGTCAACTCACGACGGTCCTGAAGCCGTACGATGATCTCATCGGCCTCCTTCACCACATGATAATTGGTGACGATGTAACCATCGTCGGAGACGATGAAGCCGGATCCCAGGGACTTGGATTCCATGGGCCAGTCCTGCTGGCCGAAAAAGTGCCGGAACAATTCCTCCAACGGCGATCCTTCCGGGATCTCGATGCCTTCGGGCAAGCGCGGCGCTTCGACTTTCCGGGTCGTGCTGATGTTGACCACCGCGGCCCCGTTTTCTTCCACCAGCTCGGTGAAATCGGGCAACCGGCCTGCGCCGGCGGCCCGCATCCACCCCAGGAACGCCAAAATCAGAAAAACCGCCGATGCGGTTTTCATATCAAACTTCATGTCGGACCGATCGATGATTCAAGTTTCTGACACACGACGGCGGGCCGTAGCCCGCCGCCACAATATCACATTCGCAAGCCGAACCTAAGGCCGGGACTGGTGTACCCCTTCGCCGATCAAACGTACGGTTTCCGCAGGCACGTCCCCCAGTACGGTGATCAAATGCCCATCCAGACGCCGGCTGTAGAGGTTGACCGCGCCCAGACGAAAACTTCCTGGATCGAATTCCTTGTCCCCGTCCGGTTTGACATAGACCGACACCGAAGCCCAACCGTCGCTGATCAGGATATGATCCACCGGCCTGCCGTCGGTCAGGTCCAGGTGACGACTGCGGCGCACTTCGTGGAAACCTTCGGGCAACCGTCCGATCTGCCAGCGTCGGTCGGCACCTTCCTCGCGGCGGTCAAGCATCTGCCAGCGCCGGGGATCGGACTCTTCCGGCACGAATTTCACCGCTTCCCCGATTTTGAGATCGGTCACCACCAGGGATTCCATCACTTTGCCCTGGCGGTCGAAAAGCTCGAACTTCAGTGGCAGGAAGGTATCCGCATCGACCCAGATACGGCGGCCGTAACGATATCGGTCCAAAGGCTCGATCATGATTTCCTGGGCCTCGCGTCCCGCCGCCCGGTCACGCTCACCCAAACGAAAGCGGTAGATGGCGTCCTGCCCCTCCCAATACCGGGGAAGCGCGCTGTTGAACAGGGATTGTTCCTGGGGACGGGTTTCGACGACCACCAGGCCCCGGTCGGGGAAATAGCAACTGACCTTGTCCGCAGCGCGGACCACCTTGCGTTGAACGCCGTCGAGCGCCTGCAGGACTTCGTACACGACCCCGTCCCGGATCACGTGGGTCAGGGCCAGAGTGCGAATCCGGTTGTCGTGACTGTAGACGACCGTCGCTTGGTAATCGCGCTTTTGCATCGCCTCGGTCATGGCCTTGAGCCAGTCCTGAGGCGAACGCATCACCGTCTCCCCGGCCCACAGGGCCATGCTGTAACACAGCCACAGCCCGATCGCACACCAGCGGCTTGCATGCATATCAACGGCCGCCATGGGTGACGATCCTGGCATAGCTCAGCATGTGCTGGGACCCGGGCAGATAGAGACTGTCCTCGCTATGGGCCAGAAGATAATCCTCGATTTGGGAGAAATGATGGGGGCCGGCGAGCGGACCGCGATCCCGGGAAGCCAGATCACCGGCTCGAAACGACGCCGTTTGCGCCAAGGGAGGGGGCTTCGGGGCGGATGCGTTTTCCCGATTCCACACCAGCACGACAATAACCGCAGCGGCGGCCAACGCCACCGGCAGAACGATCCAACGATTCAAGGCAGGACGTTGCGGCGCGGACGACGGAAGGGTAGCGGGCTGGGGATCGGGTTCGCGCGCCAATGCCACCTGGACCCGTTCGAGGAACTCCGGTTGGGACGGGACCCCGTCTCCGGTACGGAGCGCTTGCCGAATCAGTTGATATTGAAACCATTTCACTTGGAGCCGCGGATCCTGCTTGACCTGCTCCAACAGGGCGATGGCTTCGTCGGGAGGCAGTTCATCGTCCATCAACAGGGATAATTTCCAGGTTACGTCATCCTGCATGAGTTACGGCCTCTTGTCATTTTTCCACTGATGATTCGGTTGGTTTCGCCTTGCGCGGTTTGCGCATCCCGCTTTGCAGTGTCCGAAGCTTTTTGTCGATCGCCTCCCGGGCCCGAAAGATGCGGGAACGCACCGTCCCTACCGGACAGCCCATGGCCTGGGCGATCTCCTCGTAACTCATTCCTTCGAATTCCCGCAGCATGATCGCCGTGCGCAACTCTTCGGGCAACTCCTCGATTGCCTGACGAACCGCCTCGGCGATCTCCTCGCTCAGCAGAATGCCCTCAGGCGTTTCTTGATCCTTTAGACGAACGGCGCCTTCGAATTGTTCCGCGGTCTCGAGCTCGATTTCGGAATCCGACGGACGCCGCGCCCGTGCCGCAATGTGATTTTTGGCTGTGTTGATAGCGATTCGATATAACCAGGTGTAAAAGGCGCTTTCGCCCCGAAACCGGGGCAACGCCCGGTAGGCCTTGATGAAGGTCTCCTGGGCCACGTCCAGGGCTTCGGAGGGGTCTCGAATGTAGCGGCCGATCAACTGAACGATCTTGGGCTGGTATTTGAGCACCAGCAGGTCGAAGGCTTTCTTGTCCCCCTGCTGGACACGCCTGACCAATTCCTGATCGACTTCCGCCGCCGACTGATTCTCCCCTTTCAATACCCTATCCCCATGTGTGAGCGTAGACCCGGTTTGCGTCACCATTATCGCGCCTGAACCACCAGCAAACCTGGCTGTCGAATGGACGTTCCCATTATCTCCGTTTCTCCAGGTCCGTTCAATCGAGCGGCCAAGGCCACCGACCAATTGCCTTCCGGGACTCCATGACGATGCGTGGTGATACGAAACTGGTCAGCGCCACTCGGTTTTTGTTATAAAACCGCCATGTCACGGGCATTCGGACACGACGTTCTCATCATCGGCAGCGGCGCCGCCGGCCTCGGCGTCGCCCTGCGGCTCGCCGACCGCGCCCGGGTGGCGGTGCTCTCCAAGACCGAACTGGCCGAGTGCAGCACCTTCTACGCCCAGGGCGGGATCTCGGCCGTCCTGGACGCCGAGGACTCGATCGAATCCCACATCCAGGACACCTTGGTCGCCGGCGCCGGCCTGTGCGACCCGGAAATCGTGCGCCTGGTGGTCTCCCGTGGCAAGGCGGCGATCCAGTGGCTGCTGGACCAGGGCGTCACCTTCACCGAGGTCGAATCGGAGGACGGCGACCGTCATCTGCATCTGACCCGCGAGGGCGGCCACAGCCACCGACGGGTGGTACACGCCGCCGACGCCACCGGCAAGGCGGTGGAAACCTCGCTCCTCGCCCGCGCCAGGGCCCATCCCAACATCGAATTGTTCGAATACCACAACGCCGTCGATCTCATCACCACGGCCAAGCTCGGCCTGACGCCGCAGCGGGTGGTGGGGGCCTACGTCCTCGACCGCAAAGCCCACAAGGTCCGCACCTTCGCCGCAAGAGCGGTGGTCCTGGCCACCGGCGGAGCCGCCAAGGTCTATCTCTACACCAGCAATCCCGACACCGCCACCGGCGACGGCATCGCCATGGCCTGGCGCGCCGGCTGCCGGGTAGCCAACATGGAATTCATGCAGTTCCATCCCACCTGTCTCTATCACCCCCAGGCGCGCTCGTTCCTGATCTCCGAAGCCCTGCGCGGCGAAGGCGCCCGCCTGTTGCTGCCCGACGGCACCCCCTTCATGAAACGTTTCGACCCCCGCGCCGAACTGGCGCCCCGCGACATCGTCGCCCGCGCCATCGACCACGAGATGAAACGTTTGGGCATCGACTGCGTGTATCTGGACATCTCCCACAAGCCGGCGGATTTCGTCCGCCGTCATTTCCCCACCATCCACCGCCGCTGCCTCGACTTCGGCATCGACATCACCCGAGAGCCGATCCCGGTGGTGCCGGCGGCCCACTACACCTGCGGCGGGGTGGTCACCGACGCCCGCGCCCGCACCGACATCCCCGGCCTGTACGCGGTGGGCGAAACCGCCTGCACCGGCCTCCACGGCGCCAACCGCATGGCCAGCAATTCGCTGCTGGAATGCCTGGTGTTCGCCGAACTGGCCGCCGAGGACCTGAACCGCCACCTGGACGACCTGCCCGCCCCGCCGCCGCTGCCGGCCTGGGACGAATCCCAGGTCACCGACTCCGACGAGGAAGTGGTGGTGAGCCACAACTGGGACGAGATCCGCCGCTTCATGTGGGACTACGTCGGCATCGTCCGCACCGACAAGCGGCTGCAGCGGGCCCTGCGCCGGGTGGAACTGCTCAAACAGGAGATCGCCGACTACTACGGTCACTTCCGCGTCACCAGCGACCTGCTGGAGCTGCGCAACCTCATCATCGCCGCCGAACTGATCGTGCGCAGCGCCATGGCCCGCAAGGAAAGCCGGGGACTGCACCACACCCTGGACTATCCCGAGCGCCGCGATCCCCCCCGCGACACCATCCTGACGCCATGAAACGCGACCAGCTCACCGGGGTGGTCCTGGCCGGAGGCAAAGCACGGCGCCTGGGGGGCGTCGACAAAGGCCTGCAGCCCTATCACGGCCGACCGCTGGTCCAGCATGCCCTGGAAATCCTGGCGCCGCTGTGCCGGGAGGTCTTCATCAACGCCAACCGCAACCTGGCTGTCTACCGCCGTTTCGGCCATCCGGTCATCCCCGACCCTCTGCCCGACTTTCAGGGCCCCCTGGCCGGCATCCTCGCTGCCCTGCAGCGGGCGCACACCCCCGGCCTGCTGGTCGTTCCCTGCGACAGCCCGCACCTGCGCCGCGACCTGCTCGAACGCCTGGCGGCGGCCCTGGCCGACCATGACATCGCCATCGCCCACGAC
>Ga0256841_1001588_pt1 | contig 19235 bp, 17 predicted proteins | sample 356308metaG_FD_185971 | JGI IMG/M metagenome (GOLD analysis project Ga0256841, IMG submission 185971) | Hydrothermal vent microbial communities from Mid Atlantic Ridge, Atlantic Ocean - 356-308 | ecosystem: Environmental > Aquatic > Marine > Hydrothermal vents | place: Atlantic Ocean: Mid... | reverse complement strand
AGCAGTTCCATGCGCCCGGCGCGCGCCAGCCCGTCGGACACCCACAGCGTTTCGAAATCTCCCGTCAGCCGCCGGGACCAGGCGCGCAGGCTTTCGGGATCCGGCTCCCACGGGCGGGGCCGGATGCCGGGCAGCTTCGCACGCCAGCGATCGGCATCCAGAAAAGGCAGTGCCCCCTTCGGCAGGTCGGTCAGCGAAACGACCGCCACAGAGCGCCCGTCAGAGCGCGCCGCGGCCAGGGCTTCGCCGACGCGCTCCATGCGGCGCGACCAGTCGCGGGCATCGGCCCAGGTGCCGTCAAGCAGCACCAGCAGCGGGCCCGTGCCGGGCGTTCGGTCCTGCGGGTTCAGCACCGGCCCGGCGAACCCGACGATCAGGGCCGCCACGCCAGCCATGCGCAGGAGCATCAGCCACCACGGGGTCCGGTCGCTCTGGCTGTCGTCATCCTCAAGCCCCGAAAGCAGCGCGACACCGGGAAACGCACGACGCACCGGCGCCGGCGGCACCGCGCGCAGCAAAAGCCACAGCACCGGCAGGGCCACGAGCCCCGCCAGCAACCAGGGGCTGGCAAAAGCGATCCCCGCAATCGTCGTCATCTGCGACCTTGCTCCAGGGCGGCATACATCCACAGCAGCGCCGCCGAAGCCGCGCCGGACGTATGGTGGCACAGGTATTGCCAACCGGTTTCGCGCGCCATTTCCCCAAGCGCGGACTTGCGTTCGGCAAGGCGTTCCAGATAGCGCGCTCTCAACCCGCCGGCCTTCAGGGTTTCATGGCGGATGGTGCGGCCCATGCTCTCGAAAATCGTGCGCCCTTCGAAGGGAAAGCTTTCCTCCTGCGGGTCCAGCACCTGCACCAGGACCCCGCGCACGCCCCGGTCGGCGGCCGCCCCGAGAGCCGCGCGTATCCGGGCCGGATCGGCAAAGAAATCGGACAGGAGCACTGCGCGCCCGCGCGCCGGCAGACGCGTCGTATCCGGCACGCCCAGTTCCGCCGTATCCGCGGCCGAAACAAATTCGTCGGCGATGCGCGCGATCTGCGCTTCGCCCCGGCGCGGATGCGGGTCCGCGCCGACAACCGCCACGCGCTCGTCACCGCGCACAAGCAGCACCACCATTGCCAGCGCCAGCAGCCGGGCGCGCTGCGCCTTTGTCGGCAGATCGGGGGCCGAGGAAAACGCCATCGAACGGGCGGGATCCGACCACACCAGAACGCTTTGCGCCGCCTGCCATTCCTTTTCCTGGACGAACTGCGCATCCGAACGCGCCGAACGTCGCCAGTCGATCGAACGCGCGCTGTCTCCCGGCAGTGCCGGGCGGTGCTGCCAGAATTCGTCGCCCATGCCCGAACGGCGGCGCCCGTGAACCCCCAGCATTACCGTCGCGGCCAGATGCTCGGCCTCGGCCATCAGCGCCGGCAGCGCCTCGGCTTGCGATTCGGCTTGCGCGCGCAGGAGGGCGGCATCGCTCATGCGGCAACCTCGAGGCGCAGAACCTCGGCCGTGGTCTGGTCGATCAGTTCGCCCAGGGTTTCGCCGCGCGCACGGGCCGCAAAGCCAAGCGCCATGCGGTGGCTCAGAACGGGGCGCGCCAGCGCCGCCACATCCTCGACCGAGGGCGCCAGTCGTCCGTCCAGCAGGGCGCGCGCGCGCACCGTCATCATCAGCGCCTGCGCGGCCCGCGGCCCGGGGCCCCAAACGACCGCCTCGCGCACCCGCGCGGTGGCCTCCTGGCCGGTCGGTCGGAAAGCGCGCACGAGGTTGAGAATGTCGGAAACCACGGCATCGCCAACCGGCATGCGGCGCAGCAGCTTCTGCGCCTCCACAAGCTGCCTTGCGCTGAAGACCGGTCGGGCCTCGTCTTCGCTGGCGCCGGTCGTTGCCATCAGGATCTCGCGTTCGGCATCGCGGTCGGGGTAATCCACGTCGATCTGAACCAGAAAGCGGTCGAGTTGTGCCTCGGGCAACGGGTAGGTTCCCTCCTGTTCGATGGGGTTTTGTGTCGCCAGGACATGGAACGGCAGACCCAGCGGATGTTCCTGCCCGGCCACCGTGATCGCCTGCTCCTGCATCGCCTGCAACAGCGCCGACTGGGTGCGCGGGCTGGCGCGGTTGATCTCGTCCGCCATCAGCAACTGGCAAAAGATCGGGCCCCGGACAAATCGAAACGCGCGGCTTCCGTCGGCGCCCGTCTCCAGCACCTCGGAACCCAGAATGTCGGCGGGCATGAGATCAGGCGTGAACTGGATGCGCGCACCGGCAAGCCCCATCACCGTGGAAAGCGTGTCCACAAGGCGCGTCTTGCCAAGACCGGGCAGGCCGATCAGCAGGCCATGGCCGCCACAGACAAGCGCGGACAGGACAAGATCGACAACATCCTGCTGACCGATGAACCGGCGCGCGATGCTGGCGCGGGCCTGCGCCAGCCTGGCACTCAGGGCTTCGATCTCGCCAACCAGCCCGGCATCCGGCCCGGAGTTCGCTACAGCGTCGTCGGCCATGACATTTCTCCTCGATCCGCGTTATGGTCGCATTAAACGGGGTTCGGTCCCGGCTTACAAACGGCAATGTCGGATGAACAGACAAAGAAGCGTGAAACCAGATGCCGAAGCGCTGGCCGCAGCGGCGCGTGCCGCCTCGAAACGCGGCCTGCCGCCGGTTCACACGTGGAATCCGCCGTTTTGCGGCGATCTCGACATACGTATCGCGCGCGATGGAACCTGGTTTTATCTTGGCACCCCGATCGGCAGAAAAGAGCTTGTCCGACTGTTTTCCACCATCTTGCGCCGCGATGGCGACGACTATTTCCTGGTGACGCCGGTCGAAAAGGTGAGAATCACCGTTGACGATGCCCCCTTCGTGGCGGTGGACTTCATGATCGATACTCCCGGTCCTGACCAGGTGCTCACCTTTGAAACCAATGTCGGGGATCTCACCGCCGCCGGACCCGACCACCCGATTCGCATCCCCCGCGATCCGGCCACGGGCGAGCCGTCGCCCTATGTGCTGGTGCGCGACCGGCTGGAAGCGCTGATCGACCGCAAGAGCTTCTATCGGCTGGTCAATCTCGGCACCCACGAATGCCACGCCGATGAAGACTGGTTCGGGGTGCGCTCGGGCGGCATGTTCTTCCCGATGATCCCCTCCGCCGAACTGAACTGATCTGCAGGGACTTCTTGCCTCCGGCGGGGATATTTCGGGACAGAAGAATGCTATATCCCTGTTTCTTCTTCTGTCCAAAAATATCCCCGCCGGAGGCACCGCGACCGCACCGCGGGCGCAACAGGAAAAATGGCGCCGCAGGCGCCGCAAACTGACACGTCGTCCTAGCGGAAGTTCGGTGGACGTTTCTGCAGGTTGGCCATCACCGCCTCGACCTGGTTTGCGCTGCCGATCAGATCCGCCTGCAACCGCGCCTCCAGCGCCAGCGTGCCTGTCGCATCGCTGCCCCAGCCCTCGTCCACCAGCCGTTTGGCCGCGCGCAGCGCTTCGGGCGAGCGCGTTGCCAGCGTTTCGGCCAAGGTCCACGCCTGCGACAAAGGATCGCCGGCCAATGCACTGACCAGCCCGAGCGCCAGCGCTTCGGACGCTTCGACGATGCGTGCGGTCATGATCAGGTCTTTCGCGACGTCGGCACGCACAAGACGCGGCAGGCTGCAGGTGATGCCCATGTCGGGGATCAGCCCCCATTTCGCCTCCATCGCCGACAACCGCGCGTCGGGCGCAGCGATGCGAAAATCCGCCGCCAGAGCCAGTTGCAGACCGGCGCCGAAGGCCACCCCTTCGATTGCCGCAATCACCGGCACGCCGAGCGCCTGCCAGCCCACTACCGGCTGCTGAAAACGATTGGCGGCACGGCCTTCGGGCGGGGCCAGCATCTCGGCCCTGGTCTCGTCCAGCCGGGTGGCAAACTCGGCGAACATCGCGGTATCCAGCCCGGCAGAAAAACATCCCCCCGCCCCGGTCAGGATCACCGCGCGCAGCCCCTCATCGTTGGCCAGTCGGGCGCTGGCGGCAGCCAAGGCGTCGAACATCTCCAGCGTCCAGGCGTTCTTCTTTCGCGGCCGGTTCAGCGTGACGATGGCCAGCCCGCCCTCGCGGGTGATCTCGACGACCCCACCCATCAGTGCGCCTCGGCCCAGTTGCGCCCGCGTCCCGCATCCACCGTCAGCGGCACCGAGATCTGAACCGCCGGCATTGCCGCGCCCTCCATCACCGCGCGCGCCCGCGCCACGAGGTCGTCGGCGGTATCCTCGTCCACCTCGAAGATCAGTTCGTCATGCACCTGCAAGAGCATCTTCGCCGGCAGCCCGGCAATTGCCGCCGGCATCTTCACCATGGCGCGGCGGATCACGTCAGCCGCCGACCCCTGGATCGGCGCGTTGATCGCGGCCCGCCGCGCAAAGCCCGCATGCGGCCCGCGCGCGTTGATGTTCGGGGTGTGGATGCGCCGCCCGAAGAGCGTCTGCACATACCCGTGTTCCCGGGCGAAAGCGACGGTATCGTCCATGTAGGCGCGGATACCGGGGAAGCGCTCGAAATAACGGTCGATGAAGCCCTGCGCCTCGGCACGCGGGATGCGCAGGTTGCGTGCCAGCCCGTAGCCCGAGATCCCGTAGATTACCCCGAAGTTGATCGCCTTGGCCTTGCGCCTGATCTCGGGCGTCATCTGATCCAGCGGCACGTCGAACATTTCCGAAGCCGTCATCGCGTGGATGTCGAGCCCCTTTCGAAACGCTTCCTTCAGCGCGTCGATATCGGCAACATGGGCGAGGATGCGCAGCTCGATCTGCGAATAGTCGAGCGAGACCAGCAACTTGCCCTCTTCGGCCACGAAGGCTTCACGGATGCGCCGCCCTTCCTCGGTGCGCACCGGGATGTTCTGCAGGTTTGGGTCGGTCGAGGCCAGCCGCCCGGTGCTGGCCCCGGCGATCACGTAAGAGGTATGCACGCGGCCGGTTTCCGGGTTGATGTGGCCCTGCAAGGCGTCCGTGTAGGTGGACTTCAGCTTGGCCAGTTGCCGCCAGTCGAGCACCCGCGCCGCCAGATCCGCGCCGGGCCCGCCCTCGGCGGCGATGTCTTCGAGCACATCTGCGCCAGTGGCATAGGCGCCGGTCTTGCCTTTCCTGCCGCCCGCAACCCCCAGTTCGTCATACAGGATTTCGCCCAGCTGTTTCGGCGAGGCGACGTTGAAATCACGCCCGGCAAGGTCGTGAATCTCCGCTTCCAGCGCCGCCATCTTCTGGGCAAAGGCGTTGGACATGCGGCTGAGCGCATCGCGGTCGACCCGGATGCCTGCCATTTCCATCTCGGCCAGCACCGGCACCAGAGGGCGTTCCTCAGTCTCGTAGATGGTGGTGGCCTTGTGGCGGTGCAGGCGGGGCTTGAAATGCTGCCAGAGCCGCAGGGTGATGTCGGCATCCTCGGCGGCGTATTTCACTGCCTCTTCCACCGGCACCCGGTCAAAGGTGATCGCCGACTTGCCGGAGCCAAGTAGCGGCTTGATCGGGATCGGCGTGTGTTCAAGGTAGCGCTCGGACAACGCGTCCATGCCGTGGTTGTGCAGGCCGGCATGCATCGCATAGCTCATCAGCATGGTGTCGTCGATGGGCGCCACCTCGACACCGTTTCTGGCGAAGATCTTGGCGTCGTATTTCATGTTCTGGCCGATCTTCAGAACCGCGTCGTCTTCCAGCACCGGTTTCAGCATCGCCAGCGCCGCGTCGCGGTCCATCTGCCCCTCGGCCAGATCGTCCGAGCCGAACAGATCGTCGGCCCCGCCCTTTCTGTGCGCAAGCGGGATGTAGCAGGCCCGGCCCGGCTCGACAGCCAGCGATATCCCCACCAGGTCGGCGCGCATTTCATCGAGCGCGGTGGTCTCGGTATCCACCGCCACCCGGCCGCGGGCATTGATCCGCTCGATCCACGCGCGCAGGGCTTCGGCATCGCGCACCCACTGGTAGGCGTCAGGATCGAACGGCAGCGCCTCGGAGGGCGGATCCTCGCCCTCATGTTCGGGTTCCGGGATCGCCGGCGGCTCCACCCCCAGTTTTTCGGCCACCCGCCTGGAGATGGTGCGAAATTCCATCTGAGCCAGAAAGTGCAGCAGCTTGTCCGGCTCGGGCTCCTTCACCTCCAGATCGCACAACGAAAAATCGAGCGCCATGTCGCAATCGAGCCGGACCAGCTGCCGCGACAGGCGGATCAGATCGGCATTGTCGATCAATGTCTGCCGGCGCCTGGGCTGCCTGATCTCGTCGGCGTGTTCCAGCAGGCTGTCCAGATCGCCGTATTCGTTGATCAGCAGCGCCGCGGTCTTGATGCCGATGCCGGGCGCGCCGGGGATGTTGTCCACGCTGTCGCCGGCAAGCGCCTGCACGTCCACCACCTTTTCCGGCGGCACGCCGAACTTGGCCTCGACCCCCTCGCGGTCGATACGGGTGGCCTTCATCGGGTCCATCATCTCGACCCCGCCGCCGACCAGCTGCATCAGGTCCTTGTCGGATGACACGATGGTGACACGCCCGCCACGCGCGCGCGCCCGGCAGGCCAGCGTGGCGATGATGTCGTCGGCCTCGAACCCCTCGACCTCGATCGCCGGAACGTTGAAGGCGCGCGTCGCATCGCGCACCAGCGGGAACTGCGGCACCAGATCCTCGGGCGGGGGCGGGCGGTTGGCCTTGTATTGGTCATAGAGATCGTTGCGAAAGGTCTTGCCCGAATAGTCGAAGATCACGGCGGCATGGGTGGGCGCATCGGGGCCGTGGTTGTCCTCGATCACCTTGAACAGCATGTTGCAGAACCCCGCCACGGCGCCAACCGGCAAACCGTCGGACTTGCGCGCAAGCGGCGGCAGCGCGTGATAGGCGCGAAAGATGAAGGCCGAGCCGTCGATCAGATGCAGGTGGTGGCCCTTGCCAAAGCCCATGCGGACCTCCGGGGTTGAACGGGCCTATTTCACCTTGTCGGCAAAATCCCGGTGGATGAATTTCTTGTCGCAATAGCCGCATTCGACCCAGCCGGTGTCCTGCGGAATCTGCAGCCAGACCCGCGGATGGCCCAGGGCGCCCTCGCCGCCGTCGCAGGCGATTCGCCACTGATCCACGATCTCGGTTTCCGGAGCTTCAACGCTCATGCCTTGCCTCTTGTCCATACGGTCCTTGCCGCCTGTGTCACGACCGCCATGATAGCAAGCCGACCGCCAGCCGCAACAGCCAAGCGCAGCCCGAACGCCCGGCCTGGCCGGGCGTGCCTCCGGCGGGGATATTTGCACGAAAAAGAAGCCGGGCCCAAATCGCCGTCGGCTTCTTTTTCGTCCAAGTATCCTCGGGGGTGAATTTGCCCGTTTCCGGGCAAAGAGGGGGCAGACAGCCCCCTTTCACGCCTCAACGCAGCGGCAACATCCGCCCCAGAACCCGTCCGCCCAACACATGAACATGCAGGTGCGGAACCTCCTGAACCCCGTGCGCGCCGGCATTGGCGATCATGCGGTAGCCATCGCCGCCATCCGGGCTCACCGCGGTGATCCGGCATACCTCGCCCACAGCGCGAACATAGTCCAGCAGTTCGGCATCGCTCGCCTCGGCAGCGAAGTGGTCAAAGGTCACATAACGCCCTTTCGGGATCACCAGTACATGGGTGGGCGCCTGCGGATTGATGTCGCGAAAGGCCAGGGAATGCTCTGTTTCCAGAACAGTGTCATTGGGAATTTCCCCGCGCAGGATTTTCGCGAAAATGTTCTGATCGTCGTAAACGTAACCCATTTTTCCCCTCAGTCCGCAAACAGATAGTCCAGCCCGGCAATTTCCAGCGCCACTTCCCGGCCAATGCCCAGAAATGCCGACAACTGATCGGCATTTTCCTCGACGCCCGCCCATTCCCGCAGGCGGAAAAAGTTCGGAAACTGTGCATCCTTGATCCGGTCGGTTTCAAAATACACATCGGCGCGGATCGTCGGCAAGAGCCTTTGGACAGTTTCCGGGCGTGTGCGTTCGCCGATCAGGCCCACGCGCCGCGCGTGCCCTTCGAGATACGCATCCGAGAACGTGCACTCGACCTGCAACAGCCTGGTTTTCGAGCGATCCGTAAAGAAATCTTCCAGCAGATCCATGTTGTTCGGGTCAAGGCAGATGATCATCCGGTCGGTTTCGTAGTAATCGAACAGCATGCGCATCATGGCCCGCCGGTGGCGCGTGCGTTTTTCCAGCGATTTCTGAATTCCTCCAAGATCAGGCAGTTGGGTCGATTCCTCGTCGAAGACATATTCGATGGCCGGCACGTTCAGAACCTTGCGCACCTCGGACACGAGGCGTTTGGCAACGTGCCATTTCTTGCAGGCAATGATCATCAGTTCGCGATCACGCCCCAGCGTGCTTTCGGCTTCCCAGAAGCGCTGGGCAAAGCGCCGGCCCGTGCGTCCACGGGCGGTCAGGAAGCGATAGAGGCTTTGCCCCTCGTTCGAGATTTCGAAATCCACGCCGGTTTCCAGAAACAGCCGGCCAAGACGTGCCTTCAATTCCATCGCTTCGGGGGAAATCTTGCGGGCGAACAGATAGTCCTGCGCCAGCAGCAGATCGTAGTGATCGTTGTAGAAGGTCACCGGCATCCCGTAGTCGGAGAACATCAGGAAGGTGAGCGTCCGGCTGCGGATCTCGTCGTCGGGCACCAGATGGCGCACCAGTGTCTGAAAAAACGTTTCATCCGGAATCCAGGTGGTGCGGAAGAAGCGCATCACGTCTCGCCGCCTCTTGCAGAAGTCCAGAATCCATTCGATGGTGCGCCGGCGCAGGCACCACCATTGCGACCCGATCATGATCTGCAGGTCGGCAGGGATCCTGCGCGTCAGGCCGAGGGTCTTTTGCAGATTGAAGCTGAGGTAGAACAGGCGTTTGCGCCGTCGTTCGTTGAAGAAATGCCGGTAGATCAGGCGTTCTTCCTTGAACCCGGTCTTGATCCAGTCGCTTTCGAAAAAATCGAAGCTCTCGATGAAATCGGCGTCATTTTCGTCGAGGAAGCCATGCGCGTATTCGGCCGACTTGATTGCCATGCAATCGCCCGACAGCATGTAGAAATGCGTCGCACGCGGGAAGGCCTCCTCCGCCGCCTTCACCGCCTCGAGAGTCGCCCCGACGAGAGACCATTCCCCCCAGCCGCATTTCAGGCGTTTGCGGGCGAAGACGACGCCCGGATTGTCTTCGAGGGCAGCGCGAATGCGGGCATAATCGGACCTTTTCGCCCGTGCATCGAAATGGATCGCCATGTAATCGCCCGCCGCCGTAAGCCGTTCGGCCTGCGCAATGATCGCGTCCGGATCCTTGTGGCACAGCAGAATGAAGGCGATTTTTGCCATTCTGGAAACGAATTTCCTCTTTTATGCGGATTGTTGGCATAGATAACGTGAAGAACCATTGAAAAAACAGGGTTTCTTTGCTTTTTTCGCCATATTGGTCCGTGAGATTGCGTCACTGTGGCGCGGGGCACAAGGGAACGAGCAGGCATTTATGGGATTTCCCGGCACCTGGATGACCGAAAGCGGCAGCGTGGTGTACCGCGTCGTGCCCAAGTGCGCCTGCTCGACCATCGGCCAGGTCCTGTATTATTCGGACCACGGGAAGTTTTTCGATGGCGATATCCACGATGCGCAGGAGGGGCTGCACAAGTGGGCGCTGGCGCGCAGCCAGGCGTTGATCGAGAAGAACGTGATCAACCATCTGTCCTATTCCTTCACCTGCGTTCGCAACCCCTACGCGCGTATCCTGTCGTCGTTCTTCGACAAGATTTGCGGCATCCAGAGAAACGGCAAGCGTTACCGCGGAAACCTGGTTCCGCTGCTGATCCAGAAATACGGAATCGACGTGGGCGGCGACGACGGCAAACGGGAATTCGACCAGATCGCGAGCTTTCGCAGGTTCCTGCTGTTTGCCCGCGATACGATCAGATGGCGCAAGCCGATGGACCCGGACATTCACTGGTCGGCGATGTCCGGGCATATTGCGACCTTCATCGTCAACGGCGGCCAGTACGACAAGATCTTTTTTACCGAGAAGTTCAACGAGGGCATGCAGAGCGTTCTCGATGCCATCGAAACCCCGGTGCAGGTCGATCTTGAGAAGATCCCGCGCTTCAACGAAAGCGAGGGGCACGGGCCGAAGCGGGCGCATCCGGTTGCCGATTACTTCGACGACCTGTCGATGCACCTGGTGCGAGAAATGTACAAGCGCGATTTCGACCTGTTCGGATACGACATCGACGACCCGTCCAACAAGATGCCGGCGGGCGAGATCGACCTGGACGAAGTGCACGCAAAGCTTGGCGACTGAGCCGCCGGGGCATGGGGGCTTTCCGCCCCCTCCTGGCCTGTCGGCCAGTTCACCCCCGAGGATATTTCACGACAGAAGAAGCCCGCGGGTTTCGGCCGGCGCCGGGCGCGTTACAGCAGCCCGTGCCGGGAGAACAGCGTTTTCAGATCGGCCTCGGGGCGGGCGCCGATATGGCTGATGATTTCCGAGGCTGCCACATTGGCCATGCGGGTGCAGGTTTCAAGCCCGTATCCGTTCACGAGCCCCCACAGGAACGCACCGGCGAACAGGTCGCCCGCGCCGGTGGCGTCAACGACATCGGTCGGCACGGCCGGAACATGCCAGCGCTCGCCGCCCGAAACCACCGTGGCGCCGTTTTCGCTGTCGGTGCCGACCACGATGTCTACCTCGGTTGCGGCACGCTCGAGCGCCGCCTCGAAATCGTCGGTTTCATACATGGAGGTCATCTCGGCGCGGTTGGCGAACAGGAGGTCCACGTCCTCGCGCAGCATCCGGGCAAAGGCGTCCCGATGGCGGTCGATGCAGAACGGATCGGACAGCGTGATCGCCACCTTGCCGCCGGTGCTCTTGGTGGCGGCGATGGCGCGGGCAAAGGCGGCATGGCTGTCGGGGCCGTCGAACCGGTAGCCCTCGAGGAAGATCCAGTGCGCATCTGCCATCATCGCTTCGTCGATGTCGGCGGGGTCCAGGTGTTCGGACGAGCCCAGGTAGGTGTTCATCGAGCGTTCGCCGCCCGGCGTCACCAGCACGATGCAGCGGCCGGTTTCGGCGCCGTTGCCGGGCGGCGCCATGACGGTTTCGTAGGTTGCCCCCTGGGCGCGCAGGTCATGGGCGAAGATGCGCCCGAGCTGGTCATCGGTGACCTTGCCCACATAGGCCACCCGCCCGCCAAGCTGCCCTGCCCCGGCGATGGTGTTTGCGGCCGAGCCGCCCGAAACCTCGAGCGCCGGGCCGATCCGGTTGTAGAGCGTTACCGCGCGCTCCTTGTCGATCAGCTGCATGATGCCCTTTTCGATGCCGTGTTCGGCCAGAAACGCATCGTCGCAATGGGAAAGCACATCGACGATGGCATTGCCGATCCCGACGATCTGGTAGGTCTTGGTCACAGGGTTTTCTCCTTGAAGGGGCACAGGTCATTGATGATGCAGGCGCCGCATTTCGGTTTGCGTGCGACGCAGATGTAGCGGCCGTGCAGGATCAGCCAGTGGTGCGCGTGCTGCTGGAATTCCACCGGCACGTTGTCCTCGATGGCGCGTTCCACCGCCAGAACGTCCTTTCCGGCGGCGATGCCGGTGCGGTTGCCGACGCGGAAGATATGGGTATCCACCGCCTGCGCCGGGTAGTGGAACCAGATGTTCAGCACCACGTTCGCCGTCTTGCGCCCGACGCCGGGAAGCGACTGCAGCGCGGCGCGCGAAGAGGGCACCTCGCCGCCATATTGCGCGACCAGGATGCGCGACATGCGAATCACGTTTTTCGCCTTCTGGCGGAACAGACCGATGGTCCGGATGGCCTCGGTCAGCCGTGCCTCGCCGAGATCCAGCATCTTCTGCGGCGTGTCCACCGTCTTGAACAGCGGCCGTGTCGCCTTGTTCACCCCGGCATCGGTTGCCTGCGCCGAGAGCGCCACCGCCACCAGCAGGGTATAGGCGTTGGTGTGGTGCAACTCGCCTTTGGGCGCCGGTTCGGACGCCTGAAAGCGGGTGAACACCTCGTGGATCGTCTGATAGTCCATCTGTTTCGCCATGGAGCGTTCTATGCACTGCCCGTCCGAAAGGCGCAAGAAACGGATCGACCGCCGTCGGGAACCGGTTAGAATGTCCGTGTTTTCCGAGGCACCATGACGCAAGATCAGGCATATCACTATCAGGTCATCCGGCGCGCGATCGAGGCGATAGACCGCGCGCCCGGGCCGCTTTCGCTGAGCGCCCTCGCCCGGGAGCTTTCCATGAGCCCCGCGCATTTCCAGCGCGTGTTTTCCCGGTGGGCCGGAGTCAGCCCGAAACGCTATCAGCAATATCTGATGCTGGACCACGCCCGCAGCCTGCTGGCGAACCGGTTTACCACCCTGCAGACCGCAACCAGCCTGGGCCTGTCGGGCACCGGCCGCCTGCACGACCTGTTCTTGCGGTGGGAGGCCATGAGCCCCGGCGAGCATGCCCGCAAAGGCGAGGGGCTGACAATCCGCCATGGCTGGTTCGACAGCCCCTTTGGCCGGGTGCTGGCCATGGGCACCGACAAGGGGCTTTGCGCGCTCGGCTTTGCCGGCACGGGCGAGGAAGACCGCGTCATGGCGGACCTCGTGTCCCGCTGGCCGCGGGCGCAGTTTCTGGAAGACGCGGCGGCGATCTCGGGCTGGGTCGAAGCGGCATTCCGGCGGCGGGGAACGTCCCGGCTGCACATGATCGGCGGGCCGTTCCAGATCAAGGTCTGGGAAGCCCTGCTGCGCATTCCCGCCGGCCATGTCACCACCTATTCGCAGATCGCCCGCGCGACAGGCAACCCCCGCGCCGTGCGGGCCGTCGGAACCGCGGTCGGTCGCAATCCGGTGAGCTTCCTGATTCCCTGCCACCGGGTCCTGCGAAAAAATGGCGCGCTGGGGGGATACCACTGGGGGCTGCCGGTGAAACGTGCGATGCTGGCCTGGGAAACGCTTCTCCTGGAGTCCGAGTCGGGTTCTAGCGCATACACATCCACGTGATTTCTCTTGCGGGAATCCGCCGAAACGGTGCATCTGGGTTTTGAAGCAGGACCAACCTGCAAGTACAATGAGCCAAAGCTGGGCCAAACCGTTTTCGAGGTAACAATGAAAATTCTTCGTCTTTCCACGCTCGCAACCATGACCGGGCTGCTGGCCGTCACCGCATGCACGGACATCAGAACCCCCACGAACAATCCGCACACCCGTGCGAACGAGGGGGCTGCCATCGGCGCAGCCACCGGCGCGCTACTCGGGCTGCTCGGCGGCAAGAACGTCGATGATCGCCGCCGTCGCGCCATGATCGGAGGCGTTCTGGGCGGGGCTCTGGGCGGCGCTGCCGGGGCGCAACTGGACAAGCAGGCGGCCGACCTTCAGGCCTCGATCGGCGACAACCGGATCCAGATCATCAACAACGGCGAATATCTGACCGTGCGGATGCCCCAGGACATCCTGTTTCCGGTTGACAGCACGGTGGTCAACGGCGCGCTCTACGGAGACCTTGCGGCGGTTGCCGACAACCTGAACCGCTATCCGAATTCGACCGTGGTCGTGGTCGGTCATACCGACAACACCGGCCCCGCCGACTACAACCTGAACCTGTCGAAACGGCGCGCGGATTCGGTTGCCAGCATCCTGATAACCGACGGCGTGGCGGCCAGCCGCATCCAGACTGTCGGCATTGGCGAAGACCAGCCGATCGCCACCAACCGGACCGCTGCCGGCCGCGCAAAGAACCGGCGCGTGGAAATCCTGATCCGGCCAAACGCCTGATCGGCCGGGCCCGGGGCTCAACAAGAGGGCCGGGCCGGACGGCCGGACCGCGCAACCGAACCTGCGCACAGGGACCGGGCAAAGGGGCCGGGCAAAGGGGCCGGGCGCAGCGTCCGGCCTCCTGACGACGGGTGGTGGGCGCTTGTCTTGTGCCGCCCGGCTTTCTATCCTCGCATCGGGCGGGGTGTGGCAATGCGGGAAAGGTCCATGCCGTTTCGAAAAGTGCAGCCGGAAAGGCTTTCGCACGCGGTGGTGCGCCAGATCGAGACGCTGATCCTGCGCGGCATTCTGCGCCAGGGCGAACGCCTGCCCCCCGAACGCGAGCTTGCCGAAAGAATGGGCGTGTCCCGCCCGTCCCTGCGCGAGGCAATCGCGGAACTGGTCGACAGCGGCCTGCTGACCACGCGCGCGGGTTCCGGCGTCTATGTGGCCGAGGTGCTCGGCTCGGCCTTTTCCGATGGCCTGATCGCCCTTTTCGCAAAGCACGACGAAGCGGTGTTCGACTATATCGACTTTCGCCGCGATCTGGAAACGCTGGCGGCCGAACGGGCGGCGCGACTGGCCTCGGACACCGATCTGAACGTGATCGATGCGGTTCTCGAACGCATGATCGCCGCCCACAAGGCCCGGGCCACGCAGGACGAGGCGCGCCTGGACGCCGAGTTTCACATGGCCATAATCGAGGCCAGCCACAACGTGGTCATGCTGCACATGATGCGCTCGATGTTCCAGTTGCTGCGCGACGGGGTGTTCTACAACCGGCAGGTCATTTTCCGGCAGAAAACCACCCGAAGCGCCTTGCTGGATCAGCATCGCGCGATCAATTCCGCCATCCAGGCGCGCGATCCGCCGGGGGCACGCAAGGCCGTGGAGGCGCATCTGGATTTCGTGCGCGCCGCTCTCCACGATGCGCAGATTTTCGAGCGCAACGAACAGATCGCCATGCTGAAATTCGGCCGCCGCACCTGTGGCTGAGCCCTCAGGCGCCCGCGTTGCTGCTGGCGCCGGTGCGCGTTGCGGCCACCCACCACTGCGGGAACTGTCGCAAGAGTCGCCGCCCGGCCGCCCGGGCCCGCGCGGCATCGTCGAACAGGCCGAAGCAACTGGCACCGGAGCCGGACATGCGCGCCAGCCTGCACCCCGGTGTCGCGCGCAAGGCGCGCAGCGCGGTATCTATTTCGGGCACAAGAGCAATGGCCGGCGCTTCCAGGTCGTTGCGCTGCAGCGTCAGCCAGTTCACCAGATCGTCGGGCGTTTTCCAGGCCGGCAGCCGGCCCAGCGGCGGGTTTTCCTTTCCGCGAAGGCGCGAAAACACCGCCGGCGTGGACAGCCCCAGACCCGGGTTCACCAGCACCATGTGCAGGGACGGGCAGTCAACCGGGCTGACGGTTTCGCCCGTGCCACGCATCCGCGACGGCCGCCCCTCCAGGCAGACCGGCACATCGGCCCCAAGCCGCATGAGCGCATCGGTATCGGGAAGAGGCCGGCCCCAGAGCCGGGACAGCGCGCGCAGGGTCGCCGCGGCATCCGACGACCCGCCCCCCAGCCCGGCGGCGACCGGCAAGACCTTTTCCAGGGTGATCCGGGCGCCCTCGCCCCGGGACAGCAGGCGCGCTGCGCGCAGGACCAGGTTGTTGTCGCGATCGGGCGGCAGGTCGCCCGCCATCGCACCGCTGACCGAAAGCGACAACGCGCCGGCGCGGGTTGCGCTCACCACATCGCCCGTTTCGGCGAACACCACCAGGCTGTCCAGCAGGTGGTATCCGTCGCCCCTGCGCTGTCCGGTAACGTGCAGGGCAAGGTTCACCTTGGCCGCGGCAAGGACGCTAGTTGTCATTGGCGACCGAAAGCGGCGGGCTGCCTTCCTCTTGCAGGACCTTGTCCAGGCCAAGTTCGAGCTTCCTGCGAATGCGCTTCGCGTCCTTGTCTTCGGGCCCGAAGGACAAGGCGCGGCTCCACTGGAAATTCGCCTCGCGCCTGCGCCCCACCGCCCAGTAGACATCGCCCAGGTGGTCGTTGAGGATCGGGTCGGTCGGGACAAGCTCGACGGCGCGCTCCATTTGCGTCACGGCCTGCCGATACCGGCCAAGCCGATACAGCGCCCAGCCCAGCGAGTCCGTTATGTAGCCGTCGTCCGGCCGGTTCTTCACCGCGCGTTCGATCATCGAAAGCGCTTCCTCCAGATTGGTGTTCTTCTCGACATAGGAATAGCCGAGATAGTTCAGCACCAGCGGCTGGTCGGGGTTGAGTTCCAGCGCCTTGCGAAAATCGGCCTCGGCCGCCGTCCAGCGCCCCAGACGTTCGTTTGCAATGCCGCGCCGATAGAACAACGACCACTGCGACGGCCTGTCGGCGCCAAGCAGCGCAACCGCCCGGTCGTAGGCCGCGGCCGCCTGCTCGAAATTGCCGGAACGGCGGTAGGCATCGCCAAGCGCACGCAACGCCAGGCCGCTTTCGGGAAAGCTCTTCGCCAGTTGCTTCAGGACCTCGATCTCTGCCTCGGACTTTCCGGCCCGGCGCAGCGCACCGGCGCGCCCGAGTTCCGCCGAAAGGAAGGCCGGATCGTCCGGCGGGATCGACTCGTACACCGCGGTCGCCAGGTCGAACTGCCCCAGATCCTCGAGCATCCCCGCCGTCAGCAGCGCCGCGGCGGACTCATCGGGGCGCAGATACTGCGCCAGGCGCGCATAGACCAACGTGGTTTTCGATGCGCCGTCCTTGTTCAGGGCATCGGCCAGGCCAAGGAACATTTCGCCAAGACCGTCACGCGCATTGCCGACCAGCGTGAAGGGCACCGTGTCGCCGTTTTCCAGCCGATCGACAAGCGCCTGAAGCGCCGGATCGAGGTCCCCGGAAAACGACTGGCGAATCAATGCAAGCGCAGCGTCGTCGCGTTCCAGCTGGCTGAGAATCTGCGCGTGGGCGATAACCGCGCGCCGGGTTGCGGGAACCCCGGTCCCTGCCTTGCCCGAAAGAATCCGGTCTGCACCTTCGAAATCGCCGACCAGCGCAAGCGCAAGCGCCTTGTGAAACAGGGCAAAGCCTTTCAGCCCGGATTGTCCCGACAGGCTGTCAAGGCTTGCGGAGGCTTTCGACATCCGGCCCAGCCCCACCTCGATCCAGGCCCGCGCCAGCCCGCTCACCAGGTCGCGCCCGGGAGCGTCGTTCGACAGATAGCTGCGCGCCTGCTGGAAATCCTGGCGAACGACGGCTTCGCTCAGCAGCAGCATGTTGGCGATCTGGTTGCCCGGATCGGCGCTGTTCAGTCGTCGCGCCACGACCAGCGCACGCTCGAAATCGCCCGCACCGACATAGGAGATGACGGCATTCACCATCAGCGAGGTGTTTTTCGGATCGCTCAGCATGGCGCGGGCGAAATGCTGTGCCGCGCTTGGAAAATCGTTCCGGGAAAACGCATTCCCGGCGGCAAGATAGGCGCCGGCGTCCTCACCCGCAAGCGCCGGGGCGGCAAACGCCAGACCGGCGGCCAGGATCAGGCCTGCAGCCACGGATTTCCTTCCTGTCTCCAATATCTGTTCCTTCGCAGTGCTCCCGTCCGAAGGTTCCGCCGTCGCGGTCCCCGAATGCAGACCTAGTGCCTTGGCCGGGAAAAGACAATGCAGACCCGGTGCGGCCGGGTGCGGCCCGGTGCGGCTGACGCAACGGTTACATGTTCGGATAATTCGGCCCGTCGCCGCCCTGGGGCGTGGTCCAGGTGATGTTTTCGCTCGGGTCCTTGATGTCGCAGGTCTTGCAATGGACGCAATTCTGGAAGTTGATCACGAATTTCGCGTCCTTGCCCTCTTCGCGCACCACCTCGTAGACCCCGGCCGGGCAATAGCGCTGCGCCGGTTCGTCATATTCGGGCAGGTTGACGCGGATCGGGATGTCCGGGTCGGCAAGTTTCAGGTGGCAGGGCTGCGATTCCTCATGGTTGGTGAAGGAAAAGGCCACGTTGGTCAGGCGGTCGAAACTGAGCGTGCCATCCGGCCTGGGATAGTCGATCGGCTTGTGGCGCGACGCCGGTTCGGTTGCCTGCGCGTCGTTCTTGCCGTGCTTCATCGTGCCGAACGGCGAAAACCGCAGGAGCGTCTGAACCCACATGTCGAAGCCGCCAAGCAGCAGCCCTGCCCAGACCCCCCATCGCCCGTTCATGGGCGCGACATTGCGCACCGGCTTCAGGTCCCGGCCCACCGGCCCGTTTCTCAGGGCCTGCTCATATGTGTCCAGCACGTCGGCGCCGCGCCCCGCCGCAATCGCCGCCGCCGCGGCTTCGGCCGCCTCGATGCCCGAATGCATCGCATTGTGATTGCCCTTGATGCGCGGCAGGTTCACCAGCCCGGCCGAACAGCCCAGAAGCGCCCCGCCCGGAAACACCGGCCTGGGGATCGACTGGTAGCCGCCCTTGGTCACGACCCGCGCGCCATAGGCCACGCGCTTGCCGCCCTTCAGAAGCTCGGCCACCATCGGGTGATGCTTGAAGCGCTGAAACTCCATGTAGGGATAAAGATAGGGGTTGCGGTAGCTCAGATCGACGATGTAGCCGACATAGACCTGGTTGTTGTCCAGATGGTAGATGAACGAACCGCCCCCGGTCTTCCAGCCCAGCGGCCAGCCCATGGTATGGGTCACCGTGCCTTCGCGGTGGCGCGCGGGATCGACCTCCCAGATTTCCTTCATGCCCAGTCCGAACTTCGGATAGTCCGCGCCCTCGGCCAGGCCGAACCTGGCAATGGCTTCTTTCGAAAGCGAACCGCGCGCGCCCTCGGCCAGGAATACATACTTGCCGTGCAGCTCCATTCCCGGTTCGTAGTTGGGACCGGGGGTGCCATCGGCGTTCCTGCCGAATTCGCCGGCGACCACCCCCTTGAGCGCGCCATCCTCGTGATAGACGAGTTGCGAACACGCCATGCCGGGAAAGATCTCCACGCCCAGGGCTTCGGCCTGTTCGGCCAGCCAGCGGCAGACATTGCCCATGGACACGATGTAACAGCCGTGATTGTTCATCAGCGGCGGCATCAGGAAATTGGGCAGGCGCAGCCCCCCCGAAGCCCCCATCAGGTAGAAATTGTCGCGTTTCACCGGAACCGTCACCGGCGCGTTGCGGCTTTTCCAGTCGGGGATCAGCCGGTTCAGCCCGGAAACGTCAAGCACCGCCCCCGAAAGGATATGCGCGCCGACCTCCGATCCCTTTTCCAGAATCACCACATTCAGCCCGGCGTCGATCTGTTTCAGCCGGATCGCCGCCGAAAGGCCGGCCGGGCCAGCACCGACAATCACGACATCGTATTCCATGGCTTCGCGTTGTGTATCCGGCATCGCATCCCCTTGTGCCCGCGCGGGCAGCTGTGAACTGGTTTTCTGCCTCGTTATCGCACCGCCTGACGACGGGTCAATTGTCACATTGCGTCACAATGGCCGCGCGATGGCCGCGCGCGCGCGCGTG
>Ga0256841_1001587_pt1 | contig 19241 bp, 23 predicted proteins | sample 356308metaG_FD_185971 | JGI IMG/M metagenome (GOLD analysis project Ga0256841, IMG submission 185971) | Hydrothermal vent microbial communities from Mid Atlantic Ridge, Atlantic Ocean - 356-308 | ecosystem: Environmental > Aquatic > Marine > Hydrothermal vents | place: Atlantic Ocean: Mid... | reverse complement strand
AGGCGCTCGAACGCTCCGACGCCGTCCCCGCCTGAGCTCCGAGCCGCCGGCTCCGTGAGGTTTGCCATGCGCCTGCTTCCTATCGTGTATTCCGCAAGGAAGGCAACCGTACGCACGACGAGGGGCGCCGACCGCAAGGGATCAACTGCGTACGATCCTTTTTTAACGATCCAACCGTTCCCGCATATGTCTGAAAAAGTGCATCGCAATCTCGGCATGGAGCTCGTGCGCGTGACGGAAGCCGCCGCGCTATCGGCCGCCCGGTACATGGGTCTCGGCGACAAGGAGGCGGGCGACCAGGCCGCCGTGGACGCCATGCGCGCCGTGCTCCGCACCGTGGAGATGGACGGCGTCGTGGTCATCGGCGAGGGGGAGAAGGACGAAGCGCCGATGCTCTTCAACGGCGAGCGCGTCGGCGCCGGGCGCCCCCCCGCGATGGACGTCGCCGTGGATCCCGTGGAGGGTACGCGGCTGCTGGCCTTCGGGCGGCCCAACGCCATCGCCGTCATCGCCGCGAGCGCGCGGGGGAGCCTGTGGAAGCCCGGCGCTTCGCTGTACATGAACAAGCTCGTCGTCGAGCGGCAGGCCCGCCACGTGATCGACATCACGCGACCTCCGGCGGAGAACCTCTACCGCATCGCCGAGGCCCTCGGGCGCGCCGTCGAGAGCCTGACGGTCTTCGTCCTCGACAAGCCGCGCCACCGCGACCTCATCACCGAGATCCGGGGCACGGGCGCGCGCGTGACGCTTCACACCGACGGCGACGTGATGGGCGCGCTCATGGCCGCCATCCCCGGCACGGGCGTGGACGTGCTCATGGGCGTCGGCGGCACGCCCGAAGGCGTCCTCGCCGCGGCGGCCGTCAAGGCCCTCGGCGGCGGCATGCAGGGCCTCCGCGCCCCCCAGCTCGACGACGAGCGCGCCCGCCTCGCAGCCGACGGCCTCGCCCTCGACCGCGTGCTCCACCTCGACGACCTCGTCGCCGACGACGACGCCTTCTTCGCCGCCACCGCCATCACCGACAGCCCGTTCCTCGAAGGCGTCCACTTCGACCGCGCGGGCGGCGTCACCACGCACAGCATCGTCATCCGCGCGCGCTCCGGCTCCATCCGTTTCATCAAAGGCATGCACCGGCTCAACCCCGAACACATCTTCGGGGCCGTCGATACCGAGAAAGCCGTCGCCCTAGCCACCGCCTGAAAGCGTTAGGGCGTGGGGACGTCGTGAACCCAAGGAGACGGACGCCTTACCGAACCAACACCTAAACGAACCGGCGCACTCATGACTCGCTCCGTCAAAATCGCCCCGTCGATCCTTTCCGCCGACTTTGCCCGCCTCGCCGAGGAGGTGCGCGCGGTCGAAAAGGGCGGCGCGGACCTGATCCACCTCGACGTGATGGACGGCCACTTCGTGCCGAACCTCACGATGGGGCCGCTCGTCGTCCGGGCGCTCCGGCCCCACACCGCGCTCCCGCTCGACGTGCACCTGATGATCGAGAACCCGGGCCGCTACGTCGACGCCTTTGCCGACGCGGGGGCGGATTACATCACCGTGCAGGCCGAGGCGTGCGTTCATCTCCACCGGGTCGTGCAAGCCATCCGCGCCAGGGGCGTCAGGGCGGGCGTGGCGCTCAACCCGGCCACGCCCCTCCACGCGCTCGACGAGATCCTGCCCGACCTCGACCTCGTGCTCGTCATGTCGGTCAATCCCGGCTTCGGCGGGCAATCCTTCATCCCCGGCGCCCTCGACAAGCTCCGGCGGCTCCGCTCCCGTCTCGAAGCGCGCGGGCTCACCCACGTCGAGGTGGAAGTGGACGGCGGGGTGAAGCTGAACAACGTCCGCGAGGTGCACCGGGCGGGCGGCGAGATCCTCGTCTCCGGCTCCGGCATCTTCCGCACCCCGAACCCGGCTGAAACCATCCGGGCGATGAAAGCCGCCTGTGCCTTCGAGGCCGTCGCCTGAACGACCGTGCGTTTGCTCCCCCGAAGCCCCGGCGTTATCCTTAGATGCGTCACCCTTCCGGCCCGACCGTTCAACGAATCAGGACGCCTATACGTAACTCGCGACCTTTGTGAACCACCGCTCACCACCGCACCCATGCCACGATATTTACCTCTGGAGCCTCACCTTCCCCCCGAGGCCATCCACACCTGTTATCTCGAAGCCACCGGAGTCGAGCGCAGACACTGGCACGTTATCTATTTGAAAAGTAAAGGTTTGAATACCGGAGAAATTCACCGTCGGACCGGACTGACGGCGACCTGGATCCGAGAAATCATCCACCGTTATAACACGGGCGGCCCGGAAGCGCTTCGGGATCGACGACGCCACAATGCCGGCGCCCCGTGCCTGCTCACCCCGGACCAGAAAACGGAGTTGCGACGTCTCATCGCCGCCGCGCCGGATGCCTGGAACGGCCCGCGGGTGGCCCGATGGATCGCCGAAGTGACGGGCCGCGCCGAGGTGCACCCGCAACGGGGGTGGGAGTATCTCCGGCGGCTGGCCCCCACGGGCGACGGCGCGCTGCCCTCCGACGCCTCGACGCCCACCGCCGACGTCCCCCGTGAAGGAGCGCCCCGTCGTTAACAGATGCGCGGCAGCGGGTCGCCGACGAGCATGTCGAGGATGCGCGTGCTGCCGTAATCGCTGACCGAGAGCACCGAGCGGGCGGGCTGTTCGCGGATCTCGCCGATGAGCGCGGCCGCCTCGCCGCCGGGCACGCCGCGCACGGCCGCCAGCGCCGCCTCGGCCGTCTCCGGCGCGACGACGGCGATCATCTGCCCCTCGTTGGCGATGTGGAGCGGGTCGAGGCCGAGGATCTCGCACGCGCCCCGCACGGCCGGGCGAAGCGGGATGCGTTCCTCGAAGAGCGCCACGCCCACCCGCGCGTCGCGGGCCAGCTCGTTGAGCGTCGAGGCGACGCCGCCGCGCGTGGGGTCGCGCATCCACCGGAGGCCGGGCGCGGCCGCGTCGAGGAGCGCCGCGACGAACGGCCAGACGGGACGCGTGTCCGAGGCGAGGTCGGCTTCGAGGTCGAGCTCGCCGCGCGCCAGGAGGATGGTGATGCCGTGGTCGCCGATGGGGCCGGAGAGCAGGATCCGGTCGCCGGGGCGGACGGAGCGCGCGTCGAGGCGGGCGCGGGGATCGACGAGACCGAAACCGGCGGTGGTGACGTAGAGGCCGTCCGCCTTGCCGTGCTCGACCACCTTCGTGTCGCCGCCGACGATCACGACGCCCGCTTCCCGAGCGGCGGCGGCCATTGCCTCGACCTCCGCCCGGAGCGCGTCGGCGGGCAGGCCGGCTTCGAGCACGAGCGTCGCCAGCAACGCTATCGGCTTCGCGCCCGCCATCGCCAGATCGTTCACCGTCCCGTTGACGGCCAGCTCCCCGATGGAGCCGCCGGGGAAACGGATCGGATTGACGACGAAGCCGTCCGCCGTCATTGCCAGGCGTTCGTCGCCGAGGTCGAGGATCGCGGCGTCGTCGAGGCGGTCGAGGACGGGGTTGCTCAGAAGCGGCGCGATGAGGCCCTCGATGAGCCTTCGCGTGGCCTTGCCCCCCGCCCCGTGCGCCATGTCGATCTGCGGGTCGCGGAAGCGCACCCCCGCCGCCGCGCCGTTCGTCTGCGTCGTCATGCGTCCTCCAACAGGTCCAGTTCCGATTGCCGCATGGTGTACTGATAGTGCGCCGCGCACGCCCCCTCCGAGGAGACCATGAGCGCGCCGATGGGATGCTCGGGCGTGCACTCCTTGCCGAAGAGCTTGCATTGATGGGGTTTGAGCACGCCCTTGAGCACCTCGCCGCACTGCGCCGCCTTCGGGTCCGTCACCCGGATGCCCGGCGCCTCGAAGCGCACCTCGGCGTCGAAGTCGGCATACGCGGGCGCGAGCTTGAGCGCCGACTGCGAGATGAAGCCGAGCCCCCGCCATTCGAAGAAGGGCCGAAGCTCAAACACTTCGCTCATGGCGCGGAGCGCCGGCAGGTTGCCCTCCCACGGCACGACGCGGCCGTACTGGTTCTCCACCTCGGCGCGGCCCTCGTTCAGCTGCCGGAGGATCATCACGATGGACTGCAGGAGGTCGAGCGGTTCGAAGCCGGAGACGACCACCGGCTTGCCGTAGTCGCGAGCGATGAAGGCGTACGGGCGGCAGCCGATGACGGTGGAGACGTGCCCCGGCCCGATGAAGGCGTCGAGGCGCATGTCGGGCGAGTCGAGGATGGCGCGGATGGGCGGAATGATGGTGACGTGGTTGCAAAAGACGGTGAAGTTCGCGACGCCTTTCGCCTTCGCGCGCATGAGCGTGAGGGCCGTCGAGGGGGCGGTCGTCTCGAAGCCGATGGCGAAGAAGAAGACCTCGCGGTCGGGGTTCTTTTCGGCGATCTTGAGGGCGTCGAGGGGGGAATAGACCATGCGCACGTCCATGCCGCGCGCCTTGTATTCGAGCGGGCTGCCCTTCGAGCCGGGCACGCGCATCATGTCGCCGAAGGCCGTCAGGATGGCCCCGGATTGCTCGGCGATCATCAGCCCGTCGTCCACGCGGCCCATCGGGAGCACACACACCGGGCATCCCGGCCCGTGCACGAGTTCGACGTTCTCGGGCAGGAGGTCCTTCAGGCCGTACCGGTAGATCGAATGCGTGTGCCCGCCACACACTTCCATGATGCGGTAATGATAATCGGGCTTCGTCAGCCGCCGGATCTCCTCCGCCGCCTTCCGGATGAGCCGGCCGTCGCGGAATTCATCAACGTATTTCATGCGTTATCTTGCGGTATGTGGGCGATGGCGACGCCCATGTGGACGAGCAGCACGTCGCCGGGGGCGACGCCGGGCGTGAAGGCGACGGCGACGGCGGCGCGGCGTCCGTCGCGGTCCTCACAGAGCGCCTCGTCCGCGTCGGAAAGCGAGACGACGCGCACGGGGATGCCGACGTCGCCGCACGTGGCGCAGCCGTCCTGGTCGAGCGTGCAGGTTCCGTATCGGCGGAGGTCGGTCATGGCTCGTCTCCAAACGTATAGCCGCGCACCTCCCGGGCGGCCTCCTCCGCCTCGCCGAGCATCGTGAGCAGCTGCATCTGTTCCTCGGCCTGCTCGGCGCTGATCTTGCTCATGGCGAAGCCGACGTGGATGAGCACCCAGTCGTCGGTCTCGAGCGCGTGTTCCCGGAGGAGATCGACGTTGACCCGCCGCCGCACGCCGGCCACCTCCACGGTGGCGTAATGCCGCTCCTCATCGAAAGACTTGATCTGTCCCGGAATCGCCAGACACATAGTTTTTTTCCTCGAAAATCAGGGCGTGAGCGCGGCTCGTCCCGCCTGCGCCGTCGCCGGTTCTTTCACTTTCCAGATCACCACGCGGTTGTTTCCCGAGTCCGCGACGGCGATCCGGTTTCCGTGTTGATGCAGACCATACGGCCAGCATAAGGTTTCCTTCGTGACGGCCGTCCAGCGGTTCTCTCCGGCCGTGGAGAAGTCGGCCTGTCCGAGCACCTCGTCGGCGGGATGGAAGGCGCCCTCGCTCGGCGCTTCGTGCCAGACGAGGACGCGGTTGTTGGCCGTATCGGCGACGGCCAGGCGCTCGCCGCACAGGCTGACGGCGTACGGGAAGCGCATGCGGCTGGGCCCCGGGGGGGTGTGGGGCATCTCGAAGGCGGTCGCGAAGTCCTCCTGTCCGAGCACGAGCCGGGCGGGGGCGTCCCGTCCGGGCGGCGGCGACCACCCGAGCACGCGGTGGTTGCCCGCGTCGGCGATGAAGAGCCGGTCGTCGTCCCCAGCCACGTCGTGGGGCCAGCGGTAGGTGTCCGCCCCGACGGCGCCGCCTCGGTTCTCGTTCCCTTCCGAAGGGGCGTCCTGCCCCATGACGAAGTCGGCGGGTTGTTCGGGTTCCGGGAGGCCGCGCCAGCCGAGGATGCGCCGGTTGCCCGTGTCGGTCACGTAAAAAATCCCTCCGACGAGGCCGAAGCCGTACGGCCAGTACATCCCGCGCGCGGTGACGGCCCCGCCGCGATTGGGCTCGACGGCCTCCGCCGAGGGCTGTCCGAGCACGTGATCCGGCGGCGCGAAAGAGGTCTGCGGCACGGCGTTCCACACGAGCAGCCGGTGGTGCCAGGCGTCGGCCACGATGAGCCGCCCTTCGAGGACGGCGACGCCCGTGGGCAGGTGCATCCCGCGCACGACGTCGTCGCCCCCGGCGCGCGGTCCTTCGCTGCGGAAGTCGGGCTGCCCGAGCACCACGTCGGCGGGGCGGGCGTCGGTCTCCGGCACGCCGTGCCAGATGAGCACGCGATGGTTGCCCGAGTCCGTCACGACGAGCACGTGGTCGTCGAAGTAGACGCCGCGCGGGGCATAGAGGAAGCGGTCGGTCGGCTCGGCGCTCGGGAGCGTGAGGTCCCCCATGGGGGGCGCGCCGACGTAGATGTCGGGTTCAATCATGGGACGGTCGCACCCAGACCACGCCTTCATCGACGCGGAGCGGATAGGGTTCGAGTTGGGCCTGCGGCACGGTGAGGCACTCGCCGGAGGTGAGGTCGAAGCGGAAGCCGTGCCACGGACAGGTGAGCACGTCGTCTTCGATCATCCCGCCGTCGAGCGGCATGCCCATGTGGGCGCAGGCGTTTTTGTAGGCGTACAGCTTGTCGTCGATCCGGAGGATGAGCACGTCGAAGTCCTGCCCTTCGAGGCGGAAGGGTTCGCCGGAGGCCAGGTCTTCGAGGCGCGGCCCCGCCACCCAGCCGGTGTCTTCCAGCGTGTCGACCTCGGCGAGCGGGATGAAGGCCGGGCCGGGCTCGTTCGGCGCCACCTCCACGTTACGGATCTCGGGCACGTGCTCACGCAGCGCCTCCTCGACGCCGTTGCGGAGGGTCACCGACGAGAGCGAGCAGCCGTTGCACGAGCCGTGGAGCCGCACGACGGCCGTGTCCCCCTCCACCCGCACCAGCTCCACGTCGCCGCCGTGGGACTTCATGTACGGGCGCACGAGCTCGATCACCTTCGCCACCCGGGTCGTCAGATCGGGCCGGACGATCCCGTGCATGAGGAAGGCGGCATAGACGGCCTGATCCTCGACGAGCTCGAAGAGGATCTCCCGGCCGCGCGGGTCCTCTTTCAGCCGCCGGACGATCTTCACGAGCACGTGCCGGTGCAGGTCTTCGAGCGCCTCCTTGAGCCGTTTGGCGCGCTCCCGATCCGCATCATCGAGCGTGCGGACCGCTTCCAGCGCGGCATCGACGGCCTGCGCCAGCTGCTCGAACGTCTCTTCTCTCGCTATCGTGGGCGTGCTCATGGTTATCCCGAATAGGATGCGGCCTGCTCGAGCGCTTCTTCGATCTTGCCCGTGAGCAGATCGGCGAACGCCCGTCGCGCCATCGTTTGCAAGACCTCTTCCACGCGCGCCTCCACGGCGGGCAACGTCACGCGCCGGCGTTCGAGCGCCTGCAACACGAAGCACGCTCCGGCAACGTTGTCGAGCAGAAAATCCCGGAAGACGGCGTCTACGAATTCATCGACCCATATGCCTTCTCCCTGAGGGTTTTCGCGCAAGCGTCGGAGGGCGTTTTCCGCGCCTTCGTTGCGTTGCACCAGCCGCTCGCTGAAACGCTCGACGGCGGTGACGAGCAAGAAATCAAACTGTTGTCTTTCGTGCAACTCCATGGTTCGCCCGGCGCGTTTCGATGTCGTGAAGGATGGCCTCGACCGACGCGGCGGCGTCGGGTTCGTCGTGGGTGCGGAAGAGCCGGACGGCTTCTTCGAGCCTTGGCACGGCGCGGGAGAACGCGCCGAGGTGGGCCAGCGCGTTGGCCTGGTTGGCGAGCACGCGGGCGTAGGCGAGCGGGTCGGCCTCGGGCGCGCGCACCTCGAGGACCTGCTCGTAGAGGTCCACGGCCTGCCACAGGTGCTCCTCCGGCGTGCCGGTGGGCGCGTACTGAAGCGCGTTGGCCAGGTTGAGCGTGGCGCTCGCCCAGGCCTCCGGGTGCGCCTCCCGCGTATAGATCGTCAGCGCCTCACGCAATGCGCCGATGGCAACGGCCATACGCAGTTGGTCCCCCGCCTGCCGGAGCGGGATGGCCAGGTACGCCAGCGCCAGGTTGTTCTGCGCGAGAGCGAACAGTTCGGGAAACATATCCTTCGGGCAGCATTGGGCGGCGGCCTGATAACATCTGGCGGCTTCGAGGAGCGCGCCCCGGCGTCCGCCGGAGATCTCATGGTAGAGGCTGCCGAGGTCGAGCCAGGTCTCACCGAGGAGCCGCTCGAAGGCGGTGTCTTTGAGCGCGTGGAGGGCGTTCCGGTAGACCGGCGCGAGCGCGGGCGAGGGCCCTTCGACGTGACGGCGCGCGCGGGCCGTGGTCGCCAGCAGCCGGGCGGTGAGCGCGGGGGAGACGGGGCGGGCCGCCTCCACGGCGCGCGCGAGGTGCTCGAACGCGGCGTCCGGGTCACCGGCTTCGAGGTGATACCCGGCCCGTATCGCCCACAGGAACGGCCCGAGCACGTCCGGCGCTTCGTCCGGGGGCGTCGGCGGCTCGGCTTCGAGGCGATACAGATACCCTACGGCCCGCACCAGAAGCGCGTCGTCTCCTTCGGCCTCGGCTTTCAGCCGGGCGTACCGCGCCTCGTCGGGCGCGAGCACGAAGCGGTTATACCGGGCCACGGCGTCTTCGCCCGTCACCGCCGCGTGCGCCGCTTCGAGGTCTCCGGCAAGGGCGAGCGTGTAAAAGCGCCACGCGTCCGGGACGTCGTCCGGCCACCGACCGGCCGAGCGGGGGGCGTCGAGCGGAGGCGCGCCCCGCTCGGCGGGAAGCAGCAGATAGCCGGCCGGAGCGGGAAAGACGCCAAGGAGTTGGGGCGGAGAAAAGAGCTTCATTCGTCGGGGGTTAAAATCCCAGGGGCGGGCCTTTCAGGGGGCGGTCCGCCCCGCGTTTGATCCAGGTGGCGGCGACGTCGGCGCGGCGCTTCGTGCGATAGGCGTTGATCCGGAAGCGGCGCACCACGTCGGGGAACGTGACCTCGGCATAGACGACCCATTGTCCTTTCTCCTCCCGCACATACGTGGCGATGGCAAGCGCTTCGTGTTCGAAGAAAGAAAGCATAGGGACCCCGCAGGTTGTGGGAGCGGTCGCGCCGTTCAGCGAGCGTCGGAAGCCGGTTCGGAGGCCGGCAGCGCCACGCGGAGGGCGCTCTGCCGCTCGTCCCAGAAAGCCGGGAGCGAGCCGGGGGGTGTTTCGGGGATGATCTCGCGGATGAGCACGCTCCGGTCGCCCCGCGCATTGCGGCGTTTGAGCAACAGCCCGCCGCCGCCCGCCCCTCGCGCAGGCAGCAGCCAGAGCTCCTTTCCCCGCACCACCGCGAAGAGGAGGTCGAACGGAAAGTACCGCTCGGCGAGGTCCACCGGGAGCTGCAGATATCCGGTATCGGTCAGTTTCACCGTCATCGGTTCCGGTTCCACCGTCATCGGTTCGATGCATGCGCCCCCGAGAGTTCTTCGATCAGCCGATCCAGCAGATCGTGCATGGCCGCCTCGACGGGAGGCGAGAGCGGCGCTCCGAAGTCGGTGCGCGCGGCTTCGATGAGGTACACCGTGATGTCCTCGGGATAGTCGTCCTTGAGCAGCCAACGGCCGAACGCGAGCGCGTGATCCCAGCGGAAGGCGTGGAGGTGGAGGCCGTCGAGCGGGGGCAGGTTTTCGAGCGCTTCGCCCGGCACCCGATACAGGACGCCCGGCTCGGCTTCGGTCGCGCAGGCGTCGATGAGGATGACCCGCGCCGCGCCGCGCATCTGGAAAGCCACGTCCATTCCCGCCGTGCCGCCGTCGACCAGGCGCACGCCCTCGGGCACGCCGCGCTCCCACAGATGCCGGATCAGCGTCGGCCCCACGGCATCGTCGCCGCGCAACAGGTTGCCGCATCCAATGACGACCGTCTCTCCTCCTTCCATACTCTCTCCGTGGAAGCGTCAAAGTGCGCTGCTCCCCTCACGAGGAGGCAACGCACTTTGACGTACTGCTCGTTGGTCCGGGGACGCGACGGCTAACAGTTGCCGTTGACGACGAAGCGGGACATCTCCTTCCGGGTCTTCGCGTCGTAGACGTGGACCGTGCAGACCAGGCAGGAGTCGAAGCTCCGCGCCACGTGCCCGAGTTCGACCGGGTCGGTGGTGTCGGCGATGGGCGAACCCACGAAGGCCTGTTCCATCGGTCCGTTGACGTTGTTGCCGTCGCGCGGGCCGATGTTCCACGCCGTCGGGGTGACCACCTGGTAGTTCTCGATCTTCCCGTCCTTGATCTTGATCCAGTCCGCAAGCGCGCCGCGAGCGGCTTCGGTGGCTCCGAAGCCCTGCCCTTCCTCGTGCTCGACCGGCTTGACGTAAAACTTCTCGTGGAGGTCGACCTGGTCGAGCCAGGAGCGCACGAGCTTGTAGTACTTCGCCGCTTCGTGCATGCGGGCCATCACGCGCACCATCACGCTCGGGCCGATGGTGGTGACGGCGTTGTGGAAGAGCGGGTCGTAATCCTGCCACGGCAGCGGATCCGGCTTGCCGGCAACCACCTGCCGGGCCAGCGGTCCGGCTTCGAGCGGCTTCATGCCGACGCCCGGGATCTCATAGCGCGGCGACTTCGCCCACGAGTACTTGCCCTGCTTCTGCCCTTCCGCCGGATCGACCGGTACGGTGCGCCCGTCGAACGGGTGCAAGGCGCCGGCGCCTTCATAGAACGAATGGGTGTGATCCTCGCGGACGTTGGCCTGGTCGAACTCGTAATACTGCCCGTCCTGATAGACGCCCGAGCGGGTGATGAGCGCGCGGTTGCGCCCCTCGATGGTGGGGTGTGTGTATTCGTCCGGGTTCCAGAACGTGCCCGTGGCGAAGTAATTGCCGAAGCCCGCGCCGAACTTGTCGAGGCCGGTCTCCATGGCGTAACGGATGAAGAAGCCGCAATCGGAGTTGTAATGGCTCTCGTTCTCCTCGACCCAGGCCAGCACGTCGTCCCACGTCTTGTTCTCCAGCCAGCGGTCCACCGAGCAGCCGAGCCACTCTTTTTCGAGCCACTCGTCTTTCCAGTATTCGAGGATGGCGATGGAGCGAGTGACGTCCGAGAGCGTGGGGCCGCACATGACGCCGCCGGGCACCATGAAGCTCGAATGCGGCCATTGCCCGCCGAAGATGGCGTAGATCTCGACCGGCTTGCCCGAGAGGGTGACGCCTTTCTCATACCCGGTGCCCACGAACGGGGCGAAGCGGCGCACGGCTTCGTCGTATTCTTTTGCCTTCGCGTAGTTCTTGTTGGTCAGGTCGATGGCGAAGAGGGCGTAGAACCAGCGCGGGATGCTCTGAAGCGTCTCGCAGGCCTGCGCGATGTTTCGGATGAGGGTGGCGTTCGGCGGCACTTCGGTGCGCCAGGCCGTGTCGAGGGCATAGACGGTCTTCGTGAGGTGACTCCCGCCGCAGATGCCGCAGATGCGGGGCGTCACGATCAGACCGGCCTGGGGGTCCTTGCCCTTGAGAATCATCTCGAAGCCGCGAAACATACCGGCGGTGGTCCAGGCATCGGTGACCACGCCGTCGTCGACCATCACCCGTACGTCCAGGTCCCCCTCTACGCGGCCCAGGGGGCTGATATGCAGATCAGTTGCCATGTTTTTCCTTGAAATTTGAGGTTTCGGATCAGACGACGAACATATCTTCGCGCGCCCACTTCGGGGCCGCCACACGCGCGGCGGCGGCGTGGGCCGTGTACGTCAGGTGGTCGGCGCCTTCGGGGAGTTCCTTCGGGATGGCGCCAAAGACTTTCTGGGTCTTGAAGACCGTGCCGGGCGCGAGGTCGAAGAACGGAAACTCCGGTTCGGTGCATCCGGTGCACGGCATCCCGGCCCGCGTCTTCGAGGACTGCCGGTTCCACAGGATGCGGTTGCACGGCGAGTGCGTCAACGGGCCGCGACAGCCCATCTCATAGAAAAGGCACCCTTTGCGCGTGCCCTGCCCGAACTCCTCGGTGGATTCCTTCCACTCGAAGTACTGCACGCGCGTGCATCCGGTCTGCGTGAAGGTCTTGAAGAACGTCTGCGGGCGCTGGAGGTCGTCGAGCGCGATGTCGGCGGTGCGCCCGCTGGCGACGGCCACGAGGATCTGCGTCACCCAGTCGGGATGCGCCGGACAGCCCGGAATGTTGATGACCGGAAGCCCGGCCTTCGAGCGCCAGTCCGCCCCGAGGAAGCCGCCCTTGTTGCGCTTGAGGTACTGCAGTCCGACCGAGTCGGTGGGGTTGGGCGCGGTGGCGGGAATGCCGCCCCAGCAGGCGCAGTCCCCGATGGCGACGACGATCTGCGCCTGGTTTGCCAGGTCGGTCACCCAGTCTTTCATGGGCCGGTCGGCGAAGAGGTCGTAGCGTCCGCTGCCGTTGGGCCCCATGATGACGGTGCCCTCGAAGACAAAGATGTCGAGCGGGCGCTCGCCTCTGGCGAACGACCAGAACAGCCGCTGTGCGTTCTCGCCCATCTCCATGCCGAGCGACGGATGCCAGGCGATGTCGATGCCGAAGTCGGTCACCAGGTCGCAGGCGCTGGGCTCTTCGGCGTTGAGGAAAGACATGGTGTTGCCGCTGCAGGCTCCGCCCTGAAACCACAGTAATGATGCCATAGAATACCCTCTCGAAGATTGGTTCTAACGTCCCTGCTTAGGATGGCCCCGGAACCAGGGGAAACGGCCCGAGCGGACGCTCTCGTTCCCGGTTGCGCATCCGGCAAGTTCCCCCTGCAGGTCGCCAAACACGTAGGGCTCCGGGTTCGTCAATTAAATCTTTTTCTCTTGAAAAGTCAACAAAAATTCGGTATCATACCCATAACTTGTTATCGGATTAAGCAATTAGACTATATTGCCTAATTTGTTTAGTTCGATAAATTTTCAACCTAGCTTCTTTAGGCAACTAATTTCCCGGAGGAACGAGCCGAGGGATCCGCACTCGGGAAATCTTTGCGCGCCCATCCCCCCCGCTCTTTTCCCGGCTTGCGACGATGGGCGCTTCCACTCTGTCATCAACACAACCGGAGACGTCATGGATACAGCCCCTGCCTCCACGAACGACCGGGCCGGCCTGGACCCGCAGACGGCCGACGCCCTGCGTCGCCTGGCCGCCCGCGTGGACGAGATCGAGTTTCTGCTAGACGCCGTCTCGGGTTTCCTGCAACGCGGACCCGAAATCGCCGACAACCTCGGCGACGCCGTCATCGAGATGCGCGAAAGCATCGGCGGCGACGGCGCATCGACCCGCGCGGAGGTGTTTCACCAGCTCTCGCGCCTGAAAGGCCTCTCCACGCCGGAGAAGGTGGCGGAGCTCGTCACGGCGCTCGAAGCCTTCACTGAAGTGCTTGGCTCGCAGCAGGTGCAGGCGTTCCTTCAGTCGGATCTCGTGCCCGCCGCCGAGGCGCTGACGCGGCTGGCCGGGCGCGTGGACGAGCTCGAGTTCATGCTCGAGATGCTCACCGGCTTCATGCAGCGCGGACCCGAAATCGCCGACAATCTGAACGACGCGGTGAACGACATGCGGGAAGCCGCCGTCGGTGGAGCGAGCTCTCCCGTAGCCGAGACCCTGCTCCGGCTCAAGGCGCTCGCCACGCCCGAGACGCTCGACACGATGGTGACCGCGGCCGAGGGCGTGCATACGACGCTCGCTTCGCCGCAGGTGCAGTCGCTCCTGCAATCGACCATCCTCGATCCGGTAGCCATCGGCGCGGTGAGCGAGATCGCCGAGGCCCTCGTCGTCTCGATGCAGACGGCCCGGACCCATCCGCGCAGCGTGGGCGGGCCCTTCGCCCTCATGAAAGCCCTGCGCGACCCCGACGTGGCCCGCACGATGGGCTTCGCCCTGGAGTTCGCCCGCATCTTCGGCCGGCACCTGAGCCGTATGCAGTCCGATGCATGAACTGTCCATCGCCGTGAACCTGGTCGACGTTGCCGTGCGGGAGGCGACCGAGGCCGGCTCGGAGCAGGTGAGCAAGGTGCGGCTCCGCATCGGGGCGCTCTCGGGCGTCGTCCGCGACGCGCTCGAGTTCTCCTTCGACATCGCCGCCGGGGGCACCATCGTCGAGGGCGCGGCGCTCGAGATCGAGGAGCTGCCCGTGGTGATCCACTGCCCGCAATGCGACGCGGACCGGGAACTGCCGGACGTCTTCCGGTTTCGATGTCCCGTATGCGGCACGCCCTCCGCCGACATCCGGCAGGGCAAGGAACTTGAAATAACCTCTCTCGAAATACAATGAGCGCACGCATCCTCGAAGTACGCCACGGCATCCTGAAGAAGAACGACGAGCTGGCGCGGGGGCTGCGCGCGCGGTTCCGCGAGGCGGGCGTCTTCGTCGTGAACCTGGTCTCGGGGCCGGGCGCGGGCAAGACGGCTCTCCTCGAAAAGACCCTCTCCGCGCTCGGGAAGGACCATGCCGTGGCGGCCCTCGTGGGCGACCTCGCCACGGAGAACGACGCCACGCGGCTGGCCCGCAGCGGCGCGCCCATCCGGCAGATCAGCACCGGCACCACCTGCCACCTCGAAGCGCAGATGATCGGCGACGCCCTCGCCGGCTGGGACCTCGACGCGCTCGACTTCCTCTTCATCGAGAACGTGGGCAACCTCGTCTGCCCGGCCAGCTACGACCTCGGCGAGGACCTCCGGGCCGTGCTCTTCTCCGTGACCGAGGGCGAGGACAAGCCGCTCAAGTACCCCACCATCTTCAACTCCGCCGACGTGGCCGTGCTCACGAAGATCGACATCGCCGGAGCCGTCGACTTCGACCGGGCGCTGGCCGTGCACAACATCCACGAGGTGCGTCCGGGCCTGCCGATCCTCGACTCGTCGGCGCGGGCGGAGCCGGGGCTCGACGCCTGGCTCGCTTTCCTGAAAACGAAACGCGCCGAGGCGTTTCCAGCGACCACCCCCGCATGAAGCTCGTCAACCTGACCAAAAAAACGCTTCGTCTGTACGACACCGGCGGGGCGCTCGTGGAGACGCCGCCCGACGCGCGTCATCTCGGCGTGGTGGCCGTGGGCGAGCACCGGGCGGTGCGGGACGAGGCGGGGCGCACGTTCTCGCTCAACGTCCGGACCGTCACCGAGATCAAGGGCATGCCGCCGCCGGAGGACGGGACCGTCTACGTCGTGCCCGTGGAGGTGGCGATGGCGCTTCAGGGCCTCCGGGACGACGTCGTATTCCCGGCGGAAGAGGCCGTCGTCAAGGGTCCCGACGGCGGCGCGCACCGTGTCACCCACCTTCGTCGCATCGTTTCACGCCTCAGCTGAACGTCTCATGGAACTCGCGCTTCCGCTCGCCTTCGCGCTCGGTTTTCTGGGCGGCTTCAAGCACGCCTTCGAGCCCGACCACATGATCGCGGTGTCCACGCTCCTGCACCGGGAGGCGCGGCTTTCGCGGGCGCTCCGCATGGGGATGGCCTGGGGTGCGGGCCACACCACGACGCTCGTCCTCGGCGTGCTCGTCATCGGCGTGCTCCGCGTGCAGATCACCGCGGAGCATCTCGGCTTCTTCGAGATCCCGGTGGCCTTCATGCTCCTCGGCCTCGGCGCGTGGGCGCTCTACGACGCCGTCTCCCGGCTCGCGCGTCTGCGCCGTCACACGCACGACGGCGTGCCGCACTTCCACGTAGGCGCGCATCCGCACCCGCACGCCTTCTCGTTCCGGCGCGCGGGGTGGCCGGGCTTCGCCGTCGGCCTCGTGCACGGCCTTGCGGGCAGCGGCGCGCTGTTGCTCCTCGTAGCGGCCACGCTCCCCTCGCTTGGCATGAGCCTGCTCTATGCGCTCGTCTTCGGCCTCGGCTCGATCCTCGGCATGGCGGGCGTGACGCTCCTGCTCGCCCTCCCCTTCCGCGCCGCCCGCGCCCGCCCCGCCTTTCACCACGCCCTCACCGGCCTCTCCGGGGCACTCAGCCTGATCCTCGGCGTTAGCATCCTCTACGCCACGCTCGCCTAGCTTCTCCCCCCATGGTCGAAGGTCGGACTGCCCTCTCCACGTTTATCGCCGAACGCCTGCGGGCGCGGAACGACGTCTCCCGTTCGTTCTTCCCCCGCGAGGCTCCTCGCCTGGCCGAGGCCTCCCGCCGCATGGCCGAGCGCTTCCTCGAGGGCGGGCGCCTCCTCGCCTTCGGACGCGGGCCGTATGCCACCGACGCCCGACACGTCTCCGTCGAGTTCGTCCATCCCGTCATCGTCGGCAAGCGCGCCCTGCCCGCGCTCGACCTCGGCCCGGCCTTCGAGCACAGCCTGCCCGCGCTCGTCACACCGCAGGACATGGTGATGGGCTTCGGCCCGCCCGGCGGCGACCCGCTCGTGACGCGCGCGCTCGACGTGGCCGCCGCGCGCGGCGCGCTCACCTTTGCCCTCCCCGGCGCCTCGGGCGACTATGCCGTGGCCGCCCCTTCCGACGACCCGTTCCTCCATCAGGAGATGATCGAGATCCTCTATCACACCCTGTGGGAGACCGTTCACGTCTTCCTCGAACACCGGGAGATGGGACACGATGTGGGCGCGTCCGGCTTCCTTTATCCGTTTCTCGGGGAGACCGGAGCGGACACGGGCGCGCTCCTCGAAGACGTCGCCGCCTCCATCGTGATGAAGGCGCGGGACGACGAGCGCCTCCGCGAGACGGTGGCCGAGACGCACGCCGGCGCGATGGCCGAAGCCGCCGCCGCCATCCACGAACGGCTGCGGGCGGGCGGCAGACTCCTCCTCTTCGGCAACGGCGGATCCGCCACGGACGCCAACGACTGGGCCCTCGACGCGGTGATGCCGCCGCCGGGTCGTCCCGCGCTTCCCGCGCTCTCGCTCGCCGCCGAGCCCGCCATCCTCACCGCCGTCGCCAACGACGTGGGCGTGGAGGTGCTCTTCCTCCGGCAGCTCATCGCCCACGCACGCCCGAAGGACGTCGCCATCGGCATCTCGACGAGCGGCGGCTCGAAGAACATCGTCGTGGCGCTCGAAGAGGCGCGCAGGCGCGGCATGCTCACGGCGGCGCTTCTCGGGTACGACGGCGGCGAGATCGCCCGGCGCGGCCTCGCCGATCACGCCCTCATCGTGCCCTCGGACTACGTCCCCCGCATCCAGGAGGCGCAGGCTTCGATGTACCATACGTTGATGGAATCGCTGTACGTGTTGATCGATGAGCAAGACTGAACTGTACGGAACGCAAAGTTGCGCCTTCACGAACGAACTCCGGGAAGCGCTCGAATGGCAGGGCGTCGCCTTCGTGGAATATGACGTGGAGGCGGACCCGGCGGCGCTCCGACGGATGCTCGCGCTCACCGGCGGAGGCCGGACCGTGCCGGTGCTCGTGGAGGACGGCGTCGTGACGCAGATCGGCTGGCAGGGGCGCGGCTGCATGGTGGCGGCTCCGTCGCCGGAAGGGTGAGCGGCATGCCGGAAAGCGTTCGCCGCGCCCGCCGCCTTCACGTGCGCGGGATCGTGCAAGGCGTCGGCTTCCGGCCGTTCGTCTACCGGCTGGCGCGCCGGCACGGCCTCGCCGGGTGGGTGCGCAATGCCGGGGACGGCGTCCACATCCACGTCGAGGGGGGAGCCGAAGCGCTCCGGGCCTTCGAGGCCGCTCTGCGCACAGAGGCCCCGCCCGCCGCCGAGGTCAGCCGCCTCGAGGCCGCCGACGCCGAGGTCGCGCCGCACGAAGGCTTCGAGATCCGCGAGAGCCGCCGCGCCGGGACCCCCACCACCCGCATCTCGCCCGACCTGAGCGTGTGTCCGGCCTGCCTCCGCGAGATGCGCGACCCCGCCGACCGCCGCTTCGGGTATCCCTACCTCAACTGCACGAACTGCGGCCCCCGGTACAGCATCCTCACGGCGCTGCCGTACGACCGCTCCCACACCACCATGCGCGACTGGCCGATGTGCCCGGCGTGCGAGGCCGAGTATCACGACCCGCTCGACCGCCGCTTCCACGCGCAGCCCACCGCCTGCCCCGACTGCGGCCCGCACTATGCCCTCCGCGAGGGCGACGCCGGGAGCGCCCGCGGCCACGAAGCGCTCGCACGCGCGGTTGCGCTTCTCCGGGAAGGGAAGATCGTCGCGGTCAAGGGACTGGGCGGCTACCACCTCGCCTGCGACGCCCGCAACGCCGAGGCCGTCGCCGCGCTCCGCGAGCGGAAGTTTCGGAAAGAGAAGCCCTTCGCTCTCATGACGCCCGGCCTCGACGCCGCGCAGCGCTTCGCCCGGATCACGGACGAGCACGCCGGGCTGCTCACCTCCGTGGCGAGGCCCATCGTCCTCCTCCCCCGCCGCGACGATCCCGACGCCGTGCGGCTGCCCGAGGCCCTCGCGCCCGGCAACCCCGAGCTCGGCGTGATGCTCGCCTACACCCCGCTCCACGCGCTCCTCTTCGACCTCGGCGCGCCGGTCCCGCTCGTGATGACGAGCGCCAACCGTTCGAGCGAGCCCATCGCCTTCCGCGACGACGACGCCCGCGCGCGCCTCGCCGGGATCGCCGACGCCTTCCTCATCGGCGAGCGCCCCATCGCCCGCCGCGTCGACGACTCGGTCGTCCGTGTGACCGCGCACGGCCCGATGCTCCTCCGGCGCGCGCGCGGCTATGCGCCCGGCGTCGTCGCCCGCCTGCCCGCCGAGCGGCCCGTCCTCGCCGTCGGGGCCGACCTGAAGAACACCGTCACCCTCGTCGTCGGCGGCGAGGCGTTCATGAGCCCGTACGTCGGCGACCTCGAACACTACGACGTGCAGGCGGCTTTCGAACAGACGATCCGCGACCTCGCGGAGATGTACGCCGTGCCGCTCGACGAAGCGCTCGTCGTGCGCGACGCCCACCCGCACTATCACACCACCCGCCTGGCCGAGACCCTCCCCGGCGAGAAGGTCGCCGTTCAGCATCACCGCGCCCACGTCGCTTCCGTGCTCGCCGAGCGCGGGGCGGCGGACGCGACCGTCATCGGCTTCGCCTTCGACGGCACGGGCTTCGGCGACGACGGCGGCGTCTGGGGCGGCGAGGTGTTCGCGGGCAGCCTGCGCGAGGGCTTCACGCGGGCGGCGCACCTCCGACAGGCCCTGCTCCCCGGCGGCGACGCGGCGGCGCGCACGCCCGTGCAGGCGGCGGCGGGCTTCCTCCACGACGCGCCCGGCCTCCCCGACCTCTCCGCTCCCCCGTTCCGCTTCCCCGACCGCTTCCGAACGGCCCTCCGCATGATCGAAAAGGACCTCCGCGTCTTCCCGACGACCTCCATGGGGCGGCTCTTCGACACCGTGGCC
>Ga0256841_1001586_pt1 | contig 19245 bp, 16 predicted proteins | sample 356308metaG_FD_185971 | JGI IMG/M metagenome (GOLD analysis project Ga0256841, IMG submission 185971) | Hydrothermal vent microbial communities from Mid Atlantic Ridge, Atlantic Ocean - 356-308 | ecosystem: Environmental > Aquatic > Marine > Hydrothermal vents | place: Atlantic Ocean: Mid... | reverse complement strand
CCGTTGGGGATGACGGTTTTCATTGGAGAGGTGCCGGAGCTGGCCGAACGGGCTTGACTCGAAATCAAGTGTACCCTCACGGGTACCGTGGGTTCGAATCCCACCCTCTCCGCCACACGACAAACGGGCACCCATCGGGTGCCCGTTTTCGTTTGCTGGGGTCCTACGAACGGGGAAAAAAGCGCGAGATCTTCGCACGTCGCCGGACTGCTCCCACCGGCGTGTCCGGCCCCCAAGAGGGTGTGAACCTTCCTGGGGGCGAAAGCGACTCATGAGCAAGGGTCGGAACTCAACCAAGTGGTCAGGAGGTGACTTATGGTGAAATCGCGCGCAAGCAAAATTCTCCTGGTGGCGGTCGTTCTGCCGGGACTCTCCTGGGCGGATACCGGTACGGCTTATGTCACCGGCGTGGCGCCTTCCATGTTGGTGGTCAAAAGCAACGGCACCTCTTACACCCAACTGGATGCACCCTCTTACGTGAAGATCTTCGCCCGTTTGGAATATGACACCGGCGTGGCCGGCCGCATCAAGGGTTGGAGAATCCAGCCGGTCATCACAAACGGTTACGGGATCGCCAGTGAGATTCCAGGTTTGGGGATTTACAGGCAGATGCACACCTATGCGATTGGTCACCGACCCAAGTTCATCCACAAGAATCTCATGTTTCCGGTCATGGGGAGCCATTTTGCGGATCGTGCGGTGGCCATGTGCAATTTGAAAGCGGATTATCTGCGCAGCCAAGGAAAGAGCGATGCCTGGATTTTTTCCCAAGACCGCATGGTGAGTTTCAGAGTGAGCGTGGACTACCACGTGGATGCCAATGGTGCCGGGTCCAAAAAACCGATCCTGGAGGGATCGGGATACACGGAGATCGGGGTACGGTGCAGCCGCTTCATGGGCCCCCAGGTACCCGTGGCGAATACTAAGCTGGCCGTACCCACCGCAGTGTTGAAGGCCACCATGCAGGTCGAAGAGGTCGTGGCACCCGACGGCACCTGTCGTATCGACACGACGACCGCCATCTCCGCCAACAAGGCCAATGCCGTCATCAAATACCGGTTCGTCCACAACAGCGGCAAGAGAAGCAAGGTGTTCGTCACCAAGACCCAGGCCAATAAGATTGCTGTGGTGAAACACCAATGGAACCTGCCCGACGGTCCCGGTCCCGAGCAGGGATGGGTACGCATCGAAGGGGTCTCACCCAAGTTCGAGTCGAACTTGGGCGCCTACTCCATGAATTGCCACGGCAAGGGTCCCATTGGCGTGAACGGTTCCAACAAGGCCGGCATCAAAAGGACGCTCCGTCAGAGGTGAATGACGGTGCGGGCGAGCCGCGGTACGACAGCCTTTGCGATTCTTCCGGAGCCTGCGACGTTTCCTATTCGGGGGCGATGGTCGACTCCTCGTCCGCAGAATGTTTCCGGCTCTCCATCCTTAATTTAGATTTAGCCTTCCTGGGCATTACGAAAAAGGTGTTTCGTGGCGGCGTACCTCGTCGCGCCGTCTGATTCGGTAAATGTACAGGTGCTGTTTGCGACCTTGGAGCCGCCGGTTCAAATTTGGGTATCGCCTTCAACGAGGGCATTTTCGGCAGGGGGCCGTACGCGTTCTTCAGGATATTGGGCGCCGTTGGCGGGGTGTGGCAACTTATCTTGCAAAGTGACGGGCGGCCAGTTCTTGGCCACTGGCGAGATCATTGCCATTTGTGTCCATCCCCGATAGTCGCCGCCGTATTTCATGCCCAGCATCGCAATTTTGCCCGTGGCTGGCGCGGACTGGATGGATTACGTCCAGAGCGTGAGATTCCATGTGTCCCCTTGTTCGAGACGGTGTCACCTCGTGAGCCGGCTCTTCCATGCTGCATTTGGTATTGGGGGGATTCGTACATCTCCAGCGGGTAGCCGTTGCCCATCGCTCTGGCAATGCAGGCGAATTGGCTGAAGAGCTCGTCCTTGAAATTCCCGTTTGAAAAATCGCCTCCTCCTGCTAGGATTTCTAGTATTCAATAGAACTATTGAATATCAAGATCACAACAAGACTCGACACCAAGAGGAGGAATCAACGGGTGAGCTGGCAACAATGGGTATTGGAGCACGAAGCCGCAATCCGGCTTGGCTTCTTTTTGGGAATCTTCGGCATCATGGTCGCATGGGAACGGCTGGCGCCGCGGCGTGCATCGACCGTCTCCAGGACATTGCGCTGGGTGAACAATCTGGGGCTAATCTTTCTCAACAGCTTCGTGCTGCGCCTGCTCTTTCCGGCCGCGGCCGTGGGGGTGGCGGCATGGGCCCGGCAGCAGGGCTGGGGGCTGCTGAACCTCTATGAAATTTCCTTTGTCCCGGCCGTGGCGCTGTCGGTGATCGCCATGGATTTCGTCATCTGGGTGCAGCATGTGATGTTCCACGCCATCCCCGTGCTGTGGCGGCTGCACCGGGTGCACCATGCGGATCTCGATTACGACGTCACCACTGGCGCCCGTTTCCATACCATCGAGATCCTCCTTTCCATGCTCATCAAGTTCGCCACCATCGTCCTGCTGGGGCCACCGGTGGTGGCAGTGGTGATCTTCGAGGTGCTGCTCAACGCCACCGCCATGTTCAATCACGGTAATGTGAAACTTCCGGCGCGTCTGGACCGCGTGCTGCGCTGGGTGCTGGTGACGCCGGACATGCACCGGGTGCACCACTCGGTGGAAGACGACGAGGCCAACAGCAACTTCGGCTTCAATCTCACTTGGTGGGACCGCCTCTTCGGTACTTACCGGGAGCAGCCCCGCGCCGGCCACGAAGGGATGACCATCGGCATCCACAAATACCGGGATCCCAGGCTGGTGGACCGGCTGCCCGGGATGCTGGCCCTGCCTTTCATCGGCTCCATCACCGGCTATGCCATCAACCGCCGCCAGTGGAGCGACCGGGATGAAGGGTAGGTCGCTGCGCTGGGCGCTCTTTCTGCTCCTGTTGGTGGCCATCGGCGTGGCCTTCGTCCATCGGGATCGTCTGGACGCCGCCGCCCTGCGGCAGTGGCTTGAGAGCGCGGGAATGGCGGCGCCCCTTCTGTTCATGGCCATCTACGCTCTGGGCACGGTGCTCTTCCTGCCGGGGTCGGTGATGACCCTGGCCGGTGGCGCCCTTTTCGGGCCGGTGCTGGGCACCTTCTACAACCTCACCGGCGCCACCCTGGGCGCGGCTCTGGCCTTTCTCATCGCCCGCTATCTGGCATCGGACTGGGTGGAGCGCAGGACCGGCGGAAAACTGAAGCGGCTCAAAGAGGGTGTCGAACAGGAAGGGTGGCGTTTCGTCGCCTTCGTGCGACTGGTACCCCTGTTTCCCTTCAACCTGCTCAACTACGCCTTGGGGTTGACGAGAATCCGCTTCTGGCACTACGTGGTCGCCAGCTATCTCTGCATGCTGCCCGGTGCCATCGCCTACACTTATCTTGGCTATGCAGGGCGAGAGGCGGCGACAGGGGGCGAAAGCGCGGTGCAGAAAGCCCTGCTGGCAGTCGCGCTGCTGGCTGCGGTCGCCTTCCTGCCACGCATCATCGCCCGCTTGCGCCTCGGCCCCAGCCTGGAGGTGGAGGCGTTGAAGGAGAAGCTGGAAAAGGAACCAGGCGCGCCCCGCTTCCATTTCAAGGAAGTACTTCGGCGTCGCCGTTGAGTCCTGCCTCGCCGCTGCGGATTTCCGGTAGTATCATTGGCTGCAAGCGAGCAACTGGAGCGTCCGCATGGATCTCAATTTTCTCGAATTCGAGCAGCCCATCGCCGAGCTGGAGGCAAAGATCAGCGAGTTGCGTCTGTTGGGCGACGATGCGGAGATCAACATCCAGGAAGAGATCGAGCGGCTGGAGGAGAAGAGCCGGAATCTCACCGAGTCGATCTTCGCCAATCTGACGCCCTGGCAGATCTCCCAACTGGCGCGCCACCCGTTGCGGCCCTATACCCTCGATTACGTGGAGCGCATCATTGATGATTTCGAACCGCTTCATGGCGATCGCGCCTTCGCCGACGACGCTTCCATCGTGTCGGGCGTCGGGCGCCTGGAGGGGCGTCCGGTGATGGTGATCGGCCATCAGAAAGGGCGGGACACCAAAGAGAAGCTCCAGCGCAATTTCGGCATGCCGCGGCCGGAAGGCTACCGCAAGGCCTTGCGGATGATGGAGACGGCCGAGCGCTTCAAGCTACCGGTGCTCACTTTCATCGACACGCCAGGGGCCTATCCCGGCATCGATGCCGAAGAGCGTGGGCAGAGCGAAGCCATCGCCCGCAATCTGAGAGAGATGGCGGGGCTGCGCACTCCGGTGGTGGCCACGGTGATCGGAGAGGGAGGATCCGGCGGCGCGCTGGCCATCGGCGTGGCCGACCGCCTGCTGATGCTCGAATACGCCACCTATTCGGTGATCTCGCCCGAAGGGTGCGCCTCCATCCTTTGGAAGAGCGCCGAGAAGGCGCCGCAGGCGGCGGAGGCCATGGCCATCACCTCGACCCGCCTCAAGGAACTGGAGCTCATCGACCGGATCGTCCCCGAACCTCTGGGGGGCGCCCATCGGGATCCCGACGAGATGGCGGAAAACCTGAAAGGGGCGCTGCTCGAAACCTTGCGGGCGCTGGAAGGGCAGTCGCTCGACCAACTCCTGGAGGCACGCTACCGCCGACTCACCGGCTACGGTGTCTACGACGAACAGTAAGGGGGAACGACTCGAGACCCGCTTCTGGAGCCGGCTGGTTTCGATGCCGGTTCCCCGCGGCTATCTGCTCGCTTTCAGCGGTGGGCTCGACTCCACGGTGCTGCTCCATCTGCTGGCACGGATGCGCGAGCGTTTGCAGGCGCCGTTGCGCGCTGTCCATGTGCATCACGGTCTGCACCCGGACGCGGACTCCTGGTCACGCCACTGCATGGCCGTCTGCGAGGGGTTGTCGGTGCCGCTGGAAGTGGTGGAGGTGCAGGTGGCCGACGCGCCCCGCCAGAGCCTGGAGATGGCGGCCAGGGAAGCCCGCTATGACGCCATCGCCAGCGTGATGGACGATCAGGAGATGGTGCTGCTGGCCCATCATGGCGATGATCAGGTCGAGACCCTCCTGCTGCAACTGCTACGCGGAGCCGGCGCGGAGGGGCTGGCGTCCATGCCGTCGGTGCGGCGCTGGCGGCGCGGATGGCTGGCCCGTCCGCTCCTCGGAGAGCGGCGGTCGTCGCTGCGGGAGTGGGCCAGCCGGCAGAGGCTGGAGTGGCTGGAGGATCCCAGCAACGCCGACCGGCGCATGGCGCGCAACTATCTCCGGCACGAGGTGTTGCCGCTGCTGCGGCGGCGCTGGCCCGGTCTGGCGACCACCCTGGGGCGCTCCGCCCGCCACTGCGCGGAAGCCGCCGGTTTGTGCGCCGATCTGGCGGCGCTGGATCTGCTCCGGGCGGAGGGGTGGAACGACTGGCAGCTCCGGCTGCCGGTGCTCGCCGCTCTATCGCCGCCCCGCAGGCGCAATCTCGTGCGGCACTGGATGCGTTGCAACGGCGTCGGCCCGCCGTCGGCAAGGGTGCTGGACAACGGGTTGGAGGTTTTGCTGAAGGCGCGGCCGGACAGTGCGCCGGAGGTGCACTGGAAAGGGGGAGGGTTGCGGCGCTTCCGCGATCGCATCTATCTCTTTCCCGCCCCCCTCCCGCCGGTGCCCCGCGGAAGGGTGTTGCGGTGGAGCGGGGAGAGGGCTTTGCGGCTTCCCGAAGGCCTCGGCGAGCTGCGCTTGAAAGGGGAGAGACCGCCTTGGTTTCCACGGCAGGGGGTGGAGATCTCTTTTCGCCGGGCCGGTCTGAAGTGCGGTCTGGCCGGGCGCGCGGGACGGCTCGGCTTCAAGCGCCTGGCCCAGGAGCTGGGCATTCCGCCCTGGCTGCGTCCGCGCCTGCCCCTGGTGGTGATCGGCGAGCGCTTGGCGGCGGTGGCCGACAAGGCGGTCTGCGAGCCGTTCGACGGCGACGACACTCCTTTCGAATGGATGCGTGGGGGCTGGCTCCAATATTGATTCCGGGACGGCCGCGGGGCGTTCGACGCCGACGCCCTGAATCACCGCGTTTTCCATGTTGACCTGCCTTGACAATATCAGTACTTTAAGATGTTTGAATCTGACAGTCGGCACTGGCCCGACAATTGCCGTTCAGGAGGTTGAGAAGGTGGAATTGAGTGGCGCGGAAATCGTTGTCCAGGCGCTGATCGACGAAGGCGTCGAATACATCTGGGGCTACCCCGGCGGCGCCGTGCTGCACATCTACGACGCCCTGTTCCAGCAGAAGAAGATCCGTCACATTCTGGTGCGCCATGAGCAGGCGGCCACCCATGCCGCCGACGGCTACGCGCGCGCCACCGGCAAGCCGGGGGTGGCGCTGGTCACGTCGGGGCCCGGCGCCACCAACGCGGTCACCGGCATCGCCACCGCCTACATGGATTCCATTCCCATGGTGGTGCTCACCGGTCAGGTGCCCACGCCGTTCATCGGCAGCGACGCCTTCCAGGAGGTGGACATCACCGGCATCACCCGCCCCTGCGTGAAGCACAACTTTCTCATCAAGCGGGTGGAGGACATCGCCGAGACCATGGCCAAGGCGTTCTACATCGCCACCACGGGGCGGCCCGGGCCGGTGCTCATCGACATTCCCAAGGATGTCACTGATCCCAACGTGCGCATTCCCTACGAGTATCCCAAGAAGATCTCCATGCGCTCCTACAAGCCGGTGGAGAAGGGGCATCCCAAGCAGATCCGCAAAGCGGTGGATCTGATGGTCAAGGCGCAGCGGCCGGTGATCTACACCGGCGGCGGGGTCATCCTGGGAGACGCATCGGAGGAGCTGCGCAAACTGGTGGAGGCCACCGATTTCCCCGTGACCCACACGCTCATGGGGTTGGGCGCGGTGCCGGCCTCCGACCGCCGCTTTCTCGGCATGCTGGGGATGCATGGCACCTACGAGGCCAACATGGCGATGCACGAGTCCGATCTCATCGTCGCCATCGGCGCCCGTTTCGACGACCGCGTCACCGGCAAGCTGGCCAGCTTCTGCCCCCAAGCCAAGATCATTCACGTGGACGTGGACCCGGCCTCCATCTCCAAGAACGTGAAGGTGGACGTTCCCATCGTCGGCCAGGTGAAGCCGGTTCTACGGGACATGCTCAAGGTTCTCTCGGAGCGCAAGACCAAGCCTGACGCGGAGGCGCTGAAGAAATGGTGGGAGCGCATCGAGGGGTGGCGTGCGGTGGAGTGCCTGAAATATCCGCCGTCGGACAAGGTGATCAAGCCGCAGTTCGCCATCGAGATGCTGCACAAGGTGACCCGGCGGCGCGATTTCTACCTCACTTCGGACGTGGGGCAGCACCAGATGTTTGCCGCCCAGTTCTATCCCTTCGAGAAGCCGCGGCGCTGGATCAACTCAGGGGGGCTGGGCACCATGGGGTTCGGTTTGCCGGCGGCCATGGGAGTGCAGCAGGCCTTTCCCAAGGCGACCGTGGCCTGCGTCACCGGCGAGGCGAGCATCCAGATGTGCATCCAGGAACTGGCCACCTGCTCCCAGTACAAGCTGCCCCTCAAGATCATATTGCTCAACAACGGCTACATGGGCATGGTGCGGCAGTGGCAGGAGCTCTTCTACGAGGGGCGTTACTCCCACTCCTACGTGGACGCGCTGCCCGATTTCGCTGCATTGGCCGAAACCTACGGCCACGTGGGCATGACCATCGAGGATCCGGGCGACCTTGAAGCGGCTTACAAGGAGGCTTTCGCCATGAAGGATCGGCTGGTCTTCATGAACGTCTTGGTGGACCCCGAGGAGAACGTCTATCCCATGATCGAGGCGGGCAAGGGGCATCACGAGATGCACATGTCGCCCTATCTCACAGCGGAGAGGGAGTTGGCCTGATGCGACACATCATTTCCGTGCTGATCGAAAACGAGTCGGGCGCGCTGGCGCGCGTCGCTGGATTGTTCGCCGCCCGGGGCTACAATATCGAGTCGCTCACCGTGGCGCCCACCGAGGACGCCACGCTCTCCCGGATGACGCTGGTGACCAAGGGCGACGAGCGGGTCATCGAGCAGATCGTCAAGCAGCTGAACAAGCTCATCGACGTGGTCAAGCTGCTGGACCTTTCGGAAGGGCCGCACATCGAGCGCGAGCTGATGATGGCGAAGGTGAAGGCGGAGAAGGGGCTGCGTGAGGAGCTCAAGCGTCTGGCCGACATCTTTCGCGCCAACATCGTCGATGTCACCGCCACCAGCTACACCATCGAACTCACCGGCCATGGCCACAAGCTCGACGCTTTTCTGGAGGCGGTGCCGGAAGGGGCGATCATCGAAGTGGTGCGCTCCGGGCCGTTGGGGATCGGACGGGGCGCCAAGGGCGCGGGCCTCTGATTCGACCGCTCTCCATTCAATAACAGACAAAACGGGTACATCATGAGCATCAACATCTGCTACGACAAGGATTGCGACCTCTCGCTCATCCGCAGCAAGAAGGTCACCATCATCGGTTACGGTTCCCAGGGCCATGCCCACGCCAACAACCTCAAAGATTCCGGCGTCGACGTGACGGTGGCGCTGCGGCCCGGTTCGCCTTCGGTGGCCAAGGCCGAGGCCATGGGCCTCACGGTGAAGCCCATCGACGAAGCGGTCACCGGCGCCGACGTGGTGATGGTGCTGGCGCCCGACGAGCACCAGGCCCGCCTCTATCGCCAGCTGATCGAACCCAACATCAAAGAGGGCGCGGCCCTGGCTTTCGCCCATGGTTTCGCCATCCATTACAACCAGATCGTCCCCCGGGAAGACCTGGACGTGATCATGATCGCTCCCAAGGCGCCCGGCCACACGGTGCGCAGCGAATTCGTCAAGGGAGGCGGCATTCCCGATCTGGTCGCTGTCTATCAGGACGCCACCGGCGAGGCGCGCGCCATCGCGCTCTCCTACGCTTCGGCCATCGGTGGCGGCCGCACCGGCATCATCGAGACCACCTTCAAGGACGAGACCGAAACCGATCTCTTCGGCGAGCAGGCGGTGCTGTGCGGCGGCTGCGTGGAGCTGGTGAAGGCCGGCTTCGAGACCCTCGTGGAAGCGGGATACGCGCCAGAGATGGCCTATTTCGAGTGTCTTCACGAGCTCAAGCTCATCGTCGATCTCATGTATGAAGGCGGCATCGCCAACATGAACTACTCCATCTCCAACAACGCGGAGTACGGCGAGTACGTCACCGGACCCAAGGTGATCAACGAAGAGAGCCGCAAGGCGATGCGCGAAGCGCTGAAGAACATCCAGAACGGCCAGTACGCCAAGGAGTTCATCCTCGAGGGGATGGCTGGGTATCCTTCCATGACTGCCTACCGGCGGCTCAACGAGGAACACCTCATCGAAAAGACCGGGGCCAAGCTGCGTGCCATGATGCCCTGGATCCAGAAGATCGTAGACAAGAGCAAGAACTGATCGGGTCTTTCTCCGGAGCCGCCACCCGGCTCCGAAGATCGCTCGTTCAGGGCAGCCAACCTTCGTCGGTGGGGCCGAAACGGGGATAGTCGGCGCCTTGCGGCAAGCTGAACTTGCCTTCGGGCGCGAACCGAGTGAGCGGCAGCACCAGCAGCTCGGGGCGCCCATGGGTGCCGATGAGCGACATGCGCAACACCGCGTCGAGATAGCCGTCGCCGTTCACGTCGGCGTAGTCCACGGAGAGGATGCGGTAGCCCGGCGCCCGGTGGTCTTCTTCGCACTGCAGACTGTCGTCCACGAAGAAGATATGGCCTCGAAAGACGCCGTTTCGGAAACGGCACTGCTGCGGATCAGCTCCCGGGATCTCGGTCGGAATCCCAGGGTGCTCCTGGTGCATCATCAACATGGAGAAGTCGGGCATGCCGGGCAGGGGATCGGGGCAGGCAGTGGGGTCCCGCAGCAACAGATAGAGATCGCAACCCGGCCTCAGCGGCAGGTCCGCCAGTCGGGCGTTGAAGAAGTCGTAGTCGCTGACGAAGTCCTTTTCCGCTTTTCTTGGGTTCTTGTTCAGGTAGTTGAGATAACGGCAGTCGTCGTCGGCCTTGATCCAGAGACGGCGCTGCACCCGGTTTCCCCAGTGGCCGGCTCCCTCGAGGAGGCGGCTGTTGAGTTTCTTGCAGTCTCTCGGGATCACGAAGGTCTCTTCCTCGTAACGGGAAAGGGGCAGAGTGATCTCGTAGGACTTGACCTTTTCGCCGGTGTAGGGCGCCGTGAACCAGGGAGTGTTCTCCGGTTCGCCGGCCGCGGCTTCTACCGTCCAGGCTAGGGATGCCATCAGCATGGCGAGAAGAAAGGGTCTCATGGTCAGCGCCTCCTGGTCCTGATGCCCGTGGCTTGCTGTTTGTTGATCATGCGGATGAGCCGCTGACTCAGATCCTTGGTCAGGTTGGCGAAGATGCGAGCGCTGATGCGCGGCCGGTGGCGCAAATTGCGTTCGATGGTTTCGCGGTTGAGCACCAGTACCGTGCTGGGCTCCACGGCCCTGGCATCGGTCTTCCGTGGAATGCCCGCAAAGAGCGCCACATCTCCAAAGACGTCTCCCGGCGAGAATTGTTCCAGCTTGTCGCACTCGCCCTTCTCGGCGGGCAGGCAGACCTCCACTTTGCCAGTGAGTAGCAGGTAGAGTTCATTGCTCTCGTCCCCTTGGCGGAAGACCAAGTCGCCCTGGTCGAACTGCTGGATAGAGCCGGAAAGGATGAACTGCCGGATCTGCCACGGATGCAGGTCTTCGAATAGTAGGCTTTTCTCCAGTATCTGTTTGCGCAGTTGCAGGGAGAGCAGGTCCCAGATGGTGACGAGGCGCAGGGAGGAGATGGCCAGGGGCGTGATGATGAAATCGGCGAAAAGGGCCACCAAGATGACCAGGGCGCCGAGCATGCCGAATTGGACGATGGGAGGAAAGCTGGCCTGGGTGAAGACCAGAAAACCGGCGACGAGCGCCAGCGAGGTGGAGACCACCGGCAGCGCCTCGCTGTAGATGGTCTGCTGCATGGCCGCCGCGTGGCTCTTGCTCGCCTTGAGTTCACGGTTGTAGCGCAGCATGAAGTGGAGCGTGTCGTCCACGGCGATGCCGATGGCGATGGCGGCCGCCATGGTGGTGCCGATGTTCAGCGGAATATCCATGAAGCCCATGAAGCCGAACATCACGAAGACGGGAAAGATGTTGGGAAGGGTGGCCAGCAGGCCGACGCGCACTTCGGTGAAAAGAACGCCGATGATCAGCACGATGATCACCAGCAACAGGGCGATGGATTCGAATTGGCCGGAGATCATGGCGTGGGTCGCCAGGAAGGTGAGCACCGAGTCGCCCGTGATGTGGGCGCGCAGGCCGGGATCGAGATGGTTGTCGATGAAGCTTTGCAACTCGTTCAGCACCTGCTCGAGCTTTTCGCTGGAGTCGATGTCGTGCCGTACCAGGATGCGCGCTTCGCTGAAGTCCTTGTTCACGTAGGAGCGCACTTCGTCCTGTTTGAGGAAGATCATCAGCTCGGTGACCGCGTCGTCCGATTCCGGCATGATCGGCTCGTCCAGTTCCTGGAAGGCTCCGTTGAGCAGAGAGAGGTAGTCGGCGAAAGAGGTAGTGGATCGGGACCACCCTTTTTTCTTGATGAACGCCTGGATCTTGGCCAGCTCTTCCAGGTAGCGCACCTTCAAGAAGGTGTCCTCGATGCCGGACTCCACCACGATGGAGAGCGTCTCGAGCCCGGCGAGATTTTCGTTGACCAGGGCGATTCGCTTGCGTACGGGGGAATCGTCGCCGAGGCTGTCGATGGCGTTGTGATTGATGTGAATGCGCGGGATTCCCGCCAGTGAAATCGCGGTCGCTCCCAGGAAGAGAAGGATGATGCCTTGGCGGTGACGCCGCAGAAAGCTCCAATAGGCGCGCGCCAGGTGGCGGCTCTTTTCGCCGTAGATCTTCGCCTTGCCGTCGAGCTGCCACTTTCCGGCCAGGGAGAGAACCGAGGGGATGAGGATGATGGTGGCGAGGAAGTTGAACAGCAGGCCGGTGGAGGAGACCAGGCCGAACTGCCACAGCACGCTGATGCGGCTCAGCCCCACCGAAAGAAAGCCGAGATAGGTGGTCACAAAGGTGAGCAGCACGATGGTGCCCATGCGTTTGGCCATCTGACGGAGTGCTTCCCGATTGGCGAGCCCCTCGCGTTGTCCCTGGCGGAATTCCGACAGCAGATGGATGTCCTCGGTGGAACCGACGATCACCAGCAGGATGGGAACGATGGAGGTGACCACGTTGAGCGGAATGCCGGCGTAGGCCATGAAGCCCAGGGTCCAAAGGATGCTGAAGCCGGCGCTGAGAAGCGGCAACAGGATGTCGATCAGCTGCCGCAACAACAGGAAAAGGGCGATGAGCAGGGCTCCGATGGCCAGGGGAAAGAGATGGACCTGTTCTTCCTGGATCCGGTGCACGATCTCGGAGCGGACCTCGGGGAAACCGATGGCGAACGCGGGGTCGTAGAACTTCCTGAGCTTGGCGACGGCCGCATCCAGCGCGCTGGTGATGGTTTTGTCGTCGTGCCGTTGCCCCGGTTTCAGGATCACCGCGGCCGCCATGATGTCGCGGTCGGGCGATATCAGCACGTGGCGGAGAAAAGGGTTCTTGCGCGCTTCCTCCAGGATCTTGCGCTCTTCTTCAGGAGTCTTCGGCAGCTTCTCCAGGTAGGGCTTCTTGTCGAGGTAGCCGTTCACCGTCTTCACCCAGGGGATGGTGAAGAGACTCTCCACCCGGTCCACGAAGGGGAGAGACTCCACCTCCTTCAGCACCTTCTTAAGAGCCGTCAGTTTCTTCTCTTCCAGCAGCCGCGGGGACTGGAGATAGATCAGGATCACCTGTTCGTCGCCGAAAAGGCGGCGGGTGCGGTCGTAGAAACGGTGCTCTTCATCGTGTTGCACCAGCATCTCTTCCGCGGAGACGCGGATCTGGAGATCCGGAAGTTTCAGCGCGAACGCGATGGAGAGCGCCAGGACGATGCCCAGGCCGACGAGCGGACGGTTGGAGAAATAGATGAGCAGACGGTTCATGTCGAAGGCGGAACGTCGGAATCCGGCTGCGCCGCTTCGGCGGTGAAACGGCCGGGAAGCGGGGGCTTTCCGCGTTGGCGATGGAGGTCCGTCATGAAGTGGAAGTCTACTACGGAACCGGGTGGCAGTCAGTTTGTGTCCTCCATCAGTTGCTCCAGCGGAAGAGATTTGGCGTTATACTCTCCGTCCATGAACGGAGAGGAAGCGGGAACCGAAGGCAAGGAGCAGGAGATGGTGGCGGCGCAGCGCCAACGGGGGCGCGGCATCTATCTGCTTCCCAACCTGTTCACCACCGCCGCGCTCTTCGCCGGCTTCTACGCCGTGCTGGCGGCCGTGAACGGGCTCTTCGAGAAGGCGGCCGTGGCCATTTTCATCGCCATGGTTCTGGACGGCCTGGACGGACGGGTGGCACGGCTGACTCATACCCAGACCGCTTTCGGCGCCGAGTACGACAGCCTTTCGGACATGGTCGCCTTCGGCCTGGCCCCGGCGCTGGTGATGTACGAGTGGGCGCTTCATTCGCTGGGAAAACCGGGATGGCTGGCGGCGTTCGTCTACACGGCTGGAGCGGCGCTGCGCCTGGCCCGGTTCAACTCCCGGCTGGAAGTGGCGGACAGCCACTATTTTCAAGGCCTGCCCAGTCCTTCGGCGGCCGCCATCGTCGCGGCGAGCGTGTGGGTGGGGGTGGACAACGGGGTCTCCGGCGCCGATTGGGCCATCTTGGCAGGGCTGCTGACCGGCGGCTGCGGGCTTCTCATGGTGAGCAACGTCCGCTATCAGAGCTTCAAGCACATCGATTTCAAGGGCAAGGTGCCGTTTTTCGTGGTGGTGGCCATCGCGCTCGCTTTCGCCATCATCCTGGTGCAGCCACCCCTGGTGCTGTTCACCATCTTCGGCATCTACGCGCTTTCGGGCTTGGTGACCGGAGGATACGCCCTGTTGAAAGGCCGTTGAATGGGCGAGCCGTCTCGACCGTCTTGGCAGCGGGGCTCTCCTGGGTTATAGTCGAACGTCCTTCTAGAGCGAAGCCCCGGCGATGTGGATTTCCTTTCATACACTGCCGCTTTCAGCGCCCGTCGTCTCCCATCGAGGCCTTCCGCTGCCCGCAGGCCCTCTGCTGCCCTGAGGGGCAGCGACACGTCTCACGCCCTGGCGAGGGCCACATCCACGCAGATCATCCCAATTTCAAGAACGATTTCTTGCCCTGCTGTGCGCGGGGCGGAGTGAGAGGCCATGAGCAGTGACAGATTGATCATTTTCGATACCACTCTGCGCGACGGCGAGCAGAGCCCCGGCGCGTCCATGACGCGGGAAGAGAAGGTTCGCATTGCCAAGAAGCTCGAACAGATGCGGGTGGACGTCATCGAGGCGGGTTTCCCCATCGCCAGTGAAGGGGACTTCGAGGCGGTCCGGTCGGTGGCCGAATCGGTGAAGGAGTCCACCGTCTGCGGTCTGGCGCGGGCACTGGAAAAGGACATCGACGGCGCCGGCGAGGCGCTCAAACCGGCCCGTTCCTTTCGCATCCACACCTTCATCGCCACCTCGCCTATCCACATGGAGCGCAAGCTGCGCATGAGTCCCGACCAGGTGGTGGAGCAGGCGGTGTGGGCGGTGAAGAGGGCACGCAACTACACCGACGACGTGGAGTTCTCCGCCGAGGACGCCGGGCGCACCGAGATGGATTTTCTTTGCCGTATCGTGGAGGCGGCCATCGAGGCCGGCGCCCGCACCATCAACATCCCCGACACCGTGGGGTACAACCTGCCGCACCAGTTCGGCGAGACCATCCGCCGCCTCATCGAACGGGTGCCCAATTCCGACAAGGCGGTCTTCTCGGTCCACTGTCACAACGATCTGGGCCTGGCCGTGGCCAACTCCCTTTCGGCGGTGCTCAACGGCGCCCGGCAGGTGGAGTGCACCATCAACGGCCTGGGCGAGCGGGCGGGCAACGCCGCTCTCGAAGAGGTGGTGATGGCGGTGCGCACCCGCCAGGACATCTTTCCCTGCGATACCGCTCTGGACACCACGCAGATCGTGGCCTGCTCCAAGCTGGTCTCCAGCATCACCGGATTTCCGGTGCAACCCAACAAGGCCATCGTCGGCGCCAACGCCTTCGCCCACGAGTCGGGCATCCACCAGGACGGCGTGCTCAAGCACCGCGAGACCTACGAAATCATGCGCGCTCAGGATGTGGGGTGGACCGCCAACCGCATGGTGCTGGGCAAGCACTCCGGCCGCAACGCTTTCCGCACCCGCCTGAAGGAGCTGGGCATCGAATTCGATTCGGAGGAGAAGCTCAACGAAGCCTTCGCCCGCTTCAAGGCATTGGCCGACAAGAAACACGAGATCTTCGACGAGGATCTGCAGGCGCTGGTTTCGGAGACGGTGCACGAGACCTATGAGCCGCGCATCAAGCTGGTGAGCCTGAAAGTGTGCAGCGAAACGGGGGAGACGCCCAGCGCCGACGTGGTCCTCTCCATCGACGGGGAGGAGAGAGGGGTCTCGGCCAAGGGCGCCGGCCCGGTGGATGCCGCCTTCAAGGCCATCGAAACGCTGGTGCAGACGGGAGCGAAGCTGACGCTCTATTCGGTGAACAACATTACCAGCGGCACCGATTCCCAGGGGGAGGTGACGGTGCGGTTGGAGCGGAACGACAGCATCGTCAACGGCCAGGGGGCCGATACCGACATCGTCATCGCCTCCGCCAAGGCCTACATCAACGCAGCCAACCGCCTGATGGCGCCGTTGGAGCGCGAGCATCCCCAGCTGGGTGATGTCTGAAGCCACGGACGCCAACCGCCAGGCGCGCATCGCGTCTTGTCTGCGCGCCATGGGCATCGTCAGGTATCGCTTGCGCTCGCGGCAGGATGCCGGCGGCTCTTCCGAAGCGGAACCTGTGCCCCGCCCGGCAGCTTCGTCGCCGGCCGAAATGGATTGGGGCGAGTTGGAAAAGGCGGTGGCCGGTTGCCGAGCCTGCAAACTGTGCGAGAGCCGGCGAAACACGGTTTTTGGCGTGGGGGACCGTTCCGCCGACTTGATGATCGTCGGCGAAGCTCCGGGGGCGGAAGAGGATCGCAAGGGTGAACCTTTCGTCGGTCGGGCGGGCATGTTGCTCGACAACATGCTGGCCGCCATCGGCCTTCAGCGCCAGCAGGTCTATATCGCCAACATTCTGAAGTGCCGGCCGCCGGGCAACCGCAATCCCACCGTCGAGGAGGCGGCGGCCTGCGCGCCCTACTTGCAGCGCCAGATCGAGCTGGTGGCGCCCCGCTTGGTGTTGGCGGTGGGGGGCGTGGCCGCCCACAATCTGCTCAGTACCGACGAGAGCGTGGGCAGGCTGCGCGGCTGCGCTCATCGATTGCCCCATGGCGACCGGGAAGTGCTGGTCACCTACCACCCCGCCTATCTGCTGCGCCGGCCCGAGGAGAAGGCCAAGGCGTGGGCCGACTTGCAACTGCTCGCGAGGCGGCTCCATGGCTGAGGCCTTTCTCCAAGAGGAGGCGCTCTTCGCGCGCGCCATGCGGGAAGCGGATCTCGACCGGGTGTTGAGCATCGAACGAAGGGCTTATCCCCACCCTTGGAGCCGTGGCATCTTCAACGACTGTCTTCGGGTCGGCTATCACTGCCGGGTGTATGAACAGGAGGAAGAGCTCATCGGCTACAGCGTCCATTCGGTGGCGGTGGGAGAGGCCCATCTTCTCAATCTCTGCGTCTCCCCCGCTCACCAGTCCCGGGGATTCGGGCGGCGGATGTTGCGGTCGGTGATCGAGGAGGCGGCGCGACAAGGGGCCGATACCCTTTTTCTGGAGGTGCGCCTCTCCAACCATCGGGCCCGGGCGCTCTATGAGTCCGAAGGATTCAACGAGGTGGGGCGTCGGTTCGACTACTATCCGGCCGACGGCGGACGGGAAGATGCCCTGGTCTATGCCCGGGCGCTGAAGTGAGGGGCCCGCGGGCGCTCGCCGGGGTTCCGCCCTTGAACGAAGGTGTAACTGATGAGTGAACTGCCCCTCTGGATGAAGGTGTTGGCCTTTCTGCTGCTGGTCCCTTTGGGCTGGGTGCTCTACTTCTCCGGTTCCGCGCTCTTCAATGTCTGGGCGGTGCCGATGATGCAGGGGCTCTCTCCGGAGCAGGCGCACCAGGGCATCGTGCCGGTGCTGGTGGGCATCTCCTTCCTGGCGGCGTCGATCGGCGCTTTTTTCAGCGTGTTTCTCTACGAGCTGATCGGCGGGGGGCGTCCTCTGCTGGCCGCCACCCTGTTCGCCCTGCCGTTGGTGGGGGCGCAACTCTACGCGCTCTGGGGCAAGCGGCTCACCACCGACATGGTGGCGGTCTACCTCATCGAGATGGTCATGATCTGGTTCGCGTACCTGCTGCTCTCCTATCTTGGCAGAGCCGTGCGGCGCCGCTTCTTCTCTTCGCGGGAGGCCGCCGTCTCCTGAGCGTCGTCAGGAGCCGCTCTCCAGGGAGGAAGAGTATCCGCCTCTTCTTGCCAGAGAGTTGAGCCGCGCCCGTTTCAACAAAGCTTGCTGCGCCGCTTCGCGATTTTCCGGTTTGCCCATCCAGGCGTGCAGCGCGGGCTGCTGGAGCGCGCGGCCGTAGGAGATGCTCAGTTGCCAGGGCGCGTTGCCGCGCGCCTGATTGATGGCGTTGAGGTTGGCGGTGGCTTCCTCCGGCCCCTGGCCTCCAGACAGGAAATTGATGCTGGGCACTGCGGCCGGAACCACCCGCTTGAGCACGCGCAGGGTGGCTTCGGCCACCTCTTCCGGCTCGGCGCGCCGACACTCTTTGCCGGGCAGCACCATGTTGGGCTTGAGCAGCATGTATTCGAAGCGCACCTTGTGCAGGTGCAAGGCGTGGAACACTTCGTGCAACACCTGCTCGGTCACTTCGGCGCAGCGGTCGATGTCGTGGTCTCCGTCCATGAGCACCTCGGGCTCGACGATGGGCACGACGCCCAGCTCCTGGCAAACGGCGGCGTAGCGGGCCAGCACCTCGGCGTTGGCCTTGCGGCCCAGGAGGGTGGGGTTGTGGCGGGTGACGGGATAGACCTCGCGCCATTTCGCGAAGCGCGCGCCCTGTTCCATGTAGGTTCGAAGCCGCTCTCCCAATCCGTCGAGGCCGCGGGTCACCAAGTCGCCGGGCGCTCCTGAGAGCGGCCCCTTGCCCTTGTCCACTTTCACTCCCGGAACGATTCCCTGCCGCGCGGCCGCCTCCGGAATGGGGACGCCCTCGTCGGTCTTCTGGTCCAGGGTCTCTTCGAAAAGGATGATGCCGGAGATGTATTCGCCAAGTCCCGGGGTGGTGACCAGCAGGGAGCGCCAAGCGCGGCGGGTCTCCTCGGTGGACTCCACGCCGATGGGTTTGAAGCGTTTCTCCATGGTGGGCAGGCTCTCGTCGGCGGCCAGGATGCCGCGATGATCGTCCACCATCTCCTCGATGGTCTTCTCGAGTTGGGATATGGGGCTCATCGCTCCTTCCTCCGAATCGTTAGCGCAACGGCACGCTCAGCACCTCGCAACGCGCCCGGTTGAGAACGGCATTGGTGGTGGATCCCAGCAATCGCGCCAGTCCTTTGCGGCCGTGCGCGCCCATGACGATGAGATCGACATCCTGCGCCTCGGCGAAGGAGAGAATGGTGCCGGCCGCGGAACCCAGCAGCACCTCCACCCGGGGGGCGGGTTCCAGTTTCAGCTCTTCGATCCATTTCGCAAGCCGTTCGCCGGCCGTTTCCATGAGCGTGTCTTCATATTCCAGGGTGGGGGGCACCAAGGGGTCGTAGAAGTCGTCGTAAAGGACGAAATCCTCCACCACGTGGAGAAGAGTCAGGCTGGCGCCGTGTTCTTTCGCCAGCGCCGCGGCTCGCAACACCGCCCGCTCCGAATGTTCGGAAAAATCGACGGGAGCGAGAATGTGCTTCCAGGATTCCGGGAATTTCGAAGTCTCCTGCTCTCGTTCCGCTTCCTTTCGTTCGAAAGGCTCTCTCACCCAGTCCCAGGCTTCCGAAAGCTGATCCGGGGTGAAGAAGCGGACCTCGGTGTCGATGAACGGCCGCGCCAGCAGCGTCAGCCACTTCTCCCATCCTCTGTCGCCCACGATGGCGATGCGGCGGAAAGCGTCCAGATGGTGGCGCGCGAACTGATAGTCGTCCCTGACCGCCTCCAGCTCCCACCCGTGGAAGTTTTCGAGTTCGAGAAGCAAAGAGAGTT
>Ga0256841_1001585_pt1 | contig 19257 bp, 15 predicted proteins | sample 356308metaG_FD_185971 | JGI IMG/M metagenome (GOLD analysis project Ga0256841, IMG submission 185971) | Hydrothermal vent microbial communities from Mid Atlantic Ridge, Atlantic Ocean - 356-308 | ecosystem: Environmental > Aquatic > Marine > Hydrothermal vents | place: Atlantic Ocean: Mid... | reverse complement strand
AGTGGTTGGCGAGAATGCCGGACAGGTATTTTGAGCCATTGATACAGGCATTTGCCGAGAATTTGGCATCCAGTGCCGGTATGGCCCCCGTCTTTGCGTTGAAGGAAAAATGAGGGGATGTGTGAGGTCGGCACTTTGGGTTGCCGCTTGAGTCTGAAATCGTGGAAACCGGCGCCCGAGGTGGGTGCTGGCAACGCCTGCGGAGGAGATCATGACCCAGCAAAATCCGGAATTCACCCCCAGTCCGCCCCCCCTTGGCCGCTGGCTGATTGCCCTGTGGCTGATTCTTGCCGGGGCGGCAAATGCGGCAAGCCCCGAGCCCGGTCTGGAGGCCGGTTTCGTCAATCCCGGCTACGAGGAGAAGCCCGAATGGTTCAAGAACTCGTTCCTGGACCTGGGTGAAGACGTGGCGGAGGCCCGGGCCGCGAACAAGCGGGTGATGCTCTACTTCTACCAGGACGGCTGCCCCTATTGCGCCAAGCTGTTGCGGGTCAACTTCCGTACCCGGTCCATCGTGGACAAGACCCGCAAGCATTTCGACGTGATCGCCATCAACATGTGGGGAGATCGGGAGGTCACCGACCTGGACGGAGAGGCGCTGACCGAGAAACGGTTCGCCGAGAAGTGGAAGATCATGTTCACGCCCACCATTCTGATCCTGGACCCCCAGGGGCAGGTGGCATTGCGGATCAATGGCTACTACCCGCCGGACAAGTTCGAGGCCGCACTGGACTATACGGCGCAGGGGCTGGAGAAAAAGCTTGCTTTCGCGGAATACTATGCAAAACAGCACCCGATCAAGGCCACCGGCAAGCTGCATGAGGAGCCGTGGATCCTGCCGCCGCCCTACGATCTGGCCCGCCTGGCGAAGGCTGACAAGCCGCTGCTGATCCTGTTCGAGCAGGAAGTCTGCCGAACCTGTGACGAATACCATCAGGACATCTTCCGGCGCCCCGAGACCCGCAGGCAGCTCGCGCGTTTCAACGTCGTGCGCCTGGACATCTGGTCCGACATGCCGCTGGTGGATCTGCAGGGGCACAAGACCACCGCCCGCCAGCTGGCCCGGGCCATGAACGTCAAGTTCACCCCCACCCTGGTGATGGTGGACGGCGGCAAGGAAGCCTTCCGCACCGAAGCCTACCTGCGTGCCTTCCACCTGCAGTCCTCACTCGACTACGTGGCCTCCGGCGCCTGGCGCAAACAGCCCAACTTCCAGCGCTACATCGCCGCCCGCGCCGACCGCATCGAAGCCGCCGGCGGGCATGTGGATCTCTGGAAATAGGCTTCGAAGAGGGCGCGGAAGGTAACGCAGAGGGCGCAGAGACGCAGAGATGATTTTTGGATTGGGATGGCGTATCCCATTCCCGCATCACATTGGGGAGTGTGGCCGGCCCAAGCAAAGCTGGCATCCATCCCGAGAGCAAAAATGCGTCGGCTCCGCTTCGCTTGAGCCGACCTACGCTGCATCCGAACAAAAAATTCTCTGCGTCCTCTGCGTCTCTGCGCCCTCTGCGTTTCTTGCACCATCACCGGCAAGCAGCCCGCCCTACAACGCCCGCAGCCGGCAGCCTTCGGGATCGCATTCGAGCACGCTGCCCTGTGCATACCAGTCGCCGAGGACGATGCGCCGGGCCGGCTGGCCGTCCAGTTCGAGATCGTGGATGGCCGGGCGGTGGGTGTGGCCGTGGATCAGCTGGCGCACGCCGGCTTCGCGGAAGGCGCTTTTCACCGCCTCCGGGTTCACGTCCATGATGGCCTCGCTCTTGCCGGCCATCTCGGCCATGCTCATTTCCCGGAACTGCCGGGCCAGGGCCAGGCGTTCTTCCGGCGATTTGGCCAGCACGTCTGCCTGCCAGTCGGGATTGCGCACCATGGCCCGGAAGCGCTGGTATTCCACGTCGTCGGTGCACAGGGTGTCACCGTGCAGCAGGAGGGTGGGGGTACCGTAGAGATCCACCACGTGGGGTTCGGCGAGCAGGGTGGCGCCGCTCATGGCGGTGAAGGCCTCGCCGAGCAGGAAGTCGCGGTTGCCGTGCATCACGTAGAGGGGCACGCCGGCGTCGGCCAGCCGGTGCATGGCTTCGATGGCCTGGGCATAGGCGGGCAGGACCATGTCGTCGCCCAGCCATGCCTCGAACAGATCCCCGAGGATGTACAGCGCCTCGGCTTCGCGGGCTTCGCCTTCCAGGAAGCCGATGAACGCCTCGCCGATGGCCGGGCGCTGCTCGCTGAGGTGCAGATCGGAGATGAAGAGGGTGCTCATGGCGGTTGTCCCGTCAGCTTGGGCTCCAAATGATTGTGTCGAACACCAGGGCACTTTTGCCAATTGAACCAGTACCAAGCACGCCCTTGGGTCCGGGGAGGCGTTACATCCCTGGAGGCTCGACGGCCGCGGTCGCTTCGGGCATCCTGCCCTCTCGCGACACTTGTGCGTCCTGCACATCGCCCCTGCGGCCGACGGTCACGAAACGCCTCCCCGGACCCAAGGGCTCTGTACTTTGAACAGGAAGATGTCGTGGAACTGGTAACGGCGATTTGACCCGAACGGCCTTGAAACCTATTCCTCGACTTCCACCGATTGGATGATCACGTCTTCCTCGGGCACGTCTTGGTGATAGCCCCGGGTGGTGGTGGGCACCCCCTTGATCCTGTCGACCACATCCATGCCCTCGACCACTTTGCCGAACACGCAGTAGCCCCAGCCTTCCGGGGTGGGGGCGCGGTGATCGAGGAAGTCGTTGTCGGCCACGTTGATGAAGAACTGGGCGGTGGCCGAGTCGGGGTCGGGGGTGCGGGCCATGGCGATGGTGCCACGGGCATTGGACAGGCCGTTGTCGGCCTCGTTTTTGATCGGGGCGCGGGTGGGTTTCTCCCGCATGCCGGGCTCCATGCCGCCGCCCTGGATCATGAAGCCGTCGATGACGCGGTGGAAAATGGTGCCGTCATAGAAGCCTTCCTTCGCGTATTGGAGGAAGTTGGCGACCGTCTGCGGTGCCTTGTCGGCGTCCAGTTCCAGGACGATGGTGCCGTGGTTGGTATGCAGTTTGATCATGAACGCGTGGCCTCGGAATCAGGATTTGGGCGCCGCAGGGGCGGGGTCGTTGAGCAGGGTCATTTTTTCGATGATCACCGGTTCGCGCGGTGCATCCTTGGGGAAGGGACCACCGGGGCCGGTGTCCACGTGGCGGATCTTGTCGACCACGTCCATGCCCTCGACCACCTTGCCGAACACCGCATAGCCCCAGCCGCGGGGCGTGGGGCTCCGATAGTCGAGGAAGGGATTGTCCTTGACGTTGATGAAGAACTGGGCGGTGGCCGAGTGGGGATCCATGGTGCGCGCCATGGCGATGGTGCCACGGGTATTCTTCAGACCGTTGTCGGCCTCGTTGGGGATGGGGGCACGGGTGGGCTTGCGCTGGTAGTCGGGAGTGAAACCGCCACCTTGGATCATGAAGCCGTCGATGACCCGGTGGAAGATGGTGCCATTGTAGAACCCCTCGCGCACGTAGCGCAGGAAGTTGGCCACGGTTTTCGGTGCCTTCTCCGGGTAGAGTTCGAGGACGAAGCTGCCGAGGCTGGTGTCCACCTTGACCCGGGGGTGATCGGCGGCCTGGAGGGCCGGGGCGAGCGTGAGGGCCAGGCCCAGGAGGAGGAATCGGGTGAGTCGTTTCATGATGGCAGGTACCGTTGTCGCAGGTTCGGAATGGCAGGATGATAATGGGTTTGCCGCGGCGGGGGAAGCCGGGAATCTGGAGCCCGCTCACGGATGCCGGTACACTAGCGCCTTTTCCTTGCCGGGGACCCGCATGCTGAAGATCTACAACACCCTGACCCGCCGGCTCGAACCCTTCCGGCCCCTCGATCCCGAAAACGTGCGCATGTACGTGTGCGGCATGACCGTCTACGACATGTGCCACATCGGCCATGCCCGGGTGCTGGTGGTGTTCGACGTGGTGTTCCGCTACCTGCGCCATCTCTACGGGCCCGAGCACGTGACCTACGTGCGCAACATCACCGACATCGACGACAAGATCATCCAGCGGGCCAACGAACGCCACCTGGACATCGATACCCTCACGGCCCGCTACATTGAGGAGATGCACAGGGACGCCGAGGCCCTGAACGTGCTGCCGCCGACCTTCGAGCCCCGCGCCACCCGCCACATGGCCGACATCATCGAGATGATCCAGACCCTGCTGGACAAGGGCTATGCCTACCAGGCCGACAACGGCGACATCTACTACGACGTGAGCCGCTTCGAGCACTATGGCCGGCTCTCGGGCAAGAAACCGGAGGATCTGCGCGCCGGGGCCCGGGTGGCGGTGGACGAAGCCAAGGCCGATCCCCTGGATTTCGTGCTCTGGAAGGCCGCCAAGCCCGGCGAGCCGAGCTGGGATTCCCCCTGGGGGCCGGGCCGGCCCGGCTGGCACATCGAATGCTCGGCCATGTCCACCCATTGTCTGGGACACCATTTCGACATTCACGGCGGCGGGCTGGATCTGCAATTCCCCCACCACGAGAACGAGATCGCCCAGTCGGAGGCGGCCACCGGGGAGCCCTTCGTCAACGTCTGGATGCACGTGGGCTTCGTGCGGGTGGACGAGGAGAAGATGTCCAAGTCCCTGGGCAACTTCTTCACCATTCGCGAGGTGACGGCCCGCTACCCGCCGGAGGTGCTGCGCTATTTCATCCTCACCAGCCAGTATCGCAGCCCGCTCAATTATTCCGACGTGCAGCTCGACAACGCCAAGGGTGCGTTGACCACCCTCTACACCGCCCTACGAGGCATCGAACCGGCCGGCGGGGCCAATCTGGACGATCCGCTGGCGCGGAAGTTTCTCGCCGCGCTGGACGACGATTTCAACACCCCCGAGGCGCTGGCGGTGCTGTTCGAGCTGGCTCATGGCATCAACCGGGTGCGGGACAGCGATGCGCAAGAGGCCAGCCGGCTCGGCGGCCTGCTGACCCGGCTCGGCGGCCTGCTCGGGCTGCTGTACCAGGATCCGGAAGCCTTCCTGCGTGGTGGTCCGTCCGCCGGCGGCCTGTCTGACGAGGAAATCGAGGCGCAGATTGCAAAGCGCAACGAAGCGCGAAAAAATCGCGATTTTGCCGAATCGGACCGGATTCGGGATGCGCTGCGTGAACAGGGTGTTATATTGGAAGATGGACCCGAGGGAACCACCTGGCGGCGGGAATAGTCTTCCTGCCGCTGAACGCCGGCCACAACAACCAGCACATGCCGGCGCTCTCGTATGGAGATCGTGCCGTGAGGAAAATCGCCTGTCTGATCGCCGGGCTCGCCCTGAGCGTGGTGCTGCCTGTCGGCGCCGAAACCCTGAAAGTGGACAATGTCCACGTCCGCACCTGGAACGCCTTTGCCCGCAACCTCGAAGCGCTGCACCGCCGGCTTACCGATGCTGACGGCATCGAGGTCAGGACCTCGCTCGGCGGTTATGCCGGACGTCCCCATTTCTACCGCCAGAAGGAATACTATCGCGACGGCCGGCTGGTCAGCCGGGTGCAATGGGAAACGGCCCATCCGGAGAACCTGCACACCATCGAGGTCTACATCCGGGATGGGCAGGGCCGGGTGATCCGGGACTACGCCGCCGCCTTCCTGCCCGATTACCGCAATGCGCCCGTCCAGACGCTGATCACTTTGCACCGCTACAACGGCGATCTGCACGCCTTTCGCACCTTCGATGCCAGTGGGTACCGGATCGTCGAACGTTGCGACGGCCGTTTCGATGGCCATGAGGTGACGTTGCTCCTCGACGAGGACGAGATCGACGAGGCCATCGGCGATCCCAAGGGCATCATGGCCACGCCCGAATACCGGGCCTGCTTCGGTGATCTGGCCCAGAAGGCGGGAAAGTATCTGACGCCCCAATAACCAACAGGTTGTTGGTTAATCGTGGAAGCGCTCCGCCGCCTCCAGGGTGTTCTGTAGCAGGGTCGCCACGGTCATGGGTCCCACCCCGCCCGGCACGGGAGTGATCCAGCCGGCCCGCTCCCGGGCCGTCTCGAATTCGACGTCGCCCACCAGCTTGCCTTCCGGCGTGCGGTTGATGCCCACGTCGATGACCACGGCCCCCGGCTTGATCCACTCGCCGCGCACGATGCCCGGCCTGCCCACCGCCACCACCAGGATGTCGCCGCGGGCCACGTGGGCAGGCAGATCCCGGGTGAAGCGGTGGCAGGTGGTCACGGTACAGCCGGCCAGCAGCAGTTCCAGGCTCATGGGCCGGCCCACGTGGTTGGAGGCGCCCACCACCACCGCGTCCTGGCCGCGAACGGGCAGACCGGTGGACTCGAGCAGGGCCATCACCCCGCGAGGGGTACAGGGCCGCAGCACGGGCACCCGCAGCGCCAGGCGCCCCACGTTGTAGGGATGGAAGCCGTCCACGTCCTTGTCGGAGCGGATGGCCTCGATGACCGTCTCCGTGTCGATGTGCATGGGCAGCGGCAGCTGGACCAGGATGCCGTCTACCCGCTCGTCGCGGTTGAGTTCCTCGATCAGTCCCAGCAGGGCCTCCTGGCTGATCGATTCGTCCAGATCGTGCGCGAAGGAGACGATGCCCACCTCCTCGCAGGCCCGGCGCTTGTTGCGCACGTAGACCTCGGAGGCCGGATCCCGGCCGACCAGGATGACGGCCAGGCCGGGTGGCCGCTTGCCGGCGGCGACACGGGCCTGTACCTGTTCGTGAACCTGCTGGCGGAGCCGGGCCGCGATCGCCTTGCCATCGATGATTTGCGCACTCATGAAACCACGAAGACCTCGAAAAGACGGAGAAAAAGAGGGCGAATGATCGCACGGTTCGCAGCCCCGTGCCAGAGGTCGCCGGGCGGTCGGCGCTGCCGAACGGACCGGGTCGATTGATTTTTGCCGGATCGGTCCGTATTATCGCGCTCCTGTCGCGGATCGCCCGCAATGGCAGCGGGGTATAGCGCAGTCTGGTAGCGCGCCTGCTTTGGGAGCAGGATGTCGGGGGTTCGAATCCCTCTACCCCGACCAAACGCAGTGGCGAGGGCCGAGGGGCGACGACTGCATGGATGCAGGAGGTAGAGCGACGCAGGATGCCAAAGCCGAGTGGCGAGGGAAACCCGGGCCGGCCCAATGGAGGGTCCTGCCGGGCTTTCAATTCGGGGGCGGGGGGCATAAAATCCCGCTTCCGGCTTCGGCCGGTGATCAGGCGCCCGTAGCTCATCTGGATAGAGCATCGGCCTTCAGCCACGCAGCCTGCTGCGTGCCAGGAGCCTCGGCGGGGAAACGAAACCCGCCGAGTGGACTGCACTGTATCGGGGAAGCCTTAACAGATCGCGCTGATGGTGATCCCGAGGAAACCCGTGGCCGTCCGCCGGCGGTCCGGGCGCACCGAAGGCCCGGCGCAGGCCGGGGGTAGGGCGTCCGAGAGCGAAACCGTTCGCCGCGGGGATCCGTAGAGGCCATACGTGCAGCACCTGCAACGGTGAAGAGATGGTCCAGACCCCAAATGCCCGCCCGCGGGCAGCCGCGAAAGCGGTAGCGGGTACGCTAAGCCGAGGGTAGCAGGTTCGAGTCCTGCCGGGCGTGCCAGATTTTCCGGAAGCCACGCGCTTCCACCCAAGACGGAACGAAGCCAGGGTCGCCTCACCTCGTCCCTCGCCACTCGTCCCTCGCCCCTTTTGCAATGGTGGCTGTAGCTCAGTTGGTAGAGCCCTGGATTGTGATTCCAGTCGTCGTGGGTTCGAGTCCCATCAGCCACCCCATTTTCCATCCGCGGCCGTCCCGGCGCGGACTTGTCTCCGACCGGTGAATATGCTCAAATAACCGGCCCTGGTTTGCGGGCCGTTAGCTCAGTTGGTAGAGCAGGAGACTCTTAATCTCTTGGTCCGGGGTTCGAGTCCCTGACGGCCCACCAGACAATCCCTGAAAAAGGCCATCCGCAGGATGGCCTTTTTTTGTGTATCGGTCGCACGCGCGTGTCAGTTCCTGCGGCAACCGGTATAATTTCTGAAGAGAAACATCCCTGAACATCGGCGAAAGTGGCGGAACTGGTAGACGCGCTGGATTTAGGTTCCAGTGGGGCAACCCGTGCGAGTTCGAGTCTCGCCTTTCGCACCAGACATCACATCGACAACCCAACTTTTCATGAGGATTTGCAATGCACGTTTCCGTTGAACCTGCAGACGGCCTGAAGCGCCGCATGACCGTGGCCGTGGAAGAGGAGCGCATCGACGAGGCCGTCCAGGGCCGCCTGAAGGACCTGAGCCGCACCGTCAAGCTCAAAGGTTTCCGCAAGGGCAAGGTGCCCCTGAAGGTCGTCCGGCAGCATTACGGCGCCCAGGTCCGCCAGGACGTGATTGGCGACGTGCTCCAGTCCAGCTTCCACGAGGCCGTGGCGCAGGAGAAGCTGCGCCCGGCCGGCACCCCGGATTTCGAGCCCAAGACCCTGGAGCCGGGCAAGGGGCTCGAATACGTGGCCACCTTCGAGGTCTATCCCGAGATCGAACTGGCCGATCTGTCGAAGGAGACGGTCATCAAGCCGGTGGTGGAGATCACCGACGAAGACGTGGACGCGATGATCGAGAACATCCGCCGCCAGAACATGACCTGGGAAGCCGTCGATCGGCCGGCGGAAGAGGGCGACAAGGTCACCGTCGACTTCAAGGGCACCGTCGAGGGCGAACCCTTCGAGGGCGGCGAGGGCACCGACATGGAAGTGGTGATCGGCGAAGGCCGTCTGATCGCCGGTTTCGAAGACGGTCTCAAGGGCGTGAAGACCGGTGAGGAGAAGACCCTGGAGCTGACCTTCCCCGAGGAGTATCACGTCAAGGAACTGGCCGGCAAGCCGGTGCAGTTCGCCATCAAGGTCAGGAAGGTCGAGGCGCCCAGGCTGCCCGAGGTGGACGCGGAGTTCGCGAAGATGCTGGGCGTCGAAGACGGTGATCTGGCCAAGATGCGTGAAGAGATCCGCGCCAACATGCAGCGGGAACTGGACAGCAAGCTGAGCGGCAAGATCAAGGAGGAGGTCATGGAAGTGCTGCTGCGCAGCCACGACTTCCCGGTCCCCGAGGCGCTGGTGGCCCAGGAGGCCGAGGCCCTGGCCCGGCAGATGCAGGACAACTTCGCCCGCCAGGGTTTGCGGGCCGAGGATCTGAAACTGGAGCCCGGCATGTTCCGCGACCAGGCCGAGCGGCGCGTGAAGCTGGGCCTGCTGATGGCCGAGATCGTCAAGGCCAATGATCTCAAGGTCGATCCGGAACGGGTCAAGGCCCGGGTGGCGGAGATCGCCGCCCCTTACGAGCACCCGGAAGAGGTGGTAAAGTGGTATTACGCGGATCCCCGCCGTCTTGGCGAAGTGGAGTCCCTGGTCTTCGAGGAGCAGGTGGTCGACTGGGTGCTCGAACAGGCCAAGGTGGAAGAAAAACCCCAGACTTTCAACGAGATAATGAATCCCGAGGCCGCCGCCTGAGGCCGGCCCGGGGATACTGTGGCCATTAAAGGAAACCATTCCGTGACCGATAAAATCATTGACAGCACGTCTGCGGCGATCCGCAGCCAGCTCATCCCGATGGTGGTCGAACAGACCTCCCGCGGGGAACGGGCCTACGACATCTACTCCCGGCTGCTCAAGGAGCGGGTCATCTTCCTGGTGGGGCCGGTCGAGGACCACATGGCCAATCTGGTGGTCGCGCAGCTGCTGTTCCTGGAGTCGGAGAACCCGGACAAGGACATCCACCTGTACATCAATTCCCCCGGGGGATCGGTGACGGCGGGCCTGTCCATCTACGACACCATGCAGTTCATCCGGCCCGATGTGAGCACCATGTGCATCGGCCAGGCCGCCAGCATGGGCGCCGTGCTGCTGGCGGGAGGCGCCGAGGGCAAGCGCTATGCGCTGCCCCATTCGCGCACCATGATTCATCAGCCTCTGGGCGGATTCCAGGGCCAGGCGGCGGATTTCGAGATCCATGCCAAGGAAATTCTGGAGATCCGGGAACGATTGAACCGGATCCTTGCCAAACATACGGGACAACCGATGGAGCGAATCCAGAAGGACACGGATCGGGACTTCTTCCTCAGTGCCGAGGAATCGGTCGAATACGGCCTCATCGACGCGGTGATGGTGTCCCGCACCGGTGGCGGTGAGTGACCGCCTTGCCCCGACAATCGGCAGGGATACTTAATATATCCTTACCTTGCAGAACCTTGAAATCAGGGCAAAATAGACGCATGGTAGGCACTACGCGGAGCGACCAGAGGTAACATCATGAGCGACGACAAGAATTCATCGGGCGACAACGGGAAACTCCTGTATTGCTCGTTCTGTGGCAAGAGCCAGCACGAGGTCCGCAAGCTGATTGCCGGGCCGTCCGTGTTCGTCTGCGATGAATGCGTCGAACTGTGTAACGACATCATCCGTGAGGAAGTTCAGGAACAGTCCGGCGGCGGCGTGGGCAGCAAGCTTCCCACTCCCCGCGAGATCAACGAAATCCTCGACGAGTACGTGATCGGCCAGGAAAAGGCCAAGAAGGTCCTCTCGGTGGCGGTCTACAACCACTACAAGCGCCTGGAGTCCGGCCTCAAGCGGGACGACGTGGAGCTGTCCAAGTCCAACATCCTGCTTATCGGGCCCACCGGCAGCGGCAAGACCCTGCTGGCCGAGACCCTGGCGCGGCTGCTCAACGTGCCTTTCACCATCGCCGACGCCACCACCCTCACCGAGGCCGGCTACGTGGGCGAGGACGTGGAGAACATCATCCAGAAACTGCTGCAGAAGTGCGATTACGACGTGGAAAAGGCCCAGACGGGCATCGTCTACATCGACGAGATCGACAAGATCTCCCGCAAGTCCGACAACCCCTCCATCACCCGCGACGTGTCGGGGGAGGGTGTGCAGCAGGCTCTGCTCAAGCTCATCGAGGGCACCGTGGCCTCGGTGCCACCCCAGGGCGGGCGCAAGCATCCCCAGCAGGAGTTCCTGCAGGTAGACACTTCAAACATCCTGTTCATCTGCGGCGGCGCCTTCGCGGGCCTCGACAAGATCATCCGCGACCGCTCCGAGAAGGGCGGGATCGGCTTCGGTGCCGAGGTCAAGGGCAAGGACGAGCAGAAGACCGTCTCCGAAGTGCTCGGCGACGTGGAGCCGGAGGATCTGACCCGCTATGGTCTGATTCCCGAGTTCGTTGGCCGCCTGCCGGTGATCGCCACCCTCGAGGAGCTGGACGAGAACGCCCTGGTGCAGATCCTCACCGAACCCAAGAACGCCCTCACCAAGCAGTATGCCAAGATGTTCGAGATGGAGGGCTGCGAGCTGGAGATCCGAGAGGATGCCCTGCGCGCCGTGGCCCGCAAGGCCATGGAACGCAAGACCGGTGCCCGCGGCCTGCGCTCCATCCTCGAACACGTGCTGCTCGAGCCCATGTACGACCTGCCCTCCATGGAGGGGGTCGAAAAGGTGGTCATCGACGAATCGGTGATCACCGGCGAGGGCGAACCGCTCTTTATCTACGAAGGCTCGGAACCGCGAGCCGCTTCCGCCGAAGAGTGAAACACGAAGGGGTATCAATCGATACCCCTTTGTTTTTCATGACAATTTTCCGGTCGGCCCCTTGAAAGGGGCCGGTTGCGCCCCCACAACGATCCCTGCATCCGTGATCCGGATGAAGTCAAAGACGAGAAGGTATCATGTCAGAACATCTTGAAGAGCAACTCACCGCCATTCCCGTGCTGCCCCTGCGCGACGTGGTGGTCTATCCGCATATGGTCATCCCGCTGTTCGTCGGACGGGACAAGTCCATCAAGGCCCTGGAAGCGGCCATGGAGAACGACAAGCAGATCCTGCTGGTTGCCCAGAAGAGCGCGGCCGACGACGATCCGGGCGCCGACGATTTGTATCGCATCGGCACCGTTTCCACCATCCTGCAACTGCTGAAACTGCCCGACGGCACCGTCAAGGTGCTGGTGGAAGGCAATCACCGGGCACGCATCGTCAGCTTCCTGGGCGACGAGGAATTCTTCACCGCCCAGGTCAAGACCTACGCGGAAGAAGCCCTCGACGAACGGGAGGCCGAAGTGCTGGTCCGATCGCTGACCAACCAGTTCGATCAGTACGTCAAGCTGAACAAGAAGATCCCGCCGGAGATCCTCACCTCCTTGTCGAGCATCGACGATCCGGGCCGGCTGGTGGACACCATCGCCGCCCACATGTCGCTGAAGATCGAGGAGAAACAGCAGATCCTCGAACTCACCGATTTGCGCGATCGCCTGGAACACCTGATGGCCCTGATGGAATCGGAAATCGATTTGCTGCAGGTGGAAAAGCGCATCCGCGGCCGCGTCAAGCGCCAGATGGAGAAGAGCCAGCGCGAGTACTACCTGAACGAACAGATGAAGGCCATCCAGAAGGAGCTGGGCGATCTCGAGGAAGTGCCCAACGAACTGGAAGAGTTGGAAAAGAAGATCGAATCGGCCGGCATGTCCAAGGAGGCCAAGGCCAAGGCCAAGGCCGAGTTGGGCAAGCTGAAGATGATGTCGCCCATGTCGGCGGAAGCCACGGTGGTGCGCAACTATCTCGACTGGCTGCTCAGCGTGCCGTGGAAGAAGCGGTCCAAGGTGCGTCACGATCTGGCCCGCGCCGAACAGGTGCTGGAAGAGGATCACTATGGCCTGGAGAAGGTCAAGGAGCGGATCCTCGAATACCTGGCCGTGCAGCAGCGCATGAAGAAGATGAAGGGCCCGATCCTGTGCCTGGTGGGGCCGCCCGGGGTGGGCAAGACCTCGGTGGGCAAGTCCATCGCCCGCGCCACCAACCGCAAGTTCATCCGCATGGCCCTGGGGGGCGTGCGCGACGAGGCCGAGATCCGCGGCCACCGGCGTACCTATATCGGCTCCATGCCGGGCAAGATCGTCCAGAACCTGGCCAAGGTGGGAACGCGCAACCCGTTGTTCCTGCTCGACGAGATCGACAAGATGGCCATGGACTTCCGCGGTGATCCCGCCTCGGCCCTGCTGGAAGTGCTGGATCCGGAGCAGAACCACACCTTCAACGATCACTACCTGGAGGTGGACTTCGATCTCTCCGAGGTGATGTTCGTGGCCACCTCCAACACCATGAACATTCCCGGCCCGTTGCTGGACCGCATGGAAGTGATTCGCCTGTCCGGCTACACCGAGGACGAGAAGGTGGCCATCGCCGAACGCTACCTGGTGCCCAAGCAGATGAAGAACAACGGCCTCAAGGACGAGGAGATCGAAATCCGCGAGGAAGCGGTGCGTGACATCATCCGCTACTACACCCGCGAAGCCGGCGTGCGCAATCTGGAGCGGGAGATCGCCAAGATCTGCCGCAAGGTGGTCAAGGAAGTGCTGCTCGGCGAACAGGAAGGCAAGGTGGTGGTCGATGCCGAAAACCTCGAGAAGTATCTGGGCGTGCGTCGCTTCCGTTTCGGCCTGGCCGAGGAGAAGGACCAGGTGGGGCAGGTCACCGGACTGGCCTGGACCGAGGTGGGCGGTGAGCTGCTGACCATCGAGACCGCCGTGATGCCCGGCAAGGGCAAATACACGGTCACCGGCCAGCTTGGCGACGTGATGAAGGAATCCATCCAGGCCGCGCTGACCGTGGTACGCAGCCGCGCCAACGTGCTGGGCATCAAGCCGGAGATTTTCGAGAAGACCGACATTCACGTGCACGTGCCGGAAGGCGCGATCCCGAAGGATGGTCCCAGCGCCGGTATCGGCATGGCCACCGCCCTGGTCTCGGCCCTCACCAACATCCCGGTCCGGGCCGACGTGGCCATGACCGGCGAGATCACCCTGCGCGGCGAGGTGTTGCCCATCGGCGGGCTCAAGGAGAAGCTCCTGGCGGCCCACCGGGGCGGGATCAAGACCGTTCTGATCCCGGACGAGAACGTGCGCGATCTGGCGGAGATTCCGGACAACATCAAGGAATCGCTGGAAATCAAGCCGGTCAAGTGGATCGATCAGGTTCTGGAAGTGGCCCTGACCCGTCAGCCCGAGCCGCTGCCTCCGCAAGGGGAACCGGTCAAGGCCGCGGAGAAGGCCGAGACCAGCACCAATTCCATCCACCATCACTGAGCGGATTCCCCTGCCGTCGAACCCGGTGCCGGAGAAATCGGCACCGGGTTTTTTGTGGCTGGCGAAAAAATGCTCATCCCCGCAGGCGCCAGTGGCTGTCAAGTCTGCAAAAAGCGGTATTTTTGTGAATTTTCCCGCGCTATCGAACCACTTTCCTTGACCTGCCCAAGCTGCAATTGGTATAAATCCTGCTCGTTTTCGAATACGGAAAACCGCCAGCTTTCATGGCGGTGTTTTTTTTATCCACATCCTTATATTTCTCGATACACGCCCAGGGGGTTTCTGTGAACAAAACCGAACTGATTGATGCCGTTGCCGAAGGGGCCGACATTTCCAAGGCCGCCGCCACCCGCGCTGTTGACACCCTGCTCGACACCATTACCGCCGCCCTGGCCAAGGGTGACCAGGTGACCCTGGTCGGCTTTGGCACCTTCTCCGTCAAGGAGCGCGCTGCCCGCACCGGCCGCAACCCCCGCACCGGTGAAGCCATCCAGATCGCCGCGGCAAAAGTTCCGGGTTTCAAGGCTGGAAAAGCGCTGAAGGATGCCGTAAACTAGCGCGCCTCGATTCAGGGTGCTTAGCTCAGCTGGGAGAGCATCGCCCTTACAAGGCGAGGGTCGCAGGTTCGATCCCTGCAGCACCCACCAGGTTGTGGACCGGTAGTTCAGCTGGTTAGAATGCCGGCCTGTCACGCCGGAGGTCGCGGGTTCGAGTCCCGTCCGGTCCGCCACACAACAGCAAGAAAGGGCGCCGCAGGATGCACGCCCTTTTTTGTTATCTGCATATCGCACATTCGCAACCACAAGGCTTCCCCGTATGCTGCAAGCCATCCGTGATCGCGCTCAGGGGCTGATCGTCTGGATCATCGTCGGCCTCATCATCATCACCTTCGCCCTGTTTGGCCTCAGCAGCTATCTCGGTGGCGGCGGCAAGGCCGTGGTGGCCACCGTCAACGGCACGGAGATCAGCCAGGCCGAATTTCTGCATGAATACCAGAACATGCGCGAGCGCTTGCAGCAGATGCTGGGAGAGAACTACCGTCCCGAGCTGTTCGACGAGAGCCGCATGAAACAGCAGGTGCTCGAGAGCCTGATCCGACGGGTGCTGATCGATCAGGCGCTGGCCGATGACAACTTCCACGTGGCCTTCGAGCGGGTGGCCAAGACCATTCACGGGATTTCGGCCTTCCAGGGACCCGATGGCAAGTTTTCCGCCGAGCGCTACAAGCAGGTGATGCGGGTGCAGGGCATGGATCCGGATCGGTTCGTGTTACAGGTGGCACGGGACATCGCCCAGCAGGATCTGCAGGGCGGCATCCAGGACAGCGCCGTGGTCACCGATGGGCAGTTGCGTGACGTGTTGCGTCTGGAGGGGCAGCAGCGCGAAGCCGGCTATTTCCTGTTGCCGGTGGCCCGTTACCAGAACAAGGTGAAACTCGACGAGCAGACCGTCGCCGACTGGTACGAGAAGAACAAGCAGCGCTTCCAGATACCGGAAGCGGTGAAACTGCAGTACATCGAAATCGATCTGGAAACGCTGGCCAAAAATATCCAGATCAGTGACGAGGAAATCCAAGCCCACTACAAGCAATATCGCGAGAATTATCTGCTCGAGCCGGAGCGGCGTCGGGTGCGGCACATCCTGATCACGGTCAAGGATCCGGCCGAGGATGCCAAGGCCCGGAAAACCATCGAAGCCCTGGCCAGGCGGATCCGCAATGGTGAGTCCTTCGCCGAGGTGGCCAGGGCGGCCTCCCAGGATCCGCTCACGGCGGAGAAGGGCGGAGATCTGGGTTACATCACGCCCGGCAGCATGGATCCGGCCTTCGACAAGCTGGCCTTCTCCCTGAAGAAGGGGGAACTGGGCGGGCCGGTGCGTACCCGTTTCGGCTATCACCTGATCGAGGTGGAAGACATCAAGCCGGCCCGCTACCGTAGCCTGAAAGAGGTGCGCGAGCAGATCCGCAAGGAACTGCAGATGCAGCAGGCCGAACAGCGCTTCAACGATCTGGTGTCACGCCTCAACGATCTGAGTTTCGAAATCCCCGATACCCTTGAACCGGTGGCCGAGGAGCTGGGCGTCCCTCTCGAGGAGGGGCCCTGGATCACCCGTGCGCATGCGCCGCCGCCTTTCGACAATCCGCGCATTCTTTCCGCGGCCTTCAGCGATGAAGTGCTGCACGAAGGGCGCAACAGCGAATTGCTGGAGCTGTCCGACACCCGGGTGATGGTGCTGCGGGTGGCGGATCACCGGCCGGCCAGCGTCCGGCCGCTGAAGGAGGTCCGGGATCAGGTTGTCGCCGTGCTGAAGGCAGAGAAGGCGCGGGAACTGGCCCTGAAGGACGCCGAGGCCGCCATCGTGGCACTGGAGGCAGGCACGCCGCCCGAAGCGGTGGCGAAACAGTACGAGCAGCGCTGGGTGGCGGCCGGGCTGGTGGGGCGCCAGGGTGCGAAAGCGAACAAGGACACCGTGGAGCCGGCCGTACGCAAGGCCCTGTTCGACATTCCCCGGCCCCATGACGGCAAGCCCGTGTTCATCAACACCCTGATCGATTCCCAGCGGGTGGCCGTGGTGGGCCTGTTCCGGGTCGTGGATGGCGAGGTGGATCTGAAAGGGGCTCAGGCCAAGGCACGGCGTCAGGCCCTGCGCCGGGTTCTCGGTGCCAGTGAGTTCAATGCCTGGGTCGACCGGCTGGAAAGCGAGGCCGACATCACCCGCCATCTCGAGCTGGTGAACAGCGACGCGCTTTGACAAGAAATCGAGGTGATGCACGGTCGACAGCACCGGCATCTCGTGAATCCCCAAGTCCGGATGTCGCGACGCGGCGTCTCGCCATGTCCTCGAACGCTTGCCAGCCATCGGGAGAAAACGGATGTTCAAACTGAAGCTGCACTGGCAGATCCTCATCGCCCTGGGGCTGGCGGTCATCGCCGGTTCGCTGGCGGGCACCACGCACGGCCTGTTCGGGATCCTTTTTTACGATGCCTTCCGCTTCATCGGCACCCTGTTTCTCAATGCCCTGAAGATGATCATCGTGCCGCTGATCTTCTCCTCCATCATCGTCGGCATCGCCGGCATGGGACAGGGCGAAGGGCTGGGGCGGCTGGGTGGCAAGACCCTGCTCTATTACCTGGTCACCAGCCTGCTGGCCATCCTCACCGGGCTGCTGTTCGTCAACCTGTTCCAGCCCGGCATCATCGACGGCACGCCGGCCCGGGAACTGTTGGGGCTGGACGCCGGGCAGGCCGCCGAGGTGGCGGAAAAGGTGGGTGAGCGGGGCGCGGGCGACATCGCCGACGTGTTCCTGAGCATGGTGCCGCCCAACATCGTCGCGGCCGCCGCCAACGGCCAGATGCTGGGCCTGATTTTCTTCAGCCTGCTGTTCGGTTTCTTCATGATCCGGATCGACGCGCCACACGCCGCCACCCAGCATTCGTTCTGGGAAGGCGTGTACCAGACCATGATGCGAATCACCGATCTGATCATGCGGTTCGCGCCGCTGGGCGTGTTCGGGCTGGTGGCCAAGGTGGTGGCGGAGATCTCGCCCGATCAGCTCGACGAGATGGCCTCCTCGCTGGGCCTGTTCTTCCTCGCGGTGGTCCTGGCGCTGGCCACCCACGTGTTCGTCACCCTGCCGTTGCTGCTGCGCTTCGTCGGCCGGGTGAATCCCTGGCGGCAATACGCCGCCATGGCGCCGGCGCTGCTCACGGCCTTCTCCACCGCCTCGTCCTCGGCCACCCTGCCGCTGACCATCGAATGCGTGGAGAAGAATGCCGGCGTCTCCAACCGTACCTCCAGCTTCGTGCTGCCTCTGGGCGCCACGGTCAACATGGACGGCACGGCCCTGTATGAATGTGTGGCGGCCCTGTTCATCGCCCAGGCCTACGGCCTCGAGCTGTCCTTCGCCACCCAGTTCATCGTGGTGCTGGTGGCGCTCCTCACCTCCATCGGCGTGGCCGGCATTCCCGCCGCCAGCCTGGTGGCCATCACCATCATCCTCGGCACCATCGGTCTGCCGCTGGAAGCCCTGGGCCTGATCCTGGCGGTGGATCGCATCCTCGACATGTTCCGCACCGCCGTGAACGTGTTCAGCGATTCCTGCGGTGCGGTGATCATTGCCCGCAGCGAGGGCGAGAAGGGCATCCTGCGCACATGAACGGCCCGGTCGCTCCGAAAGGTTTTCCGTGCAGGCGCGGCGAGGGCGCCGCTCCTACCCAGAAACCTCACAAAAGAACCTTCGCGTTCCTGGCGTCTTTGGGTTGAAAATGCCCGTCATTCCGCGTCCAGCGGACGCATGCCGATGATGTTGTAGCCCGAATCCACGTAGGTGACTTCTCCGGTGATGCCGGCGGCCAGATCGGAGCAGAGGAAGGCGGCGGCATTGCCCACGTCCTCGATGGTGACGTTGCGGCGCAGGGGGGCGGTCTTTTCCACCTCGTCGAGCATCTTGCGGAAGTTGCTGATCCCGGCGGCGGCCAGGGTCTTGATGGGGCCGGCAGAGATGGCGTTGACGCGGATGCCGTCGGGGCCGAGGCTCTGGGCCATGTAGCGCACGTTGGCCTCGAGGCTGGCCTTGGCCAGGCCCATCACGTTGTAGTTGGGCATGGCCCGCTCGGCGCCCAGATAGCTGAGGGTGAGCAGGGCGCCGTTGCGGCCCTCCATCATGTTGCGCCCGGCCTTGGCCAGGGCGGCGAAACTGTAGGAAGAGATTTCGTGGGCGATGTTGAACGCTTCGCGGGTCACGCTGTCCAGATAATCGCCTTCCAGCGCCTCGCGGGGGGCGAAGGCCACCGAGTGGACGAGAATGTCGAGACCGTCCCAGAAGTCGTCGAGCTTGTCGAACACGGCCTCGATCTGCTCGTCGGAGGCCACGTCACAGGGCACCACGATTTCCGAGCCCAGCTCGGCAGCCATCTTGGCCACCCGGCTCTCGAGCTTCTCGTTCTGGTAGGTGAAGGCCAGCTCGGCGCCCTGCTGGCGCATGGCCTGGGCGATGCCCCAGGCGATGGAACGGTTGCTGGCGAGTCCGACGATCAGTGCGCGTTTGCCTTGCAGGAAACCCATGGTCTTGTCCTTTTTCGTGTTGTTTCGGGAGTTGGACGGAATGCGGGTATTGTGCGGTGCGCCGCGGCGTCTGTAAACCGCGAACCGGTTCGGCAGGGTGGCGGCTATTTACT
>Ga0256841_1001584_pt1 | contig 19271 bp, 16 predicted proteins | sample 356308metaG_FD_185971 | JGI IMG/M metagenome (GOLD analysis project Ga0256841, IMG submission 185971) | Hydrothermal vent microbial communities from Mid Atlantic Ridge, Atlantic Ocean - 356-308 | ecosystem: Environmental > Aquatic > Marine > Hydrothermal vents | place: Atlantic Ocean: Mid... | reverse complement strand
CGTTATTGAAAAGCAGGCCGCCTGTTCTGTTTTTACAAATGTGGATGCCAGTCTTTTATCCGGTGATTTTGAGAAACTGGCCCCGGAGGTTATGTTGTCAGGAATTGCTCTTTCCTTAACCGAGCCACTTCTCGAAAAACACAATAAATAAAGATGGATCAGATCTTCCGTCAGTATCAAAGTTATTTATCTTTCGAACAAAATTTATCCGCTCACTCCGTTGATGCCTACACACGGGATGTCCTGCGCTATCTGAATTATTTAAAACGCATTGGCGTACCCTCTCCGGAAAAAGCTTCTGCTAAACATGTCTCCCGATTGATCCGCTTGCTAAGCGAGATGGGACTGTCCTCCAGTACGGTGGCCCGGAATATATCGGCCATACGCGGCTTTTACCGCTTTCTGAATGGTGAAAACATTACCGATGTGGATCCCACTCAAAACATTGATCGACCCAAAACAGCGCGGCATTTACCCTCTGTTTTAACGTATGATGAAATCAAAAAGATTTTTTCCGTTCCCAATACACGCACTGCATTAGGCATAAGAAACAGAGCCATGTTGGAAACGCTTTATGCCTCAGGATTGCGTATTTCCGAGTTGCTGAATTTGGAGCAGGCCCATGTCTATTTTGATCAACAGGTTATTCGGGTCTTCGGCAAGGGACGTAAAGAACGACTCATTCCCATCTCCGTACCGGCTCTTAAATGGATCCGGCGTTATCAGAATGAAGTCCGGCCTTCTTTGGATAAGAAAGGAAAATCACAGGGAGTTTTGTTCCTGAGTGTGCGCGGTACGGCCATGTCGCGCATGGGATTTTGGAAAATATTGAACGCCTGTTTGAAAGAGGCCGGGATACGCAAAGAAATACATCCCCATACATTCCGGCATTCATTTGCGACCCATTTATTGGAAAACGGAGCCGATTTGCGAGCCGTTCAGGAAATGCTGGGTCACGCGGATATCAGTACGACGCAGATTTATACCCATCTGGATCGGAAATTTTTGCAGGAAGAATATAAAACATTTCACCCCAGAGCCTGAAGGTTCGTATTCACTTCGACCTACAAAGAAAAATTAAAGGAAGAGGCACATGTCGGTACAGATAGATTTGGAAACAAAGGTTGCCATTATAGGAGCCGGACCGGCCGGGGTGAGTACATCCCTCTTTCTTTCCAAAGATAAAATTTCTCATTTAATTATCGATAAGGCCTTATTTCCAAGGGATAAAATCTGTGGCGATGGTTTAAGCGGGAAAGTGGTTCATTTATTGTCCGAATATGATTCCAACTTTATCAGGGAAATGGTTGATGAACAGGACCATTTTTTAGATAGCTGGGGAGTGGAGTTCATTGCTCCCAATGGGCGCAAAGTTGCCGTGGAATATGAAGACAGTCCCTCGGATCAAAAGTATCCGCCGGGATTCGTGGTGCGTCGCCGTGATTTTGACGATTTTCTGGTTCGTCATCTGGACCGTAATTTTGCAGATTTCAGGGAACACACAGAGCTGAAAACCATAATCAGACATTCCGATGGTTTGTATTTACATTTGCGAAGCGACGGAAAGGATTGGGTTTGCAAAACGCAATTAGTCGTGGGAGCGGAAGGGGATCGATCCGTTGTGGCCCGACAGTTGAACGGTAATCATACGATGGAACCTAAACATTTTATGGCCGGTCTACGAACTTACTATGCCAATGTGCAGCAGCTTCATCCCAAAAATTTTATTGAACTCCATTTTCTAAAAGAGTTAACTCCCGGCTATTTTTGGATTTTCCCTTTACCGGGCAATAAGGCCAATGTAGGCATAGCTCTGCTCAGCAGTCAGGTCCGCAAAGAAAAGATTCATATGCGTGAGCTGCTTCTTAAGATCATTAATGAACATCCGGAGCTTGCTCCCAGATTTAACAAGGCTGAGCGTTTGGAACGAATTTCCGGTTGGGGCCTGCCGCTGGGTTCCAGGCGCCGTCCGCTATCAGGAGAGGGCTATATCCTGACCGGAGATGCCGCTTCATTGATTGATCCCTTTAGCGGTGAGGGAATTGGTAATGCGATCTTAAGCGGCCGAATTGCGGCAAAGGTCATCTCTGCCGCAGTCCGGGAAAACGATTATTCAGGTGCGTTTCTCAGTGAATACGATCAGGCCGTTTACCGGCGTCTCTGGAAAGAGCTTCGCTTAGGGGTCGCTATTCGCCGATTGGCAAGCTTCCCCTGGCTTTTTAATTTCCTCTTCAATCATCTGCATAAGAACAAAACCTTACAGCAAACTTTTTCGGCCATGTTCAATAATATTGATATCCGTGCTCAGCTAAAATCACCGCTTTTCTATTTGCGTCTTCTTTTCGATAAAAATTAAACTTCTTCCGGGCAAAGGCCATGGATTTAGTTAAAAAAATAGCACTCTTCTTCTTTCTGTTCCATCAATTAGCACTCTCTCAAATTATTTTCACAGAGGTCATGTTCGATGTAAAGGGCAGCGATTATCATGATGAATTTATTGAATTGTTTAATGTATCCTATACAGATACCATTGATCTGAGCGGCTGGCAGTTCAGCGATAGCAGCGGAGTGGATCGGCTGAGCGATGCAGGATATGGATTGCGGATTCAGCCTCGCCAATATACGGTTATTTTGGACCTCAGTTATTTTACCCACTCTTCGACCTATGATGATGTAATTCCGGATACGGCTTTGATACTAACCATTAGCGATAATTCTTTCGGGAGTGGAGGATTAAGCAATACACACGGTGAGCGCCTCTCTTTGATTGATGCCGGGGGAGACACGGTACAGGTATACCGCTATAGCACGGATAATAAACCGGGTATCTCCGATGAAAAGATAATTTTATCTGCCGATAATTCTGCAGCCAATTGGTCCAATTCACTCATTGAAGGCGGCACACCGGGCCGGAGAAACAGCGTTACACCCTATGATTATGACTTAGGTTTTAAAAAGGCGAGCCTGCAATATCATCCCCAAAATGATGTGGAAACCGGTCGTTTCCTGTTTATAAACTTTACCTTTCAAAACAGAGGTCTTAAGACTTTCAGCAATGCCGTTCATGTAAAATTATTCGCGGAAACCTTTCACGATTCGCTGTTTCAGAATGTCGAAGATATGATAATGGATTCGGTCCTGTCCGTTACACTTGATTCCGCGCAGGGACTGAGTATACAGGATCGGTGGAAACCGGAAAGCGCGGGCTCTTACTGGCTTACCGCAGTGCTTCAATCATCCAGGGACCGGAATCCTTTAAATAATATTCTTTCCGCAAATGTCAACGTGTTCGATAGTCGCCGCACAGTGATCCTTAATGAAATAAAATTCCTGACTGAAGAGAACGAGCCGGAATGGATTGAACTCCTCAATACCGGGAATGCTCCCCTGTCTTTGCAGCACTGGGCCGTAACCGACCGGAAGGATACCGCCTTTGTGGATAGTTTTGCCTGTATTTATCCGGGGCAATTTAAAATACTCTGTGCCCGAAAGAGCCTGAAAGATTTCTATCCACTTCCGGATAGTCTCCTTATCAGGCTAAAACAGTGGCCTGTTTTAAACAATGACGAGGATACAGTTTTTTTGCTGAATCCGGCCGGGGGTTGGGTGGAACAAGTGCCCTATCGTCTGGCCTGGCTGGAAGGTGAGCAGTGGCGAAATCCCTCCCTGGAGCGCATTAATCCCCACATTGATAGCCGTTTATCGGAAAATTGGGGGCCGAGTACTTCAGTGGAGAACGCCACTCCCGGGAAAGTTAATTCGATTTTTACCGAAATAGTCAGCAAGGTAACAAAAATCAGTATCAAACCGAATCCCTTTTCTCCGGATGGCGATGGTCACGAAGATTATACGGTCATTCAGGCCGAATTTCCGGTAACCTCCGGAAGAGTCCGTGCCGAAATATATGATGTAATGGGCCGGAAAGTCAAACGACTGGCCGATGCTCGGTTTACGGGTTCCCGTTGGCAGATGGTATGGAATGGCAGGAATGACCATCTGCATATTGTGCGGATGGGTATTTATATTTTATTTATTCAGGTTCTGAATGACCGGCACGGAATTATTAAGGAATATAAAGAGATGATAGTCGTAGCGAAACGGTTATAACAAGGAACGATCGGTATATTTATTAAATAAGGTGTATATATACAATTGCTCTATTAACTTCTTAAAAAACAAATAGTAATTTCTATCGAGAATCCTCCCCTGACGGTTGCTTTCATACCCGGATTGTTCTTATATTCGGTCGGTATAAATTGAAATAATTGAAGAATTACAGATAATACCCTAATCCTCTTAAATAGGAAGGAGGTTGACGATGTCTAATGCTTATTTTAAGGTTCCTCATCCCCAGAACGAACCCATTTACAGCTATGCCCCGGGCACTCCGGAACGTGAAGCTTTAAAGAAAAAATTATCGGAATTAATGGCTAAAGAGATTGAAGTCCCCCTGATCATCGGTGGAAAAGAAATTCGTACCGGAAAAACCGGTGAAATGCATACTCCTCACGATCACGGTATTAAGTTAGGAGTCTATCATAAAGCCTCCAAAAAGGAAGTTGAGATGGCCATAGAAGCTGCCCTGGAGGCTCGAAGGGCGTGGGCTGAAATGCCCTGGGAACAACGGGTTTCCATTTTCCTTAAAATGGCCGAGCTGCTTTCCGGACCGTATCGCACGTTATTGAATGCAGCAACCATGCTTGGCCAATCCAAAACCGCTTATCAGTCCGAGATAGACGCCGTGGCCGAGTTAGCCGATTTTTGGCGATTCAATGCTTTCTACATGGCCGAATTAATGAAAGAACAACCGTATTCGCCGCGGGGTTTCTGGAACCGCCAGGAATACCGTCCGCTTGAAGGTTTCATCTTCGCGGCCACCCCTTTCAATTTTACATCAATTGCCGGCAATTTGCCCACCGCTCCGGCTCTGGTTGGAAATGTGGTTTTATGGAAGCCGGCTTCCAGCGCTGTTTATTCGGCCTATTTCCTGATGCAGTTATTCAAAGATGCCGGAATGCCGGACGGAGTGATCAACTTTGTCCCGGGTTCAGGAGGCCAGGTCGGTACACCGGCCCTGACCAGCCCTCATTTAGCCGGTATCCATTTTACGGGCTCTACCAATACTTTTCAGACCATGTGGAAAATGGTTGGCGAAAATATCACCCGTATGAAATATTATCCGCGTATTGTAGGTGAGACGGGTGGAAAGGATTTCATATTTGTCCATAACTCCGCTCGGGTTAAACCGCTGGCCATTGCTGCCATCCGCGGAGCCTTTGAATACCAGGGACAGAAATGTTCGGCTGCTTCCCGGATGTATATTCCGAAGTCTTTATGGCCGGAGTTTAAAGAAATCTACACGGCGGAAGTGGAAAAAATTAAAATGGGCGATCCCATGGATTTTCGCAATTTCATGACCGCCGTAATTGACAAGGCGGCCTTCGAAAGTATTACCTCCTATATTAAATATGCGGCTGAGTCCGATGAAGCCGAATTTATTACCGGCGGCAAATATGATGATTCCAGGGGCTATTTTATCGAGCCCACTACGATTGTTACCACCAATCCCAGGTTTAAAACCATGCAGGAGGAAATCTTCGGCCCGGTTCTAACCATCTATGTTTATGAAGATGAAAAATTCGAAGAGACCCTGGAGCTTTGCGACACCACCTCGCCTTATGCTTTGACCGGAGCTATTTGGGCCCAGGATCGCCAGGCTTTGATTAAAATGTCGGATCGCTTACGTAATGCAGCAGGTAATTTTTATATCAACGACAAACCCACCGCAGCGGTGGTGGGTCAACAGCCCTTCGGCGGCGGCCGTGCCTCCGGAACGAACGATAAGGCCGGCAGCGCCTTGAATATTATGCGCTGGATGTCTGTACGCAGTATTAAGGAAACCATGGTTCCGCCTGAAGACTGGACCTATCCTTTTATGGAGGCGGAATAAGGAATTTTTGGGTGCGTTTTTAAACAAGGAATTTTTTAATTAGTTTTTCATCCTTCGAGAGGGTTCTATCCTTCAAAATGGAAGAAGAGCTCCCAAAAAGGTTTTGTCATGCCCGATCTGATCGGGCATTTCCATTTTATGGGACTGATGGCCGATTTTACGGATCCTATTAGTGAACCGTTTTTTTCTGTCCCTGTTTTATGCGGCGCTGTAAGTCCTGCGGCCACTGCGATGTATCTTCCGAAGGATAGATGCGTAGTTCCGGTCCGTTCATTTTTAATAAATCCCCGGTACGGCAATGCAGAATCTTTTTAGCTACCGCAATTCCCGAAGCGGTAACACCGGAAACCCCATGACTCAGGGTGCTGGCTCCACACATATAAAGGCCTTTAATTTCAGTTGATACGGGAAATGAACCCGGCCCAACCTGTGAAGGGCTTTTCGCGATACCGTACAGATTACCTCGGGTCGCATTAAGATAATAAGCATTGGTCAGGGGAGTGGCCAGGTTCCAGAAAACCACATGTTGCCGTATACCCGGGATTTGTTGTTCTATCTTCCGGAACATTCGTTCGGCGAGTTGATCTTTTAATTGCTGATACTCTGCAGAACGTGAACCCGATTTTTCCCGGGCCCATTTTTCAAACGCACCGTATCCGGCGAAGGTAAATGCCTCACAGGTATGATGGCCGTTGTGCATTTTCGAGGGATCTTTGAGAGTCGTCACGGTCAGGAACAGGGCCGGAGGCATTTCCGCTTTTAAAGCATAATCTCTCAGGCCCATTTTATATAGTTCGTCTACATTTTCGGAATCATATAGCCAGTAATTACCGGAATCCAGACCGGCAGCGCGCAGGTCCATATCCACGGCGAAAAAGAGACTGATGGCTGAACCCGAATAAACGGAACGCTCCAGTTTGCGTTTGAGACGCCGGCTTAAATGCTCTGTGCCGATTAACTGTCGGAAGGTTACCTCGGGGTCGGCATTACTGACGATATAGCGGGCAGAAAGCGTTGTACCGTCCTTAAGACGGACGCCCGCGACCTTTTTGTCCGCAACCCGGATTTGTTGCACAGGGCTTTTAAGGCGAATTTCACCACCCGCTTTTTTTAAAGCACGCACAAAAGCCCTGGGTATGGCAAAGGCTCCCCCTAAGGGATAGTAACCGCCGTTTAAATAGTGATAGGTGATTCCGGCATGAACGAACGCCGAAACTTCCGAAGGAGGCAGACCATGGTCTCCGGATTGAGTGGATAAGATACCTTTCAGTAACGGATCGGAAATATAAGCATCGATCAGGTCCTGTCCCGTTTTCCGATACCATCTAAGAACCGAAGCCATTTTACCTGCGGACCTGGCGGCACTCAGGGCACCTTTGATCCGACCCAAATGATTCAGATTCTCCATCATACCGGTCAGAACTTTAAAATAGTCCTCAATACCCGTTGTTTGTTGCGGAAAGCGCTTTTTTAAACGTTCAATGAGCCGTTCCTTTCCCTTTGGGAAGTCGAAGGATTCTTTGCCGAGAATCACATGATCATAACCGTCGGGATTAAGTTCGCAGAAGGACAGGTCTTCGGATACTCCCAGTCCTTCATAAATCCGGCGAAGTTGTCCTCCTTCCTGAAGATCACCGATATAGTGTACCCCCGGACTAAAGCGGTAACCGCTCAAAGTAAAAGAATGGGTCCATCCGCCGGGTACTTCATGTTGTTCGCATACCAATACCTTCATACCGGCCTGGGCCAGAGGAAGGGCCGCAGATAATCCCCCGGCACCGGAACCAATTACGACGACATCATAATCCTCACGCATAAGAAACCTCTCTTCCCGTTATTACGAGGGTAAGGTAGTAAAGTTAAACTCTGTATTCCAGTGGAAAAAAGAAATAAACGATCCAAACAACCGGTTAAGCCTTGCCGCCTTCACCGGAGCGGGGTCAGGCAAACGGACGGGGAGGAAACCTGACCTATTGTTTTTACAAACTTCTGTACAACGACGAAAGAAAGAAGCACCGGAAGCTTTGAATCATTTCAACCGATTTTTCAAACGATAAGGATGCTATACCGATTGGGGCCTTTAAAATTTACCTACCGGTTTGCCTGTTCGTTTTTGCATTTATACAGTATAATTATAAGCATTAATGTATATATAAAACACAATAGATAACTACTTAAAATTTAAATAATTATCAAACATAGATAATCCGCTTCAAAAGTTGATTTTCGCCGAAGGAGTTTATAAATTGAAGTTTCTGTTTCGGGTCTTTAATGCCTAAACGCGAAAGAGCCGAAGGGGGGAAGAGCGGTTATTTATTAAAAAATGCTTACACTCAAATCGAATGGAGGAACCATGAAACGCAAAAAGGTAATTATTATGGGAGCCGCAGGACGTGATTTTCATAATTTCAATACATACTTCAGGGATAATGAAACCTATGAAGTGGTAGCTTTCACAGCCACCCAGATTCCGGATATTGATGATCGGAAATATCCCGCCGAATTGGCCGGGAAATTATATCCGGACGGAATAAAAATTCATCCCGAAGCGGAACTACCGGAATTGATTAAACAATTTGATGTGGATGAAGTTGTATTTGCCTACAGTGATGTGCCCTATGACTATATTATGAGCCGTTCGGCCCTGGTGAATGCCGCCGGAGCGGATTTTCGCCTGATGGGCACCAAGTTAACCCAGATAAAGAGTACCAAACCGCTTATTGGTATTTGTGCCGTTCGTACCGGTTGCGGAAAGAGTCAGACTACCCGTAAGGTCGCTAAAATTTTGCAGGATATGGGTAAGAGAGTGGTCGCGATTCGTCATCCTATGCCTTACGGTAATCTGGTTGAACAAAGGGTACAGCGTTATGCCGAACTTGCCGATCTGGATAAATATAAATGTACGATTGAAGAGCGTGAAGAATATGAGCCGCACATTGTTGCCGGCACCATCATCTATGCCGGGGTGGATTATGAAGCGATTTTACGGGAAGCGGAAAAAGAAGCGGATATCATTCTCTGGGATGGAGGGAACAACGATCTTTCTTTTTACAAAACAGATTTACTGATCACTGTGGCCGACCCTCATCGCGCCGGGGATGAATTATATTACTACCCGGGAGAAGCCAATTTACGTGCCGCGGATGTTGTGGTCATCAATAAAATGGATTCTGCCGATGCGGAAGATATCCAGATCGTGCGTGAAAACATTATGGAAGTCAATCCCGATGCCGTAGTGATCGACGGGGCTTCCCCTATTTTTGTGGAAGATTATGAACAGATCAAAGGTAAACGGGTTCTGGTTGTGGAAGACGGCCCGACCCTGACCCATGGTGAAATGACTTATGGAGCCGGTGTGGTTGCTGCCCAAAAATTCGGGGCCGACGAACTGGTCGATCCACGTCCTTACACGGTTCGCAGCATTACAGCTACCTTTGAAAAATATCCGGAAATCGGCACTTTATTACCGGCCATGGGCTATGGTGAACATCAAATCAAAGATTTGGAAGAAACCATTAATAACACGGAGTGTGATTTAGTGGTCATCGGTACACCGATTGATCTGCGTAAACTGGTTAAGATCAATAAGCCGGCTGTGCGGGTAACCTATGAATTACAGGAAATCGGAAAACCGGACCTGCAGGATGTATTGGCCCGCTTTGCCTGATGGACTTTTTTCGATTAGTTCCCACTGCTATGCAAGTGGGAACTTCTTGTTTATTATATAAGCGTTGTTATCCGAATCAATAGGGAAAAATATGGAACAGAGGACCATTGTTGTAGCGCTCGGTGGAAATGCCATTACCCGTGAGTTTGAAGAAGGGGATATCCATCAGCAATTCGAGAATACGCGCGAAAGTCTGAGCCATATCATTGAGCTTCTGAAGGACGGCTATCATATGGTTATTACCCATGGCAATGGACCACAGGTAGGTAACTATTTGATCCGTGTCGAAGAAAGCCGCCATCTTGTACCTCCTCTGCCTTTGGGTATTATCGTAGCCGATCTCGAAGGAGGGATGGGCTATATGATTCAACAATGTCTGTTTAATAAACTCCATGATTCCGGAATGCATCGCGGTATCGTAACCGTATTAACTCAGGTGCTCGTGGACAAAAATGATCCTTCGATTCATAATCCTACTAAATTTGTCGGTCCGTTTTATAAAAAAGAGCAGGTCGAAGAATTGCAAAAGAAACGGGGTTGGATTATGAAGGAAGATAAGGGGCGTGGTTACCGTCGGGTGGTACCTTCTCCCAGGCCGATCGGTATTTGGGAAAAAGATATTATTAAAAGCTTGGTGGAACAGGGGAATATTGTGGTTGCTGCCGGAGGCGGTGGTATCCCTGTTTTTATCGACGACCGGGGTTGGCTGGAGGGAATGGACGGCGTGATCGATAAGGATTTGGCTTCTGCAGTTCTGGCCCGGGAGATTTCAGCAAAAAAAATGGTAATTGTCACCGGGGTGGAGAAGGTTGCCGTCGGTTACGGTACATCGCGCCAAAAGGATTTGGATCGTTTAACGGTTCGGCAAGCCCAAAAATTTATGGCAGCGGGTGAATTTCCCCCAGGATCCATGGGACCTAAAATACAGGCAGCTATAAATTTTCTGCAAAGCGGAGGTGAAGAAGTTATCATCACCTCTATCGAAAAAACCGGCCGGGCTTTAAAAGGAGAAGCCGGTACTCATATTTTCCCCAATCCTTAAAAATTTCTTCGGATTTTGTTTTACATGCTTTTAAGAAATTGCTATATTTGCCTCTTATGGTTAATTAGCGGAACGGACACATAGTTCTAGGAGTGAAAGATGAAGATACACGAATATCAGGCCAAGGAAATTCTACGCAAATACAATGTTCCCGTACCGGTCGGTTATGTGGCATTTACCGTGGAAGAAGCTGTGCAGGCGGCTAAAAAATTGCCGACTGAAATAGCAGTGGTTAAAGCACAGATTCATGCCGGCGGCCGTGGCAAAGGCGGCGGTGTTAAAATTGCCAAAAATGTTCAGCAAGTTGAACAACTTGCCCGGCAAATGCTGGGCATGACCTTAGTTACCCATCAGACCGGAGCGGAGGGTAAAACCGTTCACAAATTACTGATTGAACAGGGCATTGATATCGAACGCGAACTGTATTTGGGAATGGTGCTGGATCGGGCCTCTTCCCGATTTGTAATGATGGCCAGCACCGAAGGTGGAGTGGAAATTGAAAAAGTTGCTGCCGAAACACCGGAAAAGATATTGAAGGAGTGGGTGGATCCACGGGTTGGCCTGCAGGCCTTTCAGGCGCGCAAATTGGCCTTCGGATTGGGCCTGGAGGGTAAACAGGTTGCCAATGCCGTGAAATTTATGCTGGCCTTGCACGAGGCCTTTATGGCCAATGATTGTTCTCTGGCGGAAATCAATCCCCTGGTAGTGACGAAACAGGGTGAAGTGTTGGCTCTGGATGCTAAAATTAATTTTGATGACAGCGCCCTTTATCGCCATCCGAATCTGAGGGAGTTGAGAGATTTGGATGAAGAACAACCGCTGGAAGTGGAAGCATCCAAATATAATCTGAATTATATCAAACTGGACGGTAATGTGGGCTGTATGGTGAACGGAGCCGGCCTGGCCATGTCCACCATGGATATCATCAAGCTGTCCGGTGGTGATCCTGCCAATTTCCTCGATGTGGGGGGTAGTGCCAATGTGGACACTGTACGCAACGGTTTTAAAATTATCTTATCTGACCCGAATGTCAAAGCGATTCTGATCAATATCTTTGGCGGAATTGTTCGCTGCGATCGTGTGGCTCAGGGGGTTATTGAAGCAGTAAAATCCATCGATGTGAATGTACCTCTGGTGATCCGCCTGGAAGGCACTAATGCCAAAGAAGCGGCGGTGATGTTACGCGAATCCGATATGGACTTTACGGTAGCAAGTACCTTGAAAGACGCGGCCGAAAAAGTCGTGAAAGTTCTTAAGAATTGAAATTAACGGGCAGAATTTAGGAGAAAACGATGAGTATATTATTAACAGAAGATACAAGGGCTCTGGTACAGGGTATTACCGGTTCGGAAGGTTCCTTTCACACCCGCCAGATGATTGAATATAATACTAATGTGGTGGCAGGGGTGACGCCCGGAAAAGGCGGCCTGAAATTTGACGACAAGATTCCCGTTTTTAATACGGTTGCAGAAGCAGTACAGGCAACCCATGCTAACGCTTCGGTTATTTTTGTTCCGCCGCCGTTTGCCGCGGATGCCATTATGGAAGCAGCCGATGCCGGCCTGGGTTTGATTATTTGTATTACGGAAGGGATCCCGGCCATGGATATGGTTAAAGTTTATGAATATATCAGTGATAAAGATACCCATTTGATCGGTCCTAATTGTCCCGGTGTCATCTCTCCCGGTATAGGGAAGATGGGTATTATGCCCGGGTTTATTCATAAACAGGGTCATGTGGGCGTCATCAGCCGTTCCGGAACGCTGACCTATGAAGCGGTCGGTCAGTTGACCGGACGCGGTATTGGTCAATCCACCTGTATCGGTATCGGCGGTGATCCGGTTATCGGCACCCGTTTCATCGATGCCTTGAAATTATTTAAAGAGGATGAAGATACCCATGCCGTGGTAATGATCGGTGAAATTGGCGGTACTGCCGAAGAAGAAGCAGCGGCATGGATCAAAGATAATTTTGATAAACCGGTAATCAGTTTTATTGCCGGACAGACCGCTCCTCCGGGAAGGCGCATGGGCCATGCCGGGGCTATAATCAGCGGAGGCAAGGGAACAGCCGCCGAAAAAATGAAGATTCTGGAAGCTGCGGGAATTCATGTTTGCAAGAGTCCGGCGGATATCGGCATAATGGTTGAAAAAGCATTGGGCTAAAAATTAAATCCGGATAATTTTTATCCGGATTTTCTTATATAAACCTAAATTATGTAAAATGGCCGTACTTCGATTCCAGTTGACATAATTAAACGGATGGAATTCATAAAACCGGAAGGCAGGGTATCATTCCCATAGTTGAAAACCAGGGTAAGAGAGCGTCCCTGACCACGGAAAATCGTTTTGAGATGAAAATAATAAATCGTAAATGCTATAAATACGTAAGGAGAAGATAGATTGAAGGAACGTACATTAGCCATATTGAAACCGGATTGTATCCAGAACAATCTTACCGGAGAAGTAATCTCGCATCTATTGAAGGCGGGATTTAAAATAATCGGCATGAAAATGGTTAAATTAAATCAGCAAACCGCGGGTGAATTTTATGCGGTCCATAAAGGTCGCCCGTTTTATGACGAATTAGTAGAGTTTATGACCGAGAGTCGGGTTGTGGCTCTGGCTCTGGAAAAAGAAGATGCGGTTACAGAATTGCGTAAAACCATAGGCGCTACCGATCCCGCTGAGGCCGAAGAAGGTACCATTCGTAAACTATATGCCGAAAGTAAGGGAAGAAATATTATTCACGCTTCGGATTCCGTATCAAATGCAATTTTGGAATTGGGGTTTTTCTTTTCCCGGCGTGAATTAATCGAAAATGTATAAAGATGATGAATATTAATGGAGAAAGAAATGGCCGATAAAGATAACAAAACTCTTGATATCAATATTCTTGGTCAACCGGATTTAGGTGGCGGGGATAAGGTCGATGCCATTAAGATTGTTACGATTTTCGGCGCAGGAACAATGGGCCAGGGTATTTCGCAATTAGTGGCTTCCAAAGGGATGGAAGTACTTATTATTGAGCGTGATAAGCAGCAGGCCAAGCATGGCTATGCTCAACTGGAAAAAAATATTGACGAGGAGATTGCCCGCTGGACCATGACCGAGAGTGAGAAGCGGGCCATCCTCTCCCGTATCAAAGTATCTACCAATACGGAAGATGCCGTACACGGTGATTTGGTCATAGAAGCCATTTCAGAAAAATTGGAAGCGAAACAAGAGCTTTTGGCCAGAATCGATACGATTTGTGAACCGGACACGATCTTTATTACCAATACCTCGGCTCTTAGTATCACGGAAATTGCTTCGGCCACCAGGCGTCAGGATAAAGTAATCGGTATGCATTTTCTCAATCCCGTACCTAAAATTCCTTTAGTGGAAATTGTTCGCGGATTGAAAACTTCGGATGCAACCTATCGATTCATTAAGGAATTTGCCGAAACACTAGACAAAACGGCTGTGGAAGTGTTCGAATATCCGGGATACATCACCACCCGCGTTATTGTACCCATGATAAATGAAGCCATTCATATTCTGATGGAAGGTGTTGCCACGGCTGAACATATTGATATTGCTATGAAATTGGGATATAATTTCCCCAAAGGCCCGCTGGCTCTGGCCGACCAAATCGGCCTGGATGAATTAATGGCCTGGATGGAAAACCTCTTCCGTGAATTGGGAGAGGCAAAGTATCGGCCCTGTCCGTTGTTACGAAAGATGGTACGGGCCGGACACCTCGGTCGTAAGACCGGCAAGGGATTTTTCGAATATAAATAACATCGTTTGAATTGTAGTTTCGGATTAAAAAAGGGGCGATTGCTATGGTAATATTGGTGATTAATGCAGGTAGCTCGTCTGTAAAATATCAGGTCATCAATCCTGAGAAAGAAGCAGTGCTGGCAACCGGTTTGGTGGAACGTATCGGCATGTCCGGGGCCATCTTAACGCACCGTCCGACCGGTCGTAAAGAAGTCCGGCTCTCCGGGGAAATACTCGATCATAAAATAGCGATCGAATATGTTCTTTCGATTCTGCTCAGTAAAAACCATGGGGTGATCAAAGATAAAAAAGAAATTGATGCCGTGGGCCACCGGGTCGTTCATGGGGGTGAGGCTTTCAGCAGTTCGGTTCTGATTAGTGAAGAAGTAATGGCGCAGATCCGGGCCTGTATCGATTATGCACCGTTACATAATCCTCCGAATCTGCGCGGAATTAATGCCGCCAAACAACTTCTGCCCGATGTACCGCAAGTGGCGGTCTTCGATACGGCATTTCATCAGACCATGCCCAAATATGCCTTTCTCTATGGACTACCCTATGTGTTGTATAAACGACACGGCATTCGTCGCTATGGTTTTCACGGCTCTTCTCATCGTTATGTGGCTTCCAGAGCGGCCCGCCTGATAGGAAAACCTCTTGATGAATTAAAGCTCATAACCTGCCATTTAGGGAACGGATCCTCCGCTGCGGCAATTAAATATGGAAAATCGGTGGATACATCCATGGGATTTACCCCTCTCGAAGGGTTATTAATGGGCACCCGCTGCGGAGACATGGACCCTGCGGTCATTCTACAGATTATGGCCAAAGAAGAGATGACCCCGAATGACGCCACCACTATGCTCAACAAGCACAGCGGCTTGATGGGAATCAGTGGATTGAGCAGCGATATGCGTGAAATCGAAGAGGAATATGATACCAATGACCGGGCCAGGGTTGCTCATGATATTTTTACGTATCGTCTGCGCAAATATATCGGAGCCTATGCCGCTGCCATGGGTGGAGTGGATGTGGTTGTCTTTACCGGTGGTATCGGCGAGAATTCTATGCTGGTGCGTAAAAATGCCCTGAAGGGTCTGGAATTTTTGGGAATCGAATTGAATGAAGAGAAAAACAAGGCTCAGGCCAACGGGGATCGGCAAATAAACACCTCTTCTTCCCGGGTTAAGGTCTTGGTTATTCCGACCAACGAAGAACTCGTCATTGCTCAGGATACCATGCACATTGTACAGGAAATGAAGGCAAATCAATAGTGCAGCGGCTCTTTCCGGCCGGGCAATACACGCTTTAAAGAAGGTGTAATCAGTTATTCTGGAAAAAAATAACCCGGGTTTAACCATAAAGTTGAATTTACCGGGTTCTTTTTTTATATTTGAAGCTTCGCTATGAAAATAAATATTCAATATTTGGAAGATGGTCTGCATCAATTTGAAGAGCAGACGGAACTCGGTCTTTTAGATGAACGAATTAAACAGTACTATCCGGAAAATGCCGTTGTTACGGTAACGGTGGATAAGTTCGGATCGGACTTCAGGTTGGATATCGTTCTAACCACCCATGCGCATTATATTTGTGATCGATGTCTGAATCCTTTTGAACAGGCGTTTAAAGCTCATCAGCAGCAATTGTTTCACCGGGGAAAATTTGCGGTTCAGCCGGATGAAGACATCATTGAATTAGAAGGCGATGCAATAGAAATCGATCTGGATTCATTGCTGGCCGAGATGGTGTTGATCAATCATCCGATCAAGATGTTATGTAGCGAGGATTGTAAAGGGATCTGCCCCGGCTGCGGAGCCGATCTGAATCAGGAAGTGTGCCGCTGTTCGGAAAAACCGGTTGATCCGCGATGGGCATCGCTTCAGAAATTGATAAAATAGGAGAAATATACATATGGCAAATCCGAAAAGAAAAATATCCAGATCCAAACGGGACCACAGAAGAGCCAACTGGTTCAGTTCTTTAAGAGCCGCGCGTCTGGTTACATGCGATCATTGCGGAGAGAAAAAACTACCCCATCGCGCCTGCCCCAGTTGCGGGTACTATAACGGACGGAGTATTTTTGTATCCAAAAGCGCTTGATCCGTTACGATAAGGTGATCGGATGCGTATTGCATTAGATGTGAATGGCGGTGACCACGGGCCCCGGGCAACAGTCGAAGGGGCTTATTTATATCTGAAAGAGGCAGCCAGGGAAGACTCGGTGGTGCTCGTTGGTGACCAGGAAGCGATCAGAGACCGGCTGAATCATGTACCGGCGAAATTTCATTCCAGATTGCCCATTATTCACGCCCCATGCAATATCGAAATGAATGAAGTCCCGACCGAGGCCTTGCGCAAGAAAGTGAACTCTTCATTAGTGGTCGGATTGAATCTGCATAAAAGGCATGAAGTGGACGCCTTTGTCAGTGCCGGACATACCGGAGCGCAAATGGTGGGCAGCCTTTTTGCCTTAAAGCGCATTCCCGGTGTTAAACGGCCTGCAATCGGTTCTTTTCTGCCCAGTGAAAAAGGCATGGTCTTCATGATCGATGTGGGAGCGAATGTCGATTGCAAACCGATCCACCTCTTGCAATTTGCAATTATGGGTGATATTTTTGTCAGTGAGGTGTTTAATCAGAAAGAGCTGAAAATTGGCTTGTTAAGTATCGGGGAAGAAGAAAAAAAGGGCAACGAACTAACTCTGGCCGCTCATAAACTTCTTAAAAAACAATTACCCAATTTCTACGGAAATATTGAAGGCAGGGATATCCTGAAGGGTAAAACCGATATCATTGTTTGTGACGGCTTTGTCGGGAATTCACTCTTAAAAATGGCTGAGAGTGTAATGGGGGTCATCACCAAGTCTATTAAGCGTAATATCGGTACGAATATTTTAACAAACATCGGGGCCTTTTTGGTTAAGCCTGCTTTTAGCGAATTAAAAAGAAGTTACGACTATGAGGAATACGGGGGCGTTCCGCTTTTAGGGGTGGATGGGATTTCCATTATCTGCCACGGCAGCTCTTCTTCACGGGCAATTAAAAACGCCCTGAAGGTTGCCAAAAATATGGAGAGTCATAACGTGAATCACTTAATCCGGGAAAGGCTAAATACAGAGGATAAGAGCAATGCGTAGGAAAGCGTACATCAGTGCAGTGGCCCATTATGTGCCGCCTAAAATACTGACCAATTTCGATCTGGAAAAAATGGTAGATACCAATGATGAATGGATTCGTACCCGAACCGGTATCAAGGAACGCCATATTCTGGAACCGGGTAAGGCCACCTCGGATATGGCTGCTGAAGCCGTAAAAAATCTCTGTGAACGGCGGGGAATAGACCCGATGGAGATTGAGTTGATTATTGTGGCCACGGTTACTCCGGATATGTTTTTTCCGAGCACAGGAAATCTGGTCCAGGAAAAATGCGGAGCTAAAAATGCCTGGTCTTTTGACGTGGCAGCCGCTTGTTCCGGTTTTATCTATGCCTTGTCGGTAGGAACTCAGTTTATTGAAAGCGGGCGACATAAAAAAGTGGTAGTGATCGGGTCCGATAAGATGAGTGCCATTACCAATTACCGTGATCGAAACACCTGTGTCCTTTTCGGTGATGCTGCGGGTGCAGTCTTGCTGGAACCCACCGAAGAGGAAGAAAAAGGTATTCTGGATTTTATGCTCTTCTCCGACGGCAGCGGAGCCGAATATCTGTTGATGAAAGCAGGCGGTAGCCTGTATCCCGCTTCTCTGGAAACCGTTGCCAACGACTGGCATTTTATTTATCAGGACGGTAAATCCGTATTTAAATTTGCCGTAACCAAAATGGCCGAAGTAGCCGTAAATATTTTGGAAAAGAACAATTTTTCAGGGAAAGACCTGACTCTGTTTATTCCGCACCAGGCCAATCTGCGGATAATCGACGCCACGGTCAAAAGACTTGGTATAGACTATGATAAGGTCATGATTAATATTGATAAATATGGAAATACAACGGCAGCAACGATTCCCCTCGCTTTGTCCGAGGCCTATGAGCAAGGCAAACTGGATAAAGGCGATTTGGTTTTATTCGCTACCTTTGGCGGAGGCTTTACCTGGGCCAGTTCCCTCTTAAAATGGGGATTGCCCAAACCTTAATTCTGAAATAATGTTGCTTTTGAAAAGGCTCATCAGCGGTTTAACCGCATGTAATACGTTCGAATCGAAAACGGAGTTATGAAGAAAACGGCTTTTATTTTTCCCGGCCAGGCTTCGCAGTATGTGGGTATGGGCAAAGATTTATACGAATCGTATGCCGCTGCCCGGCGTCTCTTTGAGCAGGCCAACGAAATAATGGGAATGGATTTGAAAAGAGTCTGTTTCGAAGGACCGGAAGAAGAGCTGAAAAAAACCTATATTACCCAACCTGCCATTTTTGTGCACAGTATTGCGGTTAATCAGATTTTAAAAGAGCGTAATATCGTACCGGCCGCGGTTGCAGGGCATAGCTTGGGCGAATATAGTGCCCTGGTGTCAGCCGGATCTCTGACTTTCGAAGATGGCTTGCAACTGGTTCAAAAGCGCGGAAAATTGATGTATGAAGCCGGTTTACAAAAACCGGGAACCATGGCGGCTATTATCGGCCTGGATAAAGATCAGGTGGAAAAACTGTGCCGGGATGTACAGAACGAGGGTATTCTTCAAGCGGCAAACTTTAACTCACCGGGACAAATTGCCATTTCGGGTGCTATCCCCGCTGTTCAGGCCGCTCTGGCCAAAGCCAAAGAGATGGGCGCCAGGAAAGCGGTTGAATTGGTAGTCTCGGGAGCCTTTCACAGTCCGCTGATGCAATCGGCCCAGGAGGGCCTGCGGA
>Ga0256841_1001583_pt1 | contig 19276 bp, 13 predicted proteins | sample 356308metaG_FD_185971 | JGI IMG/M metagenome (GOLD analysis project Ga0256841, IMG submission 185971) | Hydrothermal vent microbial communities from Mid Atlantic Ridge, Atlantic Ocean - 356-308 | ecosystem: Environmental > Aquatic > Marine > Hydrothermal vents | place: Atlantic Ocean: Mid... | reverse complement strand
GAAGTGCAGTTTTTCAAATATTCAAAAGAATCTTTTATTGAAAGACTTCATAATCCTTACCGGGTATTTATTCCGGTTATTGCTTTACTTTTACTTCTTGTAATTTATTTACTAATAAAAATAAATTCAAAAGAAAAAAACTTACCAGTAGTTAATAAAAATAGATTAACATATAATTTATACTCTGATTTTATAAATTCAAAAAATCCCAAACTAATTTCTTTGGGCGACGATTTCATTTATTTTTCGGATTTTTCAGAGTTCAACACTACGTCTGTAAGAAAGATGGTTAGAAATTCTAAAATTAATAATGAAGAAGAGTTTGAAAAATTCAAGTCTGAAAATCCTTTAAGAAATGATCTCAAAAAATTGCCGTTTTCATTTTTTAATCAGGCAGCCGTATGGCCCTTACCATATATTGTTAAATATTTAGCATCATACAAAACAAACTATATAATTAAAAGCGCTTCTACATTGACGTCGAATGATTTGAAAAATAATGATATAATTTTTTTAGGATCATTTTGGACTTTGGGAATACTTGAGAAAATCATAAATGACTTAAATATTAAATACAATATAATTGGTCAAGAAAAGCTTATTTTGGGAAAAAATAAGGGAAATGATTCGTTAACAACTTTTATTCGTACCGGTGTTCCCGCATACGACCATATAGACTATTGCGTCTTTCTAAAAATACCTGGACCAAATAAAAACACGGTATATTCGTTTATCAGCTTTTATGCCACAGGTTCTGTGGGCGCTGTTAAATTTTTAACAAATGAAAATACATTGAAAAAATTAAAACAAAAATTTGAAATGAAGTTTAATGAATTTCCGGAATATTTTATGGTATTATTTAAATCTACAGGATATGCCAGAGAAGTTTTATCAACCGAGCCAATTTACATAGATAAGATTGGAAATTCCGAAATCAAATGGTGATTAATAAGTATTAGATACTATACTATTTATTATTAAAAAAGCTATCTCCGGAAGAGATAGCTCAAATAATTCATAAATTACTTTACAACTCTTTAATTTCATTTACCAATTTATTTATAGCTTCCTTTGCATCGCCAAAATACATGAGTGTATTAGGATAAAAGAACAACTCATTGCTAATTCCCGCATAACCAACATTCAGCGAACGTTTATTTACAATAACGGTTTTTGCATAATCCACATTCAAAATCGGCATTCCGTAAATGGGACTATTCGGATCGTTTCGTGCCGCGGGGTTAACTACATCGTTAGCGCCAACAACAAAAACGACATCCGTATTACTAAAATCATCATTAATATCTTCAAGAGCAAATAATTTATCGTATGGAACTTGTGCTTCGGCCAATAGAACATTCATATGTCCGGGCATTCTACCCGCAACTGGATGAATTGCAAATCGGACATTAATTCCTTTACTTTCCAAAATATTCATTAAATCCCTTACTGCATGCTGGGCTTGCGCTACAGCCATTCCGTAACCCGGTACAATAATAACGTTTTGAGCAGCATCGAATATCATTGCGGCTTCCTCGGCATCAACAGATTTAACATCTCCTTTAATTTCACCGCCCGCAGCAGGAGCAGCTCCGCCGCTGCCGGCAGATTCCCATCCTCCGAGCAAAACGTTCATCAACGATCTGTTCATTCCCCTGCACATTATTAAAGTAAGAATAATTCCAGATGCTCCGACTAATGCACCGGCAATTATCAGCATATTATTTTTCAGCACAAATCCGGTCATTGACGCTGCTAATCCCGAATATGAATTAAGCAAAGAAATGGCAACCGGCATATCGGCTCCCCCGATAGGCAGAACTAAAAGCACTCCCAATACAAGCGAGATTAACAAAACAATTAGTAATACCGTTTCTTGAGAATTATCTAGGACTACCATTGTACCGCCCGCAATAATCAAAAGGAACAGAATAACATTAATAGCATTTTGTCCCGGATATTTAATTACTTTACCTGAAACCAATCCTTGCAGTTTTCCAAATGCTATTAAAGAACCGGTAAATGTGACTCCGCCTATTAAAATACTTAAGATGACAGATATAATCGTAGAAAGTTCAAAAGTAAGTGCAGGGTTGTTCAACACCTTGTAAAATTCGGAAGTAGCAACCAAAGCCGAAGCGCCGCCTCCGAAACCGTTTAATAATCCGACCATTTGAGGCATACCGGTCATAGGAACCTTAATTGCCATTAGAGCACCTATAGCCGACCCTATAACAAATCCAATAATTATATATTCGTAAGTTAAAACTTGTTTATCAACAAGAGTTGCTACAATTGCCAATAACATACCAATCGATGCATAAAGGTTTCCCTTTCGGGCGGTTTTAGGCGAACTTAATTTTTTAATTCCGAAAATGAAAAATATTGACGCAATCAGGTAAATTATATTTAAAATTATTTCCATTATTTTCTCACTTCTTTTTGAACATTTTTAACATTCTATCGGTTACTAAAAATCCACCCACAACATTTATTGTGGCAAATATAATTGCAACCAAACCCAGAATTGTACTAATGGTAAACTCTTCCATTCCGGCGCTTAAAATTGCACCTACAATTGTAATTCCCGATATTGCATTGGAACCGGACATGAGAGGAGTGTGCAACGTGGGAGGAACTTTTGTAATTAATTCAAATCCGACAAATATTGCCAGCACAAAAACATATATTAACATTAATAATTCAAATCCTTCCATTTTAACTCCATATTTAATTAAATATTTATTGTTTTTTATGAAAGAAGAGATTTGGTCCGTTCGTGAACCACTTCTCCGTTATAACAAATCAATGCTCCTTTTACAATTTCATCTTCCAAATCAAGTTCAACTTTTCCGTCTTTCGAAATATGTTCCAACAATGCCATTAAATTTTTCCCATACACTTCGCTGGCGTTAGTTGCAACAAGACTTGGAATGTTCGGTTCACCTATAATAGTAACGCCATACTTCTGAACGGTTTTTCCTTTTTCGCTGATTTCACAATTACCGCCGAATTCAACCGCCATATCCAGAACAACCGAACCAGGCCGCATATTTTTTACCATTTCTTCCGTTACAAGAACCGGAGCTTTTTTACCCGGAACGAGCGCAGTCGTTATAACAATATCTGCTTGTGTAATATGTTTGAAAATTAATTCCTTTTGTTTTTGAAGAAATTCTTCCGATGCTTCTTTGGCATATCCGCTTTCATCTTGCATGCTTTCGTCGGTTTCAACTTCAATAAATCTGCCGCCAAGACTTTGAACCTCTTCTTTTACTTGCGGACGAATATCGGAAACTTCAACAATTGCGCCCAATCTTTTGGCTGTTCCCAAAGCTTGAAGTCCTGCAACCCCAGCGCCCATAATTACAACTTTAGCAGGTTGAATAGTTCCGGCGGCTGTCATCATCAACGGGAAAATTTTTCTTAATGTGTTAGCTGTAATAATAACCGATTTGTAACCCGCCAAATTTGCTTGTGAGCTTAAAGCATCCATTTTTTGGGCAAGAGTAGTTCTTGGAATTGCATCCATTGAGATTACGTTAATTTTTTTCTCGGCACATTTTTTAGAAATCTCGGGATAATGCAGCGAATACATAAAAGTAATTAATAAGCTGCCTTCCTTTAATAAATCGCATTCATGTTTACCGGTTTCTTTACGCTCAAGAGGTCTCTGTACTTTCAAAACTATATCGGCGGTAGAATAAAGCAAATTTACATCTTCAACTATTTTTGCTCCGTTTTCTTCATATTCGGAATTTGTAAAACCCGCTTTAAGACCCGCATCTTTTTCAATTTGAATTTCAAATCCTTTTTTAATTAGTTTGGATACAGTATCCGGAACTACTGCTACCCTGTTTTCTCCTTCCATTATCTCTTTGGGAATTGAAATAATCACAACTATACTCCTGAAATTTTATGGGACATTGAAAAGTTATAAAAATTTTCGATAAATAAGGTAATAATTTATTTTGGTAAAATACTTTGGAAAATTTTGTGCGGTAATTTAGATAATTCGCTTTTACGTTAAAATAGCTTTTCTAAATTAGATTTTTTTAATAATTTTAGGATGTAAGTATCTTTTTATAATCAACGTTGGTTTAAATTTTACGGGATAAAATATGAGCAAAATATTATATAAAGAACAACTGTCGGAAAATGTATTCAAAATGAGACTCGAGGCTCCATTAATTGCAGAGGAGCGTAAAGCGGGACAATTTATAATTTTACAAATAGATGAAGAATTCGGTGAAAGAATTCCCTTAACTATTGCCGATGCCGATAAAGAAGAAGGATCTATTACTATTATTTTTCAAGTAGTCGGATTAACTACCGATGAATTATCAAGATTGAATGTTGGTGATAATATTCCGGTGTTAGTCGGACCATTGGGAAACCCGACTCATATAGATAAATATGGAACAGTTGTTTGCGTTGGCGGTGGAATTGGTGTAGCGCCGCTTCATCCTATTGCTCAAGCTTATAAAAATGCCGGGAATAAAGTAATAATTATAATTGGCGCCCGTAACAAAGAATTGATTATTATGGAAGAGGAAATGAGAAAAATTGCAGACGAATTAATTGTTTGCACCGATGACGGTAGTTACGGTCGTAAAGCACTTGTAACCGAACCGCTTAAAGAAATTTGCGAACGTAACCCTAAACCCGATAGAGCAATTGCTATTGGTCCGCCGATTATGATGAAATTTTGTGCAGAAACAACCAGACCTTACAATGTGTATACCGAAGTATCGTTAAATACCATAATGGTTGATGGAACCGGTATGTGCGGCGGATGCAGGGTAGACGTTGGCGGACAAATAAAATTCGTATGTGTAGACGGTCCGGAATTTGACGCTCACAAAGTAGATTTTGATAACATGATGGCTAGACTAACAGAATTTAAAGATATTGAAGAAGAAAAGCATCAATGTTATCTCGAATCGTTAGCCGAAGCTAAAATTATTGAAAATGAAGAAGGGGAGGAAGAATAAATGTACCGCACTCCAGAAGAATTACAGCAAACAGCACACAACCTTTTTGAAGAATATCTTCCTAAAATAGATGCATTGAAAAATAAAGATAGAATTCGTATTCCGGTACAGGAAATGCCCTCGCAAGATCCTAAAGAGCGGGTATGCAATCTTGAAGAAGTGGCAATTGGTTATACGGAAGAAGAAGCAAGAATAGAAGCTATGCGCTGCATTCAATGCCCTACCCAAACTTGCGTAAGGGATTGCCCCGTACATATAAACGTGCCTGTGTTTATAGATCATGTAGCACATGGTAAATATCAAGAGGCTGCTAACGTTATTAAAGAAGCAAGTTTATTGCCTGCTATTTGCGGAAGAGTTTGTCCTCAAGAAACCCAATGTCAAAAAGATTGTTCGGTTGGAAAAGTTTTTAAAACGGTTGACAAGTCAGTTTCTATTGGCAGATTAGAAAGGTTTGTTGCGGACTGGGAAAGGAATACCGGGGTTGTTCAATTACCGCACGTAAAACCGGACACCGGAAAAAAAGTTGCCGTTATCGGCAGCGGTCCCGCCGGACTGGTTGTTGCAGCCGATGTTCGCAGGGAAGGTCATTCGGTTACAATTTTTGAAGCATTCCATAAATTAGGCGGAGTTATGAGGTACGGGATTCCGGAATTCAGATTACCGAATAATATAATTGATCAAGAAATTGATAGTTTGAGAAAAATGGGTGTGGAATTTAAAACTAATTTTGTTGTGGGAAGAACAAGAAAACTGACCGATTTACTTGAAAAAGACGGATATGATGCCGCATTTGTAGGAACAGGCGCAGGACTTCCTTTATTTATGGGAATAGACGGTGAAAATTTGGTTGGTGTATTTTCCGCTAACGAATATTTAACCCGTGCAAACTTGATGCGTGCTTTCGATAAAAAACATGCCGATACTCCTATTTATCCTTCTAAAATTGTTGCTGTTCTTGGTGGCGGAAATGTTGCGATGGACGCCGCAAGAATGTCTTTAAGATTAGGCGCCGAAAAAGTTTATGTGGTTTATAGAAGAACCCAAAAAGAAATGCCTGCCAGAAAAGAAGAAGTTGAACACGCTATGGAAGAAGGTATCGAATTCAGATTCTTACAAAATGCAAAACGAATTCTTGGCGATGAAAAAGGTAGAGTGAGGGCAATTGAATGCTTGAAATATGAACTGGGCGAACCGGATCAATCCGGTAGAAGACGCCCGATTCCTATAGAAGGAAGTGAATTTACAATAGATGTGGATACTGTAATTGTGGCAATCGGGAACGGCAGTAACCCGCTGATAAGTCAAACTACACCCGAAATTAAAACTAACAAATGGGGAAATATAATAGTTGACGAAAATCAAAAAACATCAATGGATCGCGTGTATGCCGGAGGAGATATAGTTTTAGGAGCCGCTACGGTTATACTTGCAATGGGAGAAGGAAGAAAAGCTGCAGCTGCAATAAACGAAATGCTGGCTAAAGATATTGAAACGGGGGAATCAAAAAAAACAGTTGACGTAAATTAACAGTTGGGCCGTTAAAGAAAAGCAAACAGCCTTTTCTTTATCCGGCTGTTTTATTTTTTATTTTTATTCTTTACCGTTTCAGCTCGTAAGTTGTTTAACTCAATTAATCTTTCCAAAACGTAACCTGAATTTACCGACATTTTCATTACATATTCGTATAAGTAATAAGTTTTTGAAATTAAAAACATTAATTTTATTTCAACATCGGTCAATGAGCTTAACTCTTTTTTTTCGGATAGTTTAATCTTAATATGCCCAAGTTCATTTTCTCTTTTAATGGTATAACTGCAAACGGTTAAAGAAAAAATCCAGTTAATTAAATCCTCAAATCTTTCTTTACTATAATAAACGGTGCCTTTATATTCATTTACGTCCATAAATGATTTTACATTTTCATCTTGGATAATTTCATTCAAAATATTCGATTTATTTTTTCGCCAGAAATTCTGTATTTGGTTCCGGCTGCTTTTAACTCCCAAGAAGGAATAAAGTTCTTCAATATTAAACAATCCGGTTTGATATTTTATTAATAAATTAATAAGAGTCATATCTTTAAAAATTTCCCAATCCCCTTTTCCGAATCTTTCTAAAATTTTCCTGACGGGAACGCTTAAATAGATTTTTTCGAACGGATTATTGCCGGTTAAATTTTCTTCAATAAAAGTTTTCAACCTCATACTTGTTAAATAAATCAATAATAAAACGGAGTTGTTTTTATAATTCGATTTTTTCGAAATAACAATTGCCTTTTGAATATCTTTAACACGGGTGTTATATTTTAAGAAAATATTATTTTGAATAAAAGGATTAACTTTGCCTATTCCTTGAAGGCAATTATCAAATTCTTTCACATACTTTTCCAAATCGACCGATAAATTAAAATGATGTTTTACGGTATTAAGCAAATAATAAAATTTATTTGATAAAAACTTTAAACTTTTTTCGCTCTCTGTTTCAGGAGTTTCGCTTAAAACAAAACTATGGACAAAATTCTCAATTGCATCATCATTAAATAAATTTTCAAAAGCATCATGAACGGGGGCAAGATTAATCTCGTTAATTTCTTCTTCAATGCTTCGAACGCCCTTGCCCTGAAGCTTTTCATAAACTTTCTTATAATCGCCCGTGCTGTCCGTAACTTCTTTGAAATTCCAGAATACTTTATATTCAAAACCCTTCAGTTCGGTATAGAAACCGTTAGTAAATAAATCCTTTCCCGAAACGATATATTGTAAACCGGAAATATGCTCGTCGAAAATATAATAAAAGTCCCCGCGAGGATTAATGTTTAGTGCATCGAGTATAGTTTTGGTAATTAACTTTTTTTGCCCGTTATCCGTTTCATTTGTTAATTTTACTACTGAACGGTAAATTCTACCTTTAGTAGAATGATAATTATTATTATACAAAACCAAAACTTTTTCGTCATTAAATTTATTTGTAAGCGCAAATACATTTTCGTTAATATTGTTTTTATCATCTATGAAATCATAAAGCCAAAAATTCGCCACTTCACTAAACAAATAACGTTTTTTCAGTAAAGGAAATATTTCTTTCCGGTGTCTCGAAATTAAGTTTGCGTCGGGTTGTTCGTCGTAATATGCGCGCTTGTATTCCATTCCGTATTTTTCAGTAAATCCTTCAATTTGGCCGTGCGCAAACATCGGCAAGCCGGGCAAAGTGCACATTAAAGTAGCAACTCCAAAATATTTATCGCCGGTACCAAACTGATGAATAGCGGTTTCCTCATCCGGATTACTCATAAAATTCACATAACGCTTCAGTATTTCGGGTTCAAATTCCAAGGTATTTGTTATCAAATCTCTATACTTTTCGTTTTCTTCGTTTTTCATCATATTCATAAAAGCGCTATTATATACGCGATGCATTCCAAGGGTTCTTACAAAATATCCTTCCATCAACCAGAATGCTTCTGCCAATAAAAGCGTATCCGGTAATTCTTCATTAATCCTATCAACCACTTCCCGCCAAAATTCAACCGGAAATAATTTATCGAATTCTTCTTTACTCATTGCAAAATCACTTCGCGAAGGGATATCACCGCCTTTACCCGGTTCGGGATACCACAAACGCGAAAAATGTTTTTTAGTCAGAGTCATTGCAGCGTCAAATCTGATAATTGAAAATCTTTTGGCCACGTCAAAAATTTTATCTATAACCGCTTGCCTTACTTCCTCTTTTAACATATTCAATTGCGCAGTGTCGTTCCAAGGCATATTGGTTCCATCGTTGCCGTGATAAATATAAGTAGTTTCTCCCGTTAAATTATCTATGCGTTGAAATACAACGGCAGCGTCAGTTTTTTCGTAATAGCTGTCTTCAATTCTAATTTGTACCGACGGGTCTTCAGACAAATCTTCCCTGGTAAATTTGTAATTGGGAAACGGAGGTTCTTTTACTTGTATAAAATAATCGGGATGTTCAATTACCCACTTGGAATATATACCCGTATGATTTGGAACCATATCGCTTGCAAGTCTTATACCCCTTTGTTTTGCCCGTTCGTGCAAATTTTTATAAGCTTCTTCACCGCCTAAATCTTTGGCAATAATATAATCGTATAATGAATATGCGGAAGCGACCGCATCTATATTACCCATCAAATGTTTAATTTTTTTTGATGCGGAACTCCTTTCCCATACTCCAATGAGCCAAAGGGCATTTATATTCCAATTTTTAAGCTGGTCCAATTCTTCATCCGGTATTTGATCCAACCGGTGAATATGACGTTGATACTTTTTTGACAGTTGATCCAACCAAACAAAAGCATTTTTAGCAATAAGTATTACATTAGGCATCCAATGAACATCGGGCGTAAACTTTTCTTCTTCCTCGTATACGTCTTGTATATCCAAAGCATATTTATAGGCGGATTTTCCGATAGCAAGAAAATCATATTCGCTTCCAATACCTTTATATTCCGGTACAACAGTAGGCGCTGCACCTCCGCCTCCCCAAATATCAAATGTAACGTCTTCTTTCATTAAATCATGACTGCTCAAAATTTTACGGATATATAAATCATTAAGCAGTTCTTTCCAATTAGTTTTAATAAATTCCAGTTGATCCCAATGATTATCGGGATTATTTAATATAGGAGTTTTCAAAAACTCAAATAACGGTTGATTTGAAGGTCCGAATGTTTTTTCTTCATTAAAAAATTTTTCCAAGTGATTAATTGTTTCCGAATATAAATTTTTTGGGGTCAAATAATTTTCATCGAACAGCTCTTTCAACTTTTTGTTAGCCGGGTTAAAGTTATCGAGGAAGAGTAATATCATTTCCTCAATCACAATTTCTTTGTTTGGTTTACCATCGGAGCTGGAATTTAAATATTCAGAGCCGCTCATTATTTTTTTATATACATCCAGCGGCGGAAATTGATCAATAAAATTTAAAAGCAGTGTATTTAAATTTTCTTTACCTAAACTACTTTGCAGATAAGAGGCAGCGCGGTTGAACACTCCGGGGTTTTCATCATTCTCGTATTTCCGGATTAAAAAATGGAAAATTTCATCTAAGAGACCGGCGGCATTTACTTCACCTGCCCGCACTTTTGTTTTGTCATCCCTTAGACTGTTTATTTTTTGGACAAATTTTCTAATACTTTTAAAATCCGTGAATATTACATTTCCAGTTATAGAGAATAACTCATCGTCAAACTTATATTTGGAACGAATATGTTTGGCAATATGAAATTCGTATTTTATTTTATTATTCATACAATAAACAAAAAATGTTTAATTTTTTTATTTCTTACTTGTTAAGATAATCAATTGTAATTTAGAATGTTAATTAGTAATATAAACCGGAAGATCCGTTTTCCAAGATTTTGTTGAATAATATTAAAATAAAAAAATGTTTCGTAACTTTGTAGTTCTAAAAAAAAGAATATAAAAAATGGGTAAGAATTCCACTCCTTTGATGACGCAATATTACGCTATCAAAAAAGAATATCCCGATACAATTTTGCTGTTCAGGGTAGGAGATTTTTTTGAGACTTTTGAAGAGGATGCAAAAACCGCATCAAAAGTGCTTGGAATAACGCTTACCAAAAGAGCCAATGGAAAGGCTAATAATGTACCTTTAGCCGGTTTTCCGCATCATGCAATAGATACATATTTACCAAAACTTGTAAGAGCCGGTTACCGCGTTGCCGTATGCGAGCAAGTGGAAAATCCTAAATTTGCCAAAGGTATTGTTAAACGGGAAGTTACGGAAGTAGTTACCCCCGGCGTGGCTTTTTCGGACAAACTACTTGATCATAAAAAGAATAATTATATTGCATCATTTTATATTGATAAAGAAATTAGCGGAGTTTCTTTTGCCGATGTTTCTACAGGCGAATTTTATACTTATGAAGTTCCGGCAGATAAAATTAAAGACCAGCTCGATTTAATAAATCCTTCCGAAATTTTAATATCCAAAGGACAAAAATCATTTTTGGAACCGGTTATTAAAAGGTTTAACCCTTCCATAAGAATTACAAAAATGGACGAATGGATTTTTAATTTTGATTATTCAAAGGATTTACTTCTGGATCAGTTTAACACAAAAACTTTGAAAGGATTCGGTATCGAAAATTTTGTGCCGGGAACTATTGCAGCGGGCTCAATTATAAATTATTTACGCGAAACTCAAAAATCCAACCTTTCACATATCCGTAAAATTTCCAAGTATAATCCATCCGATTTTATGAATCTGGATTTTTCCACCAAGAGAAATCTTGAAATTACTTTTACAATTCAATTTGACACCAATGAAGGAACGCTAATTTCCATACTCGACAAAACAAATACGCCGATGGGAAGCCGACTTTTAAAACGCTGGATTTCCGCTCCTTTAATAAAACTTGACTCAATAATAAGAAGACAAAACGGCGTAGAGAACTTATTTTTAAACAAAACAGTCAGAAAAAACCTGATTAGTGAATTAAAGGAAATAGGAGACCTTGAAAGATTAATTTCTAAAGTTTGCACCGGCAGGTCTAACCCAAGGGAATTGAACTCGCTTAAATCATCGTTAAAAAAAATCCCGCTGATTAAGCAATTACTCGATCAGCTTGATTCCGAAATTATAACATCGATAAACAGCCGGTTAAACGACGTAGAAGATGTTGTTGAACTTATAGAAATTTCGATATCCGACAATCCTCCGTTGAATATAATTGACGGAGGGGTGATACGCCATGGTTATAGCGAGGAATTGGACGAATTAAGAGGTTTATCTAAAAATGCCAAATCGTGGATTGCCAATCTCCAAAAAACCGAACGGGAAAAATCGAATATCCCGTCATTGAAAGTAAGTTACAACAAGGTTTTCGGATATTATATAGAAATAAGTAATGCCCATAAAAATAAAGTCCCCGAAAATTACATCCGCAAACAAACTTTGGTAAACAGTGAAAGGTATGTTACTCCCGAGTTAAAAGAATACGAAGACAAAATTCTGAACGCCGAGGAAAAAATTTACGATATCGAATTTAAATTATTCGATCAGATCAGGAAATCGGTCGCACAAAAAGCCGAATTTATTCAAGACAATGCAAAGTTAATTGCAACGTTGGATGCATTAAATTCATTGGCTGAAACAGCCGACCAATACGGTTATGTAAAACCTGTGGTCGATAATTCGGAAACAATTAACATTATAAAAGGAAGGCATCCGGTTGTGGAAAGAATATTACCGCCGGATCAAAAATTTAATCCAAACGATACTTACCTTAACAATAGCGATACCCAAATAATAATTTTAACGGGACCGAATATGGCAGGTAAGTCAGTTTACCTCCGGCAAGTAGGATTAATTGTACTATTAGCCCAAATAGGTTCGTTTGTGCCTGCGGAAAAAGCTCAAATTGGAATAGTGGATAAAATATTTACAAGAGTAGGGGCAAGCGACAATATTTCGGCGGGCGAAAGCACTTTTCTTGTTGAAATGCAAGAAGCGGCAAATATATTAAATAATACAACAAGAAAAAGCCTGATTTTATTGGATGAAATCGGCCGCGGAACAAGTACATTCGATGGAATCTCAATCGCTTGGGCTATTACGGAATATTTGCACGAAAATCCGGACGTGGCGGCTAAAACTTTATTCGCAACCCACTATCACGAACTGAATGAAATGGCTAATATTTTTCCAAGAATTAAAAACTTCAAAGTGGAAGTTAGAGAATACGGCGATAAAGTAATTTTCTTACATAAAGTTTCTTCGGGCGGAGCCGATCATAGTTACGGAATTCAAGTAGGACAAATGGCAGGCTTACCGTTGCCGGTAACAAACCGTGCTAAAGAAATTTTACAGAATTTGGAAAGCAAAGAACTTACACCCGTGGAAATAAAAAAAGCAAAACTTTCAAAATTTAAAAAGGATAACGATTTACAGATAAGTTTGTTCGAATTTAAAGACGATGAATTGAGAAAAGAAATTTCGGAATTGCCGATTGATAACTTAACCCCTATTGAAGCTTTAAATAGGTTGAACGAATTGAAGAAAAAAGTTAAGGATAATAAATTAGATTGACGGAGTATTAAAATGACTAAAATTAATTTCAAAACTCTTTTACCGATTACCGCTTTTTTAATGTTATTTTTAATTTCTTGCGGTAAATCCTATTCCCCGGAACAGAAAAAATACATTGCGGAAATTGAAACTTTCAGAAAACAAAAGAATCTACAATTTCTAAAAGATCCCAATTCGCCTTTTAATCAAGACCCAAAAGCGGTATTTCATCCTTTAAACTATTATGATGTAAATCCGGACTTTGTTTTTAAAAGCAAGTTAATAGAATATTCAAAAAAAGACACGATAACTATTTATGGCACACAAGGAGAAGAACGAAAAGCGGTAAGATTCGGATATCTTACTTTTACATATAATAATAAACCGTATAAATTAAATGTTTACGAAAACAAAACCGGAAACGGACAAAAGTATTACAGCATTTGGTTTACCGATAAAACTACAAACAAAGAAACTTACGGTGTTGGCCGATATTTGGAATTTGAAAAAAGAGACGATCCCAACTTTGTTTATACAATCGATTTTAATTTGGCTTTCAATCCATATTGCGCCTACAGTTCTAATTTTACATGCGCTATACCAACAAGAGAAGATTATATTGATTTGGCTATAGAAGCAGGCGAGAAAAAATTTCATGAATAGAAAGGAGTAAAACGGTGGTAATAATATTAGACAATTCGGCATCCGAACAGCAGGTAGAGGATGTAGTAAAACATCTTGAAGACTATGGCTTTCAAGTACATAAATCGGTCGGTGTTGAAAGAACTATTTTAGGCGCAATCGGCGTTCAACCCGATTTTGATGTTAGAAAAGTAAAAATACTTAACGGCGTTTCCGATGTATACAGGGTAACCGTACCATTTAAATTGGCTAGCCGTAGTTTTAAAGAAGATAATACCGTTGTCAAAATTAAAGACGTTGAAATAGGAAAAGATAAAATAACGTTAATGGCCGGACCTTGTTCAATCGAAAGTGAGGAACAAATTTTTAAACTTGCGGAAGTTGTATCAAAATCGGGTTCACAAATTTTACGCGGCGGCGCTTTTAAACCCCGCTCGTCGCCTTATTCATTCCAAGGTTTAGGCGAAGAAGGATTGAAATATATCCGTCAAGCAGCCGATGAATTTAATCTGCTTGTTATTACTGAAGTTATGGAAATTAAGTATATCGATCTTATTTATAAATACACCGATATTTTCCAAATAGGAGCCCGCAATATGCAAAATTTCCCTTTGCTAAAAGAGTTGGGTAAAACCGATAAACCAATTATGCTTAAACGCGGTCTTTCGGCCCAAATTGAAGAATGGCTAATGTCGGCCGAGTATATTTTATCAGAGGGAAACAAAGATGTTCTTTTATGCGAAAGAGGTATAAGAACTTTCGAAAAATATACAAGAAATACATTCGATCTCTCGGCAGTTCCGGTAGTTCATAAAAAAAGTCATTTGCCTGTTATAGCCGACCCTTCACACGCAACGGGATTGAGGGACCAAGTTCCGCCTATGGCAAGAGCGGCGGTAGCTGCGGGAGCAGACGGATTGATGATTGAAATTCATCACGATCCGGAACATGCTTTTTCCGACGGCCCTCAAGCATTATTACCGAATGATTATATCAATTTGGTTCAAGAGTTAAAAATGATTGCTAAGGCTATTGGAAGAGATATTTAATATTTTAATCGAAAAAATATTTTGATAAAAAACATTTCAATTATAGGATTAGGATTAATAGGCGGATCAATTGCAAAATCGCTCCGCAATTCCGGATTAGTTTTTAAAATTTCCGCTTACGATAAAGAAGATATACTTAATCTTGCCTTCGAAGAAAAAACAATTGATGAAAAACTAAATTCTGTTGAAGACGCTCTTAACTCCGATTTAATTTTTATATCACTCCCTATTAGTCAAGCGTTGGAAGCATTTAATAAACTTGCACCCAAAATAAATCCCGGTCAAATTTTAACCGATGTTTGCAGCGTAAAATATATTTTTCAAAAGAATTGGGAAATGCTGAACACCGGAAAAGGAATTTATATCGGCGGTCATCCCATGGCTGGAAAAGAGAAAGGCGGATATGAAAATTCCGATCCCTTACTCTTTCAAAATTCGGTTTATATTGTTACGGAAGATTTAACGGACAATAATAAATTCACAAATTTCCGTGAGATTATCGAAATTTTCGGAGCGAATTTATTGTACATTCCGGCAAAACAACACGATGTAATTGCCGCAAGCGTAAGTCATTTGCCTCAACTCATTTCAGTAGCTTTGGTAAATACCGCATCGCTTAAAACAGATAATTATAATTTTCTAGACCTTGCTGCCGGCGGATTCAGGGATATGACAAGAATTGCGTCAAGCGATTTTGAGATTTGGGAATCAATTATTGAAACCAACAGAAGTCAAATATTAACGGCGCTTGATAAATTTTCTTACGATATTAATCTTCTAAAAAATTGGATTGAAAAAAATAATTTTTCACAACTATCCGGATACTTCGAAAAAGCGAGAATAAGCAGGGACGAAATACCACAAAACACAAAGGGATTTCTCTCTCCACTTTACGATATCTTTATATTCGTGGAAGATAAACCGGGAATGATAAGCAAAATATCCACCGAATTATACAATCACGGAATTAACATAAAAGACATCGAATTACTGAAAATCCGTGAAGGAACAGGCGGAACATTCAGATTGGCTTTCGAATCCAAAGAGCAAGCGGATAAAGCAAAATCTTTAATAAGCAGTTTAGGGTTTAAATTTAGAGAATAACGCTTAAATACTTTATTTAGTTCAAATGATTTTATAGATTTATTTTAAATCTATTCAATTAAGCTTAAAGGAAACAATTTAATCTAATGGGTTGAATTTATAATCATTCATGTTTTCTTAAGATTTATTGTAAAAATATTTTTAAACTGTGTTAATTTTTTTTATAGAAAAATAATGATAAAATTTAATGAAGCAATATATAACTCTATTATTCATGGCGATTGTTTGGAAATAATGCGTAAATTTCCTGACGGTTGTATCGATTTAATAGTTACCTCTCCTCCTTATAATATAAAAAACTCAACAGGCAACGGGTTAAAAGTGAAGATAAGTAGAACACACAAGTAACCATATAGGACTTAAAGATTACGTCAGACCAATTTCATCATTAATTGAAGATATAAATAAGCAGCTCCAGAATATTTAAGTTTTTATTTTAAATTTTGATAATTAATTAACAACTTATATCTCAACGCCGATTTTTACATCACTCATTACTTTGCAGAATGCTTTATAAGTTAGAAAATAGTTAGTAGTAATAAACTCAATAAGACCGCAGTAATAATTAACGGACAAAATTATTCAATATATTTTTAAGCATAAATTTGTTATCTTCCAAAAAATATAGGAGCTTCGTTAATTGAAATTACTTGGTTACATTCTAGCAGCAGTTACCCCCGTTCTAATTTTTTTCATTTATAAATTACTTAATAAAAGAAAAAGGCTTAGAACATTTGCCCAGAAATTTTGGGACCGGCAAATTAAGCAGAACTTGAACAAAATTGACCTTGAAAGATTTGATAAGATTCCGGAGCCTTACAATTTCATGCCTGAGTTGGAAAGTTTGCAAACTACTATCCAAGTTGTTTCTTTATCAATTGAGTTGGGTTTGTTCGAACACCTTCTTGAGAAGCCGGGTATTACAAATAAGCAAATAGCGGAATTTATGAAATTTTCGCAGAGACCTGTTAATGCACTTATTGAAGTTCTTTTAGCGGCGGAAGTTATAAAAACACATCAAAACGGTTATGCTTTAACCGATAGAGCCAGATTTTATTTGTTAAAAGACAGCCCGTTTTTTCAGTCGTTACCTCCTCCGCGAATAGGGAAACGTTTTTTAAGAATTGCCAAAAATGACAAAGTAAAGGGCGCAGTTAACAAATGGAAAAAAGGAAAATCGTCCGCTCCTATTAGATGGGCTTTGAAGCAACATGAATTCTCATTTCCGCTTGGTTTTGCTCTGTACAATTTGGGAATAATTGAAGGTAAAAATATTTTGGATGTTGCCGGCGGTACCGGCGCTGTATGTATAGCTTTAGCCCAAAGTAATCCTGCATTAAATTTAAAAATGATCGAATTACCTCAGAGTGTTGGAATAGCAAAAAAAATTATAACACAATACGGATTAAACGACAAAATTGAATGTATTGGAATGGATATGTTTAATAACGACTGGCCTAAAAATAACACCACTATACTATTTACGAACATTTTTCATGATTGGGATGATAATAAGTGCCGGATTTTATCTAAAAAAGCATACGATGCTTTACTTCCGGGAGGTAAGATATTAATTCAAGAAGCACTTTTGCATGACGATAAAGCGGGTCCGTTATGGACTGCTCATTGGTCAATGGTAATGGCATTAATGATGGAAGGGAAACAATTTCGTTTCAGTCAACTGAAAGATATTCTGGAAACAGCAGGATTTAAAAACGTAAAAGCCCAACCACTTTTAGGGTACTATTCAACTGTCAATGGTGTAAAGCAAAATTAATTCCTGAATTTCTATTGAGATTTTAAAAGTGATTTTCACTAAAGATTTTCCAGAACAAATTTTATAATTTTAATTATTCAAATTAACAAACTTAACGGCTTGCTCCGCACATCTTTCCCCGTCAATTGCCGCTGAAACAATTCCTCCGGCATAACCGGCTCCCTCTCCCGCCGGGAATAGCCCCTCAACATCAACATGCATAAGGGTTTCACGATTCCGTAAAATTCTAACCGGTGAGCTTGTACGGGATTCAACTGCAAGAATTTGAGCATCAGACGTAAAGTAACCTTTCATTTTCTTATTAAATATCAAAAGTGATTTGCTTAATCTCTTTACAATCTCTTTAGGAAATATTTGATGCAGCGGGACAGATTTAATGCCGGGAATATATGAAGTAGCCGGCAAACTATTCGACATTCGTTTGTTCACAAAATCCGTTATTCTTTGCGCAGGTGCTATTTGTTTTCCGCCGCCGGCATTATAAGCAAGATGTTCCAGTTCCTTTTGGAACATAAGCCCCGCTAAACTACCATGCACTTTATATTTTTTCCAATCTTCTTCATTCACTTCAACAACTAATCCGGAATTTGCAAACGGCGAGTTTCTTTTTGAAACCGACATTCCGTTCAACACAAGTTCATCATCATTTGTGGAAGCGGGAATTACCATTCCGCCCGGACACATACAAAACGAGTAAACTCCTTTATTATTAACCTGGCAAGCCAAACTATAATTTGCCGCCGGCAAGTTTACGGGTCTTATTTTTGAATGATATTGAATTGAGTCTATAAGAAATTGCGGATGTTCGATTCTTACTCCCATTGCAAAGGGTTTTGCTTCCATTGCCAGATTATATTTTTTACATATCTTATAAATATCCCGTGCAGAATGTCCGGTCGCAACAATTACTGCATCGCCTGACAATTCTTTATTATTGTTTATAACAACGCCTTGTATTTTATTACCGGTAATTATAAAGTCGGTTACTTTAGCGTTAAAATTGAATTCACCGTTACATTTAATAATTGTTTCCCTGATTGCTTTAATTATTTTGGGTAATTTATTTGAGCCTATATGGGGATGCGAATCAATTCCAATATTTTCGTCGGCTCCGTGATAAATTAATAAATCAATTATCCGTTTTACGTTACCGCGTTTGTTAGAGCGTGTATAAAGCTTTCCGTCACTGTAGGTTCCGGCGCCGCCTTCTCCAAAACAATAATTTGAATCTTGATTTACATCTCCTTTTTGCAATATAGATTTTAAGTCAAATCTGCGATCCCTTACATTTTTTCCTCGCTCTAAAATAACAGGTTTAATCCCTAATTCAATAGCGCGCAAGGCGGCAAATAATCCCGCCGGTCCGCTCCCAACTATAATAATTTTTTTGTTCGATTTTACCGGTTGGAAATTAAATTTAATTATATCTTTAACAGGTAATTCATTAATAAAAGTTTGTACAGACAATCTAAAGACAGGCTTTTTGCGCGAATCAATTGAGCGTTTGGTTATAATAACCGCTTTGATCTCGTTAAAATTAAGTTTAAGGTTTTTTGCGGCTTGCTTTTTTAGAAAACCGTAATCATTAATAAAACGGGGCGGAACCGAAATGTCGGTTGTTTTTATCATTTTATTGGTCCTCTATTTATGAGGAA
>Ga0256841_1001582_pt1 | contig 19285 bp, 30 predicted proteins | sample 356308metaG_FD_185971 | JGI IMG/M metagenome (GOLD analysis project Ga0256841, IMG submission 185971) | Hydrothermal vent microbial communities from Mid Atlantic Ridge, Atlantic Ocean - 356-308 | ecosystem: Environmental > Aquatic > Marine > Hydrothermal vents | place: Atlantic Ocean: Mid... | reverse complement strand
AAAGCATTTCCAACTGCATTTTCGCGACCACGTGCAACTACTCGCCTATTGCCGAAAGCGTTTCCGCCGCTGGGATTCGTCGAGCCATCAGTAGGCCGACAAAGCTGCTTCTATCCCGTCGTCCTCAATCATATCGGCATCATACTTCAGGTAGAGCAACGGCTCCATCGGATCCTTCGCCACCTCGACGACGCCATCCAGTCCCCGCAGCACACCGAGCACGACGTCTTCATTCGACGCACTGACTTTGAGCACCCGGTTGCGCAGCTTGCGTGGCTTCCGCATCCCCGCCGCCACACCCAACCACAGCAACGCGACGACAGCCGTCGCGAGGTAGACAGCCATGACACCAAAGTGCTGATGCGCCCAGCCACCAATCGCGCCCCCAGCAAAGGCACCGAGAAACTGTGAGGTGGAATACACGCCCATCGCCGAGCCCTTGCCATCGGCCGGCGCGAAACGGGAAACCAGCGATGGCAGCGTGGCTTCGAGAACGTTGAAGGCGGTAAAGAAGACAACCAAGCCGACGGTCAGCGCCCACAGCAGATGCGCGCCCTGCCAGAAGATCAACGACGCCACGACCAACAAGGCGACAGCAAGTAGAAATACCGACTTCATGCGGCCGTGTTTTTCCGCCGCGATCACGAATGGCACCATCAGCAACATCGAAGCGATCAGCACCGGCAGATAGAGCAACCAGTGACGGGATTCGACAAGGCCGGCATCGCGTAACGACAACGGCAACGCGAGAAACACCGAGGTTAGCATCATATGCAGGGTGAAAATACCAAAATCGAGGCGCAACAACTGAGTGTCGCGGAACACGCGGGCGAGCAGTGCCGGCACAGCCTCGGCATCGCGATGTAGACGACTGTGCGGCGGCGTCGGCACGGCGAACAGGATGATTAATATCCCAGCCAGGGCCAGGCCGGCGGTCACCCAGAAGATGCCGGGCACGCCGATATGATCGTTCAGGATTGGCCCGAGGATCAACGCCAGCGCGAAAGCCATGCCGATGCTCATGCCGATCATCGCCATCACCTTGGTGCGATGCTCCTCGCGGGTCAGATCCGCCGCCAGCGCCATGATCGCGGCGGCCACCGCGCCGCTACCCTGAATCGCCCGCCCGAGGATCACGCCCCAGATGGTGCCGGATTGCGCTGCGATCACGCTACCCAGCGCGAACAACAGCAACCCCGCGACGATGACGGGCTTTCGACCGATTCGGTCGGACAGCATGCCGAACGGGATCTGGAGGATCGCCTGGGTCAGTCCATAAGCGCCGATCGCGATGCCGACCAAAAGCGGCGTGGTGCCAGCCAAGCGTTCGGCATACAGCGCGAATACCGGCAGAATCAGAAACAGACCCAGCATGCGGAATACGAAGATACCCGCGAGCGAAGCACCGGCGCGGCGCTCCAGGCGATTCATTCCTGCCTGTTCGTTCATTCCAACCCTCCCGTATTTCAGCAGTGCGGAGGCAACTTTCCCCGCACATGAAAAAGGGCGTATATTAACACGTTTGCCTACTCTCGAAGCACACGCCATGGAACTGATCCGCGTTCGCGGCGCACGCACGCACAATCTGAAAAACATCAGCCTGGACCTGCCCCGGGACAGTTTGATTGTCATCACCGGTCTGTCGGGTTCCGGCAAATCGTCGCTAGCGTTCGACACCCTTTACGCCGAGGGCCAGCGTCGCTATGTCGAATCACTGTCGGCCTACGCGCGTCAGTTTCTGTCGATGATGGAGAAGCCGGATGTTGATCACATCGAGGGCTTGTCGCCAGCGATCTCGATCGAGCAGAAGACCACCTCGCACAACCCGCGCTCCACGGTCGGCACGATCACCGAAATCTATGACTACCTGCGGCTGCTATACGCCCGCGTCGGCACACCGCGCTGCCCAACACATAATGAAGCATTGAAGGCGCAAACCATCAGCCAGATGGTCGACATGACCCTCGCGCTGTCACCCGAACCCCGCTATATGCTGCTCGCGCCGGTCATCGTCGATCGCAAGGGCGAACAACTGAAGCTGCTCGATGAACTGCGCGCCCAGGGCTACATCCGGGCGCGCATCGACGGCGTGATCCATGAACTCAACGAGGCTCCCACACTGGACCCCAGGCGCAAGCATACGATCGAAGCTGTGATCGATCGATTTCGTGTGAAGCCCAATCTCGGCCTGCGCCTCGCTGAATCCTTCGAGACCGCGATCAAACTGTCCGACGGCATCGCCCAGGTGGCCGACATGGACGACCGGGAGGCGCCCGAGTTGGTATTTTCGGCCAAGTTCGCCTGCCCTGTGTGCGGCTACAGCATCCAGGAACTGGAGCCGCGCTTGTTCTCGTTCAACAATCCGGCCGGTGCCTGCCCCACCTGCGACGGACTCGGCATCGAACAGAAGTTCGACCCCGACAAGGTGGTCGCCAATCCGGAACTAAGCCTCGCCGGCGGCGCGGTACGCAGCTGGGATCGGCGGAACACCTACTATTTCCAATTGATCCAATCGCTAGGCAAGCACTACGATTTCGATATCGAAACCCCTTGGCAGGATCTGCCCGAATCCACCCGAGATGTCATCCTGTTCGGCAGCCAGGGCGAGAACGTTGAGTTCCATTATTTCAACGAGCGCGGCCGCAACGTCGTCAAGCAGCATCCCTTCGAAGGCATCATCAACAACATGAAGCGTCGCTATCGCGAAACCGAATCCAACGCGGTGCGCGAGGAGCTGGCGCGTTATATCTCCAGTCAACCCTGCTCCGAATGTGGCGGCGCGCGATTGAACGAAGCAGCGCGCCATGTATTCATCGACGGTTGGAACCTGCCTACGATCACCGAACTGCCTATTGCCCGCGCCCACCGTTTCTTCGAACAACTCGACCTATCGGGCAGCCGTGGCGAGATCGCCGCGAAGATCCTGCGTGAGATCGACCAACGACTGCATTTCCTCGTGAATGTCGGGCTGGATTACCTGAGTCTGAGCCGCGGCGCGGAAACTCTCTCCGGCGGCGAGGCGCAACGTATCCGCTTGGCGAGCCAGATCGGCGCCGGACTGGTCGGCGTGATGTACGTGCTCGACGAGCCGTCCATCGGCCTGCATCAACGCGACAACGACCGTCTACTGAAAACGCTGCGTTATCTGCGCAATCTGGGCAATACAGTGATCGTCGTCGAACACGACGAAGACGCCATCCGCAACGCCGACCACGTCGTGGACATCGGTCCCGGTGCCGGAAAACACGGCGGCAAAATCATCGCGGAAGGCACGGCGGCGGAGATCTCCGCAAACCCAGCGTCAATAACCGGTGATTATCTGGCTGGACGCAAACAGATCGATATCCCGGAAAATCGGAGGAAGGTAGACGAAACACGCGTGCTAAACATCACCGGCTGTAGCGGCAATAACCTGAAAGCCGTGGCTCTGGAGATTCCGGCCGGACTCATGGTCTGCATCACCGGCGTGTCCGGCTCGGGCAAATCGACGCTGATCAACGATACGCTCTACCCGTTAGCCGCGAACGCATTGAACAAGGCCAGTCTGCACCCAGCGGCACACGCCCAGGTCACCGGGCTGGAGCATTTCGATAAGGTGGTGGATATCGATCAAAGCCCGATCGGACGCACGCCACGCTCCAATCCGGCGACCTACTCTGGCGTGTTTACGCCGATCCGCGAGCTATTCGCTGGCACCCAAGAGGCCCGCTCACGCGGCTACACACCGGGGCGTTTCAGCTTCAACGTGAAGGGCGGGCGGTGCGAAGCCTGCGCCGGCGATGGCGTCATCAAGGTTGAGATGCATTTTCTACCCGATGTCTATGTCGCCTGCGATGTCTGCCATGGCAAGCGCTACAACCGCGAAACATTACAGATCCGCTATAAGGGGAAAACCATTAGCGAGGTGCTACATATGACGGTGGAGGATGCGCTCGAATTCTTCGCCCCAGTACCCGCTATCAAACGCAAACTACAAACCCTCACCGATGTGGGGCTGAGCTATATCCAGCTGGGGCAGAATGCCACGACGCTCTCTGGCGGGGAGGCGCAGCGCGTAAAATTGGCGAGGGAACTCTCCAAGCGCGCTACCGGCAACACCCTATACATCCTCGACGAACCCACCACCGGCCTCCACTTCGAGGATGTCAGCCACTTGCTGCGCGTGTTGCACCGCCTGCGCGACCAGGGGAACACCGTCGTCGTCATCGAACACAACCTGGATGTGATCAAGACCGCCGACTGGGTCATCGACCTCGGCCCGGAAGGTGGTGATGGCGGCGGCCAGATCGTCGCCACCGGCACGCCGGAAGCGATCGTATCGGCGGGCAAGGGCTACACAGCGACCTATCTGAAGCCGCTACTCCAGCCCGGCTGACAGCCAAGCCAGCGGATCACCCACCGCCAAGCCGAACATCTCCGCCGCGCTTCCCTGATTGACCGCCAGTTCGAGCAAGCCCAGGGAATTCTCGTATAGCAGCGGCGCCCCCGGAGGGACATCGCCAAAAGTACGCACCAACGCCACCTCGCGACCCGCAACCTTCACCCCCCTCGTGGTGGCGAACCGCCCCGCGCGCACGCCACTGAACAGATTGCCATAGTGGTCCACGTAGATCACCTCGGCCAGTTCATCCGAATCACGCCAGCCGACGAGCCGATCACCATCGACAGGGGAGCCCGCCACATCGGCACCATGCGCCAACGCCAAGGCCATTGGAACGAAGACATCCCTACCCTGGAACGAGGCCGACGCTTTGGGAAAATGACGCATATCCAGCCGCCATATGCGGGCATCCTCGAAGTCACGTAACGATGCAATCGCAAGCCCGTTGTCCGGCGCAAGCAACCAGCCGCCGGTATGTTCGATAGCAAGTATCCCTCGAGCGGTCCCAACTCCCGGATCGACGATAGCAAGAACGATGGCGCCCTGCGGTATCTGACGATACAAGCCACGTAACAGGAGAGAAGCCGCGCCAACACGAAAAACCGGCGCATCAGACATCAGCGTAACCACCGAGCGCTCGCTGTTACCCTGACGCAGGCCCAGCTCTAGCTGATTGACGTACAGACTACCAATACCAAAATCATTGAATAATACATACATGAGAAGCCAGGGGAAAACGGCTCGCCGAATCTTTCCACCAGACAAAAAAATCCGGTCACCAGCCCGGATTCTCCTTAGTGTTGACAGCCCCTAGCAGGTCATTGAAAATGAGGGAATCAAGAAATCCCATTTTCCGGTTCCGTCGTTGAAAAAGTCCATGGAAGGAATCTTTCCAACATCCTGCTAGCAACCAACTCCGCCCGATAGCATAACTATCGACACAAGCGATGCCCGCGTCATTCGACCGCATCCTCCGCGCCCATCGGACGATCGACCAACTCGACATACGCCATCGGCGCTTTATCGCCCGGCCGGTAGCCACATTTCAAGATGCGCAGATAGCCACCCGGGCGCGCTTCATAGCGGGGTCCAAGTTCATTGAACAACTTACCGACCGCATAGGCATCGCGCAAGCGGCTGAAGGCCAACCGCCTTTTCGCGACGCTGTCGGTCTTCGCCATGGTGATCAGCGGCTCCGCGACACGGCGCAGCTCCTTCGCCTTAGGTAACGTGGTTTTGATCAACTCATGCTGAAACAGCGAGCACGCCATATTCCGGAACATGGCTTTTCTGTGGCTACTGTTACGGTTCAATTGACGTCCGGACTTGCGGTGACGCATGGATCGACTTCCTAATTCAGTGTTAAATCAAAGTAAATGCGCCGCGACGCGGCAGCAAACTCACGGAGCGGCCGGCCTCAACCAGACGCGACTTCGCCCATATTCTCGGGCGGCCAGTTCTCTAGCCTGACGCCGAGCGACAAGCCGCGCGTGGCGAGCACATCCTTGATCTCGGCAAGCGACTTCTTACCGAGGTTCGGCGTCTTCAACAGCTCGACCTCGGTGCGTTGAATCAGATCTCCGATCAGGAAGATGCTCTCCGCCTTCAGACAGTTGGCGGAACGCACGGTCAGCTCCAGGTCGTCGACCGGACGCAGCAGAATCGGATCGATCTGCGATTCCTCGACCTTGACCGGCGCTTCGAACGTCGTGGTTTGATCCAGCAAAACAAAGGCTGAAAGTTGATCCTGCAGAATCGTTGCGGCGAGACGGATGGCATCTTCTGCGCCAACAGTACCGTCGGTTTCGATATCGATAACCAAACGGTCAAGATCGGTACGCTGTTCGAGCCGCGCGGCCTCGACCGCGTAGGAAACGCGCCGCACCGGGCTGAACGATGCATCTAACTGAAGCCGCCCGATAGGACGATCCTCGCCAGCGGCACTCTCGCGGGCATTGGCGGGTTCATAGCCGCGCCCACGCACCACCTTCAAGTTCATACTGAAATCGACATCCTTGTTCAGATGGGCGACCACATGATCCGGATTGGCGACCTCGACATCATGCCCCACGGCAATGTCTCCAGCGGTAACCGTACCCGGGCCCTTCTTGGTCAACGAGAGAACCGCCTCATCCTTCGCGTTCAAACTCAACGCAACTTCCTTGAGGTTCAGCACAATGGCGAGAACGTCCTCTTGAACGCCTTCTATTGATGAATACTCGTGCAAGACGCCCTCGATCTCCGCCTCGACGATTGCGGAACCCGGCATCGAAGACAGCAGGATACGTCGCAACGAATTGCCCAGTGTATGACCGAATCCGCGCTCAAGGGGTTCAAGCGAGACCCGCGAGCGCGTCGCCGTGACCGTCTCGACATTGACGATACGCGGCTTGAGGAAATCAGTTACTGAATCCGCCATTTTTCAATCCTTACTTGGAGTAGAATTCAACGATCAAATGCTCGTTAATTTCAGCCGGCAGGTCTGCCCGATCCGGAACCCGCTTGTAGACACCGCTCATCGCCTTGGAGTCCACTTCGAGCCACTCTGGAAAGCCATATTGTTCCGCCAGAGAGATCGCATTCTGGATACGGACCTGCTTACGCGCCTTCTCTCGCACCGAGACGGTATCTTCCGGTTTGACCTGGTAGGAGGCCACGTTGACGACCTTGCCGTTGACCTCGATCGCTTTGTGACTGACCAACTGACGCGCCTCGGAACGCGTGCTACCGAAACCCATGCGATATGCGACATTATCCAGTCTGTTTTCCAACAATTGCAACAAATTCTCACCAGTCGCGCCTTTCTCCTGCGCGGCGCGCTTGTAATAGTTGCGAAACTGCTTTTCCATCACGCCGTACATCCGGCGCACCTTCTGCTTTTCGCGCAACTGGACGCCATAGTCGGAAAGACGACGACGCCGGTCCGTACTCTGCCCAGGCGTCTTCTCCATATTGCATTTAGAGTCGATGGAACGCACACGGCTCTTCAGATACAGATCCGTACCTTCGCGGCGACTCAGCTTACATTTTGGTCCAATATATCTAGCCATGACTTCTACTCCCGATCAGACGCGACGTTTCTTGGGCGGACGGCAACCATTGTGTGGGATCGGCGTCACGTCGGAGATACTGGTAATCTTGAAACCCGCGTTATTCAGCGCACGAACAGCGGATTCACGCCCGGGACCCGGACCCTTAACCCGCACATCCAGATTCTGCATGCCATACTCCTTCGCTCGTTGACCCACGCGGTCGGCAGCCACCTGAGCGGCGAACGGAGTACTCTTGCGCGAACCGCGAAAGCCGGAACCACCCGCAGTCGCCCACGCCAGCGCATTACCCTGCCGGTCCGTAATCATGATGATCGTATTATTGAACGACGCGTGAACGTGCGCAACACCATCGCTGATGGATTTCTTGACCTTTTTCTTGGAACGGGTCGGAGTCTTAGCCATAGTAACTGGAGCCTTAACTGAATACTGTGTGAATTAGGATTTACGCGACTACCCAGCTCACCACTGAGATACGCCATCTCTGCTTTCAAAAATGTTCACTTACCCTGGTAAACTCACATTTCTTGCCTTGACCTGACGCAGTTCAACGGCAACCCGAGAAGTTACGGATCTATTCGCCTACATGCCGAATCGTTGCGGATTTACTTGCGAATGGGCCGGCGCGGACCTTTGCGAGTGCGCGCGTTGGTTTGGGTACGCTGCCCGCGCAGGGGCAAGCCACGACGATGACGAATCCCGCGATTGCAACCGAGATCCATCAGACGCTTGATATTCATGGTAACATCACGCCGCAGATCGCCCTCGATGGTATATTTTGCAACCTCACCGCGAATGGCTTCCAACTCACCCTCGGACAGATCCTGGATACGCGTGCTGGGATCGATTCCAGCCGCTTTGCATATCTCTGCGGAACGCGTGGGACCAATGCCATAGATGGCGGTCAAAGCAATGATCGCGTGCTTGCGGTCTGGTACGTTGACACCTGCGATACGTGCCATGAATAACTCCTAACTGATTAGCGTATAACCGCTTTAGCGAAACGGTCAACTATACTGAGAATGCTACCTCTCGTCAAGCCCAGACAAATCCGCGGGCTTGCTCACGAGCGATCAGCCTTGACGTTGTTTATGCCTGGCATCCTTACAAATGACCCGAACCACGCCTTTGCGACGAACAATCTTACAATTACGGCAGATCTTTTTAACTGAAGCGCGTACCTTCATATTCTGTACTCCAAACGGATTGTGTCAACAGGGGGGGGAGATCAACGCAACAGACCTGTTCCACCTTGCCCCTTGAAATTTGCTTTTTTCATCAGCCCTTCATACTGATGAGACATCAGATGCGCCTGAACCTGCGCCATGAAGTCCATAATCACGACCACGATGATCAACAATGACGTGCCTCCGAAGTAGAATGGCACGTTCCAACCCACGATCAGGAATTCCGGCAACAGGCAAACGGCGGTGATGTAAAGCGCCCCGACCAGTGTCAATCGCGACATTACGCCATCGATATACCTCGCCGTCTGCGCGCCGGGACGAATCCCCGGAATAAAGGCGCCGGAGCGCTTCAGATTATCAGCCGTCTCGCGAGAGTTAAATACCAGCGCCGTGTAGAAAAAGCAGAAAAAGATGATCGCCGCCGCATACAGAGCCACGTAGATCGGCTCGCCTGGAGACAATTTCGCGGCAATATCCTGCAACCAGCGCATATTTTCCTTGGTGCCCGCCCAGGTCGCAATGGTCCCGGGAAACAACAGGATACTCGATGCGAAGATGGGCGGAATGACGCCGGCCATGTTCAACTTAAGCGGAAGATGGCTGCTCTGAGCGGCAAACATCTTCCTGCCTTGTTGCCGCTTAGCGTAGTTCACCGTGATACGCCGCTGACCCTTTTCGACAAAGATGACAAAATAGGTCACGCCGACGGCGAGTGCAAACAACACCAATGCCAAGCCCGCGCTCATTTCACCGGTACGCACAAGCTCAAGAGTTCCTCCGATCGCGGCTGGAAGACCGGCGACGATACCCGCGAAGATGATCATCGAGATGCCGTTACCAATGCCCCGCTCGGTGATCTGCTCACCCAGCCACATCAAAAACATGGTCCCGGTAACCAACGACACCACAGCAGTCAGCACGAAGCCTGGACCTTGGGCAACAACGATGGAAGAACCACCCACGGTCTGACCCTGTAACGCAATCGCAATACCAAATGCCTGGAACGTTGCGAGTACGACGGTCCCGTATCGCGTGTACTGCGTGATCTTGCGCCGACCTGCCTCACCTTCCTTCTTCAGTTCCTCCAGCTTCGGAATCACCGCACTCATCAACTGCATGATGATCGACGCCGAGATATACGGCATGATCCCAAGCGCGAACAAACTTGCGCGTTTCAGCGCGCCACCTGAAAACATGTTGAACATATCCAGGATGGTTCCGGTTTGTTGATCAAACAACGCCGCCAAGGCGCCAGGATTGACGCCGGGCACTGGAATAAAGGTTCCCACGCGGTAGACGATCAGCGCACCGAGAAGAAACAGAAGACGCTGCTTCAACTCGGTCAACTGCCCGAGATTCTTCAACGCGCCACTCGCCTGACTGCCTGGCTTGGCCATTTAATCCTCGACTTTTCCGCCGGCCTGCTCGATAGCGTCACGGGCACCCTTGGTTACCGCTACGCCCTGTATGGTGAACCCGCGATCCACCGTGCCCGACGCAATGATCTTGGCGCGCTTTATACGCTGGGGCAGGATATCAGCGGCGTATAACGCGCTCATATCAACCACATCGCCGTCGATCAATGCTAATTCACTCAGCCGAATCTCTGCGGTGATCCGTGCCTTGCGCGAGCGAAATCCCACCTTGGGCAAACGTCGCTGAAGTGGCATTTGGCCGCCTTCGAAGCCGACCTTGTGAAACCCGCCAGAGCGGGATTTCTGGCCTTTATGACCACGTCCGCAGGTCTTACCCGAACCGCAACCGATACCACGACCAACACGCTTGGACGACTTTTTTTCACCAGTGGCTGGTGACAATGTATTCAGACGCATATCAGGCCTCCTCGACACGAACCATATAGGAAACTTTGTTTACCATACCGCGAGTGGACGGAGTATCCTCAACCTCGACGGTCTGATGCATTCTGCGCAAACCCAGCCCCTTCACACAGGCCCGATGGGACTTCAAACGCCCATGCATGCCCCGAATCAGGGTCACTTTCATCATCTTCTTGTCCGCCATGACCTACCCCCGAATCTCTTCAACAGTCTTGCCGCGTTTCGCCGCGACGGTCTCGGCATCGGTCATGCCGACAAGACCGTTCAAGGTCGCGCGAACCACATTGATTGGATTGTTGGTCCCTATGCATTTCGCCAATACGTTATGCACCCCAACCACCTCGAGGACTGCGCGCATGGCGCCGCCCGCGATGATTCCGGTACCCTCGGAAGCCGGCTGCATGTATACGCGAGCCGCGCCATGTCGGCCAATAACCGGATATTGCAATGTCGCCTCATTCAGCTTCACCGATTTCATGTCGCGGCGAGCGGACTCCATCGCCTTCTGGATCGCAACAGGAACTTCTTTGGCCTTGCCGGCACCAAAACCGACCTTGCCATTTCCATCACCGACCACGACCAACGCGGAAAAACCGAACTGGCGACCACCCTTTACGACCTTCGCGACGCGATTGACCGTAATCAGCTTTTCGATCAGGTCGTCACCGTCGGACCTGTTATTCATGTTTGCCATATTCAGTTACCTTAGAAGTTCAGCCCGTGCTCTCGGGCCGAGTCAGCCAGCGCCTTCATTCGGCCATGGTATTTGTAGCCCGAACGATCGAAAGCGACCTTATCGATACCCGCCTGCTTGGCGCGCTCCGCGATTGCCTTGCCCACCGCCATGGCGGCGATGGCGTTTCCGCTATGACCTTCAAGCGCGCCACGTACATCCTTGTCAAGCGTGGATGCGCTCGCGACGACCTTATCACCCGTCGGAGCAATGATCTGCGCGTAGATATGCCTCGGCGTGCGATTGACACACAGGCGGTAAACGCCCAACTCTTTGATCTTGGCACGAGCACGGCGCGCTCTGCGCAAACGACTAGTCTTTTTATCCATCGTACTCATACCTTATTTCTTCTTGGCTTCTTTACGTGCCACATATTCATCCGCATAACGAACACCCTTGCCCTTATACGGCTCGGGGGGACGGAAACGCCGAATCTCCGCGGCGACCTGACCCACGCGCTGCTTGTCCACGCCCGAGACGACAATCTCTGTCTGGGATGGCGTCTCGATCGAGATGCCATCGGGAACGGGATAATCGACCGGATGCGAGAACCCCAGCGCGAGATTCAATACCTTGCCCTTTGCCTGGGCGCGATAGCCCACGCCGATAAGCTGGAGCTTCTTCTGGAAGCCACTGGATACACCAACGATAAGATTGTTCAATAGCGCGCGCTGAGTGCCGGCCATAGCCCAACCGGAACGATCCTCGGGATCCGCCGGCTTAACCGTGATAATGCCATCCTCCAGGGAAATGGAAGCACCGGGCAGCACGCCCATGGACATCTCACCCTTCGGCCCTTTGGCGGATATGCTCTCTTTTTCCAGCTTGAATTCCACACCGGAAGGGATAGTGATCGGATTTTTTGCAATACGAGACATAAGCAATCCTCCTTGGCGTTACGCAACAAAAGCGATGATTTCACCGCCCTCACCCGCCGCACGGGCAGATTGATCTGTCATCACGCCTTTCGATGTGGATACGATCGCGATGCCAAGTCCATCCCGAACCTTCGGCAACTCGTCTTTTCCCTTGTAGACGCGCAAGCCCGGCCGACTGACACGTTTGACCAGATCGATGACGGATTCACCCTGAAAATACTTCAATTCAACGGTCACTGTAGACTTTCCACCTTCTTTGCCAGAAGAAAAGCCGAGGATAAAGCCCTCGTCTTTCAGAACCTCCAATATGGCAAGCTTATGCTTGGAAGACGGTAAGCTGACGCTGGTTTTACCCACCATCAGACCGTTACGGATACGGGTCAACATATCCGCGACCGGATCAGACATACTCATAATTAGAATCTCCGGGTCAGGCCATCGTTAACGATGCGATACCCATGGGCGACTTTCGTCGAGGATGTAAAATGCTGGCCACCACGCCGTGTCGTGACTCGCATCGAAGATGCGGGTTACCAGCTGGCCTTGACCAGTCCGGGAACATCTCCGCGCATGGCGGCTTCGCGGAGTTTGTTCCGCGCCAAACCAAATTTCCGATAATATCCATGTGGCCGACCGGTAATACTGCAGCGGTTGCGTCTGCGCGCCGGGGAAGAGTCGCGAGGAAGTTTCTGCAACTTTATCACCGCCGCTTCCTTCTCCTCATAACCCACATTGGGATCGCAGATGATCGCTTTCAGTGCAAGCCGTTTTTCGCGCAAGCGCGCAACCAGAACGCTACGTTTCTTTTCCCGCGCCAGCATACTTTTCTTAGCCATTGCTATCTCTCACTTTTTGAACGGGAAGGAAAAAGCGGTCAACAACGCAAGACCTTCCTCATCGTTCTTGGCAGTCGTGGTAATCGTTATATCCATGCCTCGCAGCGCATCGATTTTATCATACTCGATTTCAGGAAATATAATCTGTTCCTTTACGCCCATACTGTAGTTGCCCTGGCCGTCGAACGATTTGGGGTTCAATCCGCGAAAATCCCGAATACGCGGCACGGCGATGGATATCAGCCGATCCAGAAAATCGTACATGTAATCCCGACGCAGCGTGACTTTACAGCCAATGGGCCACCCCTCGCGAATCTTGAAACCAGCAACAGACTTGCGAGCCAAGGTCACGACCGGCTCTTGCCCGGCGATCATGCGCATATCCGACTTGGCATGCTCCAGTACCTTTTTGTCGGATGTCGCCTCGCCCACGCCCATATTGAGGGTGACTTTCTCGATGCGCGGCACAGCCATGACGCTGCTGTACTGAAATTGTTCCTTGAGCTGCGGAACAATCTTTTCGCGATACAGATCCTGTAACCTGGACATTCTTAACCTGCCTTAAACGTCGACGACTTCGCCGTTGGATTTAAAATATCTGACCTTGCGGCCATCTTCGAGAATCTTGAAGCCGACGCGGTCCGCGCTACTGATCTGCGGGTTGAAGATCGCAACATTCGATATGTCCATGGGCATCTCCTTATCCACGATCCCACCCTGTTCACCTTTCGCCGGATTGGCCTTGGTATGTTTTTTAGCAAGGTTGATATTTTCGACGATCACCTTGTCTTCACCAACCAGACTCAGAATGGCGCCGCGCTTACCCTTGTCTTTGCCCGCGATGACAATGACGTCGTCGCCTTTACGTAATTTACGCATTCTCAATCACCTCACAACACTTCTGGAGCGAGCGATATGATCTTCATAAAACGCTCGCCCCTGAGTTCACGGGTCACGGGCCCGAAGATCCGCGTACCGATAGGTTGCAACTGCGCATTCAATAACACGGCAGCATTGCCGTCGAAGCGAATCAGCGAGCCGTCCGCTCGACGCACGCCCTTGCGAGTACGCACCACGACGGCATTATATACATCGCCCTTCTTGACCTTACCTCGCGGAATGGCATCCTTGACGCTAACCTTGATAACGTCGCCGATACCCGCGTAGCGCCGATGAGAGCCGCCCAGCACCTTGATACATTGTACCTTGCGAGCGCCGCTATTATCCGCAACGCTAAGTTTTGTCTGCATCTGAATCATGATTTCAGTCCGTTAGTCGGTTGTTCGGCAGCGGTCTCAGGACGCGTTGCCTACGATTTTCACCAGGCGCCAAGTCTTGGTCTTCGAGATTGGGCGACACTGTTCCACGATAACGGTGTCGCCAATTCTGCACTGATTGGATTCATCATGCGCGTGAAGTTTCGTCGATCGACGAATATACTTTCCGTAGATCGGATGCTTGACCTTGCGCTCAATCATCACGGTAATGGACTTATCACCCTTGTCGCTTACGACACGACCGGACTGCGTACGATTCATCTCGCCTTGGCTCATGATGCATCACCTGATTTCTGTGCAATAACGGTTTTGACGCGCGCGATATCCTTACGCACCAGCTTCATCAGGTGCGGACGTGAAAGCTGCCCCGTTCCCTGCTGCATGCGCAGGTTGAACTGCTCTTTCAGTAGGCCGTGCAACGTTTCCTGTAGTTCCGCCACCGTGTTGTCTCGTAACTCGCTCGCCTTCATCACATCAGTGTCCGTTTGGCAAATGTTGTGGAAATGGGAAGTTTTGCACTCGCCAGTTTAAATGCTTCACGCGCCAAGTCTTCCGACACGCCCTCAATCTCATACAACATGCGACCGGGCTGAATCTGGGCCACCCAATATTCGACGTTACCCTTACCCTTACCCATGCGTACTTCCAAGGGCTTCTTGCTCACTGGCTTATCGGGGAAGACCCGGATCCACAGCTTGCCGCCACGTTTGACGGTACGAGTGATAGTACGCCGCGCCGCCTCGATCTGGCGCGCGGTAATACGTCCACGGCCGGTGGCTTTCAGCCCGTATTCGCCGAAACTGACATCCGAGCCGGCCACCGCGAGACCACGGTTCCGCCCTTTGTGTTGCTTACGAAATTTTGTCCGTTTTGGTTGTAACATTGCTCAGCCCCTTCTAGAACGCTTTGCGGTATCCGGCGCACGCTCCGCCTCGTTTTCCTGGCCCGGAAATATCTCACCCTTGAAAATCCAAACCTTGATACCAAGCACGCCATAAGTGGTATGGGCCTCTGCCGTACCATAATCGATATCGGCTCGCAGGGTATGCAACGGCACGCGGCCCTCGCGATACCACTCCGAACGGGCGATCTCCGCGCCATTCAGGCGCCCACCAATATTGACCTTGATACCTTGGGCGCCGAGTCGCATGGAATTCTGCACGGCGCGCTTCATTGCGCGACGAAACATGATGCGTCGTTCGAGTTGCTGCGCGATACCTTCCGCGACCAGCGTGGCGTCAAGTTCCGGCTTGCGTATCTCCTCGATGCTGATATGCACCGGAATACCGAGGCGCTTGATCATCTCCGCGCGCAACATATCGATGTCCTCGCCTTTCTTCCCGATAACGAGGCCGGGACGAGCGGTATGAATGGTGATATGCGCGTTATTGGCCGGACGATCGATCTGAATACGGCTTACCGACGCATGCGCCAGCTTCTTCTTGAGATAGTCCCGCGCGGAGAGATCCGCGGCCAGCAGATCGGCATAGCTATCCGAATCAGCGTACCATTTCGAAGTCCACTGTTTGACGATACCGAGGCGTATGCCTGTTGGATGTACTTTTTGACCCATGCTGCTCTCCGCTTATTTCTCGGCAACAGTCACAACGATGTGACTGGTACGCTTCAGTATCCTCGATGCGCGGCCTTTTGCGCGCGCTCGAATACGTTTCATTGTCGGGCCTTCATCCACCATCACCTGGGAGACATGTAACTCGTCAATATCCGCACCCTCATTGTTTTCGGCATTGGCTATCGCTGAATCCAGTACCTTTTTGACCAACTGCGCGCCTTTCTTTTTGCTGAACATCAAAATGTTCAGCGCTTCCTCGACCGGCAATCCACGAATCTGGTCGGCAACCAGCCGTCCCTTCTGAGCCGATAATCTTGCAAATCTCAATTTTGCTGAAGCCTGCATAACTAATTCGCCTTTATCTGGACTTGCTATCCGCACTATGACCGCGATAGGTACGAGTCAGTGCGAACTCACCAAGCTTATGACCCACCATATTCTCCGAGATGAGCACCGGAACATGCTGGCGACCATTGTGAACTGCAATGGTCAAGCCAACCATCTCCGGCAGAATCATGGAGCGCCGCGACCAAGTCTTGATCGGACGTCGGTCGTTGTTGGCAGCGGCTTCATCGACCTTCTTCATCAGATGGTGGTCGACGAACGGCCCTTTTTTGATAGAACGTGGCACGTATCGGCCCTCCTCTGATTACTTACGACGACGATCGCGAACGATCATCTTATTGGTACGTTTATTCGTGCGGGTCTTGTGGCCCTTGGTTGGAACGCCCCAGGGACTGACCGGGTGACGTCCGCCGGAAGAACGCCCCTCGCCACCACCATGCGGGTGATCGACCGGGTTCATGGCGACACCGCGAACCGTCGGACGAACACCCCGCCAGCGGCTCGCGCCGGCCTTACCCAGTGAACGCAGATTGTGCTCGCCGTTCCCGACCTCGCCGATGACCGCGCGACAATCCAGATGGATCTTGCGCATCTCGCCCGAACGCAGGCGCAGGGTTGCATACTGACCTTCCTTCGCCACCAACTGAGCCGAACCGCCGGCACTGCGCGCAATCTGCGCACCCTTGCCAGGACGTAACTCAATGCAATGAATCTGCGTACCGAGACGGATGCCACGTAGCGGCAGACAGTTTCCAGGCACGATCGGCGCGTCGATTCCAGAGAGAATCTCGTCACCAGCCGATACCCCCTTGGGCGCGATGATGTAGCGACGCTCGCCGTCCTGGTATTTTATCAGCGCGATACGCGCGGTACGATTCGGATCGTACTCGATACGCTCCACGATACCGGGCACGCCATCCTTGTCGCGTTTGAAATCGATCAAACGATAACGCTGTTTATGCCCGCCGCCCCGGTGACGAGTTGTGATTCGACCCTTGTTATTACGCCCACCCGACTTGCTCTTCTTTTCGAGCAGAGGTGCGTGTGGTGCCCCTTTGTGCAACCCCTCGGTGACCACCTTGACAACAAAGCGGCGACCCGGTGACGTAGGGTTAGTCTTGACGATAGCCATCGTAAATTTCCCGTATTACCAAGCAGGCTCGCTTACGCGCCGCCCGCAAAATCGATATCCTGACCGGGTTTCAGACGAACCATCGCCTTGCGCCAGTCATTTCTCTTTCCCAACGTGCGACCAAAGCGCTTGGCCTTGCCCTTGACGTTCATGACACGAACCTGAACGACCTCAACATCGAACATCAGTTCGACGGCGCGCTTGATCTCCGGCTTGGTTGCATCGGTGACGACCCGAAAAGTAAACTGGTTCGCCGCATCGGCGGCACCCGCGCTCTTCTCGGAAACGAGCGGCGATTTAACAATCCGCATCAATCGGGCTTGGTTCATGACAAACGCTCCTCTATCGCTTTCAACGCGCCGGTGGTGACGACCACCTTGTCGAAGGCGAGTAGGCTAGGCGGATCGATATCATCCGCCAGCCGAGTATCCACGTGATACAGATTACGCCCCGCCAGCATCAGATTTTCATCATAGGCATCGGTGACGATGAGCGCATCGTTCAAGCCGAGCGCTTTCAACTTCGCCACCAATAACTTGGTCTTCGGCGCATCGATCTTGAATTCATCCAACACCAGCAGACGCTCCTGACGGAGGAGTTCAGACAGGATAGAACGCACCGCGCCACGGTACATCTTGCGGTTAACCTTCTGCTTATAGCTCCGCGGGCGCGCGGCAAAGGTCACCCCACCACTTCGCCAGATTGGGCTGCGGCTAGTACCGGCACGCGCACGACCAGTGCCTTTCTGACGCCAGGGTTTGGCCCCGCCGCCACGGACATCCGAGCGAGATTTCTGCGCGCGGGTGCCGCTGCGCGCGCCAGCGAGATAGGCGGTAACGACCTGATGAACAAGCGATTCCTTGAAATCCGCGCCGAACACCGAATCAGAGACCTGCACGCTGCCAGCGGCACCGCCATTTGACTGTACGCTGATATCCATCTCACTCACCCCTTGTTAATAGATTTCACGGCTGGTTTGATGATTACGTGGCTTTGCTTGGCCCCCGGAATCGCACCCTTGATCAAAATAAGGTTTCGTTCGGCATCGACGCGAACGACTTCCAGACTTTGCGTGGTGACCTTGGCATTCCCCATGTGACCAGCCATCTTCTTACCCTTGAAGACGCGACCCGGGGTCTGACACTGGCCGATGGAACCTGGCGCGCGATGCGACAGCGAGTTACCATGGGTAGCATCCTGCATACGAAAATTATGCCGCTTGACGCCGCCGGCGAAGCCCTTACCTTTGCTGACACCTTGAACATCAACCTTTTGACCGGCTTCAAACATCTCCAACGGCAAGCCGCTACCAAGCTCGTATTCGGCGGAATCATCATCCAGACGAAACTCCCACAGCCCGACGCCAGCTTCGACCCCAGCCTTCGCGAAATGTCCGGCAGCCGGCTTGCTCACCCGGCTAGCCTTCCTCTGCCCCGTGGTCACCTGAATGGCGCGATAGCCATCGCTGTCCAAGTTACGAACCTGCGTAATGCGGTTTGCCTCGACCTGGATAACACTTACCGGAACGGAAACGCCTTCGGAAGTGAATACCCGAGTCATGCCGACCTTCTTTCCAACCAGTCCAATCGCCATGTTCCGCTACCTCAATTCAACTGAATCTGAACATCGACGCCAGCGGCCAAGTCCAGTTTCATCAGTGCATCGACCGTCTTATCGGTCGGATCTACAATATCAACCAACCGCTTGTGCGTCCGAATCTCATATTGATCACGTGCGTCCTTGTTGACATGCGGCGAGATCAGAACGGTAAAACGTTCCTTTCGCGTGGGCAGGGGTATGGGACCCTGCACGTGCGCGCCGGTACGCTTGGCGGTTTCTACAATCTCGCGTGCCGATTGATCGATCAGGCGATGATCAAAAGCTTTCAAACGAATACGTATCTTCTGGTTTGATGACATTGCTGTTACTCGATTATTTTCGCTACGACGCCGGCGCCGACAGTACGACCACCTTCGCGGATGGCGAAGCGCAACCCTTCTTCCATCGCGATCGGCGCAATGAGTTTGACGGTCATCTTGACGTTGTCGCCCGGCA
>Ga0256841_1001581_pt1 | contig 19289 bp, 18 predicted proteins | sample 356308metaG_FD_185971 | JGI IMG/M metagenome (GOLD analysis project Ga0256841, IMG submission 185971) | Hydrothermal vent microbial communities from Mid Atlantic Ridge, Atlantic Ocean - 356-308 | ecosystem: Environmental > Aquatic > Marine > Hydrothermal vents | place: Atlantic Ocean: Mid... | reverse complement strand
ATATAATAATTCCATCAGCACGATAAGAGCTGACATAATCGCCATCGGCATATAAATGAATAACTATTAACCTCGACAACGATCCCCTATCCACCACCAAATCATTCAAGGCATATACTCGATTGGAGTCCACGGGCGGATCGGCTGTAGCACTTAAAATCATCCTTTTCTCTATTCCGAAATCTCCGGATAACACCCTCTCAAGAGATTCGATAAGCGCCTTTTCCGATTGTTGCGTCAGAAACCCCAATGAGCCGAGATTTATGCCCAATATCGGAACACCGGAATCGCCAACCACCCGTGCGGTTGTCAATAAAGTACCATCCCCTCCGAGCGTAACGATACAATCTGCTTCCCGAACAAGGTCCACCCGCGATAGGAAATTACAACCGTCCTTAACAATACCTGATAAGTTCTCATCCAAATAGCAGGTGATGTTATGGCTGAACAGCCAATCCCTAATCCGCATAATTGCATCGGCAGTCTGCTTTCTCTTGGGATTCGCCATTATTCCAAATGTTTTAATACTCATTTTCAATCCCTATTCGAATGGCTCGACATTAAATCCGCTTTCGGAATCACCGGATAGCTTTTTCACCTTGCCCTCAAATTCGGTTAATAATCTTGTGCAATAATCGACAAGTTTTACCCCTTCTTCATACAGCTTAAATGATTCATTCAAAGATACATCCTCCGATGATAACCGTTGGACAATCTCATCCAACCGCTTTAATCCGTTCTCAAAAGTAGGTTTATTTTCCATACAGATACGCCTCCGATTTCGGCTCGCGGGTCATCAGGTCTATGACCGCCACCCTCGGTTCCTTTCCTCCAAACAATACATTGAATACTTCCTTAGCAATAGGCATTTCGACTTCATATTTATCCGCAAGCCTTACTGCGACCTTTGTCGTCTTAATTCCTTCGGCGACCATAATCATTTCCGAAAGGGCATCATCAAAATTTTCCCCCTTCCCGATTTTCTCTCCGAATAATCTATTACGCGAATGACCGCTTAAACAGGTCGCTACCAAATCGCCAATACCGGCAAGTCCGGAAAATGTCTCCCGTGCCGCTCCCATAGCGACCCCCAAACGGGTCATCTCAGCCAAACCCCGCGTTAGTAAGGCACCCTTAGTATTATCGCCAAGCCCTAACCCATCGCAGATACCCGCAGCGATGGCGATGACATTTTTCAATGAGCCAGCCAACTCGACTCCGATCAAATCAGCATTGGTATAGACTCGAAAATATTTCGAGCTGAAGGCATTTTGGACATAGCTTAAATTCTGCAAATCCTGTCCGGCTATTGCAACCGTAGTCGGCATTCGACGGCTTACCTCCTCCGCATGCGAAGGTCCCGAAAGGGTCATAACCTTATTTTTATACCCCGTATCCAACTCCTCGATTATGACCTCAGACATTCGCTTCAAAGACTCAACCTCCAAACCTTTTGATAAATTCACAATTAGAGGACCGTTATCCGATAATAATTCTGACAACTTTCTCGAGACTGACCTAACGGTATGCGAAGGAATAGCAATCACTATTATTTCAGCATCCTTTATGACTTCAGAGAGGTTATTACTTATCTCGATTTCGTTCGGAATCATCACTCCGGGAAGTTTCGTTTTATGCTCCCGTCTCAGGGCAAGTTCAATCGCATCCTCCCGGTTAAACTCCCAAATGGAAACCTTATGCCCGAGAGAATAAAGGTGAACGGAAAACGCAATTCCCCAGCTCCCCCCTCCCAAAACAGCTATTGAGTATAGTCGTTCCTTATCGTTCATAAGGTTTCAACGGTCAAAAGATTTGTTTCTCCAAGATTGCTTTCCGGCGATCCCGAACAAATTACTATCTTTGAGCCCTTTTTCGCAAGTCCCTTTTTTATAACGAATTGCTTCATTTTTTTCAAAAATACATTAAAATGGTATTCTCCCTGAATTATAATGGGATATACTCCATACGATAATTGTAATTCTCGGGCTACCTGCTGGTTATTGGTCAAGGCGATAACCGGAATCGGCGGACGAAAACGAGAAACAAGCCTTGCCGTTCGTCCGGATCTGGTGGGAGTGATAATCAATGCCGCCTTTACATTTTTCGCAATTCCAACAGCGGACATCCCGATATTTTCATCTATTTCGCCGCCTACTTCCCCGGCTCGGCGCGGGAGAATAAATGAAGATGCCATATCCGATTCGACCTCGTATGTGATAGCGGTTAGAAACCGCACAGCCTCCAATGGGTATTTACCGATACTTGTCTCGCCGGAGAGCATTAAAGCATCGGTGCCGTCATAGACAGCATTAGCCGCATCAGCAGCCTCCGCTCTGGTAGGAGAAGGGCTGTTTATCATTGATTCGAGTACCTGAGTGGCGGTAATCACCGGGACGGCGGCCATATTACATTTCGATATAATCCGTTTCTGAATCCCCGGAACTTCAACTAAAGGAACCTCCACACCCAAATCACCGCGGGCGACCATTATTCCATCGGAAGCTTCGATTATCTCATCGATGTCAACAACCGCCTCGTGCTTTTCTATTTTCGAAATCAGAAAAGCATCCCTCCCTTGCTTACGAAGATATTTCCTTACCCTTATCACATCATTTACGCTACGGACAAAAGACAATGCCACCAAATCCACCCCCATCTTCATCCCGGCATTCAACAAACGAAAATCCTCTCGGGTAACGGATGGAACATCCAACTTCGAATCGGGGAAATTCACGCCCTTGTGCGAGGTAAGTATTCCGCCGGTAACTACCTCGCAAATGATTTTCTCCAACCCGGCGGATAAAACTCTTAACTCTATCTTACCATCGTCAATAAGTATCCTCTCATCCTCCTTTACGCTCCTGAAAATTCCCGGATGATTGATGGATGCTGATTGTGTATTCCCTTTGATTCGTTTACGAACAAATGTAAATTCCTTCCCTTCCTCCATATAAACCCCCGACTCGGGCATCTCCCCTACCCGTATTTTTGGCCCGGGAAGGTCTTGCATAATGGATATCTCCCTATGAAGGGAACGCGCCGCTTTTCTGAGATTATTGTAAATACGGTTATGATATTCGATGGTGTTATGCGAAAAATTCAGGCGCGCTATATCCATACCGGCGGTAATCAAATTCTTCATAATGGGGATGCCTTCGGTGGCAGGACCTATTGTGGCGATAATTTTTGTGCGACTCCAATTATCAAACAGGTTGTTCATAACTTTATCCTTTTCCCAAATTTATTTTCTTTCCCTTGAATCAGCCTTTTTATATTAGAATGGTGAGAGAAAAGCACAAAGATGCTTATAAAAACTGACACCGCAAACAAAATATCGGAGATCTCTTTTCCAAGCCAATATTTTTCAAATAACAATATCAAAGACAAAAATATTCCCGCCATAATAGAAGCCAAGGAAACATATCTACTGACCGCAACGACGATAATAAATAAGATTAACAAAAGAAAAGACTCCAGCGGAATAATTGAAAACATTACCCCCGCAGCAGTTCCAACTCCTTTGCCACCCCTAAAATTCGCCCATATCGGAAACGAATGTCCCACGATCGCCGATAGTCCGCATAAAATCCTTATTCCATCGGTATCACCCAAGAAACTGTAGGGAACAATAGCCGCAACAAGAAGAACTGCCGCCACCCCTTTTGCAGCATCCGTTAAAACCACCACAATGGCGGGAATGGGACCCAAAACCCTATAAACATTAGTCGCCCCCGCATTCCCCGAACCGAAATCACGGATATCGATCCCTTTCAATAACCGTCCGGCAATAATACTTGTAGGTATGGATCCTATAAGATAACTGATTATTATGGCAGCTATAAATTGTATCAATCTTTTTTCCCTTTTTTCTTAAGCCTTAATCTAATAGGAGAACCGATAAAACCGAAATGATACCGAATCCGTCCCACGATAAATCTCAAATAAGTATCATCTATATTCTTCGGCTTATTGCAGGATAGCATAAAAGATGGCGGTTTGACATCATATTGAGTCAGATAATAAAAATTTATAAATCTGCCGCCGACCGCCGGAGGATGCTTTGCCCTTAGCTCCGGCAGGATTATATCGTTGAGCTCCGCCGTTGGAATCCTTTTATTGGCTTCTTTGAAAACTTCCTCCACTAACGGCAGTAGTTTCCCCAGTCGCTTTTTTGTCAGGGCGGAAGTAAAGAAAAGAGGATAAGGCTTCAGAATCGGATTATCGAGGTAGAATTCCTCCGAATAGCTATCAGCCGAGACCCCTTTGAGCAAATCCCACTTATTGATAACGAGAATCATCGGCTTATATGAATCTAAAACCGATTGAGCAATTTTCAGATCCTGTTTGGTAATTCCGGTCTGTGCGTCGATTAACACCAAAGCCACATCCGCCCTCTCAATACTTTTTAATGCCCTCAAGAGAGTATAATACTCAATGGAATTATATATCCTCGCTTTTTTCCTCAACCCGGCTGTATCAATCAAAATAAAATCCCGTCCAAAATATTTCAGGGGTGAGTCAATCGAATCCCGTGTGGTCCCGGGTTCATCATCCACAACCTGTTTCTCACGACCCAACAGGGCATTGACGAGCGATGATTTTCCCACATTCGGTTTGCCCAAAACAGCAATCCTGATTCCCTCCGATTGTTTCCGCTTCGCCGTCGTCGGAGGAAGGATTTCCACAATCGCATCCAATAGATCACCGATATTCCTCCCCGTAACCGCAGAAACCAAAATCGGATCGCCCAAGCCGAAACGGTAATAATCATTGGGGTCCGGCAGAACATCGCTGTTGTCCATCTTATTCACAACGAGTAGCACTTTCCTCTTTCGCTTGCGGATTATTTCCACCAAATCATCATCATCCGGCAAAGGTCCCGTCTGGGCATCCATCATAAATAAAACCAAATCTGACTCTTCCATTGCAATTTCCGCTTGCTCCGCAACGGCTCTGTTTATTCTGTCCTTCTCCGCAGGTAGGAATCCGCCGGTATCTATTAAATAGAAATGCCTCCCCGCCCATTCGGTCGGTTTATAAATACGATCCCTCGTCACACCCGGCGTATCATCGACAATGGAAAACCTCTCGCCGATAATTCGGTTGAACAGGGTGGATTTACCAACATTGGGCAACCCAATTATGGAGACAACAGGAATAGCCATCTAATTGAACTCCCGTAAAGCCGATAAAATAGACTCTATTATATTATACGAACCCACCCTGATTGGAACACCGGTTCGCTCGGAAATCAATTTCGGTGTGAAATCATCCAACAAAATACCGTCGGCGTTTATACAATTGGGAGGTAATATAACCAGATCCGATTCCAACCCATTCTTCACAATTCCATCGACTATATCCCTGCCGGACAATAATCCGCTGACGGTTATGCTCTCCCCTAACAATTCGTTCGCGATCGGTACTATTTCAACGGACAACATATCACTAAAACAGCCTAATCTCGGCAATAATTCCCGCTTCAGCGTAGGAGCCATCAGCTTCCCGGTTATAAGCATAATGCGGAGATGCTTCTTCATTATCAAAGTTTTTAGGGTTTTTGTTTGGACTTTTATATCATCTAAAAAAGAGCGCACCATCCCAATCCCATTTTCGAGTTGGGGATAATCATCATAATAACTATTCTCGGGAACCTTCATCCCGGCAATAAGATAAAATTCGTCGGCAAGATATACAAACCCTCCTTCCTTCTGTTTCCTGAAGTTTCGCTGCATATCCGAACCAAATCCCTTGATTATTTCCAAAGCTTTTTTAATATCAACAGGCTTGATATAAGGCAGATTTTCTCGATGCCTGCTTAACCCAACCGGGACAACTCCGACCGATTTTATATGAGGACCCAATCCCGCCAAATCGCTTATCGTTTTCTTTAATTCATCTCCATCATTAAATCCCGGACAGAGGACGATCTGCGTATGAATATCTATCTCACCATCGGTTAAGCGATGCAATAATTGCATTATCGATTTTGGTCTTTTTCTCCCGAGCATCAGCTTACGCAATTTCTCATTAGTCGTATGAACCGATACATAAAGCGGCGAAAGATGATATTCTATTATCCGAACTAAATCCCGTTCGCCAAGGGAGGTCAGCGTTATAAAATTACCATCGAGAAAGGATAATCTATAATCCTCATCCTTGATATACAAACTTCCGCGAAGTCCCTTCGGAAGCTGATCTATAAAGCAAAAGACGCACCTATTCCCGCATCGCCTTATTTTGGGCGGTTCAAACTCCAAACCGATATCGCTGCCATCGTCCCGCTTAAACTCATAAACCACCTTTTCACCATTTGGAAATTCCATTAAAAATTCAAGGTTGTAATCGGATGAATGGAATTTGTAATCCAACTCATCAAGGATTTTATTCCCGTTTATCGCCAATAATTTGGAATCGGTGGGCAAATTCATTTCGGAAGCTATGCTTCCTTTTCTTACTCTCACTACTTTCAACATACGGATTATTATGCAAATTATTGTTAACGGATTGATTTATATCTTGCGGGAATTACAGGCAAACGGAAATACGATTTTTCGTTAATACTTCTCGTTCATAGAAAGCAAACTATCCCTTTCAATGTTAAATAACACCCAATCATCCTTTTTATCACTTTGTATATCGAATTGTTCCTTGCTGATAACCCCTTTGGGACCTATAAGCAATTTTTGTTGGGCACGGACGATTTCGGTCCATTCGTTTATCGACACTTCTTTTGGACCTTTGACCTGTGTTGGAGCTTTCAGCTTATGCATCTTGCCATAATCAGGCGCCCATTGAGGGCCGCCGACTTCAACAATTCCCCTATAAACATAAAGCGCGGTAGTCGAATCCCCATCATTAACATCCATCCTGAAAACCGTACCCCTGACCGCCGCTACCGCTGTCGGGGTGCGAGCGCTGAATCTTGCATTCTTCCCAGCCAATTTCCTAATGTTAACCCATAGCCTTCCCCTGTTAAGTTTGCTATCCGATTTGAAACTATCTTTGCCCGACAAAAGGGAATCCAATTCGTATTCCGAATCTTCACCCACCCTTATAACGGTATTATCCGTTAAGGTAATTTCCGCCCGCGATTCGTCAGCGGTCTTTATTTGCGATTTCGAATTGAGTTCTTCATTCAATTCAGCTGCAGACCAATCATTATCACCTGAAGTTTTGGTTTGGACATCGCCGATAAAAAAGGTGAGATGGGGTATATTTTCACCTGCAATAACATTTAATACCCCCAAAAACAAAGCTACCAGAGAAATTCCCCAAGCAATTGTAATTATCCCCAATGTATAATATCGCCTGTCATAATTAATTTTCATTTCCACTCCAAAAACCGTTGCTTCGATACCTTGTCGAAATAACAAAAGCCCGCCTAAAAAGCGGGCTTAAAAAATATAAACATCATCAAGGCTTAACTATATCCCCGCGCTCAAAACCCGCTCCGCTCCGAACCATAGCTTTGGAATATTTATCCTGCACATCGTAAATCTGCACTTCGCCTATCTTCTTCTCCTCGGAACCGAGCGAAAGGCCCGTATCGGGATCTATCAGCTCCTCGCCGGGTTTATATACCTGAAGCACATTCCCCACCAATAAGCCGATATTACTCCCGCCATTTATATAAAGCGTTCGATCGGAAACTTTGATAATTTTCCCCTGCCAAGGTTTATTTGCCAATTGGGCGTCTATTTTAGCGATTATTTGTTCAATCGCCTTACGGGTAGCTTTACCAACCAAAGTCTTGTCGAATTTGTTCTTGTCCTTAAAACTCACATCATAAGTTTCCAAAGACAATCCCGTTTTTTTCTGTTCGCCGACCACATTATCCGCCGCTAATATCTGCCCCGTTTCCGTATCGACTATCCTCACATCAATAGCTACTCGGGCGGAGGTTTTACTTAAACCGATACCAAAATGTTTCTTCTTTAATGCCCCTCCGGTTTCCGATTTCTTTTGCCCAAACTCAGTCACGGCTCCAAAAACAGCCAACTCCACCCCCAGCATTTTACCCACTTGCGCCGCTGTCTGAGAAGTTACCGCCCCGGTCATACCAAGCTGCTGCTCCTTCATCACCTTTTCTATCTGTTGTCTCTCAATGACGATATATTTACCACTCTTCACCAATTCGGTCGTCAACATATCAGCCATCCCCTCTCCCACATTTGCCTGTCCATAATCGGTCTTGTCCTGAAAATCAAAAACCGCAATCCTGCGTTTCAGCGTGGGGATAGGAACCGGAGGTACGGATTCCTGAGCATAGGAAATAGTCTCCAATACTTCGGAAACGAAAAGAGCTACCGCAAATATAATGATTATTTTTAAATATCTCGCCATACTATTACTCCAAGTTTAGTTAATAATCCCTATTTATTCTTAACCTCAACCTCCAAATTATTTGGTGAAACCGAAAGGATTTCAAATTTGTATTTGGGGTTTGGTTTATCCTTCAGGGCGGATGCAATATCCATAGCGGTTGAAGTCGTTTGAACATCAAATATGGCAACGCCACCACCGAACTGTCTCTGATCCACCGATTTAACCCCGCGCACATAATCCTGAATGGCGAATTTCAAGTCGTTAAGCTCAGTAAATGATTTAACATTATGAAAAGTAACAGCCACCCTCATACCACTCGCAAGATCGGTTGACCATGTATCCGCTATCTCGGCGGCAAGTATCTCCGCGGCGCTTTTGGTGGCTTTTTGTATCGCCATTACACCTCCCGTAATCTCATCGATATGCACCTGTGCGGCATGTTCCGAAGCAGTACCGATAATATCGGCGTTATCGGTCCTTATCGCCCGCAGATTGACATTCGCCTGCACCGAAATCATTCCGCCCAACTTAGCGTTAACTTCAGCCTTTTTGGAAATCGCCTTACCGGTAATAATCACCTCCGCTCCCGATTGACTTCCTATCGATGCCGCCGCTTTGGTATCTCCCCTTAAAGCCGCCTGCCGGGCGCTCTTTTGGATATTATTAAACGCCGTTTGCTGATCGACGAATTGAAATCCCTTGCTACGAAAAGTCTCCATCAGGGTCTGTTCGGCGGTATTTAAATCATAGCCTTCGCGGATATAATCCCGATTGCTCAAATTATGTTCCTCGATTATCACCATCATACGGGGCAGGCCTTTTCGCTGCATTAAGATACCCAATGCGACCAAATCGTTTTTCAGATCCGCCGCCGAAACGGTAGCATCGATGGTTACCTCATAAACATTCGGCATATCGGGAGATTTACCTTCGGAAACGATATTGAAGGATTTCACATAACCTTGAGTTTTGGAATAGATATTATCCTGTATCAATATCGAATTCTCGACTATACTCTCCGCGGAAATTATAGTCCCCATCGCCTGCTCGACCGCTTTTCTCAAAGCGTCATTGATGGCATCATCACGAGCCTTTCCGGTATCGCCGGCGGTAATAACTCCCATTCCCTTCACTTGCAAATTTACATTCCCCTGCCCAAAGGAAACCGAAGCCGCAAATAATATCAACGCAAGCGTAATAATCAATGACCATCTAAAACAGTTTTTAGAAATCAACTTAATAATCTCCTATGCAAATTTTATATACAAACCAGTTTATGGTAGCGGCGCGATTAATCTACTAAAAAAGCAACTTTGCACTGATCCATAAACTTCAGGTTTTCGTCGGTCGATGACAATACCGTAGCATCGGCGTTGGAAATTACCACATCGCAATTATTTGTGCCGGCAGCCCTAAGTCCTTTAACTCTAAATGGATTATCACCGACCCTGTCTTTGAATTGCGATTCGTCGGTGCCATACTGGACAATACCTTTCTCGGTGGCGACATCCCTATCGACCCAATCGGGACCGTAAACCTCTTCCCCGGACTCATCCAAAAGCCTCGGAGCAAGGGCATATTGAACCCCAAGCCCACGACAATCAACGATCATTCCGGTATATGACCCAGAAGGATTCGAGGGAATATCCTTGCTTTCCATTTCATTCTGCTTCGAACCGGTGGGAGGCAGTACCGCTCCCAAAATTTTCCCGCTTAAAGAAACTTCAACATCGAGTTCCACAGTACCATCATCCATATACCTCGGAGGACCTACTTGACGGAAACCTCGCAAAGTTCCTTCTACCGTCATACGAATAACATCCGATTCGACCATAGAATTATTAACCACAGTTTCGGCGGTAAGGTTTACACCCTTGATTATCTCCAGCAGCCTGCGATAAGCATCGATACGGGCAGCGGTGAGTGCGCTGGTGCGCTGTTGCGCCGGGGATAATTTCGGATTCGGCGTCCCAATACCTGTCGCCATTATGGTCTGGTCACTCCAATCCACGCTTCCACCAGCCATATTCTGAATGACCTTTCCTTCATCCTGAGCAAACACGACCACCGTGAACAATAAGACAACCAATACTGTCGCTTTCAGTAGTTTTTTCCCAAAATACATTAGGTTACCTCCTAAAAATAAGTAATGATATTCCTAACATCCTTCCCATTATATTTATAATCGGAACTATTCTTCTTATCTAAATGTAAAACAAAGCGGGTGAAGGGAATCGAACCCTCGTATCAAGCTTGGGAAGCTTGTGTTCTACCATTGAACTACACCCGCATAATCAAGCGACCGAAACGCCTTTTAATTCACCATCTTAAAATTTTAAAAGTTAAAAGGATCTAAGACTACAATAATCAAATTTATATGTTAATACTTTATTTCCGATTTCAAGTCAAGCAATTTTTGACCTCTGAAATCTTCGGTAGGGAAAGCACTTTTCAAGTAAGAACGGTAGTTGGGATGATAATAATTTGCTATTTACTATTTAATTACATTTTGGATGTAAATTCTAATTATCTCATTCCCCCAATATAAGGCTATTATCGAAGCTAAAGATAGAAACGGCCCGAAGGGGATTTGATGATTTTCCCTTTTGGAGAATGTTCTTGAAAACAAAAGCATTAATATACCTACCGAGGCACCTAAAAATGAAGAAAGTATTAATGTAACCAATACCCCCTTCCAACCTATAAAAGCTCCGATCAGCGCCGCGAGTTTTATATCTCCGCCCCCCATACTTTCTTTTTTGAAGGCCCAATCGCCTAAAACGGAAATCAAGAATAATATCCCCCCGCCGGCGACTAAACCTACTGCGGAATCAACAGGAGTTATTCCTCCGCGCAGTAAGGAAACGGCAAACCCGACTACGATACCCGGCAGGGTTATCCTGTCCGGAATAACCATATAATCCAAATCAATGAAAGCAGTAATAATCATAATGGATGTAAACAGCAATATTCCAACGAGCTCAATATTGAATCCGTTCTTATAGAGGCTCAAACAAAACAAAACCCCGGTCAATAATTCCACAAACGGGTATCGGAAAGGTATCCGAGCTCCACAATTCCGACATCTCCCCCGCAACAGCGCATAACTTATTAAAGGTATATTATCGTATGGCTTGATATTTATCCCGCACTTCGGACAAAAGGAAGAAGGGTAAAGAATCGATTTCTTCAGGGGCAACCTATAAATAACAACATTAAAAAAACTCCCGAACACCAAACCGAACAGGAAGAAAGTCAGGATAGTGAAAGGATTTGTACTTATCATCATAAGACGCCGTCCAATGCTTAATCGAAATTAGAAAAAGCCGGAGCGTCTTGCCCCGGCTTCATTCTTACCTGTCAACATCTATTAACTGCTAACATCATCTGTGGTGTTGGTCAGCGCCCCTGTCTCATCTATTTGCCAAACATCATTTGTAGCATCATCATCAAGGTTTGCCGTAGCAACACAGGTAAAAGTATTCGTCCCAGCGGTTATAGCATAACTATAACGGGCGTTCGATTGGATTTCAACTCCAATTGTAGCCAATGCGGTTCCGTTGGAGGCACTGCCAGTTAGACCATTACAGGCATAGGTATCGTATTCCTGCCGATAAGCGCGTTCCATCGTATAAATCTGTTTCAACAGTTGCTTAGCTTCCGTTTGTTTCGATTTCGTGGTGGCCTGCATAAATCGCGGAATCGCCAAAGCCGCCAAAATACCGATAATAACCACTACAATCATCAATTCAATAAGGGTGAAACCCTTTTGGTTATGGTTGATACGGAAATTGGTAATCATTTAGGCCTCCTTTTTTGATTTAATTTCGTTTATAACTTACCTTGCAATAATCCTGCCAACTCGAACACTGAAACCATTAAAATTTATATCATACAACTTATTGAGTCCCCTATAATTATGATTTCCGCTGAAATTCAATCTCCCGTTCCACATTTAAATCGATGTTTTCCATAGCAAAATGCAATAGCAATCTGCGAAAATGACCCTCAACTCCGAGAATCGTCCGAGATACACTGTAAATTCCCACTTTGATCTATTTTCCATATATCGGCTGTCCCATCATTATCCAATCCGAATGCGGTTGCCGTAACCGAAAATATTACGGGACCCCCGGTTAGCTGATAACTATATCGAGCACTTTTCATTATTTCCACCCTTACGGATAACATACTGAAATTATTGCGGTTAGCCTCGGAGGAATCGGCGGTAATCGATGACCCATCAGAGGGCCAATAATGTCCATATTCCTGAAAATAGGATCTTTCAAGGACATACAGCTGCTTTAAAATGCCTTTGGCTTCGGCTTGTTTTGCTTTTACTCCCACCGCTGAGTATCGATTAATCGCCAAAGTCGCCAGAATGCCGATTATCACCACAACAATCATCAATTCAATTAAAGTAAATCCTTTGCATCTTTTCTTTATCATAAAAAGCTATCAGCTAATGCATTCGCTTTTTGGCTTTTACCAGTTTTTTATAATTGTTAACTATATCGGTTGAATTCGGGTCGATATTAGCCAGATTTTTAAAGCAACCATCAGCTTCAGATTCCATTCCATTCGAATAATAATACAACCCCCTGTTCAATAACCATTCGGCGTAAATCCGTTGGTATTCCATATCATTCGGGTTTGAAGCAAGCACCATAGTTTCGGTTTTGGGAAGGCGGTATTCGGTTTCCCCCGTATATCGATATAAGACTCCATCAGGAACGATATTATTCGACAAGAATAAAATTGGCGGAGACAATTCCAAATATAATTTTGCTGGGTTTTCGGAGATTAAAAATTCAATGTCGAAATTCAAACCCCCGGCAGTTGATAAAGCCCTATAATCCCGCCGGGAAAAATTCCTCTTTATATACCATTCCCTATTTAAGGAATTTATATCGATAATATTGAGATTGAAATATTTCCCTTGAGTGTATTTGGCATAATCCAGCAAAAACACGGTATTAGTGGAACTACAGAGAATAGTTGCGTCAACAGGCAAAGGTTCAACCATCTTTTCAATCAAAACTCCCGCGGATTGATCATTATGCAAAGAATAGCTGAAGCTATCGGCGGAAAGTAACCCAATCGATAAAAGCACCAACGAAGCAAAGCCATAATAAAGCTTATAACGAGGATTTGAATTTATCTTAAAATTTGCGAGGATTTTAGGTATAATGACCGCCCAACCTATCGCGGAAATAATTACCGATAGCGCCACCGCAGTCAACAAATAACCGTGAAGGTCCAAATAGGAATAAAAATATTCCTCAAAAAACAATACCGAGCAAGTGTTCATTATTAGGATAAATATTAGACCGATCGCATTCCTTCGGTTTCCTCTCATCATAATAAATAGACCGACGAGAAACCCTATCGCCCCTATGAGGCCGATTTGCCTAAAAATAACCCCTATGGAGAAACTCAACACTTTCAAGAAGTGTTGCGGAGCGAAAGTCCCCTTCGGAATACCAAAATCCGAAGCGGTAAATATCTTTATAAATCCATCCAATGATGATGGATCGCCCCAGACATATCCGGCACCCGCCGAAAATCTGATAGGAATAAATGCTACTACTGACGCCCCCAATAGAAACGCCATAGCGGACAATAAAATTATCTCCCACTTTCCCTTTTTTATGCTATTCCATAAAAGGATAACTATTCCGGGAACAATTAACAACACTGTAAGGTGGTGCATACCGACACCCAAGCCGATCAAAAAGAAACAAAGAATTGTATCTCTACCAAAAGCTGCCTTTCCGCTCTCCTTTTTGGTGGCTAAAAACAAACAGATCGATATTAAAAGCAGATTCGGGTAATAAACCTCCGCCCGGGTTGCTTGAGTAAGTGATGAAAAGCTGAAAGCGAAAAGCAATAAAAAGGCGCTGATAATATACTGCCGATACTCCCGGTATATCGCCTTAAAACTCAAAAAAGAATCAAGGATATTGCGTGCGGCATAATTCAAAATGAAAATTGTAAAAGCCCCGCTCAACGCTGAAAAAAAGTTCATCCGAAATCCAATATCCCCAAGAGGGAAAAATGTCATAACTCGCCCTAAAAGGATATAAAGAGGGAAACCGGGAGAATGGGGAATACCCAACATATAGGCGGCGGTTGTAAGTTCTGCCGAATCCCAGAAATAAACCGTCGGGCAAAGTTTATAGTAGAATATGACAAACGATAAAAAGGAAGATATAAAAGCCCCTACAAACTGATTTGACAACCTCCTTCCACCAAATTGTTCCCGCTTGAACGAAGGAACAACTTCTGTCTTGGTTATGGAGAGGGATTTATATCTTTTAGTCGCCTGTTTCAATTATTTAATTATGCCTGCCTTATCTTTTAATTTATATCGGCTTATTTTGCGATATAGTGTAGAGGTATCAATACCTAAAATCTTTGCGGTTTTGGATTTATTCCATCCCGTTTGGTTTAGCACATAAAGGATATATGCCTCCTCCATTACGCTCAAAGGCGGTGTCAGCTGGGTGGATAAACCAGCGAAGGTTTCCTTTTTCTCGTTCCTTTTCAAATAACTCTTCAAATCTTCCCCCCCTATTTCCTCCCCCGAAGATAATAGCACCGCCTGTTCGATTACATTCTCCAATTCCCGAACATTTCCGGGCCAATCATAGGCGGTAAGGACCGAAATTGAATCCTTCGATAATCTTTTTATATCGCATCCCAACCTTTTACATACCCGCTCAATGAAATGCGATACCAATAACGGAATATCTTCCAACCTGTCCCGCAAAGGCGGGATTTCTATCGGGAAAACATTTAGTCTATAAAATAGATCCGCCCTAAAATTCCCCCTTTCAACTTCGGATTTCAAATCCGAATTTGTGGCAGCGATAAGTCTTACATCCACTGGAATCCGCTCAGTCCCCCCTAACGGAGTTAATTCCTTTTGTTCGAGGACCCGTAATAGTTTAATTTGTATCGATTGAGGAGTATTTCCCAACTCATCGAGGAAAAAACTCCCGCCATCTGCCGATTTGATAAGTCCTATTTTATCCTTAACCGCACCGGTAAATGCCCCTCGTTTATATCCGAATAGCTCTGATTCCAATAAATTTTCGGGCAGGGCTCCGCAATTGATGGAGACAAAAGATTTCATTGAGCGAGGGGATAATTCATGAATCGCTTTGGCAATCAGCTCTTTCCCTGAACCGGATTCGCCGGTAATTAAAACGGTGCTATCGGTAACCGCCACCCGCTGAACAATTTCCTTCAACCTTTTTATCGGGGGCGAATTCCCTATAAATCTCGCCAAACCGCCTACTTCCGAAAGTTTTTCACGAAGGTTCTGATTCTCCCTGATTACCCGCCTTTTTTCCAAACAATTCCTAACAGCGTGTTTTACTTCATCGATTTTAAATGGTTTGGTAATATACTCGGAGGCCCCTTTTTTAGAGCTTTTATCGCCGATTCAACCGAACCAAAAGCGGTCATTATGATAAAATCAATTTCCGGCTTTAAAGATTTAATCTCCTGCATAGCCTCGATTCCGGACATCTCCGGCATCATCAAGTCGGTTATCACCAAATCGTAATAATCATCAGAATGCGATTTTATCCTCTCGATTGCTTCGGTAGCGGAAGTATAAGCAACTACATCATACCCCTCCCGCTCCAACATAATCTCCATAAACTGACACATACTTTGTTCGTCATCGATAACAAGAATATTGCCTTTCTCGGCCATAATTCAATTCCCCCGTATATTATAGGCGCTATCAAATATTTCGGCTGATATCGGGACGGATTAAAGCGCTATCGTCGGATAAAGCTTTTTTGGTTATTTTACAATATATCAAGGTATTTGTCGCCTGCCATATATTCGGCGATATTGATATCCCTTATATTGCGGAGCGTGGAGATAATATCCTTTATCTGCAGGGTATTACCCTCTATAATCTCTATTTTTTCACGGACATCCATAGGCAAATCCTCTTTGAGCAACAACAATTGAGCTGACCCCAATATTACCGACAATTGATTGTTAATATGATGATTCACCGTTGCGGCGGTAAGTTTTATCAATTCCAATTTTTCGGCGGTAAGTAGTTTTCGATAATTGGAAATAATAATATTGAATGCCGCCGATGCCAGTAATCTCTGTCGATAATCCGATATGATATCCCGGATACGCTCCTCATTATCATCGGGGATTGCTCCCCCAAATCCAACAACGCAAAAACCGAAATAATCGGATTTCCCTTTTAAAGGATAAAACAAGATATTTTCAACATTCCGTTTGCTCATCTCTGCAAGGAGTGTTTTGGGAAGCGGAGCTTCGTCAATCGTATCCTTCCATATTTCAGTCGTTTTGTCCAAATCGAATTGGACGGCGGCAATAGACATATCGCTGTAAAAATCGGGTTTTTGCTTCTCCGCATCGTCGGAAGCCAAAAAGAATTCACAACTACTTTCCCCCGGTATCAAATAACCTATCCCTACAGCTGATGGATTGGATTTTTCAGCGATCTCCTTTTTCAATTCATTTATTGTAGCTCTCGGTGTTTGGTTTAGTTTAAGGAAATTGAAATAGCTTGCGGACTTAATGCCAAATTCATATCCCGCCGAAGCCGCTATCAACCTCGAGCTTATATTCACCAAATTCATCTCGGAAGCCGAAAACCTTTTGGATGGCCTGCTCAATACAGCCAACAGTCCATAATTGTTTCCGCCGAATTCCAATCCCCTGATAATCAGCTTATGAGTTTTATTCTCGGTAATCGTAAATTCCCCGTTTTGGATTTCGAGCCTGTAATTTTTGGATTTGTTCCCCGAAGGCGACACGAAATAATCGGATAAGATTCTTTCCATCAATTCCCTACATTCTGATTCCCCGGAGATGGAAGTGATAATTTTTGAACTTCGGACATTATTCAGTGAAACTCCCAAAACGGATTCCGAAAACATTTCCTTCAGGATAGGAACAATATCATCTAAAATCAAACTTATGGGGTAGTTGGAACAAAGAGAGCTTATTCGGGCTATTAATTGAAGATGGGATAATGTATTATTTTGCAGGTTTTTGGGTTCACTCATCTTAAAATCCGAAACAGCATCAGCATAATTTCGGTGAAAACAAATTAGTTCATAGTCAAAATCGTTGCGTTATGCCATTTGCTATACCCCCAAAATTCCTTTGGGAAGTTAAAACGCTTCAAAAATCCGTTTGATAGGGTACGCATTATCAACATTATAGCCCTTCGGATGCCGGCGAAGAGCTGATATCACGAAGTAATATTCTGCCCTAATCCTAATATATATTGCCCCCTACGATTGTCAATAACAATTTCCCTTTTACTTTTCGTATTTAAGTGGCTTGACTATATAATCGCAAATCATTATCGTTTTCTAAATTGAAGCGTATAAAACGAAGTAAGGAGTTTTAATGAGCGAGTTTTCGACTATCGTCTATGATTTAACTGATGGAGTCGCCGTCATCAGATTAAATAGACCCGAGATAAGAAATGCTTTCAACGAGTATATGATAGCTGAGCTGAATGAAGTCTTTTTAAGTTCCAAGGAGCGAGGCGACATCCGGGCTTTGGTAATAACGGGCGAGGGGAAATCGTTCTGTGCGGGAGCTGATCTTAATTGGATGAAGAAAATGAAAGGCTACTCTTTCGACGAAAATCTAAAAGACTCTTTGGCGCTTGCTGATTTAATGTATAATATTCATACATTTCCTCATCCGGTCATCGGTAAAATTAACGGCGCCGCCATCGGAGGGGGAACTGGATTGGTTGCCGCCTGTGATATAGCTATTGCATCCGAAAATGCTAAGTTTTCCTTCTCCGAAGTCAAACTCGGTTTGGTTCCCGCCTGCATATCCCCCTATGTGATAATGAGGGTCGGCTTTTCGCGGGCGAACCGATTGTTTTTAACGGGGGAGAGATTTGAAGCACCGAAGGCTTTGGAATATGGCTTAATCGATGATGTAGTCCCCAACGGTAGCCTTGATGAAGCTATCGAAAAGACATTGAGCCAAGTTCTAAATTCCGGACCCAATGCTATCACCACCTCGAAGGAATTGTTACGAACGATAGGAGGATATGATTATGACTACCTCAAGCGATATACCGCCGAAGTTATCGCTAAACTTAGAATTTCCGATGAGGGGCAGGAAGGTTTGACATCATTTTTGGAAAAGAGAAAACCGAGATGGGCGGATAAATAATTGGAGGCTTTTCCTAAAAAGCCATAACTAATATAAAAACGGTTGTAATGGAGAATTGGATATGGTAAAACGGGCCCTGTTATTCTTATTGGTGATTTTAACATTGAGCGCTAACGCATTCGCCGATAAGATATTAATCAATATGGACCTAAAACAAACCGATCATCTGAAAGCCTATGGAGTAGCGTATTGGGTTTTAACCCGGGGCGAGAAAGTCGAATGGTTACTTAATTATCGCGGAGGTTCGTTTTTGGCTCCGGGAGATGCCGAGATAGCCGAGAGATGCCGACTTTTAGGCGTTTCCTTCGAATTGGTAAGTCCAGCCCAAGAAGCACGGATACGCACTACAATCGAAGATAACAATATGGAGTCGGTCCTATTGGAAAAAGCCCCTAAAATCGCAATATACGCCCCACCCGACAGCAAAAAAGAGCCTTGGGACGATGCGGTTAATTTAGCTTTGACCTATGCGGAAATCCCCTTCGATGTTATTTGGGATGATGATATTTTAGAGGGCAAATTGAAGGATTACGATTGGGTTCACCTTCATCATGAGGATTTCACAGGGCAATACGGGAAATTTTATGCATCCTATCGCAATACGATTTGGTATAAGAGGAATGTCCGTATAAATGAGGAAACCGCTAAGAAACTGGGGTTCAAAAAGGTTAGTAAGTTGAAATTGGCGGTGGTGAGGGAGCTAAAGAAATATATCGCCTCCGGAGGGTTTCTTTTCGCTATGTGTTCGG
>Ga0256841_1001580_pt1 | contig 19292 bp, 17 predicted proteins | sample 356308metaG_FD_185971 | JGI IMG/M metagenome (GOLD analysis project Ga0256841, IMG submission 185971) | Hydrothermal vent microbial communities from Mid Atlantic Ridge, Atlantic Ocean - 356-308 | ecosystem: Environmental > Aquatic > Marine > Hydrothermal vents | place: Atlantic Ocean: Mid... | reverse complement strand
GACAACCGTCGTTATCTGAGTTTAATTCTATCATATCTAGATTGCCATCACTGTCTGAATCGGTAAGGGTATAGGTTAAGGTTGCATTTATGGTATCGTCACTTTCTATGGCGTTAAATAGCCCATTCACTCCAAAGGCCGCTGTCGCTCCATCGATGATACCATCATTGTTAGCATCATTGACTCCGCCTTGAGCTAATGCGCCACTTTCTGTAATATCGTAAATACCATCATTATCGCTATCTAAATCAAAAATATTTAGGATGCCATCGCCATCGATATCACAAAAAATGGAATTAAAAGACATAGATGCTGACATATTGGTTGGCCCTACAACATTTTGGTCAATTACAACATCATTGGTACCAACAGTATTCCAATTAACAGTATTAGGGTTGGTAGTAAATACCATGGGTAGTAATGGGCCTCCAGAAGTTTTTGCACCAAATAATGTTACATTTCCTTGTTCGTCTATTCTCAATCTAATTAACGGATTAGTTACATTTCCGGTTAATTGCCAAACTTGAGGTGTTCCGTTCTGACCATAACCAAAACCGTCGGTAAATTTTATATCATTCCCAGCTGATGGTAAATGAAACTGTATCTCACCGGCAACATCAGTACCATTTATAGATATATTAAATGAATTGTCTAATCTTAATATATCTAATATAAAGATTCCGTTACCTGAAACAAAAGAATGTGAAATTGAAGAACCTGCATTAAGGGTAACAGGTACGGTTTCAAGACTAGCAGGGCATTCTTCGGTATCAGGAATTCCATCATTATCATCATCTAAATCAATAGCATTTGCAATACCATCACCATCATTATCAGTATTTACAATCATAAATACATTACCAATACTTTGCTGATTGGTTTGTGTACAACTTGTATTGTCTTCTAAGGTATATGTAAAAGGGTCGCTACCCGAAAACGCAGGATTTGGCGTATAGGTTATAGTGCCGTTACCATTTAACACAGCTGTACCATTTGCCGGTTGGGTGATAGATATGACAGAAATTGGATGCCCATCCGGGTCACTATCTACACCATTACCATTATCTGTCAATGGGTCAAATGTTATTGAGCTTCCTTGTGTTACGGAAATTAAATCATCTTGAGCAATGGGTGGTTGGTTTCCACTCGTAGGTAAAATGGTTATGATATTAATGTTTCCGTTATTGAAGTCTATCGGAGTCAATTCTTGCCTAACAATCACTCTCCCTGAAATTGTTCTTGGGTATGAAACTTCTAATACTATCGGTGTGTTTGGGCCACCCGGTAATCCGAAATGAACAACCCCGGGTTCCATAGTACCGTGCCCATAACCACCATTTACTTCTCTAATACCGGAAATTACATTGCCGTCGCAATCTAATATGGTTGCGGTTGCACCAATACCAAATCGTGTTTCGGTATTTATCAAGCCAAAGGCATCTCTATCTTCAATAATGTCAATATATAAGTGGTTTGCTTGTGAAGCAGCATTTAAATTATTAATCCACAGTTCATTAAAAGTACTATTATTGTTTGTGCTATTTCTATTTACATACAAATCTAAATCACCATCTTCATCAATATCAATAAAGGTAGAGCCTTCATTTCTATTAGAAAAAGTAAGGCCTGAATCGACAAACGTCATCGCAGCCCCGCCATTATTAATTTGATTTAGGTATAACTTGCTTAAATGATTTGCTCCTGTACCTCCGTTTCCTAAATAAATATCTATATCGCCATCATTATCTACATCGCCACAGGCCAACCCTTCTATTTGCCCTGGAAAATTTATTGGTATTCCTGTTGAGGCTCCTAAACCGGTCCAAGTACCATCACCATTATTTCTATGAATTTGATTTACGCCATTTTCTGTCCAAAATAAATCAAAATCGCCATCATTATCAAAATCGTAAAAGCCTACGGCTCCTTTATTACCATTTGATGCTTGGTCTATATCAACTCCATTTTGAAATACACCACCTGTATTTGTGAATAAATCGAATTGGTTTCTTTTACGTGCAACTACGTCTACCCAACCGTCATTATTAAAATCGGTTGCAGAGCCATAATCGCCATCGGTAGCGTCTTGTACTAAACCTAATGGCCATGTTGTAGGGTCTGCTACATTATAAGGGGGATTAGGGCTGTCTGATTTTTTGGTTACTTGTGTAAAATTTCCGTTACCATCGTTTTGAAGTATATCGATTCCGAAGTTATGACTATCAATAAAAATATCTAAATCGCCATCGCCATCATAATCTAAGGCACCTGCTCCTTCCGAATTGAAGCCGTCTGCAAAATTACTATTGTTGAATATTTGATTTGGAACGGTACCGCCGCTACCATTTCCAAATTTATGCGTTATAGGATCTTGAAGGTAAATTCTAGCTTGATTACTGTCATTTCTAAATACATCAGGGTATCCATCATTATTAAAATCTACAAAAAGCACGGTACGTTCAAGACCAGCATTTAAAAAATCCGGCGCAAGGCTTCCGTTTATATTCGTTACATCTGTAAAGCCGCTTGCCCCATCATTACGTAATAAGTAACCTCTACCATTGGTATTGACTATTAAATCAAAATCTCCGTCTAGGTCATAATCTGCCCAGCCAAGCCCACCATCTTTACCACCACCAATATTAATATTATAGGTGCTTGCACTTTCGGTAAAGGTAGTTTGAGCCACTAATGAAGTACAGACAATAGTAAGAATGATAAAGAAAACTATTCTTAATCTATGTTGCATTTTGTTCAATGTTGATTTAGTTTTTTAATTGATGTAATCTATAACACATATAATTAATATCATTTAGGCCCAATTGATTTTAAATAGAATCATCAATACCACATATAACAACGTACTATAAAAAAACCCTACAATCATGAATAAAAATATTTATTCATAACTAGGGAATTCTATTTTTTTTGTTACTAATAAGAAGCTATTTAATTTCATAAATTATTTACTAAATTGCACTTAATGGTCAATATACTTCTAAGCACTGCCTTGCAGCTCTCCCTTATTATCAAGGCAAATATAAATTCTGACAATCAAATTGTTAATATTATGTTGATAACCTAATTTATTTGTTGATAACTTCTTGTGTTTTTGCTGACAACTTAAACGTAAATCACTCAAGATTATTATGTTATAGAACATAATTCGTATAATTATATAAATTGGTATAGAGAATTGTTATTCTCTGACAAAACCATTTCAAACAAAATACTTTCAACTTCGTTTAATTTCAGCTATATTTGCACTTATTTAGAACGAATCTATATAATTATGATACAAGTTTCTGAAATAGCAAAAAATAAAGTCATAGAACTCATGCGGGAAGAAGGTTTCGACGCAACGAACGATTATGTACGAGTAGGCGTTAAAAGCGGAGGCTGTTCGGGATTGTCTTATGAGTTAAAATTTGACAACCAACAACAAGAAAATGATACTGTTTTTGAAAGTAATGGCATTAAAATAATTGTAGATAAGAAAAGTTTTCTTTATTTGGTAGGCACAACCTTAGATTATTCGGGGGGTTTAAATGGTACCGGATTTGTATTTAATAATCCGAATGCTAACAGAACCTGTGGTTGTGGGGAGAGTTTTTCGTTGTAAATTAAAAGATTAAAAAATTCAATAATTAAAAGATTGTAAACCATGAAATCATTTGAAGATTTAGAAGTCTATAAAAAATCATTTGATTTTACCGCAACAATTTTTGAATTAACGAATAAAGCACAAATTAATAGAAATATTATAAATCAACTAGAACGAGCTTCATTATCAATATCAAATAATATCTCTGAAGGGTTCGAATTACAATCAAACAGACAATTTGTTAAATTTCTGTATATAACAAAAGGGTCTTGTGGCGAATGTAGAAATTTATTAGCCTTAGCAAATAAATTAGATCAAATTGAAAATAATAAATACAAACAATTAAAAAATAATGTTTTAGAAATTTCTAAACAACTATCAAATTTCATAAAATATTTGAAAAAGAGTGATATTCAATAACAAAATATAAAACTCAATAATTAAAAGACTAAAGTGTTCAATTATTAAATGTTTTAATCTTTCAATTATTTCATCATTGAATTACAATGAAATACACCGAAGACGATTTAAAAAAAGAGCTCGAAACCAAAGAGTACGAGTATGGATTTTATACGGATATAGAAGCTGATAAATTTCCTGTGGGATTAAATGAAGCTATTGTAAGAGCTATTTCTAAAAAGAAAAATGAACCCGAATGGATGACTACATGGCGTTTGGAGGCTTTTAAAATTTGGAAAGAAATGGCAGAGCCCCATTGGGCGAATATCAAATATCCGAAACCTAATTTTCAAGGTATCAGTTATTATTCGGCTCCAAAGAAAAAACCAAAATTGGAAAGTTTGAATGAAGTAGACCCTGAATTATTAAAAACATTTGAGAAATTAGGCATTTCTATTGACGAACAAAAACGCTTAAGCGGAGTTGCGGTAGACATTGTTATGGATTCTGTCTCTGTGGCCACTACTTTCAAAAAAACCTTGGCTGAAAAAGGTATCATTTTTTGTCCTATTTCTGAAGCCATTCAAGAACATCCCGAGCTCGTAAAAAAATATTTGGGTACTATTGTTCCGAAAACCGATAATTTCTACGCTGCTTTAAACAGTGCTGTGTTTAGTGACGGTTCGTTTTGTTATATCCCGAAAGGTGTGAAATGCCCTATGGAACTGTCTACATATTTCCGTATTAATGAAGGAGGTACCGGACAGTTTGAACGCACCTTAGTCATTGCCGATAAAGGTAGCTATGTAAGTTATTTAGAAGGCTGTACTGCCCCGGCACGCGATGAAAACCAATTGCATGCCGCCGTAGTTGAATTGATTGCCTTAGACGATGCCGAGATTAAATATTCAACGGTACAAAACTGGTTTCCGGGCGATGCAGCCGGCAAAGGTGGCGTATTCAATTTTGTAACCAAACGCGGATTGTGCGAAACCAACGCTAAAATATCTTGGACACAAGTGGAAACAGGCTCTGCCGTAACATGGAAATACCCAAGTTGTGTCTTAAAAGGAGACTATTCGGTAGGTGAATTTTACTCTATTGCCGTTACCAATAACTTTCAACAAGCTGATACGGGTACAAAGATGATTCACTTAGGAAAAAATACCAAGAGTACCATTATCTCTAAAGGAGTGTCGGCCGGTAAATCTCAGAATTCGTATCGCGGATTGGTACAAATACACGCAAAAGCCGAAAATGCCCGTAATTTCTCACAATGCGATTCGCTGTTGATGGGAAATCAATGCGGTGCCCATACTTTTCCTTATATCGAAGTAAAAAATAAATCGGCGCAAATAGAACATGAAGCTACCACGTCAAAAATCGGAGAAGACCAATTGTTTTACTGTAATCAACGCGGTATTAATACCGATAAGGCCATTGCCCTTATTGTAAACGGATTTAGCAAAGAAGTACTCAATAAATTACCCATGGAATTTGCCGTAGAAGCACAGAAATTATTAGAAATAAGTTTGGAAGGAAGTGTAGGTTAAAAATTTGAGATTTAAAATTATGGCAACAACAACTTTTTTTGAAGATTTAGAAATACGGCAAAAAGCTAGAATTTATACTAAAGATATTTTTGAAATTACATCAAAAGATAATTTTAAAAATGATTTTAAATTAATCAATCAAATACTGAGTTCTTCTGGCTCTATTATCGATAATATTGCCGAAGGATTTGAACGTGAAGGAAATAAAGAATTTATTTATTTCTTAACAATATCTAAAGGTTCTTGTGGCGAATCTCGCTCGCGATTATATTGTTCGCATGATAGAAATTCTATTAATGAAAAAGAACTAAATCAATTAGAAGATAAAAGTATTGAGTTAAGTAAATCATTATCCGGATTTATTAAATATTTGCAAAAATCAGAGTATCGAGGGAATAAATTTACCAAACAATAATCTTAAATTTTAAACATTAAATCTCAAATTTTTCACATTATGAAGAAAATCATTTTATTACTTATCGGATTGTCGATAATTTCTTGTAAAAACGCAAAAAAAGAAGGTGTTGATGATGCAAAAAAGGATACATTACCAAAAATTACCTTACACGTTTTCGACGGCGGAAAAATATTAGTTAATAATTTAGAATTATTTTCTGAAGACACTACTTATCACGGACAATCAAAAACCTTAGCGGATGCTTTTTATGTCATTCAGCACCCTAAAGGAAATCTCATTTGGGATGCCGGTTTGCCCGAAAATTTAGTGGCATTGCCCAAACCCTTTACAGACCCTACCGGCGCCTTTACGGTTTCTAGAAAAGATTCAGTAGTTAATCAGTTAAAAACCCTAGGATTAACCCCAAATGATTTCAAGTATATTGCCATGTCACATTCGCATTTTGACCATGTAGGGCATGCCAATCATTTTAAAAACGCTACTTGGCTGGTACAAGAAAATGAATATGATTATTATACCAATGACTCTGCCCAAGTGAAACACGCTGATATTTATAGTATGATTAAAGACTTGAAAAACGTACAAAAACTACATGGCGATTATGATGTTTTTGGCGATAGTACTGTAGTGATTAAAAGTATGCCGGGCCACACCATCGGACATCAAGTATTGTATTTGAATATCGGATTGCAAAAACCTATTTTATTAACCGGAGACTTGTATCACTTTGAAGAAAATAGAATCAATAGGCGCGCTCCGATTTTTAATTATGATATTCCCCAAACGAAAAAAAGTATGGAAGCCTTTGAAAATTTTGCCAAAGCCAATAATGCCGATGTCTTTATACAACATTCACAAAAAGATTTTGACAGACTTAAGGCGTTGCTTAATAATTAAAAATTTGACGTTTAACATTTAAAATTATGGCAACCATTACTTTTTTTGAAGACCTAGAAGTTTGGCAAAAGGCAAGAATTTATGCAAAAAATATATTTGAAATTGCTTCAAGAGAAAATTTCAAAAACGATTTTAAATTAATTAATCAAATATTAAGCTCTTCAGGTTCTGTAATGGATAATATCGCTGAAGGTTTTGAACGAGAAGGAAATAAAGAATTTATTCATTTTTTAACTATTTCTAAAGGCTCTTGTGGTGAATTACGCTCACAATTATATCGTTCATTTGATAGAAATTATATTAACGAAAAAGAATTAAATCATTTAAAAGATAAAAGTATTGAATTAAGTAAATCTCTTTCTGGTTTTATTAAGTATTTAAAAAATTCAGAATTTAAAGGGAACAAATTTTCATAACACAATCTTAAATTTAAACATCTAATTTTAAATTTTAAAATGCTCGAAATAAAAAACCTACACGCCAATATTGGCGATAAAGAAATCTTAAAAGGAATCAACCTTAACATAAAAGCAGGAGAAGTGCATGCCATTATGGGGCCTAATGGTTCAGGTAAAAGTACCTTGTCTAATGTTATTGCCGGAAAAGAAGCGTATGAAATTACCGAAGGGAAAATACTGTTTAACAACAAAGACCTCGATGATTTAGCTCCTGAAGAAAGAGCCCATAAAGGCATTTTTTTATCTTTTCAGTATCCGGTTGAAATTCCCGGGGTAACCGTTACTAATTTTATTAAAACGGCTATTAACGAAACACGGAAAGCCAATGATAAAGAAGAGCTTCCGGCCAAAGATATGCTGAAAAAAATTCGCGAAACGGCCACCCTATTAGAAATTGATAGAAAGTTTTTATCGCGCTCTTTAAACGAAGGCTTTTCGGGTGGGGAAAAGAAACGGAATGAAATTTTTCAAATGGCCATGTTAGCACCTAAACTAGCCATTCTTGATGAAACAGATTCCGGCTTAGACATCGACGCCTTAAAAGTAGTTGCCAACGGGGTTAACAAATTAAAAAACAAAGATAATGCTGTGATTGTTATAACGCATTATCAGCGTTTATTAGATTATATAGTTCCTGATTTTGTTCATGTATTACACGATGGTAAAATTGTAAAATCGGGCGGTAAAGAGCTGGCACACGAGTTGGAAGAAAAAGGATATGATTGGCTTAAATAATTTGCTAGAGCAAATTATTTATTCCGAGTTTTTTGTTTTGTGTTAACTTACTAACTTCTACTACTATTATGGTTACAATTAATCGTTTTGAGGATTTAGCCCCGATTATCACGGGATGGCAACTTGCAAGAGTTTTAGGTAATGAGATTTATGCTATTATTTCTTTAACGCCCTTAAAATTGGAAACAAAATAGGTTTATTTATGAATTATCTGAAACATAATGAATTCAAAGGAAATAAATATAAGTAGTTTCAAAACAAGAAACACTGAACACGAAACAAGGAACAAGAAACACTGAACACGAAACAGAACACCATGGATTTAAAAGATAAACTGGTAACATCATTTTTGGCTTTTGAAAACAGAGTATGTACAGATACCGAATCTAATTTACACGATATCCGTTCAGAAGCTTTTCACTATTTTGAAACACACGGTTTTCCTTCAAAAAAGGAAGAAGAATGGAAATACACTTCCTTAAAATCAATCTTAAAACACAATTATACTATTTTCCCTAGAGCCGAAAATGCTATTGAATTTAAGGATATAAAAAAGTATTTTTTACACGAAATAGAATCGTATAAAATTGTATTTATCGATGGAATTTACAGCTCATTTTGGTCAGAAACCACCCATGACGGTTATGACATCTGTCTGCTTTCGGCGGCTTTGAAAAAACCCAAATACAAAATGGTTATTGACCATTATTTTAATACCATAGCCTCAAAAAATGATAGCATCACTTCATTAAATACCGCATTTTCTAAAGAAGGGGCTTATATCCATATCCCCAAAAATACCGTATTGCCCAAACCCATTCAAATCCTTCATTTTTCTACAGGTAGTGAGGCCGAAATTATGCTACAGCCGCGTAACCTGATTATCGTAGGTGAAAATTCGCATGTGCAAATTGTAGAGCGCCACCAAAGCCTAAATGAGAATGTTGTATTAACCAATTCGGTAACCGAAATTTTTGCTGCCAAAAGGGCTATTGTTGATTATTATAAAATTCAAAATGATAAAGCAACAGCTTCTTTGTTAGATAATACGTACGTTAAACAACAACAACAAAGTGTGGTTTCTGTAAATACATTTTCTTTTGGCGGAAATTTAACCCGTAATAATTTAGAATTCAGCCAAGAAGGAGAAGGCATTACTTCTAACCTTAACGGAATTACCATTATTGGTGACAAACAACACGTTGACAATCACACGTTGGTAAACCATAACTACCCAAACTGCGAGAGTCACGAATTATACAAAGGTATTTATGCCGATAAATCTACTGGAGTTTTTAACGGAAAAGTAATCGTTCAGCGGGAAGCACAAAAAACCAATGCCTTTCAACAGAATGACAATATATTAATTGATGATAGGGCTTCGATAAATACGAAACCTCAACTTGAAATTTTTGCCGATGATGTAAAATGTTCACATGGCTGTACGATTGGGCAATTAAATGAAGATGCACTATTTTACTTGCGCTCGCGTGGTATTCCTAAAAAAGAAGCCGAAGCCCTATTGCTGTATGCGTTTGCCAATGATGCCTTGCAAAAGATAAAAATATCAGAATTAAAAACGAGAATCACTAGGCTGATTGCCCAAAAACTAGGTGTTGAATTGGGGTTTGTACTGTAACCTATAAATTAGACCAACGATTCTTCATTCATAATATCAGGCTTTTCAATACCCATCAATTTCAAAATAGTGGGGGCTATGTTGGCCAACATACCACTTTTCACTGTATCAACATCATCATCAACAATGATTAATGGTACCGGATTGGTAGTATGTGCCGTATTAGGCGTACCGTCTTCATTAATCATCGTTTCACTGTTCCCATGGTCGGCAATTATAATACTGGTATATTTATTTTCTCTTGCCGTAGTTACTACTTTTTTCAAACAGGCATCTACCGTTTCTGCCGCTTTAATGGCAGCTTCCATAACCCCCGTATGGCCTACCATGTCTGTATTTGCAAAATTCAAACAGATAAAATCGGCTTCTTGTTTTTTAAGTTCGGGCAGTATAGCTTCCGTAATTTCTTTGGCACTCATTTCGGGTTGTAAGTCATAAGTTGCTACTTTTGGTGAAGGGCACATAATGCGTTTTTCACCTTCAAATTCTCTTTCCCTACCCCCCGAAAAGAAAAATGTAACATGAGGATATTTTTCGGTTTCTGCAATCCTAATTTGCTTTTTATGGTGTTTTTCCAACACCTCTCCCAAGGTATTTGTCAAATCTTCTTTCGGATAAATTACATGTACCTTTTTAAACGTATCATCGTAATTGGTCATCGTAACATAGTACAGGCTTAAGGCGTGCATTCCATACGCTTCAAAATCCCGCTGAGAAAGAACTTGTGTCAATTCGCGACCCCTATCGGTTCTGAAATTGAAAAAAATGACGACATCTTCTTCTTGAATCGTACTTACCGGATTTCCTTTTTTGCCTACCAAAACAATAGGTTTTATAAATTCATCGGTAACACCTTCATCATAGCTTTTCTGAATAGTTTCAGCAGCGTTTTCTGTTGATTCTCCAATACCGTGTACCAATAAATCGTACGCTAATTTTACACGGTTCCAGCGTTTGTCTCTATCCATAGCATAATACCGCCCTATAATAGAGGCCAGTTGTGCATTGTGAGATTTCAGGTACGTATCCAAGTCGGCAATAAAACCTTTGCCTGATTTCGGGTCAACATCCCTTCCGTCTGTAAAGGCATGGACATAACTGTGCAGCCCCGCATCATCGGCAGCTTTTACCAAGCCTTTCAAATGATTGATATGCGAATGTACGCCTCCGTTAGAAACCAATCCTAAAAAATGGACTTTCTTTTGATGCTCTTTTGCGTATTGAAAAGCATTTTGCAAAACGGTTTTAGCTGCGATACTTCCGTCGGCAACCGCTTTGTTAATTTTTACTAAATCTTGATATATAATACGCCCAGCACCTAAGTTCATGTGGCCTACTTCACTATTTCCCATTTGTCCTTCAGGCAAGCCTACATAAGACCCATCAGTACGTAAACTGGCCGTAGGGTATTTTTGATATAAAGAATCTATAAAGGGTGTGTTTGCTTTGGCAATTGCCGAAACTTCGGGGTTTTGTGTAATTCCCCATCCGTCAAGGATTATTAATATTACTTTCTTGTTCATCGGAAAAGTTTGAAATACAAAATTAACACTTTTTAAGGGGAATTTAACGGTATTCTTCGAGAAGTTAAACTTGCGTTAATCGTTGTTAATATCAGTAACAAATAGTATAGAACACCCGTCTTCTATTATATAATCATATAAACTTCTAGATATTATGAAAAATCTATTTTTAATTATTGTTTTGGCCATAGGGCTGACCGCAAATGCCAATCGTACAACTGCCAACATTACGGTTGAACACACCGCTGTTACCGGTTCTGTAACTGAAGTTGATACTTTTTGTAAATTAATACAACAAGGTAATTTTGAAGCTGTAAAAGGAATGATAGCTGCAGGAATTGATATTAATAAAAAATCTGTAGGGATGACTCCTTTAATGTACGCTGCCCGACAAAACAAAGTAGCCATTTTAAAATTACTAATTGCCAACGGAGCAGATTTAAAAATAAAATCAAGCCGTGGTTATTCAGCTTTAAAATATGCCGAAATGTCAAAAGCCCATGATGCCTATACCATTATTTCGAAAGAATTAAAAGCTAAAAAAATGAAGAAAAAAGGAAAACGGGCTGTATAATTCTTTGCCTCTATAATTTTCTAAAGGCAAACCAGGTGTTTGCCTTTTAAAGTTATATCGAAAGGATAATACGAGTTTACTAAAATTTTGCAACATTAAAAAGCAGTAACAATGCCACTAAAACAATTGCAAAAATTACCATCACAGCAATTGTTTTTATACGGCGCCTTTTATTTTCTTTTTGCAATCGCTCTCTAATTTCCTTTAATTGTTGCGGCGTAGCTTTTTTCTCAATCAACTCTTTTTTATAGGTTGATTTTTCGTATTTTTTTAACTTTTCAAATGTACTAGTCCGCGACCGTTTATTGTTTTTTAGGCTAGAAATCATTGCCGAAACTGAACCTCCGAAACCCATAATACATAATTTTAAGCTGGGTTAAACAGCGTGATTAATGAATAAAATCAGTATCCTTAATAAATACCGTTTAATTATGTGTAGCTAAAAAATATAAAATGTTACAATTTGAGAGAAATCATAAAAGAGAGGCCATATAAATGATAGTTGAAAATTCAGCAATCTTATTTTCGATATTTCTGAATGGCTTCTTTAATTTTTTGGATTCTATTTTCAGGGTCGGGGTGTGTGCTTTGAAATTCAGGAACTCTATTAGGGCCCGCTGCTGCTTTCAAAATTTTCATTACACCAATCATTTCTTCGGGTTGATATCCGGCATCTATCATAAATTTAACTCCCATTTCATCGCTTTCCAACTCATCACTTCTTCCGTATTTCATATTGATTACATTGGCTATCATTGCCGCCATTTGTCCGGCACCACCACTGTCAGAACCCACCAAAACACCTGAAACTATTCCTTGGGTAAGGCCTTGTTTTGCGATACGTTCGGCAGAATGACGCCCCACTACATGGCCAATCTCATGACCCAAAACACCGGCCAATTGGTCTTCATTTTCTAGTTTAGAATACAGGGCATACGTAATAAAAATCTGTCCTCCCGGCAAGGCAAAAGCATTGATGGTTTGAGGGTCTCTCAACAAATGAAAATCATAACGATAGGGGGTTTCTCTTGCGATACTGTTATTTACCAATCGTTGCCCAACCCTGTCAACAATGTCTTGCGCCCGTTGGTCGGGATACAAGCCGCCGTGTTGCTGTGCCATCTGAGGGGCACTGCGTAAACCTATGGCGATTTCGTCATCAGGACTTAAAGTAATACTTTGTTTTTTGTGTGTATATGGATTTTCACTTCGGTTAGAATAATACTTAAACAAAGAAAATAATATAATTCCGGCTCCAATAAGTAATCTTATTTTTAATCCACCTCTTCTTCTCATAATCTAAAATTTTATAAAATAATAGCGCCATAAATATACAATTTTAATCAATAACACGATATTTCTGCAACCTTACTCTCTAAGAAAACGATAGATTTATTTTTTATTTTTTAATATTATTAACTTGCTGATTATCAAAATTTATCTTTTAAGCGGCCTTTGCTTTAACAAAACAAAGTATCAATACTGTTAGAAAATATGTAACTTTACGAACCTAAATACTCTTTTTTTGATATGGACTTTGAATCAAATAAAACGATAGCTCGGTTACCCAACCATTTAAGAACTTTTATCATACCGCAGCCTTATAATGAATATACCGCTCAAAATCAGGCTGTTTGGAGGTGTGTTATGCGTAAGAGTAAAAATTACTTGGCAACGATAGCACATCAATCATATACCAAAGGCTTAGAACTAACCGGTATTTCTACAGACCATATTCCAAAAATGCAAGGCATGAATAGAATATTAAAAGAAATAGGGTGGGCAGCTGTTTCTGTTGACGGATTTATACCACCTAATGCTTTTATGGAATTTCAAGCCTATAATATTTTGGTCATCGCTGCAGACATCAGAACGATAGATCATATTGAATACACTCCGGCTCCTGATATCATCCATGAAGCTGCCGGGCATGCACCCATTATTGCCAATCCTGAATATGCCGAATATCTGCGGCGTTTTGGCGAAATTGGCAGTAAGGCTATTTCATCGGCTAAAGATTATGAACTGTATGAAGCCATCAGGCATTTATCTATTATTAAAGAAGACCCCAATACCCCTAAAAATGAAATTGATACCGCTGATAAAAAAGTGGCCGAAATAGCTGCCAATATGGGAGCTCCCAGCGAAATGGCCAAAATTAGGAATTTGCATTGGTGGACGGTAGAATACGGATTGATAGGCGATTTAGAAAATCCTAAAATTTACGGAGCCGGTTTATTATCGTCTATTGGAGAAAGCCAATGGTGTATGGGCAATCAAGTAAAAAAATTGCCGTATAGTATCATTGCTGCCGATACCGATTTTGACATTACCAAACCACAACCCCAATTATTTGTTACTCCTGATTTTGCGCATTTGAGCTTAATTTTAGAAGAATTTGCCAATACAATGGCATTGCGTAAAGGCGGATTTAAAGGGGTTCAAAAATTAATAGATTCTAAAAATTTAGGGACTATTATTTTAACTACGGGAATTCAAATTTCAGGAAAATTCACCAACGTAATTGCCAATGACAATCAGAAAACAGCTTACTTTCAAACCACAGGCCCAACAGCATTGGCCTATAAAAATAAAGAACTCATCGGCCATCATAAAGAGTATCATGCTGATGGATTTGGTTCGCCCGTAGGAAAATTAAAAGGTATCAATTTGGCCATCGAAGATATGTCGCCAACCGATTTGGAAGCCTACGGAATTTATGAAGGAAAAAGAGTGTCCTTACATTTTGAAGGAGGCATTCAAGTAGCCGGTGAAATTATTACCGGAAAACGAAACTTAAAAGGTAAAATCATTTTAATTTCTTTTAAAAATTGTACTGTCAAACATTATGACACGGTTTTATTCCATCCTGATTGGGGTATTTATGACATGGCTGTTGGCAAAGAGGTAGTATCGGCCTATTCGGGAGTGGCAGACCCTGAAAATTACGGACTTGTTTTTGAAGTCCCAAAAGAAAAGACTCATAAAATTAAATACTCTGAAAGTGATAAAAGGCTACATTCTTTTTATCAAAAAGTACGGGATATTAGAGAAAGTAAGGTTATAGATAGTGATAGCCTAGCAACTATTTTTAATACTATGCTCATTGAATTCCCTAACGATTGGCTCGTACCTTTAGAAATTTATGAACTGATATATAAAAGAGATATTCCTTTAAAACAGAAAGTACTCACCCATTTAAAAGAACTCGCTAAAAATAAAGCGTTTGCCAAACTTATAGAAGACAGTTTGCAACTATTGGCGCAAGAGCCTGAAATAATAGATTGATATCAAGCCATTTTTAAATGTAATCTATCTTACAAATTCGCAAGGTATTAACCATTCCTTTTGCTTGAACGGGCATCGATGTTAAATTGATAACAAAGTCGCCTTGCTTGCAATACCCTTTTTCGGTGGCTATCCTATTGATATCTTCAACGGTATCATCGGTACTCACCAATTTATCATAATACAATGCTTTTACTCCCCATAATAAATTGAGCATTGCTAAAATACGTTTGTTGGAAGAAAAAGCTAAAATATGTGTCTTAGGCCGCCAAGCAGAAATTTGAAAAGCGGTATATCCACTATTGGTCAAGGTTGATATTACCGTTGCATCGATATCATCGGCCATTTTAGCCGCTTGATAGCATATTGTTTTTGAGATAAAACGTTCGTTTAAACTCTGAATAAATGATTCGGGTTTTACAATAAGTGATGAATCTTCAACACCTTCAATTATCAAACGTATTTTTTTTATGACCTCTACCGGAAACTCTCCTACCGATGTTTCTCCTGAAAGCATTACGGCATCGGCACCATCCATAATAGAATTGGCAACGTCATTTACTTCTGCCCTTGTTGGCACTTGACTTGTTATCATACTTTCCATCATTTGTGTGGCAATGATAACCGGAATCCGGGCCTGTTTGGCCTGAAGTACTAATTTTTTTTGGATGAGCGGTACTTTTTCCATAGGTACTTCTACGCCCAAATCGCCCCTAGCGACCATCAATCCGTCACAATAAGCCGTAATTTCACGGATATTGGCAACGGCTTCGGGTTTTTCGATTTTAGCGATAATCGGAATTTTATACGTAGAATTTTGGGCTATTAATTCTCGCAATTGTATAAGGTCTTCTTTGTGCCTTACAAAGGAAAGTGCAATCCAATCGACTTCCATTTTAATGGCAAAAAGTGCATCTTCTATATCTTTTTTTGTCAATGCCGGAAGTGAAATATCGGTATTGGGTAAATTCACCCCTTTTTTAGATTTTAATTTTCCGCCTCTAAGCACTCTTGTAATTACTTTAATGTCACTGTCAGTACTAAGTACTTCAAAGAGCAATTTCCCGTCATCTACCAATATCTGCTCGCCAACTTTTACATCTTTAGGGAAATTTTGGTAGGTCATATAGGCTTTCTCTTGTGTACCGTCACATTTTTCGGTGGTAAAAGTAAAGGTATCTCCTTTTTTTAATTTTACTTTTTCACCCATCACCCCCACTCTTAATTTGGGGCCTTGTAAATCGGCCAGTACGGCAACATTATATCCTTTTCGTTGGTTTACTTCTCTAATTATTTTAATCTTCTTTTCTACATTTTCATAATTAGCATGCGAAAAATTAACTCTAAAGACATTTACGCCTACAGTCATCATTTCTTCAATAATTTCTTTGGTATCGCAAGCTGGGCCTAGTGTAGCTACTATTTTTGTTTTTTTACGGTTTCGCATAGTTTAAAAAATTAAAAAATCTTTTGATTTTAATGTTTGAGGATCTAATGTATAAGAAGTAACAACTCCTTTGATACTTTTTATTTTTTCGAGTATTGCACCCAGTCTTTTGGTTGTAAAATCACCAAAGATTTTTAAAAAATAATCTACTTTCTTTTTTTCGGGTAGCAAGTATGAAATCTTTGACTCTTCGGCAAACAATGTTGGCTGTTCGTTGTTTTTTACAGTAAAAACATGCTTGTTTGCCACTAATGACCATGTTGTAAAGGTTTGGTTACAATCATAATGATACCATGTAAAAGAGCAATTCTTATCGGTAAAATCAATATTATTGGGTTGGCGTTCTAAATAAATGGCCAGTTTTTTATTTAAATAATAGGCCAATCGATAATCGTCTAATGTGCTATTAATCGCCATTAGGTGATAATCGTGCTCGTATTCATATCCTAAGGTAAGTACTTTAGACATTATTAGTAACTAAAATGCTAAAATAAGTATTGTTTTACTAAAAAGTGTAAATAGTTACGAAATCGTTTTAGCTTATAATTTAAGACCGTTGCCTAAGGTAAGATTATAGTTACTTTTTTACTGTGGTTGAAAATCAGGATGCCCTGTTTGCCATAAAGCAAAAGAAAAAATATCTACTAAATTTTTATTTTTTTTGTTTTGATTTACATCAAAACCATGACCACCGGCAAAATCTACTGAAAATAAAACAGGTTTTTTAGACGTAGTAGAATTCAGCATTTTTGCAGCGAATTTAGCAGGTTGCCAAGGTGTTAATCTTGGGTCATTCATTCCTGCCGTCAGGTAAATTGCAGGATATTTCACTTTTTTTTTGATATGATGATAAGCGTCCATTTTATAAAGAGCTTCAAACTCTATAGCGTTTTTAATCGTACCAAATTCTTTGCTATTATTTTTACCATTTGGGGCAAATTCTAACCGTAAAGGGTTTAACAAACCCGCCCGAATAATTGCAACAGCGTATAAATCTGGCCGCTCAGTAATTGCCCTGCCAATACAGATACCTCCGGCGCTGGCTCCCCAAGTGGCCATTTTATTTGGATTTGTATAATTTTCATCTATCAAATATTCTGTACAAGCAATTAAGTCTTTCCAAGTATTGGGTTTGGTAGTTTTAAAACCTGCTTTATGCCAAGCATCTCCTTTTTCTCCTCCTCCGCGCACATGGGCAACAGCATAAATACCTCCACTCAGAACCCAATTTAATAAATACGAATGTAGATTAGGAGCATTAGACCACTTATACGCTCCATAAGCGTTGATGAGTACTCTATTATTTTTATTCTTTTCCGTCCCTTTTTTGTAAATAATAGAAAGAGGTACCATTACCCCATCATAAGAGGGAACTTCAATTTCTTTTATAATTACATTATCCAATTCAGGATAGTATTGCACCGGAGCTAAATTTTCTTCTTCAAAACGATTATTTTTATAATCATATCGATAACGAGAATCTTTCGAAGTCCACCCTCTAATTGATATCCATAACGCATCATATTGATGTCCTTTTGAACTAACGTTTATGTAACCTGCAGGTTTAGGAAGTTTAATTTCTTGATTGGTTTTATTGTGCAGCCAAAATAATTTAGCTACTACGCCATTTTTCGTTTTTACATAGAATAATCCTTTGTTGGTCATTGCTAAATCAGTAATTACGGCTGTTGAATCTTCTGCAACTAAGGTTATTGGATTTTTAAAATCAGGGTTTTTTAAAGATGTTTTACAGATCTTAAAATTGGATGCATTTTTAGAAGTTACATAGATAATAGTATCCTTGAGTATAAAAAACGTTTTTATTTTATCTTCTTTTTTAAATAAAGGATTCCATTTTATTTTTCTATTATCAATATTAGTAATTGGTGAGTAATATGAATCAAAATAATTAGTAGCCCCTAAGACATAACTAAACATATAGCTATCATTAGGGTTTGCTATTGTAACCTCGGGAAAGTCTTCTTCTTTAATATTTATAGTTGGATTGTTCTTTTTTGAAAAAAGTACTTTCAATTGTTTAGGGTCTGTTCCAATTCTATGGATTACTGAAGAAGTGTTTAAAATATAATTTTTAGAACTTTTATCTAAATCAGGAATATATGTATAAATAAATCTTGCATTATCAGGCAACCACTTAACATTTCCTAAAGCTGAAGGCCAACAATGACCTATAATTTCTGGGAATAACTTTTTAGACTTCACATCTAATATTACCATTTCAGAAATTTCTTTCCCTCCTTCGGTGAGGCTAATCACAATTTTTGAAGCATCCCAGCTGGGTTTGATGTAGTTGATTAAATATTTTTTATGTGTATCAGGCTTAAAATTCGAAGGATTGTACAATTCAATTTCTTTTCCGGCAAACCCTTTTCTATAAAATAATTTGGCAACAACATCTATGGGCTTTTTCTTTAAGTAAAAATAGCAGTCATTGTTAGTTATTTTTAATTTGCTAATAATAAATGACTTTGAATCTTCTAAAGCAGTTATTTGTTCTAACAAGGCTTGCCTTCCTTTAATTTTGTCAATGGTTTCTTTTGAAATTTGTTCTTGCTTTTTCAACCATTGTATTACTGACGAATCTTTTAGATTTTCTAAATACCGATAGGGGTCTTTAATCTCTTTATTAAAAAAAGTTTCACTTACTGCATTATTTTCATTACTCTCTACAGCTTTATTCTTAGTACAGCTGACAAAGATTAATAGAATGCTTACGTTTAGAATTAGTTTATTCAT
>Ga0256841_1001579_pt1 | contig 19296 bp, 19 predicted proteins | sample 356308metaG_FD_185971 | JGI IMG/M metagenome (GOLD analysis project Ga0256841, IMG submission 185971) | Hydrothermal vent microbial communities from Mid Atlantic Ridge, Atlantic Ocean - 356-308 | ecosystem: Environmental > Aquatic > Marine > Hydrothermal vents | place: Atlantic Ocean: Mid... | reverse complement strand
CTTCCGGCAATCCGGTTATTATGGGGAAAAATACATATTATTCATTGCCTGTCAGGCCGTTGCCCGGAAGAAAAAATATTGTCATAACCGATGTCGCAGGTGAGCTGATTGATGACTGTACAATGGCTTACTCCATTGAGGATGCAATTGCAAAAATGGATCCTGATAAAGAGAATTTTATTATCGGTGGTGCTTCCGTTTACAGACAGTTTCTGCCTCATGCCGATAAATTGTATATTACCCGTGTGCACAAATCGTTTGATGCCGACACATTTTTTCCGGAAGTAAATGAAAAAGAGTGGAAAGAGGTTTCAAGGACGGACATTACGGAAACCGATGAGAAAAATCCCTATCCGCATTCCTTTGTTATTTATGAAAGAAGATAATAACAAACCCTTTAATGTGTTTTGAACAATTACCTATTTTTGCCGTTTTTTAACAAAACAAAATATTTATTATTATGAAAAATAAAGTTGATGTAACCTGGACCCAAGAAATGTCATTTGATGCACATGTAAACGGACATACAATAACAATTGATGCAGATGAAAAAGTGGGAGGAAAGGACCGGGGACCCCGTCCAAAACCTCTGACATTGGTTTCTCTTGCGGGATGTACGGGTATGGATGTGATTTCAATTCTTACCAAAATGCGTGTTAAACCCGATTCTTTCAGGGTGGAAGTTGAAGGAGAGTTGACGGAAGAGCATCCGAAGTATTATCACCATATCAAGGTCTATTTTATTTTTAAAGGTAAAGATTTGCCGATGGATAAACTGAAAAAAGCGGTTAACCTTTCCGAAACAAGGTATTGCGGCGTTACTGCCATGCTTGAGAAAGTGGCAAAAATGGAGACGGAAATAATTATAGAGGAGTAATCTTTATTTTAAATGGTATAAAAAAGCCCCGCATATTTGCGGGGTTTTTTAACTGCTTTTGATAATCTCTATTAACTCATTTAGAATCATTGCCGTTGCTCCCCATACCGTGTATCCGTTTATGTCGAAGTAAGGAGCTTTTATTTTATGACCTCTGACTTCAATTTTTTTCCACTTAACGTTGACGGAATTTAACAATTTCGTCAAATCGGCTTCAATAATTCCGGCCACCTCATTTGGATCGGGAACCGGTATTGGCTTTGAATTCAAATAGCCGACCACCGGAAATACAAGAAAGTTACTTGGCGGTATATAGAGTTCGGTCAAAGAGCCGATTATGTTAATATCCTCCTTTTTAAGGCCAACCTCCTCATTTGCTTCACGAATAGCAGTTTCAAAATAATCCTTGTCACTTTTTTCCATAGCACCGCCGGGAAATGATATTTGACCAGAGTGAATGCCCCTGTCTTTTTGTCGTTCAATCAATAAAAAAAAGAGGGAACCGTTATTGGGATACAGAGAGATCAATACTCCGCTTTTTTTTGCTTTACTGACATCATAACCCGATTTCAGTTCATTCAACCGGAATTTAGTTGCCATTTTGAGATGGGCTGAAGTTCCGGGTAAAGGTCGTTTGAGCCTGTTTTTAATCTTTGTTGCTATCTCTTCTATCTGATTCATAAAGGCAAAAGTATCAAAAATCGGGTCATTTATCCCATCTGAAAAAGTAATTTTAAAATTTTTTATAAAAAACCTTTCCATTTACGGATTAATTACTAATTTTAGAGCATTATTTTAAAACAGACTGTTATGTCAGCACACAAAGTAAATCCGGTAATTAAAAATGATGTTGTTAAAGAAAAACTCAGGGAGTTGATTCTTTATAATGATGAAGTAAATACATTTGATTTTGTTATAGAAACGCTTATAGATGTTTGTGGACATGATCCTGTTCAGGCTGAGCAATGTACTTTGATAGCTCATTTTAAAGGTAAATGCGGAGTAAAATCAGGTACCCTTAAAGAGCTTAAGCCCATAAAAGATGAAATGATAAACAGAAAGCTGACCGTAAGCATTAAATAGAATATTAAACTTTAGGATAAATAACGGCGGATTCAAATAACAAAAAAAGCGCTGAGTGCAAATGAATAATAATTTATAAGCAAAAATAATGACTTGGACAATAATAGCCGTTTTGATAATAGTGGGATTTATATTTCTGCTACTTGAAATCCTAGTTTTACCGGGTACTAACGTAGCAGGAGTAATAGGCTTCATATTACTTGTTGTCGGAGTTTGGCAGGCGTATGCGGTATATGGAGGTAAATCGGGAACGATTACTCTAATTGCAACGGTTGTTGTGTCGGCAATAATCCTTTATTATTCCTTACAGGCAAAAACCTGGAGGCGAGTCTCCTTAAAATCGGAAATAAACGGAAAGGTAAATATTGTTGATAAAAACAAAGTTAAACCCGGTGATAAGGGAAAAACCGTTTCAAGACTTGCTCCTATGGGAAAAGCGTATATAAACGGTGTGTATGTTGAAGTGAGTTCCGAAGGCGAGTTTATTGACCAGAATACCGAAATAGAAATAATAAAAATTGATCATAAAAAAATAATAGTTAAACCTTTAAACATATAATATTATGGGAAATGCAAGCGCTTTTGTGATTATAGCAATCGGAATCGCCTCGTTATTCGGGCTTTGGGTAATTTTTTATTTTATTCCTGTAGGACTTTGGTTTACAGCCCTTTTATCGGGGGTAAGGATTTCTTTACTTCAGTTGGTACTAATGAGGTGGCGGAAAGTACCGCCGCAGGTCATAGTCAGAAATATGATTGCGGCAACCAAAGCGGGACTGAAAGTTAACAGGGACGAGATGGAAGCCCATTATCTGGCAGGAGGTAATGTAGGTTCTGTTATCAATGCTTTAATATCGGCCGATAAGGCAAATATGAGTCTCGATTTCAAAACGGCAACAGCAATTGACCTTGCAGGGCGAGATGTGCTTGAAGCCGTACAAATGTCGGTGAACCCAAAGGTGATTGACACCCCGCCTGTGACTGCCGTTGCAAAGGACGGCATTCAGCTAATTGCCAAGGCCAGGGTGACTGTCAGAGCAAATATCAAGCAGCTTGTAGGTGGTGCAGGTGAAGAGACCGTATTGGCAAGAGTAGGAGAAGGGGTAGTCTCCTCTATCGGCTCCGCCGACTCTCATAAGTCTGTTCTTGAAAATCCTGATTCCATCTCAAGAGTTGTTCTTGAAAAAGGCCTTGACTCGGGAACTGCCTTTGAAATACTCTCAATTGATATTGCCGATATTGATATTGGGAAAAATATCGGAGCTGCACTGCAAATGGATCAGGCCAATGCCGATAAAAATATTGCACAGGCTAAAGCCGAAGAAAGAAGGGCAATGGCTGTCGCTACCGAACAGGAGATGAAAGCCAAAGCTCAGGAAGCAAGGGCTAATGTGATTCAGGCTGAGGCGGAAGTGCCTCTTGCTATTGCCGATGCATTCAGAAGCGGTAACCTTGGTGTTATGGATTATTATAAATTCAAAAATATTCAGGCCGATACAAATATGAGAGAATCTATTGCACAACCTCCGAATACATCTCACAAAGACGGTATAAAGGGTGGTAAGAAATAGATAGTACTGTTTTGTTTTGAAAAGCCGGGTTTTTATTGAATCCGGCTTTTTTAATTTGGTTTAAATTCTATTTTTTTATTTAAATTAAGCATTCACATTATAAATAAATTACTTTTGTACCGAAAAAATTGTAAAGGTAAATGTCACAGGTAGAAACGAATAGAAAGATAATAAAGAACTACTCGGACATATTGCGTCTTTGCAGGCCTTTCCTGAAAAAGAAGGAATTGCCCGTTTTGAGGGATGCCTTTATGTTTGTGCTTGATCATCATAAGCAGGATTGGGAAGCGACCGGAGAGGAGTACCTGTATCACTCAATTGAAGTTGCAAAAATTGCATTGCAGGAGCTTAACCTTGGAACTACTACGGTTATTTGCTCTCTACTTCATAATGTGGTTGACGGGGAGAGGGTTACGGTAAAAACAATCAAAGAGAAATTTGGAGATGAGGTAGCTGTAATTGTGGAAGGTTATACAAAGTTGTCGCTAATTCAGACGGAAAAAATTTCAGTTCATTCAGGTAACTTCAGAGAATTGTATCTTTCACTTGTAAAAGATATACGGGTTATACTTATTAAGCTGGCTCACAGGTTGTTCGATATGCGTAACTTCGGTAATCTTTCTGAAATTCAGAAAAAAAGATATATAAACGAAGTAAATCATATTTATATCCCGATAGCTCACAGGCTCGGTTTGTATCATATAAAAGCCGAATTGGAGGAGCTTTGGTTGAAAAATGTCAAACCTGATATTTTTAATTCGATTGCCAAAAAGATTCGTGAGTCAAAGAAAAAGCAGCTTGTCTATATTCAGGATTTTATTGAGCCTATTGAAAAAGAACTGACAAAACAGGGATTTGAGTTTGAGATTAAAGGACGACCGAAGTCTATCCATTCCATATGGCGGAAGATGAAGAAGCAAAATGTGGAATTTGAGCAGGTGTATGACCTTTTTGCCATCAGAATTATTATTGATACTGATAAAAAGAATGAAAAGGCTGATTGTTGGAAGGTTTACTCAATTGTGACGGATATTTATCAGCCTAATCCCAAACGGCTCCGCGACTGGATAACTACTCCCAAAGCCAGTGGTTATGAGTCGTTACATACTACGGTTATGGGTACGAACGGAAAATGGGTCGAAGTTCAGATACGTTCAAAAAGGATGGATGAGGTTGCCGAAAAAGGTTTGGCTGCTCACTGGAAATATAAAGAGGGAGGTGGAAAGGAAGAGCAGGAGGAGTGGATGAAAACAATTCGTTCGGTTATTGAAAATCCTTCGGGGTCATCGCTGGAAAAGCGTGATGTTGCTAAAATTGAACTTTACAAAGATAAAATATTTGTTTTTACTCCCGAGGGCGACCTGAAGAAACTTCCTGCCGGCGCTACTGTTCTTGATTTTGCCTACGACATTCATACGAGTGTGGGAGATATGTGTAGCGGTGCAAAAGTTAATAATAAAAATGTGCCCATTAGATATGAGCTGAAAAATGGCGATAAGGTTGAGATAATCACATCAAAAACCCAAAAACCAAAACTCGACTGGCTTAATTTTGTGGTTACTAATAAAGCAAAAGCCAAAATAAAAAGGTCAGTGAAGGAGGAGAAATATCAGGAAGCCGAACTCGGCAAGGAGATCCTTCGCAGAAAATTGAGAAACCGGAAAATTCAGTTTACGGATAGTGTGGTTGATAAACTTATCAAACAATATAAGCTTAAGTCTTCGATTGATTTGTACTATCTTATTGCAATTGAGAAGATTGATGTCTCCAACATAAAGAAAACCCTTGAGCAGGACGACTCCAAAGAGCTGTTGCCGGAGCCTGAAAAGGAGCAAAAGGTATTAAAACCTATGACTTCAAATGAGGATGACGCAATGGTTATCGGGGATGATATCGGTAATCTCAATTATGAACTTGCAAAATGTTGTAATCCCATTTCAGGTGATGCCGTTTTTGGTTTTGTTACTGTGGGTAAAGGAATTACAATACATAGAATAAACTGTCCGAATGCGGCTCAACTACTTTCCAAATACAGATACAGAATCATTGATGTGAAATGGCGCAAATCAGATGATACAAAAACATATCTGACAACCCTGCGGGTTACCGGAGAGGATAGAATGGGTATTTTAAGTAACATTACACAAATAATATCCAATGACCTTAAAGTCAATATGGTCTCTTTAAATGTCGAGTCGAAAAATGACAGAAGATTTGATGGAAGATTTAAGCTGAGAGTTCGGGATACAGGGCATCTGAATACTTTGATTCATAAGATATTAAAGGTTAACGGCGTTGAAAAAGCCGTAAGGCTTAACAGTGAGGTTGAGGAAAAATAAAATGTTAATTCTTGAAGAAGAGAAATATTATCCGTTTAAGATTTCAGATAAAATAAGAATGCCTGACGGAGAGGTATATTTTAAACTTACCGACCCTAATAGGATAAGACATCTCTTGAGGGCTCAATGGTATGAAAAATATAATCTGAAAACAGGAGATACAATAACTTGTCACATTGATAAGATTAATTGCAGCGGCAGAATCTTTATTGAACCGTTGCATCCTTTTTACAAACCTGACGGTATGTATGATTTTGAAATCGTTGAACTAAAAGATGATACGGCTTTTGTAAAAGATGCTTTTGACAATATTATTGAAATCCCGGTTGAAGATATACCCTTTGGAAACAAAGTCGGGGATAAGGTTAGTTGCAGGGTGTTGAGTATTAAAAAAGGAAAACCTTTGTTGGTGCCTGCTTCTTCCGAGCCGGATTATTCCCTGTTTAAAGCGGGTGAACAATATAGTTTTGAAGTTACGGGATATAAAAAATATGCCGGAAATAATTCATATTTTATTTTGAGTGACAAAAACGGGAATAGCTATCCGTTGCGCAGAAAATTTTATGAGGGGTACGGAATAAAAACCGGAGACACTATAAAATGTGTTTATAAAAAGTCGGGTGATAAGTCTTATTTTGAACCCGAACATCCGTATTACAAAAAAGGTAAAGAGTACGAGTTTTTTATAATCGGTGAAGATGTTATTTATAAATATCCCGACGGTAAAGAAGAAGCAATCGTGCTATTGAATGATTATGGTAAGGAAATATTGATAAGCCGTAAAGATGTATCTCCCGTGAAGTTGGAATCAGATAAAATAACCTGTGTTGTCAGGGATATCGTTAAGGGGCAATTGATTTTGGATTGTTAAACCTTTCACCACTATTTGATTTCAAACATTCTTAGCAAAAGGGTCGCAACCGTTGCATTAAATATTTTACTATTTTTGCTTCGCTGACAAAAATTAAAACTTGTTAAACTACCTGACGCCCTCCTTTACTTATGAATTGTCAGTTTAAAAGATAAATATAAATTCAAATATCGTACTGATGAAAAAAATAATCCTTTTTACATTTATTTTAACAATTATGAGTTCAATGATCATCAAGGCACAATTACCTGCAGAGACTCCCGAGCATAAGGCGGAGCGTATGAAATGGTGGACTGATGCCCGTTTCGGAATGTTCATTCACTGGGGACTTTATGCCCTGCCTGCCCGTCACGAATGGGTGAAAAAATATGAAAGAATGACGAATGAGGAATACGAAAAATACTTCTCGCTTTTTAATCCGGATTTGTTCGATCCGCACCAATGGGCAAGGATGGCAAAGGAAGCAGGCATGAAATATGCTGTCATCACAACAAAACACCATGAAGGCTTTTGCATGTTCGATTCAAAATATACCGATTATAAAGTTACCAATACTCCTTACGGAAAGGATATTATTAAGCAATGGGTAGAAGCTTTCAGAGATGAAGGACTTGGAGTCGGTTTCTACTATTCCTTGCTCGACTGGCATCATCCCGATTATATCATTGACAGGAATCATCCTCAAAGTGCTTCGTCTGATGATGAGTACGATAAGCTTAACAAAGGCAGAAATATGGATAATTACCGGAAATATATTAAAGATCAGGTTCGGGAATTACTGACAAATTACGGTAAAATTGATATTATCTGGCTTGATTATTCCTTTCCCGGCGGGAAGCACGGTAAAGGTCGGGATGACTGGGATTCGGAGAACCTTCTTAAGATGGTTCGCAAACTTCAGCCCGGTATCATTGTTAACGACAGACTTGACCTTTTGGATGAAGACGGCGGATGGGATTTTACAACTCCCGAACAATATAAAGTGTCGAAGTGGCCCGAAAGAAACGGTAAAAGAATTCCCTGGGAAACCTGTCAGACATTCTCCGGATCGTGGGGTTACTATCGTGATGAAATGACGTGGAAAGATACAAAACAACTTTTGGTGTTGCTAATTGAATCGGTCAGCAAAGGTGGAAATCTGCTTCTGAATGTCGGACCGACCGCAAGGGGAACTTTCGATTACCGGGCCGTTGACAGATTGGAATCTATGGGGAAATGGATGAAATATAACAACAGGTCTATCTACAACTGTACACAGGCTCCTGATGATTTTCCAAAACCCGATAACTGCCTGCTGACGTACAATCCCGAAACAAACAGGCTTTATGTCCATCTGCTCGACTACCCGATTAAACGGCTTACACTGAAAGGATTTGGAGGAAAAGTGAAATATGCTCAGTTCCTGCACGATGCTTCGGAAATAAAGTTCGGAAAACCGCGACATAATGTTACTTATCAGGAAAAACTTGAAGATCAGGATGTTATTCTGATTCTTCCGGTTGTAAAACCATTTGTTGAAATACCCGTTATAGAACTTTATTTAACGGATGAGGATAACTAATCCTGTAAGGTTTCAACGGCCTGTGTGGTGGAGAACCTTGCAGGATTATGACAGGTTTCAACGGCCGGTGTGGTGGAGAACCTTGCAGGATTATGACAGGTTTCAACGGCCTGTGTGGTGGAGAACCTTGCAGGATTATGGCAAAAGCATATATGCTGTACAGGTTTATAAAGTGTTGATATTTAGTTGGATAAAAAACAATAAAAATGAAAAGATATTGTCAGGCGCTTGATTTGAAAGATGACCCTGTTTTAATAGAAGAGTACATCAATTGGCATAAGCCCGAAAATATATGGCCGGAAATAGTGCAGGGAATAAAAGAGGTCGGGATTATCAATATGGAAATATACAGAGATAAAAACAGACTTTTTATGATTGTCGAAGTGCCTGATGATTTTGAGTGGGACAAACAGATGACCAAACTTGCAACTATGCCGCGGCAGGCAGAGTGGGAAGAGTTCGTTTCAAAATATCAGAAAAGTTCTCCCGGTGCATCTTCTGCCGAAAAATGGCGGATGATGGAGAAAATATTTACTTTAGTTGACAAAATTCAATAAGTGAATACTTTGGAAGGATCACATTGACGAAATAAAGAATATGACAAAAGCAAAAGTTTCGCTGGTTAAGGTTAACGGAAATGATTATACCATTCCGTTTATATTGTTAACAAGCCTTTTTTTGATGTGGGGGCTTGCCAACAATATGACCGATACGTTGTTGGCAGCATTCAAGAAAATAATGAGTATGACTGATTTCCAGACTTCCTGGATACAGCTTGCTTTTTACGGCTCTTATTTCTTACTTGCACTTCCTGCAGCTTTGTTCATCAAGAGGTTCACCTATAAATCCGGAGTTCTGTTGGGGCTCGGGATGTTTATTACGGGTTCGTTGCTGTTCTATCCCGCCAGTAATACACAGCAATATTCACATTTTCTTCTCGCTCTGTTTATTCTTGCGGGTGGTTTGTCAATACTTGAGACCTCCTCAAATTCATATGTGATATTTTTAGGGCCGGAAGAAACGGCTACACGCAGGCTTAACCTTGCACAATCTTTCAACCCCATTGGTTCCATAATAGGGGTTGTCCTGAGTAAGTTTTTTATCTTGTCTCACCTAAATCAAGCTTCTGCTTCCGAAAGAGCCGCAATGACGGCAGAACAACTTAAAAATGTCCAGACAGAGGAGCTTAACGCAGTTATGGGGCCTTATGTAGGAGTTGCTTTTGTGCTTTTGATAGTCTGGATAATGATTGCCGTTTCAAAAATGCCGAAAACCGGTGATACTACGGGGATGCATTTCGGTTCAACGGTGAAAAGGATAGTTAAAAACAAAAATTATGTCTCCGGTGTGATTGCGCAGTTTTTCTATGTGGGAGCGCAGATCGGTGTCTGGTCGTTTACAATCCGGTATGTTATGCAGGAATTGTCGGTAAATGAGGAATCGGCCTCAAGCTATTACATTGCGGCTCTTGTTGCCTTCACTTTATCACGATTTGTATTTACGGGTCTGATGAAGTTTTTTAAACCCGGAACACTACTTTCCATATCTGCAATTCTTGCTTTGATAAGCACGTTGATAGTGATTTATTCGGGCGGTATGTTTGCAGTGATAGCACTCGTCTCCATATCTGCTTTTATGTCGTTGATGTTCCCCACAATTTTCGGACTTGCTGTTCAGGGACTTGGTGATGACACGAAAGTTGCCGGTTCCGGTCTTATTATGGCAATTCTCGGAGGTGCTTTACTGACTGCCGCTCAGGGTCAGATTTCGGATGCAACCGGAAGCATTCATTATTCCTTTTTTGTGCCGTTGATATGTTTTGCAATAATTACTTTTTACGGATTTTTCAGTAATAGGGTGAAAGTGGCGTAACCTAATGAACTTTTTTACTACTTTTGGCACGATAAAAAAATACTAATTTGTATTCACGGTAATGATAATAGGGATTGGCGGAGCAAGCACGTCGGGAAAATCCTGGCTCGCAACAAAAATAAAAGCAATAAATCCTGATAAAAAGGTTAAAATCCTTTGCCAGGATGACTTTGTTCTCGCTTCGTCACAATTGCCGAAGATCAAAGACCACATTGATTGGGAAATACCCGAATCCATTAATTTCGACAGATTTCTCGAAGCCGTTCTTCGCTGTTATATCGGTTATGATATCGTGATTGCGGAAGGTTTGATGGTTTATCACGATCTCAGGTTGGTCAGGCTCTTTGATAAAAAACTTTTTATCGAAATTACAAAAGAAACATTTTTTAAACGAAAAGCGGAAGATCTTCGTTGGGGAAGAGAACCCGACTGGTATATTAAACACATATGGGATAGCTACCTTGTTTACGGTAAAATACCTGAAAGTGATGATTCCTACTTTAAAATTAATGGTGACGGATTGATTGATTTGAAAAAAATTTATGATTTTATTCAATAGTTTATAATAAGCAGATGAAACGATTATTAGTATTTATACTTCCGGTTTTTCTTTTTTCGTGTATGAATGAAAAGGAAGGAAAGGTTACAACTGTAAAGTTCAATACTGTGGAAAAATATTTGGGCAATGATAATGATACGGTTTATATAATCACTTTCTGGTCGGTTGATAATAAAGTGTCGGTTTCCCAATTGCCGTATTTCGACAGAATTAGAAAAGATTACGATGATGAAAAGGTCAAAGTTATACCGGTATCTCTTGATATGGCAATCGAAAAAGATACAAGAGTTCTGCCTGTTTTGAAAAAACTTGGTATAAACACCGATGTGTTGCTCCTTGACGATCCGGATACAAGGAAATGGCGTGTTAAAATAAGTCCGTTATGGAAAGGCGAATTGCCTGCAACTCTTATTTACCGGGGAAATGAAGCTGAGTTCTATCAGGAATCCCTGAATTATAATAAATTGAAAAGTATTCTTAACGGCTTGCTTAAGAAAAAAGATTGATTTGCGTTTCCGTTAAGTATTCGGCATAAGCCTGTTCGGGCGCAACCGAAAAATGACCGTTAACTTTTAATTCCTGCCGTTAACTTTTTTTATCTTTACCATACGGAATTTTTTAATATATTAGCACTCTCATTTTTATGATATGCGGATAAATTATATTTTATAGGTGATAAATGTACATTAAAGGAACTTTAATATTTTTTATTCTGTCCATTCATTTATGTGGCTTTTCACAGCAGGAGGGATTGGTTTGGTATTTCGGATATGGTGCCGGACTGAAATTTATTAACGGCACTCCCGAAGCACTGACCGATGGCAGTTTAGTTACGGTTGAAGGATGCTCGACAATTTCAAATTCAGACGGTTACCTGATCCTCTATTCGGATGGTGTGAATGTCTATAACCGGAATCATCAGATTATGCAAAACGGTTCCGGACTTATGGGCGATCCATCGGCTACCCAGTCGGGAGTTATTGTCCCGGTTCCTGATATGCCGAAATTATATTATGTATTTACGGTTGGGAACCTTGATGTCGGAGAACCTATGACAGGATTCAAATATTCAATAGTTAATCTGAATCTGGATGGTGGTTTGGGAGGTATTAACCAGAATGAGAAAAATATTGATTTGATTGGTGCTGCAACGGAAAGGGTGACAGCCGTTCAGCATCATAATAAAAACGGAGTTTGGGTTATAGCACAGGAATGGAATACCAATAATTTTTATTCATATTTGGTTACTTCCGAAGGACTTGACTTCGGCAATATAGTTGTTTCGGAAGTTGGTGATACTACAGCGGGAAATTATGACAATGGCAAAGGTTATATGAAAGTGTCGTCAGATGGGAAAAAACTTGCAGTTGCAATTCAAGGGTCAGATAAAATTCAGTTATTTAACTTTGTTGACTCAACAGGGGTTGTCTCGGACCTAATTGTTGATATAGTTGACGTCCCTGATGTTTACGGGATTGAGTTCTCAAAGAATTCTCATTTTTTGTATGCAACCGAAAGATATGGCAGCTCAGTGTATCAATGGAATATTTATGCGGGATCGCCCCAGGAAATCCTGGATTCCAGAGTGTTAGTCGGTGAAATGTCAACAAGCAAAGGTGGAGCATTACAGATGGCACCCGACGGCAAAATATATATTGCCAGACAAGGAAAGAAATATCTGAGTGTTATTAACGAACCATCAAACGAAGGAATTACTTGTGATTTTCAGGAAGTTGGTGTCCAGCTTGACGGGAAATTATGTCAGGAGGGTCTTCCTTGTTTTATACAAAGTTATTTTAATAATTTGTTAATATATTCGCAAAATTATTGCAGGTTCGATACCGTTTATTTCAGCCTGAACGATACGGCATTTATTGATTCCATCGAATGGGATTTCGGCGACCCTGCCAGTGGTATTTATAACCATTCGTCGGATCTTTTTCCTTATCACATATATTCTAACCCGGGTACATACAATGTGCACGCAACCACATATCATATTGATACCTATTCTATGGCTCATAAAACAATTGATATTTTTGATCTTGCCAAAGTGGATGTTGGAAGTGATACCACGATATGTTCAGGCGACTCAATAGTTATTTATGCAAATAATGATACGGGATACATCTATAAATGGCTTGATAATCCTTCATTGAATAAAAGAAAATTAACAATAAAAGATGAAGGATTGTACTGGGTTGAAGGAACCAATTTATGCAATACGGATACCGATTCCGTTTATATCCATGTTAATCAGTTGCCGGAAGTTGATCTTGGAAAAGATACGGCAATAAAATACAACTCTTCAATAATTCTTGATGCCGGATACTGGAATAATTCATATTTATGGCAGGACGGAAGTACCGGGCAATACTATTCCGTAGATTCTCCCGGAAGTTACTGGGTTGAAGTTGCTGATGATATCGGGTGTAAATCTTCGGATACGATTACGGTGGCTGCAGTTCCGTTCCGGATTTACTTGCCGGATGCTTTTACTCCGAATAACGATGGAATCAATGATGTTTTCAAACCGAGAACAACCTATGATGTGGACATTGATTTTGAGCTGATTATATACAATAGATGGGGAGAAGAAGTTTTCAAGACGTCCGATATTGACGAAGGTTGGGATGGCACTTTTAATGGAATAAAATGTCCCGAAGATGTTTATATCTGGTACTTAAACGCTGCTCCTTATGAGCAAAACGAATTTCTTGGAAGTCCGTCACAACGAACCGGAAATGTTACTTTATTGAGGTAGTAAACAAAATTATATTTTTTTTGTTTGTCTTTATTCAGGTGATATGAAAAATATGATTTATTACAAAATTATTCCATCAAAAAAACTTGTTGTTGAGTATTTTAAGGGTGACATTTACTGGGATGATATGTTCTCTTTTATAGACGAAATATCAAAGGATAAAAATTACAATGTTAGTTTTAATTCGCTTATTGATTTGAGAGAAGCGACTCTGCAATTAACAACCGACGATGTAAAAAAATATATTCGTTATCTTGAAGAACATACCGAGGTCTTGGGCAAAAGAAAACTTGCTATGATAACCAATTCGCCAAATCAGGTTGTTTATGTAACTTTATATCAGTTGTTAAGTGACAAACTTCCCTTAAAAATTAAAATTTTCAGTACTTATCAAAAAGCTCTTTACTGGCTGGATATGCCGGAGTTTACCGAAAATGAATTTAACAGTCTGATTTCGGAATTTTTGAATTAATAAATTTAAGATTAGTAACAACTCTTTTATAATTGAAAACACTCTCTTGCAAAGCAATCTACGGCATTAATCGTCTCCTCTTTTGCCTCAATATACCCCATATGTCCGACACCTCCCAAAAGAATAGCCGTACAACGGTAGGGTAGGGCAGCTTGCTCAAGTGCCGTGTTTATCGGGATACGGCTATCGTCTTTTCCTATTATGTACATTACGGGAGTTTTTGTACTCTTAAGCAGGGTTATCTTTTCCGTCCTCTCTTTCATCCCTCTCAATGCCGCCACAATTGCCTCTTTTGAAGTTTCTGCCGATGCCTTTTTCAGATTTTCTATCTGCTCTGAAAATTTATTAACGTTGGCAGATGCAAATAGACTTGGAATGAAATTGTTAATGAATCCCGTTCTGTCGTTTTCCACAATATTAACCGTCCTCTCCCTGTTCTCTTTTACTTCTTCACTATCCGAATGTGCAGCCGAGTGGAAAAGCACAAAACCCTTGAGGTATTCGGGGTGTTTTTCCGCAAAGGCAAGAGTTGTGTATCCTCCCATTGAATGCCCAACCATAACACACTCTTTTATCCTTTCGGTATCAAGTACCGACTTGACAGTAGAAGCCATCAAGTCCATTGAATGAATCGTGTCAATGTTCTCACTCTTTCCATGTCCGGGAAGGTCAACTCCTATCACTTTAAATGATCTTGTCAGTTCCTTATAAAATTCATCCCAGATATCCAGGTTTTCAAGAAATCCATGCAGAAGAACAATAACATTGCCTTTCCCTTCAATACGGTAGTTGATATTTTTATCCTTGAATTTTATCTGTTTTTTCATAAAAAATTTTTGAAATTTTTATCATTGCAAAGATATGTTTTTTCTTGGGTTGGAAAAAGGTTGTAGGGTGTTTTGATCTTATTTGATTACTAAAATCCGCAAAAGAAAAAATTTTTCCACGAATTTCACGAATTTACACGAATTGGAAATATTTTTTACTTAAAACCGATAAAAAGTCCAATTTTAAAGATTTCGGGGCAGAAATCACCTTACCCACTTTGGTTAAGGCTGTTGCGTGGAAGCCTTGTGACCAAGAAGTGGTAATGTTAGCCGGAATTGACAAGATTTATTAATGCAGTGTTGTTGGTTGCGAACTGAACAACCTGCCGTCTTCCGCTTTTTGTAAATTTTGCAGCAATATTTATCACCCAGAATATGAACTTTTTAAGTCTTGATGTTTTACTGAGTCCCCGACAACATCAGAGAATATTCACAAAAAGATAATTCTTCGCATCATTATCAATAGATTGAGTTGTCTTCTCCGAAACTAATCTCTTATGGATTAGGTGTATTCCACCCAAAGGTGTTATCTTTGCATTTGTAGTTTTGTTCATTCACCAAAATAGGTGAAAAAACTCGATACCTGCAAGCAATTGCAGGTCTTATTTTTCAACAACTTACGGTTAATTATTAATGTTTTCTTGCGGAATTAAGGTAACAGCAAAGCAATGACGGATAATTACTGGCAAAAGATACGCTTTTCAATATACCTGGATCCGGTAAATCCGTTTAAGTTTATTTCACAAATGTTTTGATGTTTAAATACCTCTTAGTTCAGATTGACAGGGTTCTTATATAATTACCAGCTTTCTGAAATATACCTTGTCGTCTATCCGGACTTTTACAAAATATACACCTTTCCCATAGGATGTCAGGTCAAATTTCAATGATTTGTTTCCGAAAGATATATTGTGCTCAATGAAAATTTCTTTTCCGTTTTGATCAAAAACGTTTATTGAAACATTATCCTCAGTATCCCTGTTAGCTTTGAGAGTAAACAATCCTGTTCCCGGGTTCGGATAAATTGTAAAAGGTTCGGATCTGATTTCATTTACATAATTAGGATTGACAGCAACCTCCTGGCTAACAGATGCATCGGAGCAGAAATTGTCCGAAGCAGTAAGGGTTACGGTATATGTTGCCTGTGCGGCGTATGTGTGTACCGGATTAACTTCCTCGCTTGTTTCCCCGTCACCGAAATCCCATAAATAGTCCGTCGCATTTGTTGAAGTATTGGTAAACTGAACTGTCAGGTCGTTTACCTCATAAGTGAACTCTGCTGTTGGTATTGAGTCCACAATAATAAAATCCGTCTTTGTTTCCGTAATGTTTCCGTTAATTGTTAGTGTGACTGTTTTTAATCCGGGAGCAGAATATATAATTGTGTGTGGTCCTTGCGTGTCGGCTGTCGGAGGGTATGCAAAATCTCCGAAATCCCATTCCCAGGATGTTGCATTAGTCGAACTATCTGTAAAAGTTACGGTTCCGTCCTCACAAATATGTGTAACATCGGCAGTGAAATCGGCAATATAAGGTGTGAACTCGAACACCATATCCTTGAAATAATCCTCATCGGGAAGTGTCATTGTCAGAGGTTCGGGACCTTTTGTGAAAGTGATTGTTTTTAACGGACCCTGAGCATGTTTATCGGTAAACTCGGCCCAGACATTATAATCTCCGTCAGGAACAATGTTGCCGTCAAGATCGGTACAATCCCACGTGACCGTATGAGTTTGATGAGATGTCAATGTGGGACCCGTAATGGCATCAATGACATTATAATTGGATGCGGTTTTCCATGTATAAAGGTATTTTTTCTTACTTGTACCCCGTAACAGCTTGGTTTTTACAAATCCGTCCGTATCTTCAACCCATACTGCCAGCACATGTCGTGGTGCATAAGGTCCTCCGAAAGGAACTGTCCTGAATGTAAAGGACATTTCTCCTCCTGTTGCAAGTGGTTGTTTTTCTTTCTTTTGAGCCTGTGAAATGAACGGAACAAGAGCAATTAAAAGAAAAAATGTTACTGATGTTTTTAGTAAAATGCTTTTCATATCCGAGAATTTTAAAATTTCTTTTGCAATAATAGTTATTTTTCTTTGTAGATTAAATAAAAATATTTGTAATTTTGCACACCTCTAAAAACGGTACTTGTAGCTCAGTTGGTTAGAGCACCGGATTGTGGTTCCGGGGGTCGTGGGTTCAAATCCCATCAGGTACCCTGAAAAGTGGAAACAAGATATTCTTGTTATCCACTTTTTTCGTATTATTGCAATCCTTTTAAACTTTTAAAAAAAGATTTTTCCATGAAAAAATTAAAAAAAGTAATTTTCGTCCTGTTGGCAATTCTTATATCTTCATGTTGCAAATCAAGACTGATTGATGTTGTTTCGTTTTCCGAACCGGAGTTAGCGGTTAACCCATACACAGGGAGTGAAATTCTTAAATTTATTGATGACAGCGGCTGGTTTCATAATACTTATTCTCTGCGTGGTAAGCAGTATTATGATGTTTATGCTATTCCCGGCCATTGTCCCTATCCCGACAGGTTGCAGGGAGATTCACTTTTTTATTCCGAATCGGAAGGAATTCTCGGAATTAAATTTTCCGACGGGAACTTATGGACAATAATAAACTGAGACCGATTAGTTTTGTAATATGAGAATAAAAACTATTTTTGTCCGCTATAATCATAAAAAAATATCACAGAGATGAGTCAAAAAATTTTAATTATTATTAATGATGCGCCCTACGGGACGGAGAAGGCTTATAACGCCCTGAGAATGGCAATGAGACTTCAAAATGATCATAGCGAGAATGTGGAAGTGAAAATATTTCTGCTTGCAGATGCGGTTTTTTGCGGCCTGCCCAACCAGAATACTGCAAACGGATATTATAATATAGAAAGAATGTTAAAATCGGTTATTAAAAACGGCGGTGAAGTAAAGAGTTGCGGTGGATGCTCCGAAGCACGAGGGATTGATAAACTTCAGCTTATTGAAGGCGTACAGATAAGCAATATGAAAGAGTTTGCCCAATGGACGGTTGATTGCGATAAGGTATTGACATTCTAATATTGATAGACAAGGCAAATTTGTGATTGCCTCCTTATTATTCTATTGCTGAACAGTAATGCAAACTGTTATAGCTATTTCTTCTTTCTCCAGATTTTCCACCATAACCAGATTATTCCAACAAGGAAGTGACCTATTATTATCGTAGCAATGATTATGATAATTACTTCGTCGCTCATCCGGCAAAAATATTAATTATTTTGAAAATCGCTCCTTGAAAGTCCGAATTGTTCGTCATCTTCAATATTTCCTTCAGGTTCAATATGAAGAAGAACGTCATAAATATTGCTTATTTTCAGTTTTATTCCGGCTTCTACTTTCTTCCCTATTTCGTGAGCTTCCGACACTGTAATGTTTTTATCAACTTCAATATCCAGTGCTATCAGATACAGGTTTGCTGCCTTCCTCACGCGAATCCGGTGCGGATTGTTCGCTCCTTGAACCGAATCAACGGCCTCAAATATTTTATCATATACTGTAGTGTCATCCACTCCGTCCATCAGTTCTCTGTTGGTTTCCATAAAGATACCGAAGGCGACTTTCATTATCCAAAAACTCACCAAAAGAGCAGTTATAAGGTCTAAAACAGGCATCTTAAATTGAAAAGTAAAAACCAATCCCACAAGTACCGAAATTGAAATGACAATATCATTTCTCATATTTTTTGCGTTTGCAATAATCATTGCGCTGTCGTTTTTTTTGCCGATCCTGAATTGCCACAGCGACAATATCCATTTTCCTGCAATGCTGACAACCGTAATATAAACAGCCACGATGTCAGGCATTTCGCGTGGTTCGGGATTGAAAATTCTTGATACGGTAGTTATTAAAAGCTGGGCCCCCGCAAAAAAGATTATGAACGAGAGTAATTTTGTTGATACCGTTTCCGCTTTCATATAACCGTAAGGATATTTTTTGTCAGGTGGTTTTGAGATTATCCGTGTAGTGTACAGAGTTATGAAATATGTGAAAACATCCGACAGCGAATCAATGCCGTCGGCAATGACCGCAAAACTTCCCAAAATGAATCCCACAATGATTTTCAATAGCGAAAGAATTGAATTTCCTATTATTCCTATCCAGGATGCTCGCTTTAATTCTTTTGTGCGTCTGTTTGTCAATTATTAATTTATTAGAACTTTGTTTTGACAAAAATAGAGTAATTTTGGCGGAAAATAAAGTTTTATGAATAATATATCTGATAAGATAAACGGATTAGCGGAAAAGTACCGCGATTATACTGCCGGAAATCTTTCCAAACTGGTTAAGATAAAGTCTCTTAGCAAGGAGGAAAAGGATGTTCAGAAGGAGCTTTTCAGGCAGATGCAGGAGGCAGGTTTTGATGATGTGAAAATTGACGGTCTCGGGAATGTTATAGGCAGAATCGGAAACGGCAAGCGAATACTTGCCTTCGACGGACATATGG
>Ga0256841_1001578_pt1 | contig 19305 bp, 30 predicted proteins | sample 356308metaG_FD_185971 | JGI IMG/M metagenome (GOLD analysis project Ga0256841, IMG submission 185971) | Hydrothermal vent microbial communities from Mid Atlantic Ridge, Atlantic Ocean - 356-308 | ecosystem: Environmental > Aquatic > Marine > Hydrothermal vents | place: Atlantic Ocean: Mid... | reverse complement strand
ACCATTGCCATATCGGCATTATCACCCAATCGATTACCTAGTTTTATAATTCTTACATAACCTCCCGGCCTGTCAGCCACTTTTGTTGCTACTTCCCTAAATAGTTCGGTAACGGCATATTTATTTCTCAAATAACTAAATACAACTCTTCTATTATGGGTAGTATCAGATTTTGACTTTGTAATTAATGGCTCAACAAATTGTCTTACAGCTTTTGCTTTCGCAACTGTTGTATTGATGCGTTTGTGTTCTATTAATGAACATGCCATATTTGCTAACATCGCTTTTCTATGCGCTGTTTTTCTCCCTAAGTGATTAAATTTCTTACCGTGTCTCATTTCTTAATTATTTAAACTTCAAGTTTGGAATTTGAAATTTATTTTTTAGAATTTATTTTTTGTAAAAAAAATCTATTCTTTATCTAATTTGTATTTGCTTAAATCCATTCCGAAAGACAATCCTTTCATGTTGACCAATTCATCTAATTCTGTCAATGATTTTTTACCGAAATTTCTGAATTTCATCAAGTCGTTTTTATTGAAAGACACTAAATCTCCTAAGGTATCTACTTCTGCAGCTTTTAAACAGTTTAGCGCCCTTACAGAAAGATCCATATCTATCAATCTGGTTTTCAACAATTGTCTCATGTGAAGTGATTCTTCATCATAAGAATCTGTTTGTGCAATCTCATCAGCCTCTAGGGTAATTCTCTCATCTGAGAATAACATAAAGTGATGAATCAATATTTTTGCCGCTTCTGTCAATGCTTCTTTCGGGTTGATAGAGCCGTCTGTTACAATATCGAAAATTAATTTTTCATAATCGGTTTTTTGCTCTACCCTATAGTTTTCTATTGCATATTTTACATTTTTAATAGGGGTAAAAGTAGCATCTGTAAAAATGGTTCCTAATGGGGCATTGGCTTTTTTATTCTCTTCAGACAATACGAAGCCTCTTCCTTTTTCTATCGTAAATTCGAGGTCTAATTTTACTGTTTTCTCTAAATTACAGATAACCAAATCAGGATTTAATACTTGAAAACCTGAAATAAAGTTTTGGAAATCTCCTGCGGTCATTTGTTCTTGCCCTGAAATAGTTACAGTTACGGTTTCATTGTCTGTATCTTCTATTTGTTGTTTAAAACGTATTTGTTTTAAATTTAAAATAATTTCGGTTACGTCTTCAACGATTCCTTTGATTGTAGAAAATTCATGTTCTACTCCTTCAATCCTTAAAGATGTAATTGCATATCCTTCTAAAGAGGATAACAGCACTCTTCGTAATGCATTTCCTATCGTCAAACCATATCCGGGTTCTAACGGTCTGAATTCAAATCTACCTTCAAAATCGGTAGAATCTATCATTATAACTTTATCTGGTTTTTGAAAATTTAAAATTGCCATAAGTTTTGCTATTATCTTTAATTATTTAGAGTATAGTTCTACAATAAACTGTTCGTTAATATTTTCTGGAATTTGAATTCTTTCGGGTACTTTTACAAAGGTTCCTTGCATTGTATCCGGATTCCAATTTAACCATTCATACACAGCACTATTATTGGCTAAAGAACTTTCAATTGCCGTTAGCGATTTTGATTTTTCTCTAACGCCCACTACATCTCCTTCTTTTAATGAATATGACGGTATGTTTACAATCTCTCCATTTACAGTGATATGACGGTGTGAAACCAATTGGCGCGCTCCGCTTCTAGTAGGCGCAATGCCTAATCTGAACACTACATTATCTAATCTTGACTCACAAAATTGTAATAAGATTTCACCTGTAATACCCTTACTTTTAGAGGCTTTTTTGAAAAGGTTTCTAAACTGACGTTCTAGAATACCATAGGTATATTTTGCTTTTTGCTTTTCCATTAACTGGACAGCGTATTCAGACTTTTTACCGCGGCGCCTGTTGTTACCGTGTTGCCCCGGAGGGAAATTTCTTTTTTCGAAAGATTTATCATCTCCGAAAATTGCTTCGCCAAATTTACGGGCAATTTTACTTTTTGGTCCTGTATATCTTGCCATTTTTTAGTTATTTAAGTAGGGATTATGAATTAAGGCTTATCCTTCGATAATCTAATATACTACTTTATTAAAAATATTATAATTGTATTAAACTCTTCTTCTTTTGGGTGGTCGACAACCATTATGCGGTAATGGGGTAACGTCAATAATCTCAGTTACTTCAATACCTGCATTATGAATGGTTCTGATAGCAGATTCTCTACCATTACCCGGCCCTTTAACATATACTTTTACTTTTCTCAATCCGGCTTCATAGGCTACTTTCGCACAATCTTCAGCGGCTGTTTGCGCAGCATAAGGGGTGTTCTTTTTAGAACCTCTAAAGCCTTGTTTACCTGCAGAAGACCAAGAAATTACGTCTCCTTTTTTATTTGTTAAAGAGATAATTATATTATTGAATGAGGCTTTTATGTGTGCTTCACCAATAGAATCTATAACAACTTTACGTTTTTTTGAACTTGTTTTTGCCATATTTTTAGTATTTAGATTTTAGTAGTTAATAGTTAGACAAAATTATCTGAATTTTAGATAATTACTATCTAATTACTAGATACTAATTACTAACATCTATTTTTTATTTAGTTGCTTTCTTTTTATTAGCGACTGTTTTTCTTTTACCTTTTCTGGTTCTAGAGTTATTTTTAGTTCGTTGCCCTCTCAACGGAAGCCCGATTCTATGTCGGATTCCTCTATAACAACCAATATCCATTAATCGTTTAATGTTTAATTGGGTTTCTGAGCGCAGTTCTCCTTCTATAGTATAGGTACCTACTTGTTCTCTAATTTTTCCAATCTCATCATCAGTCCAATCTTGAACTTTGGTACTTTCGTCTACTTTTGCATTTGCTAAAATTTCTTTAGCCCTACTTCTACCGATACCATAGATATAAGTTAATGAAATAACGCCTCTTTTGTTTTTTGGTATGTCTATACCTGCTATTCTTGCCATATAATTTAGTATTTAGTAGTTAGTAGTTAGTAGTTAGCTAGTGTAAATTTGGGCTTTCCATTTTCTAATCTCTAACACCTCATTACCAACATCTATCTTACCCTTGTCTTTGTTTAAATCTAGGATTTTTTTTATTAATTACATATAACCTGCCTTTTCTACGAACAATTTTGCAGTCGGCACTTCTTTTCTTTATGGATGCTCTAACTTTCATCTTTTCAAATTTAGTATCTGTACGTTATACGAGCCTTTGTTAAATCATATGGGCTCATTTCTAATTTTACTTTATCTCCGGGTAATAATTTGATATAGTGCATACGCATTTTACCTGAAATATGTGCTGTAACTATATGTCCGTTTTCTAATTCGACACGAAACATTGCATTTGATAATGCTTCGTTTATAGTTCCGTCTTGTTCTATTGCTTGTTGCTTTGCCATAATTATGCTACAGATTTTCTTTTGGTTCCGGTTTTCATCAAACCATCATAGTGGTGATTTAATAAATGTGAGTTTATTTGTTGTATGGTATCAATTGCTACACCCACCATAATCAATAATGAGGTTCCTCCATAAAACATCGCCCAACCAGGTTGTACTCCTGCTTTTACAATTATAGCGGGCAAAATAGCTAACAAAGCCAAGAAAATAGAGCCTGGCAATGTGATACGTGATAAAATCGTATCTAAAAATTCTGCAGTTTCTTTACCCGGCCTAATTCCCGGTAAAAACCCTCCACTTCTTTTCAAATCATCTGCCATTTTATTCGTAGGTATTGTAATTGCTGTATAGAAATAACTAAAAATAATTATCAATACGGCAAATAAAATATTATACCACAAGCCGAACATATCTGCAAATGCAATACCAATTGATTTTATCATCTCATTATCAGACCTACCTAGAAGCTGAGGTACAAACATTAATGCTTGTGCAAATATAATGGGCATTACTCCTGATGAATTTAATTTTAACGGAATGTATTGTCTAGCACCGGCAACATCTTGTATATTACCTGCAACTGTCCTTCTTGCGTATTGTACGGCAATTTTTCTAACCGCTGTTACTAACAATACACTTCCTAAAATTACCACTAGCCATATAATTACCTCAATCAAAATCATCAATGCGCCTCCGTTTGATTGGGTAGTTCTTGAGGTTAATTCTTGCATAAACACTCCTGGTAACCTGGCAAGAATTCCAATCATAATTAATAATGAAATACCATTGCCTACGCCTTTATCAGTAATCCTTTCGCCTAACCACATGGCAAATACGGTACCTGAAGTCAATAATACCATTGACGATATCCAAAATTCAGGACCGGTACCTAATAAAAACGCACTTTGTGGAATTCCTAATGCAGGCAACCCTGCAATATAAGCAGGTGCTTGCAATAATAGAATACCAATGGTTAACCATCGTGTAATTTGGTTTATTTTTTTTCGACCACTTTCACCTTCTTTTTGTAATTTTTGTAGGTAAGGAACGGCAATTCCCATCAACTGTACTACAATAGAGGCTGAGATATATGGCATAATACCCAATGCCATTACAGATGCTTTTGCAAAAGCACCGCCGGTAAATGCATTTAATAACCCTAACAGGTTGTTATTTTTGGTAGTATTTTGAAGTGCCGAAAGTTGCGCGGGGTCTATACCCGGTAGAGTAACTTGCGCCGCCAAACGATATACTACCATTAAACCTAATGTTAGTATAATCTTATTTCTAAGCTCTTCAATTTTCCAAATATCTTGTATGGTACTAATAAACTTTTTCATTTATACGTTGTAATAATCTTTATAATGTTACTGCTTGGCCTCCTGCTTTTTCAATTGCTTCTTTAGCGGATGCAGTAAACTTATGTACCGTAATATTTAATTTAGCTTTTAATTTACCTCTGCCTAAAATTTTCACCAGGTCATTTTTATTAGCCAAACGATTTTCAACAAGAATATCTAAGGTAACGGTATCTTTAATCCTACCGTTATCTACCATTTCTTGTAATACATCTAAATTAATACCTTTGTATTCTTTACGATTTATATTTTTAAATCCGAATTTAGGCACACGTCTTTGCAATGGCATTTGACCTCCTTCAAAACCAATCTTTTTAGAATATCCTGAACGAGATTTTGCTCCTTTATGGCCTCTTGTTGCAGTGCCTCCTTTACCAGAACCTTGGCCCCTGCCTATTCTCTTGCCACTATTTTTAACTGAACCTTTTGCAGGTCGTAAGTTATTTAATTCCATAAATTATCTTATTTAACTTCTTCTACAGAAATTAGGTGTTTTACCTTGTTCACCATTCCAAGTATTGTTGGGGTAGCATCATGCTCAACTACTTGGTTCATTTTTCGCAATCCTAACGCTTCTAATGTTCTCTTTTGATTTTGAGGGCGCCGAATCTTGCTACGCACTTGTTTTACTCTAATTCTTTTCATTATACCCTTTGTTAACCGTTAAACACTTTTTGCAATGAAATTCCTCGTTGTTTGGCAATGGTATTAGCATCACGTAATTGTAACAGTGCATCAAAAGTAGCTTTTACTACATTATGTGGATTTGAAGACCCTTGAGATTTTGACAATACATCATGCACTCCAACAGATTCTAATACTGCACGTACTGCACCACCTGCAATCACACCTGTACCGTGAGATGCCGGTTTTAAAAATACTTTAGCCCCACCATATTTACCTTTTTGTTCATGTGGCAAGGTTTTTTTGATGATTGGAATTCTCACTAAATTTTTCTTAGCATCTTCTATGGCTTTTGCAATTGCAGAGGCAACATCTTTAGATTTGCCAAGGCCATGACCTACAACTCCGTTTTCATTACCTACAACAACAATTGCAGAAAAACCAAATGTTCTACCACCTTTTGTTACTTTGGTAACTCTTTGAACTCCCACCAAATGGTCTTTTAAATCTAAACCGCTTGGTTTTACTATTTCAACGTTTCCGTATTTTTGATACATAATTTCTTATTAAAATTTTAAACCTGCTTCTCTAGCACTATCTGCTAATGCTTTAACTCTGCCGTGGTATAAATAGCCATTTCTATCAAAAGCAACATTTTCAATACCTGCCTTGATGGCTTTTTCTGCTAATGTTTTTCCGACAAGGGCGGCAATTTCAATTTTTGTTCCTTTTTTAGAGGCTATACTTTTTTCTCTTGATGAAGCGGCAACTATCGTAGTACCTGCAAGGTCATCTATTAGTTGTGCATTGATTTCTTTATTACTTCTAAATACCGAAAGCCTAGGCCTAGTAGCATCTCCAGAAACAATTTTTCTGATTCTGTGCTTTATTCTTTGTCTTCTTTCTAGCTTTGATAATGCCATTTTGATTTACGATTTATTCGATTTACGATTTATTTGATTTACGATTTATGATTTTCTATTATTTATTCTTATTTCTAAAATCTACAATCGCAAATTACTATTATGCTGTTTTACCAGCTTTTCTTCTCAATTCTTCTCCAACGAATTTCACACCTTTTCCTTTATAAGGTTCGGGTTTACGGAAGGAGCGAATTTTTGCCGCTACTTGCCCCACTAATTGTTTATCAAAAGATGTTAGTTTTACTATTGGGTTTTTTCCTTTTTCAGAGATGGTTTCTACTTTTACTTCGGGAGCTACATTCAACACGATATTATGTGAAAACCCTAGTGCCAAATCTAATTTTTGGCCTTGGTTACTAGCTCTATATCCTACTCCTACCAATTCTAATTCTTTTGTCCATCCTTTTGATACACCTTCCATCATATTGTATATCAATGCTCTGTACAATCCGTGTTTTGCTTTGTGGCTTTTACTATCTGAAGGGCGTTCTACTATGATTTTGCCGTCTTCATTTTTCACATTAATCTCACTGATTTCTTGTGTTAATTCTCCCAATTTTCCTTTCACGGTAATCATACCATCTTTAAAATCGACAGTTACTCCTTCTGGTATTGCGACTGGATTATTTCCTATTCTTGACATCTCTACAACTTTTTAATATACATTACATAAAACTTCGCCACCCACATTTTCTTGACGTGCTTGTTTATTTGTCATCACACCTCTTGATGTTGAAACGATGGCAATACCAAGTCCGTTTAAAACCCTCGGCATATCTGAAGCACTTGTGTACTTACGCAAACCCGGCCTACTAACTCTTTGAATTCTTTTGATTACGGGTTGCTTTGTTACCTTATCGTATTTTAAAGCGATTTTAATAGTATCTTGAACTTTATTTTCTTCAAACTTGTAACTTAAAATATATCCTTGATCGAATAAAATCTTCGTAATTTCTTTTTTTAAGTTAGAAGCCGGTATCTCAACCACTCTATGTCTTGCTTTTGCAGCATTTCTTATTCTTGTTAAATAATCTGCTATAGGATCTGTATACATATATATTTATTTACGGTTTTGGTTTTTAACCTTTTTCGGTTAAACCTGAAACCAATTTACAATTTTACCAACTGGCTTTTTTTACTCCGGGTATCAATCCTTTATTTGCCATTTCACGGAATGTAACACGGCAAATACCAAATTGTCTCATATAGCCTTTTGGCCTACCTGTTAATTTACAACGATTGTGCATACGAATAGGCGACGCATTTTTGGGTAGCTTTTGCAATGCTTCATAATCTCCAGCCTCTTTTAATGCTTTTCTTTTTTTAGCATATTTAGCTACTGTTTTAGCTCTTTTAACCTCACGGGCTTTCATTGATTCTTTTGCCATCTCTTAATTCTTTTTAAATGGTAAACCTAATTCGTGTAATAGTGATTTTGCTTCTTTATCTGTATTTGCCGAAGTGACAAAGGTAATATCCATACCACTGATTTTATTCACTTTATCGATATCTATTTCAGGAAAAATAATTTGCTCTGCAATTCCTAAATTATAATTTCCCCTCCCGTCAAAACCTGTTGCTTTGATACCTCTAAAGTCTCTCACCCTAGGCAATGACGCGGTTACTAACCTGTCTAAGAATTCATACATTTTATCTCCGTGAAGGGTTACTTTAACCCCAATGGGCATTCCTTTACGCAATTTAAATGCTGCAACGTCTTTTTTAGATATGGTAGCTACTGCTTTTTGGCCTGAAATTTTAGTCAACTCATCAACGGCATATTCTATCAATTTCTTATCTGCAACTGCCGCACCGACGCCTTTGCTAATTACAATTTTTTGTAATTTAGGAACTTGCATTATATTTTTATAACCGAATTCTTCGGTTAGAGCAGCTTTGATTCTGCTATTATAATCTTCTTTAAGTCTTGGTACATATCCCATAACTAAATAATTTCTTTCGATTTTTTAGAATATCTAACTTTTTTATCTCCTTCGAATCTATAACCAACCTTTGTTGGAACTCCGTTCTCTAATATCATTAAATTAGAGATATGGATTGGTGCTTCAAATTTTGAAATACCGCCTTGAGGGTTTTGGGCGCTCGGTTTAGTATGTTTAGATACCATATTGACGCCTTCTACTATTGCTTTATTCTTACTTTTAAGAATTTTAACAACTTTACCTTCTTGTCCTTTATCATCACCGGCGATAACGATGACTTTATCTCCTGTTTTTATCTTTAATTTGGGCATAATTTGCAAACTTATTAAAGCACTTCTGGTGCTAATGATACAATTTTCATGAATTGTTTTTCACGAAGTTCCCTTGCTACGGGTCCAAATACACGTGTTCCTTTCATTTCTCCTGAAGCAGCATCTAACAATACGCAGGCATTGTCATCAAATCGAATATATGAACCGTCTTTACGGCGTACTTCTTTTTTAGTTCTCACCACAACGGCTCTAGAAACTTGTCCTTTTTTAACATTACCATTCGGGGTGGCATCTTTTACAGAGACTACAATTTTATCTCCAACAGATGCATAACGCCTTTTTGTTCCGCCAAGCACTCGAATTACCAATACTTCTTTTGCACCAGTATTATCGGCTACTTTTAATCTTGATTCTTGTTGTAACATATTATTTAGCTCTTTCTAAGATTTCTACTAGTCTCCAACGTTTGGTTTTACTCAATGGGCGTGTTTCCATTATCTTAACGGTATCACCAATATTACAGTCATTTGTTTCGTCGTGTGCAACATACTTTTTTGTTTTTAACACGAATTTACCATACATAGGGTGTTTTACTCTAGTAACTTCATTAACTACAATAGATTTTTGCATCTTATTACTTGATACAATTCCTATTCTTTCTTTTCTAAGATTTCTTTTTTCCATCTTGTAATTATGAATACAATTATTGTACTTCTCTTTTAGTTAATTCTGTAGCAAGCCTGGCAACAGTTCTTCTTAAATCTCTCAATTGAATTGGATTTTCTAATGGAGAAATGGCATGTGCCATTTTAAGATCTGTATAATTTTTTCGTAACATTGCTAATTTTTCTTGTAATTCTGCTACAGATAATTCTTTAATTTCAGATTGTTTCATGTGTATATTCTTATTTTCTTATCATCGGTCACATGCTGTTCGCAATCTACCATAGGTTTTGGTTAGAAAATTTGTAACATGCTCGTTTCATCTTCTTTTATATTAAGCGTTTTCGTCGTAATCTCTTGCTATTATAAATTTAGTTCTTACGGGTAGCTTTTGTGCTGCCAATCGCAAGGCTTCTTTTGCAACTTCAATTGGAACACCACCTATTTCAAATAATATTCTTCCGGGTTTTACCACGGCAACAAAATATTCGGGAGCACCTTTACCTTTACCCATACGTACTTCTAAGGGTTTTTTAGTAATGGGTTTATCAGGAAAGATTTTAATCCATAAACTTCCTTGCCTCTTCATATAACGGGTAGCTGCAATACGTGCTGCTTCTATCTGCCTTGATGTGAGTAAATTTTGATCTAAGGCTTTGATACCAAACATTCCATTAGACAGCCTGTGTCCTCTACCGGAAATACCTTTCATATTTCCTTTGGCTTTCTGTACTTTACGATATTTTACTCTCTTTGGTTGTAACATTTTCTTAAATTAAAAAAATTATCTTCTTCTTTGAGGCTTTCTTCCACCGCCTTTACCGCCTTTGCCTTGTTTTTTTGACAAGCCTACTAACGGTGATAAATCTCTTTTACCATATACTTCACCTTTCATAATCCACACTTTCACTCCGATTCTACCATAGGTAGTATGTGCTTCTACCAGTGCATAATCAATATCTGCCCTAAAGGTTGACAATGGAATTCTTCCTTCTTTATAGTGTTCTGATCGTGCCATTTCTGCACCGTTTAAACGTCCTGAAATTTGCACTTTAATTCCTTCGGCATTCATTCGCATTGAAGCTGCAATTGCCATTTTGATAGCGCGCCTATATGAAATTCTATTTTCAATTTGACGTGCAATACTAGACCCTACTAAGAAAGCATCTAATTCGGGGCGTTTAATTTCAAAAATATTGATTTGAATTTCTTTACCCGTAATTTTTTTCAACTCTTCTTTTAGCTTGTCTACTTCTTGTCCGCCTTTACCAATAATAATACCCGGGCGGGCAGTAGTAATGGTTACTGTAATTAATTTTAGCGTGCGTTCTATGATTACTCTAGAAACACTAGCTTTTGCCAATCTTGTATGAATATACTTTCTTATTTTATCATCTTCAGCAATTTTATCGCCATAGTTTTTTCCACCATACCAGTTTGATTCCCATCCTCTGATAATTCCTAAACGGTTTCCTATTGGATTAGTTTTTTGTCCCATACTACTTACGAATTGCTTGAATTATTTTTTGTTCCTAAAATTAATGTGACATGATTAGAGCGTTTTCTAATTCTATGTGCACGTCCTTGTGGTGCCGGCCTTAATCTTTTTAACATTGCCGCACTATCTACATAAATTTCTTTTACATACAAACCCGCATCTTCGATACTGACATCTTCATTTTTTGCTTGCCAGTTTGCAATTGCAGATAAGGTAAGTTTTTCTAAATTACGTGCAGCTTCTTTAGGGCTAAATTTTAATATTTGAAGTGCTTTTTCAACTTCAACACCTCTTACTAAATCTGCTACCAAACGCATTTTTCTCGGCGATGTAGGGCAGCCTTTTAGTTTTGCAAAAAATTTATTTTTGCGTTCTTCTTTAAGCTGCTGTGCTCTTAATTTTTTTCGAACTCCCATGATTACCTACTATTTTTTTCCTTTATTTTTTGCACCTGCATGCCCTCTAAATGAACGTGTTGGTGAAAATTCTCCTAATTTATGACCTACCATATTTTCTGTTATATATACCGGAACAAATTGGCGGCCATTGTGAACTCCTATTGTTTGCCCAACAAAATCAGGCGTAATCATAGAGGCTCTTGACCAAGTTTTAATAACCGATTTTTTTCCAGATGCTATATTATTCTGTACTTTTTTCTCCAATTTATGGAAAACATAAGGTCCTTTTTTTAGTGAACGTGCCATATTTTCTTCTTATTTTTTTCTACGTTCTAAAATATATTTATTACTCGCCTTCGTCTTAGAACGTGTTTTATATCCTTTTGCCGGAATACCGTTTCTAGACCTAGGGTGTCCTCCTGAAGCTCTACCTTCTCCACCTCCCATTGGGTGGTCAACCGGATTCATCACTACTGCCCTTGTTCTGGGTCTTCTACCTAACCATCTGCTTCTACCGGCTTTACCAGATACTAATAACTGATGGTCTGAATTTGATACTACACCAATAGTAGCTTTACAGGTAACCAAAATCATTCTTGTTTCACCTGAAGGCAGTTTAATGGTTGCATATTTACCTTCTCTTGCCATTAACTGGGCAAAAGAACCTGCACTACGGGCAATTACTGCTCCTTGGCCGGGATGTAATTCTATACAAGAAATTACGGTACCTAGCGGAATATTACTCAAGGTCAATGCGTTACCTATTTCTGGGGCTACTTTATCACCAGAAACAACCGTTTGTCCAACTTTTAATCCGGCTTGTGCGATGATATATCGTTTTTCGCCATCTGCATAATGCAACAATGCAATAAATGCCGTACGATTAGGATCGTATTCAATGGTTTTAACTGTTGCAGGAACGTTATCCTTATTTCTCTTAAAATCAATAATACGGTATTTCTTTTTATGTCCTCCGCCTAAATAGCGCATGGTCATTTTACCGTCATTATTTCTTCCACCGGATCTCTTTTTTGGTGCTAATAAACTCTTCTCGGGTGTATTAGTGGTTACTTCTTCAAAGTCATTTACAACTCTAAAGCGTTGGCCCGGTGTTATTGGTTTTAATTTTCTTAATGACATCTTTTTTCGTCTTAGATATTACTATAAAAATCAATATTATCTCCTTCAGCTAACTGAACAATTGCTTTTTTATAAGCTCCTTTGGTTCCTGAAACAACACCTTTTTTTGTAAATTTGGTAGTTCTTTTTACAGGATAGTTTAATGTTCTTACTTTATCAACCGAAACTCCATACGTTTTTTCAACGGCTAATTTAATTTCAATCTTATTAGCTCTTTTATCAACTACAAACCCATAGCGGTTGAACAACTCACTTTGATCTGTAACCTTCTCTGTAATAATAGGTTTTATTAAAATACTCATAACTATTATTTGCTAAAATTAGATTCTATTTCTTCTATACACGCTTCTGAGAATACAATCTTATTTGCATTCAAAACATTATAAGTATTTAATCTTGAGGTACTTATAATATTCGTATTTTTCAAATTGCGCGACGACAAATATACGTTTTTATTTGAGGCGTCCAACACAAATAAAGATTTTTTATTTTCAAGCTCTAGCGCCTTTAAAATATTGATAAAATCTTTGGTTTTTGGAGTGTCAAATGTAAAATCTTCAAGAACCAAAATACTATCTTCTTTGGCCTTTATTGACAAGGCTGATTGCCGTGCTAATTGCTTTACATTTTTATTTAACTTAAAACCATAATTTCTAGGCCTTGGCCCAAAAACCCTACCTCCACCTCTAAAAATTGGAGATTTGATACTACCTGCTCTTGCAGTACCTGTACCTTTTTGTTTTTTAATCTTTCTGGTACTTCCTTTTATATCTGCTCTTTCTTTCGCTTTGTGAGTACCTTGGCGTTGGTTTGCCAAATACTGTTTCACATCTAAATAAACCGCATGCTCGTTTGGCTCTATCGCAAAAATAGCATCTGAAAGTTCAACTTTTCTCCCAGTTTTTTTCCCGTTGATATCTACTACTGCTACTTTCATTATTTCTCGATGATTATATAAGAGTTTTTATGTCCGGGAACAGCGCCTTTTACTACTAAAAGATTCTTTTCAGGAACTATTTTTAAAACTCTTAAGTTTTGAACTTTAACTTTTTCGCCACCCATTCTACCGGCCATTTTCATACCTTTAAATACTCTTGCCGGATATGATGCAGCACCGATTGAACCGGGAGCTCTCAAACGGTTGTGCTGGCCGTGAGTTGCTTGTCCCACTCCGGCAAAACCATGGCGCTTTACAACGCCTTGAAAACCTTTACCTTTTGATGTACCTGATACATCTACAAATTCACCTTCTTCAAAGTGTTCTACTGTAATTGTGTCTCCCAATTTATACTCAGCTTCAAACCCTTGAAATTCAACGACACGTTTTTTAGCAGTAGTACCGGCTTTCTTAAAGTGTCCTTTCAACGCTTTTGAAGTCTGTTTTTCTGCTTTGTCATCGAAACCAAGTTGTAACGCTTCGTAACCGTCAACCGCTTTGGTTCTGACTTGGGTAACCACACAAGGACCTGCTTCTATAACGGTACAAGGGATATTTTTTCCATTGTCGTCAAAGATACTGGTCATTCCTATTTTTCTTCCTATTAACCCAGACATTTAATTTAAGATTTAAGGTTTAAGATGTAAGGTTTGACCCTTATTTATAAACCTAATTATTAATTACTTTCCTGTTGATTGCAACAGCACATTTTACTTATTAAAAAAGGGCTAAAATACTTCAACCCTTGAATGTATTTTTTTCCGTTTTTCCCTTGTCAACCGCTTGGGACATGTTCTATCCTGAATTCATTTCAGAATCTTTGCAATTCTACGAAAACAAGTTTCCGTTTTACTTCATAAAACTCCTACTTTCGTAGGAATTTCGATAAAAGTTTATTAAACTTTTATCTCAACCTCAACACCACTAGGCAGTTCTAATTTCATCAAAGCATCAATGGTTTTTGATGAAGAACTGTAAATGTCTAATAATCTTTTGTAAGAACTCAATTGAAATTGTTCTCTAGACTTTTTATTTACGTGTGGCGATCGCAATACAGTAAATATTTTTTTATGTGTTGGTAACGGAATTGGCCCGTTAATAACTGCTCCTGTACTCTTTACGGTTTTTACAATCTTTTCAGCAGATTTATCTACCAAATTGTGATCGTAAGATTTTAATTTTATTCTAATTTTTTGACTCATCTATCTCTATTTAGTAAATTAACCTAAGGTATTTTTAATTACTTCTTCTGCTATATTAGAAGGGGTTTCAGCATAATGCGAAAACTCCATTGTTGATGTTGCTCTACCTGATGATAAGGTTCTCAAAGAGGTAACATAACCAAACATTTCTGACAAAGGTACGGTTGCCTTCACTACTTTTGAACCTGCCCTATCTGACATGTCACTTACTTGTCCTCTTCGACGGTTTAAATCACCTACTATATCACCCATATTTTCTTCGGGGGTCAAAACTTCTAATTTCATAATAGGTTCCATCAATACTGCCTTCGCAGCTTTTGCAGCAGCTTTATATCCTAACTTCGCAGCTAATTCAAACGATAGTGAATCTGAATCAACAGGGTGGAAAGAGCCGTCTTTTAGGGTAACTTTCATGCTATCCATTTCAAATCCTGCCAAGGGGCCATTTTTCATAGCCATTTTGAATCCTTTCTCTACTGAAGGAATATATTCTTTAGGGATATTACCTCCTTTTATTTCATTGACAAATTCAAGTCCTGATTTACCTTCTTCTGCAGGTTCCATAGTGAATACTATGTCAGCAAATTTACCACGGCCACCGGATTGTTTTTTATATACTTCTCGATGGTCTGCTTTTTGTGTGATGGCTTCTTTATATTCAACCTGAGGCTGTCCTTGGTTTACCTCTACTTTAAACTCACGTCTCAAACGGTCTATAATAATATCTAAGTGAAGCTCGCCCATACCTGAGATAATGGTTTGGCCGGAGGCTTCATCAGTTTTTACGGTAAACGTAGGGTCTTCTTCGGCTAGTTTGGCTAAAGCCATTCCTAACTTATCAACATCAGCTTTTGTTTTAGGTTCTACTGCAATCCCAATAACGGGATCCGGAAAATCCATACTTTCCAAAATAATTGGATGTTTTACGTCAGAAAGGGTATCACCGGTTTTAATACTTTTAAATCCTACTGCTGCCCCAATATCTCCTGCTTCTATATAATCAATAGCGTTTTGTTTGTTAGAATGCATTTGATAAATACGGGAGATGCGTTCTTTTTTGCCCGAGCGGTTATTTAATACATAAGAACCGGCATCCAATCTGCCTGAATACACTCTAAAGAATGCTAACCTTCCCACAAAAGGATCGGTAGCAATTTTAAATGCCAACGCGGCAAAGGGTTCTTTTATATCTGGTTTACGTGCGATCTCTTCTCCGGTATCAGGGTTGATACCAATAATTGCTTCTTTATCTACCGGTGACGGTAAATACCTGCATACGCCGTCTAGTAAAAATTGTACTCCTTTATTTTTAAAGGCTGAACCACATATCATTGGAATGATTGCCATATCCATCACAGCAGCCCTCAATGCAGCATGCACTTCGTCTTCTGTAATAGAATCTTCATCTTCCATGAATTTTTCTAATAAAGCCTCGTCATAGGTTGCTACTTCTTCAATTAGCAATGCCCTATACTTATGTGCTTCTTCTTTTAGCTCTTCAGGAATTTCAACAATATCAAATGTTGAACCCATACTTTCTTCATGCCATATAATGGCTCTATTCTTAACTAAATCTACAACTCCTTTAAAATCGGCTTCTTCACCAATAGGCAATACGATAGGCACGGCATTTGAGCCTAACATTTCTTTTACTTGGTTGCATACCATTAAAAAGTCAGAACCTTGGCGGTCCATCTTGTTGACAAACCCAATTCTAGGCACTTTATAATTATCTGCTAATCTCCAGTTGGTTTCAGATTGTGGTTCTACTCCATCAACTGCCGAAAATAAAAAAACCAATCCGTCAAGAACTCTTAACGACCGGTTTACTTCTACTGTAAAATCAACATGGCCGGGAGTGTCGATAATATTAAAATGATATCCCTTAGCATCCGCTGTTGGCTTACCATTTTCTGTAGGAAACTGCCATGTACATGTTGTAGCCGCAGATGTGATTGTAATACCGCGTTCTTGCTCTTGCTCCATCCAGTCCATTGTAGCAGCGCCATCATGGACTTCGCCAATTTTATGACTTACACCCGTATAATAAAGTATACGTTCTGTAGTGGTGGTTTTACCCGCATCGATATGCGCGGCAATACCTATATTTCTTGTATATTTTAAATCTCTTGCCATTTTCTAATTAAAATCTAAAATGTGAAAATGCTTTGTTTGCTTCTGCCATTTTATGAACATCCGTCCTTTTCTTAACAGCAGCCCCTTCTTCTTTAGCAGCAGCTATAATTTCGCCTGCCAACCGTTGTGCCATAGATTTTTCATTGCGTTTTCTCGCAAATAAAATCATCCATTTAATGGCCATAGACACTTTTCTGTCGGGCCTAATTTGCATGGGTATTTGAAATGTTGCCCCTCCAACCCTTCTACTTCTTACTTCTACATGAGGCATTACATTTGACAGGGCATCTTTCCATATTTCTAATGACGATTTTTCTTCATCTTGTTTTCTTTCTTCTACAATATCAAGTGCATCGTAAAATACTTTAAAAGCAACAGACTTTTTGCCGTCTTTCATTAAGTTATTTACAAACCGTGTAACTAACTGATCATTAAATTTCGGATCCGGCAAAAGGATTCTTTTTTTGGCGCTTCTTTTTCTCATCTCTCTTTACTAAAGTGTTTAAATTATTTTTTAGGGCGTTTTGCTCCGTATTTTGAACGTCGCTGTGTTCTACCCTCAACACCTGCAGTATCTAATGCACCACGAACTACATGATACTTCACTCCAGGCAAATCTTTTACTCTTCCACCTCTAACTAATACTATTGAGTGCTCTTGAAGATTATGTCCTTCTCCCGGTATGTATGCATTTACTTCATTACCATTTGTCAACCGCACCCTAGCTACTTTTCGCATAGCTGAATTAGGTTTCTTTGGTGTAGTAGTATAAACACGTGTACATACGCCTCTTCGTTGTGGACAAGAAGTCAATGCAGCCGATTTATTCTTCTTAGTTATTTGGGTTCTTCCCTTGCGTACTAATTGCTGTATAGTTGGCATATAAATTAATTATTTTTTATTTCTTAAAATCTCTATTTTTAAGAGTGTGCAAATGTATAAATAATTTCTTGTTATTCAAACAGCTAGCAACTAAATTTTATCAGCAATTAAAAAATACTTTAAAACAAGCGCTCAATAAGCTATTTTTCTATTATTTTTCACCTGTTTGCCAATCTAAAAGAATGGTGTTTTTATTTTAGAAAGTACTATCCGGTTTATTTTTTTTCATCTTTTTTATACATTTTGACGAAAAAAAATTACCTTCGTTTGAAGAGTTTTGAAACAGCAATTTACACCATATATATATATACTATTTTTTTTATTGAATTTTGGATTTGTTTTTGGCCAAAAATTAATATTAAAAGTTTCTGCAAAGGATAGCACCAATACTGTTCTTATAAATACTATTCATTATCAAAAGGTTCATTTTTCTAAAATTTCATTGGATGCTTCCTTAGATTCGATTCATGAGAAACTCGAACGAAAAGGATTTTTGAATGTATCACTCGATACACTTATAAAAAAAGACACTGTATATTTTGCCATTTTTAATTTAAAGAACCGCAACAAAACCATTCGGATTTATTACGCAAAAAAAGACGTGGCAAAAAAAACTATTTATAAAATAGTACCACATGCAAAAGTTGAAGATGGTTATTTTGAAGTTCCCCTCGAAAATTTGTCAGAAATATTGGATGCTTTTGTTACTGTATTTGAAGCTCAAGGAAATTCTTTTACTCAAGTTTCTTTACAAAAAATACAAGTAGAAAAAAGGTTGATTAATGCACAATTGATGATTAAAAAGTCGCGTGTTAGAAAAATTGACAAGGTTGTGATTAATGGGTATAAAGAGTTTCCTAAGACATTTCTTAGGAGTTTTTTACACTTACAACCCACCACTTTATTTAGCCGGAAAAAATTAAACGAGTCTTCAAAACTTATAGCTTTTCTACCTTTTGTTACCGAAATGAAACCTCTTGAAGTTTTATTTACAAAAGACTCTACCATACTTTATTTATATTTAAAGAAAAAAATATCAAATAAGTTTGACGGTTTAGTAGGGTTTACTTCTAAAGAAAACGGAAACGGCATTCTGTTTAACGGTTATTTAGATTTGGCATTACATAATATTTTTGATGGAGGGGAGTCATTTTCTATTTATTGGAAAAATAACGGCAATGACCGGCAAGTTTTCGATTTGAACTTAAAAGTGCCCTATATTTTTAACACTAGGTTTTCTCCTTCTGTTGAATTAAATATCTACAAGCAAGATTCGTCATTTATTTCAACGAAAACTAAATTAAATGTACCCTATATTGTTAATGAAAGGCTTTCACTTGGGATATCACTACAATCAGAAAACTCTACAAATCTCTTAACTAGTAACGGCGACAATATCAATGATTTCAAGACTTCTTTTTACGGTATTAATTATGCCTATCAAATTTTTAATAACAACGTATTATTCCCTACTAAATTTAGTATGTTTGGCGAATTTCTATCCGGCAAGAAAAAAAATACCGGAAATACCTCAAACCAAACAAAATTATATTTAAAAACAATTTATTTATGGTATGTAAGCCCAAGAAGCCATCTCTATTTACAAAACGAAACCAGCACCTTACTATCGGATAACATATTTGTGAATGAACTGTTTAGGATTGGAGGTGTAAATAGCATTAGGGGTTTTAATGAAGAAAGTATCTTTGCCTCCACTTACAGTTATTTTAACATAGAATACCGATACAATACAAACACGTCTTCTTACCTATACTCAATAACTGATATAGGGTATATTGACAATGAAACTATTCAACAATCTTCGCAGATTTATAGTTTAGGTTTAGGGTATGCTTTTACTACGAAATTAGGGGTCTTAAACTTAAGTTATGCCATTGGTAATTTTTCTA
>Ga0256841_1001577_pt1 | contig 19309 bp, 15 predicted proteins | sample 356308metaG_FD_185971 | JGI IMG/M metagenome (GOLD analysis project Ga0256841, IMG submission 185971) | Hydrothermal vent microbial communities from Mid Atlantic Ridge, Atlantic Ocean - 356-308 | ecosystem: Environmental > Aquatic > Marine > Hydrothermal vents | place: Atlantic Ocean: Mid... | reverse complement strand
CGCACCTCGGCCCCTTCTTCGACGACCACGCGGCCGATGAGCCGGCTTTCCTCGACCCGGCCTTCGTTTTTTGGTTCGATGCCCGCGAGCAGCAGGCGGTTGGCGTCGAGCAGGTCCTCGGCGCGGCCGGTGTCCTTCCACCAGCCTTCGATGGGCAGCCCCTGGACCTCGTGGCCCTCGTCGATGAGGCGCTGGATGGCGTCGGTGATCTCGTACTCGCCGCGGGCCGAGGGTTCCAGACCTTCGATAAGGTCGTGGATGCGCGCATCGAAGACGTAGACCCCGGCGACCGCCAGGTCCGACGGGGGTTCCTGGGGTTTCTCGACCAAGAGGCGGATCCTGCCCCGCTCCACCACGGCCACGCCGAACTGCTGGGGGCGCTCCACGCGGGCCAGCGCCACCACCGCCGCGGGGCCCCGTTCGGCGAAGGCGCGCACGAAGGGTTCCACGCCCCGTTCGAAGAGGTTGTCGCCCAGGTAGAGTACGAAGGGGTCGTCCCCCAGCCATTCCCGGGCGACGCCGACCGCGTGCGCCAACCCCTGGGGCTCGTGCTGAACGATGTAGCTCAGATCGACCCCGTCGAAGCCGTTCAGGGCCGCCACCACGTCGCCGTGGGTGTCGGGGGAGACGACGACACCGATCTCGCGCACCCCCGCGCCCTTCAGGTTCTCGAGGGCGTAGTGGATGATGGGCCGGCCCGCGACCCGGATCACCGGCTTGGGGCGGGTGTGGGTGAGGGGGCGCAGCCGTGTACCCCGGCCCGCGGCGAGGATGAGGCCTTTCATGAGGCCAAGATACTACGGTGGCCGGTTAGAAGTCGTTTTCCTTGAACCACTCCACGGTCTTCCGGATGCCCCGGTCGAAGGGGGTGACCGGCTCCCAACCCAGAGCCCGCAGGCGCGCCGGGTCGAGCACGCTGCGCTCCAGATCACCGGGGCGCACCCCCGCCCACTCGACCTCGGGACGGGCACCCAGCGCCCGGGCGACGGCGTCCAGCACCTCGCGGGTGGAACGGCCCGCGCCGGCGGCCACGTTGTAGACCCCCTCCAGGCCTTGCTCGAGCGCCAGCAGGTTCGCGGCCACCACGTCGCCGACGTAAACGTAGTCGCGCACGCCGCCGCTGTCGCCCTTCCCCCTGCGCGCGTACACCCGCACGGGCTTTCCCGCGATCAGGCGCCGGGCGAAGATGGCCACCACCCCCGCCTCGCCGTGGGGGTCCTGGCGCGGGCCGTAGACGTTGCCGTAGCGCAGCGCGGCAAAGCGCAGCCCGAACTGGGCGCGGTAGACCTCCAGGTAGTGCTCGAACGCCGCCTTGGCCGCCGCGTAGGGGCTGGCGGGACGGGCGGGCCACGACTCGTCCGCGCGCCGCCCCTCGGGCACCTCGCCGTAGATGGCGCCTCCGGTGGAAGCGAAAACGACGTGCCGCACGCCGACCCCGCGGGCGGCCTCGAGCACGTTCAAACCACCCAAGACGTTGACGCTCGCGTCGAACAAAGGGTCCTTCACCGAGGCGGCCACCGAGATCTGCGCCGCTTGGTGGCTGACGTGGGTGGGCGCGAAGTCCTCGAAGGCCGCCTGCACCCCCGCCCGGTCGCGCACGTCCACCTCGTAGACGCGCACCCCCTGCGGCAGGTTCTCCCGCCGGCCCGAGGAGAAGTCGTCCAGCACCGCCACCTCCGCGCCCTTTTCCCGCAGGGCGTCCACGATGTGGCTGCCGATGAAGCCCGCACCGCCGGTCACGAGAACCCTCATGCCGTGAATTCTACCCCGCCGGCGCGTGACCTGGGGTTCACCGCCTCGGAACCCCACCCGACTGCACCGGGCCCCAGCGGCCGAACCTATAAACTGTAGCCATGCCCGCGATCGTGCCCGTCATCCTCGCCGGTGGCAAAGGGGAGCGCTTCTGGCCCCTTTCACGCCAGGACCGGCCCAAGCAGTTCCTGAAGATCCTACCGGAGGGCAAGAGCCTGATCCGCGCCACGGCCGAGCGGCTGGTGCCGCTGGCCGAAGGCTGGCAAGGGTTGTTCGTGGCCACCGCGCACGCGCTGGCAGGCAAGATCCTGGAGGAGCTGCCCGAGCTACCGGTCGAGAACCTGATCCTCGAACCCGAACCCAGGGACACCGCGGCGGCAGTGGCGTGGACGACGCTGCAGGTGTGGGCGCGCTACGGCGAGGAGGCGGTGCTGGGCCTGTTTCCCGCCGACCATTACATCGCCCCCGCCGAGGCTTTCCGGTCCGCCGTCACGGACGGGGCCGGCTACGCCCGCGAACACGGCGCCATCCTTACCTTCGGCATCCACCCCACCCACCCCGCCACCGGCTACGGCTACATCGAGCGCGGGGAAAGCGCGGGCCTGGTGGGGGAACTCTCGGTCTTCAAGATCGCCCGCTTCACTGAGAAGCCGGACCGGCCCACCGCCGAGGCCTATCTGGAAACCCAGCGGTTCTACTGGAACAGTGGTATCTTCGTGTTTCCCGCGCAGACGATGCTCGAGGAGCTGGCCCGCCACGCCCCCGACGTGATCGGACCCCTCGAGACCCTGGGGGCCGAAGGGTTCCGCAAGGTGCCGCGAACCAGCATCGACTACGCGGTCATGGAGCGCACCAATCGGGCCTATGTGATTCCTGCACCCTTCACCTGGGACGACCTGGGCGACTGGACCGCGCTCGAGCGCCTCTTGGGTTCCGAGGGCCGCAACGTCGAGCTGGCCAAGCACATCGGTATCGACACCAACGGCGCCATCATCTACGCCACCGCCAAGGACGAGGTCGTGGTGACCCTGGGCCTCGAGGACGTGGTCATCGTGCGCGACGGCAACGTCACCCTGGTGGCCAAGAAGAGCCGCATTCAGGAGATCAAGTCCCTGCTTCAGCGCTTCAAGCAGGAACAGGGGCTCGAAAACCTTGCGTAGCTGGGCGCGGCCGCGGCGGCGAAATGGCGGTTCTAATAAGCGCCTCGGCCAAAAAGGACCACCCACACGGTGCGCGCCAAGATGTACAAATCGAGCCATACCGACCAGTTGCGCACGTAGTAGATGTCGATTTCGAGTCGCCCCGAGAAAGAAATTTCGCTGCGGCCGCTCACCTGCCAAAGGCCGGTCACGCCCGGGAGAACGCGCAATATGATGCGCTCGGACCCCGCCATCGCGGGAAGTTCGCGCGGAAGGTAGGCCCGGGGCCCCACCAGGCTCATCTCCCCTCGGATCACGTTCCACAACTGGGGCAGCTCGTCTAGGCTGAGTTTGCGCAGCCACCGACCCGCCCGGGTCACGCGCGGGTCGTCCTTCAGCTTGTGAAAGAGTTCGTACTCCTCACGAAGGTTCGGGTCTTGCTCCAGGAGCTGCTGCAACCGCGCCTCGGCGTTTTGGTACATGGTGCGGAACTTGATGGCCAGGAACCGCCGCCCACTCTTTCCAAGACGCTCCTGCAAATAAAAAACGGGGCCGGGCGAGTCGAGCCTGATCCACAGCGCGATGAGTAGAAAGACGGGCAACGCCAAGACCCCGCCGAGGAGCGCCAGGGAAAGATCCACGGCCCGCTTGAAGACTTGAGGCCCCTTCAAGAGCAGGCGCTGGCGCAGCTCCAGGCCCAGAACCCCACCCAGGTCGGTGGCCGAAACCCAAAGGCTGGAAAAACCAAAGAGGTCGGGGATCAGTACGATGTGGGGAAAGATCCCGCCGTATCCTTCGAGAATGTGCAGCAGCTTTTCGCGCGGCACGCCGGGCATGGCCACGATGGCGTGCCGTACGCGCAGCCCCTTCGCAAGCACGGGCGCGAGCTCCACACCGCCCAGCACCGGAACCCCTTCGAGCGAGCCGTGCTTTTCGGGGTTGTCGTCCAAAACGGCCACGGGCTTGAACCCCAGGCCGGGGTTGCGCTTTAGTGCCTGCACCACCATGCGACCGGTCTTACCCGCCCCCAGCACCGCCACGGGATACCCCCACCACGGCCGGTGGGCCATCGTGTGGCGCACCAGGGCCCGGTTGAGCGGCACCAGCACCACAGACAGCAACCACGCGCCCAGGAAGACAGCACGGGAGTAGGTGTTGCCCTCTTTGAAGAGGAACGTCCCAGCAGCCAGCACCAGGTAGACCAGGGAGGTGGCCAACGTGAGCCGGCGCAGCTCTTCCGCCGGGGCCAGGCCCACCCCAGGGTAGAGGCCGATGATGTAAAAAACTGCGACGAAGAGGGCCATAGCCGGCCAAAGTGCAAGGTAAACGTCGGCGAAGAACCCCTGCCCGAGAAGGCTCCTTAGGGCGATGGCAAGCCCCCCCGCACCCAGCAATGACAAAACATCCGATATGAGGACGAGGCTGCCCGTCAACCCCGGGCGGGCGCTCGGGGTCAGAATTCGTACGGGCGCTTTTACCTCGAGCTCGGGTGGCATGTTGGCACCATCGTACCGCTAAATCATCGGCTGGCTAGGGGCGGATGAACCACGGCGGCTACCGCACACCCCCCCGCTCGACATACCACTGGTAGGTCTGGCGCAGCCCCTCGCGCAGTGGAATGCGGGCCCGCCAGCCCAACGCGTTCAACTTCGACACGTCCAACAGTTTCCTGGGGGTGCCGTCGGGCTTGGAGGTGTCGAAGCGGATTTCCCCCTCGAAGCCCACCACCTCGCGAATCAGCTCCGCCAGCTCACGGATGCTGATGTCCTGGCCCACCCCCACGTTGACGAAGGCTTCCCCATCGTAATTCCGCATCAGGAACACGGCGGCATCGGCCAAGTCGTCTACGTGTAGGAATTCTCGCCGCGGCTTTCCGGTTCCCCAGACCACCACGTGGGGCTCCCCACGAACCTTGGCCTCGTGGAATTTGCGGATCAACGCAGGGATCACGTGCGAGGTTTCCAGATCAAAGTTGTCGCCGGGTCCGTACAAATTGGTGGGCATCAGGCTTATGGTGTTGAAACCGTATTGGCGGTGGTAGGCCTGGGCCATCTTGATGCCCGCGATCTTTGCGATCGCGTACCACTCGTTCGTGGGTTCCAGGGGCCCGGTGAGCAAGTGTTCCTCCTTCATGGGCTGGGGCGCGTGCTTGGGGTAAATGCAAGAGGAACCGAGGAATAGGAGTTTTTTGCTGCCGCTGCGGTAGGCGGCATCAATGACGTTGGTCTGGATCTGCAGATTGTCTCGGATGAAGTCGGCGGGATAGGTGCTGTTGGCCAAGATCCCGCCCACTTTGGCTGCGGAAAGGAAGACGTACTCCGGGCGCTCCTCTTCGAAGAAGCGGTTGACCGCAGCTTGGTCGCGCAGATCCAGCTCGTCCCGGGTACGGATGACCAGGTTGACGAAACCCTCGGCCTTGAGCCTGCGAAGGACGGCTGAACCCACCAAGCCTCGGTGTCCCGCGACGAAGACCTTGCTTTCCTTAGTCATTCGCGATGCCCCTGAGGGCCACTTTATGGCCCGCCTCCTTGAGCGTCTTCTCCTGCCTAGCCAGCTCGAGGTCGTGCTCCACCATCATGCGCACCAGCCCTTCAAACGTCACCCTGGGTTCCCAGCCCAACCGCTCATTGGCTTTGCCGGGGTCGCCGAGCAGGTAGTCCACCTCGGCGGGTCGGAAGTAGCGGGGGTCGATCTCGACGTAGTCCTGCCAGTCCAGCTCGAGCAACCCGAAAGCCGCTTCCAAGAACTCGCGCACCGAGTAGGATTTGCCGGTCGCCACCACGTAGTCGTCGGGTTCGTCCTGCTGGAGCATCCGCCACATGGCTTCTACGTAGTCGCCTGCAAAACCCCAGTCCCTTTTGGCGTCCAGGTTCCCCAGGTACAGCTTTTTCTGCAACCCCAGCTTGATGCGCCCGGCGGCGCGGGTGATCTTCCGGGTTACGAAAGTCTCGCCCCGCAGGGGAGATTCGTGGTTAAACAGGATGCCGTTGACGATGAACATCCCGTAGGCCTCGCGGTAGTTGACGCTGTACCAGAAGGCCGCCACCTTGGCCACCGCGTAAGGGCTGCGGGGGTGGAACGGGGTGGCCTCGCTCTGTGGTGGGGGCGCGGCGCCAAACATTTCGGAGGAGCCGGCTTGGTAAAAGCGTACGTCGCGCCCTGAAACCTGCATGTAATCCCTGAGGGCCTCCAGCAGGCGTAGAGTACCGGTGGCCACCACATCGGCGGTGTATTCGGGCTGGTCAAAAGACACCTTCACGTGCGACTGCGCCCCAAGGTTGTAGATCTCGTCGGGTTGCACCCTTTCAAGGATGCGCCTTAACCCTGTACCATCGGTGAGGTCTCCGTAATGCAGGAAAAGTCGGGTATCGTCCTCGTGCGGATCCTGGTACAAATGGTCGATACGGTCGGTGTTGAAGGTCGAAGCACGGCGGACAACTCCATGGACCTCGTATCCCTTTCCCAGCAAGAGCTCCGCCAGATACGCACCATCTTGGCCAGTAATGCCTGTAACCAACGCTTTTTTCATTGCTCTCCCTCGAACGTGCGGAGCCCTAGAAGCTGAGACAAGGCCAGCACAAGGAACCTTGGATTGTGCTTTGCATAGCGTTTCCACAGCCTGCGCGGTTCCACCACGAGCCTAAACAACCACTCGAGCCCCGAACGCTGCATCCAATCCGGCGCTTTGGGCACCCTGCCCGCGTGGATATCGAACGCAGCACCTACCCCAAGCATAACCGCTCGTACTTGGCCCTCATGTTCCGCCATCCAGCGCTCCTGCTTCGGGCATCCAAGGCCAACAAAAAGAATCCTTGCGCCAGAAGCGTTAATCTCCCGTACCACTTGTTGGTCCTCCTGGTTCGTAAGCGGCCTAAAGGGCGGACTGTAAGCGTAAACTATCTTTAATCTAGGAATATTTTTGCGCAGTCGCTCCGACAACGCCTTTACCACATCAGCCGACCCACCATAGAAGCCCACAGGAACGCCTCGACGAGCCGCCTCTATGCAGATTCGGGTGAGAAGCTCTGCGCCCGCTACGCGGCTCTGCTCCGGGAGCCCCAAGTGCCGCAGCATCCAAACCAGGGGCATCCCGTCGGGAGTAACAAGGTCGGCCGAGTTCACGATAGCGCGAAAATCCGGCACATCGTAAGACTCCATCACCATGTGGACGTTGGCAACGCACACATAGCGGCTCTCACGGCGCTGCGCCCAGTACAAAACCCTATGAACGGCATCGGAGTAGCTCGTGGCATCGACCCGCATACCTACGACGAACCTATGCGCCAGAGGTCGTGTAGCTTCGTTACGATCAGCCATGTAGAAGCACCTTCCACCCGTTGGTCACACAGCACCAGCCCCCTGCACCAACCTACCGGATCCTACCTATAGCTTGCTCGTAAATATCCATGAGCAAACTGTAATTGCGCTCCATGGTGTAGCTGGTTTCGAACTCGGCACGGGCCGCCTCTCGCATACGCGCCAACTCTACAGGCCGAGCGACGAGCCACTCCACCTTCGCCGCTAGATCGTCTGCGTCGCCAGGGCGGAAATGAAGACCGGTTTGCCCATGCCTTATCAAGGAGGCCATGGCACCCAGATGACTAGCGACAACCGGAAGCCCAGTGGCAAAGGCTTCCGCTATGGTCATGGGAAACCCCTCGTACCACTCGGAGGGGAACACCAGGAAGGAAGCCTGCTTCATCCGTTGTACCACTTCTTCATGCGACCTTCTTCCGAGCCATTCGATACTCGCCCCGTGCCTGGCCGCTTCCTCAACCTCAGGAGCTAACGGACCGTCGCCCAGCAGCAGCAGGGGGTAGTCCACCTTCTTCCAAGCATCCAGCAACGTTCGTACGCCTTTTTCTGGCGAAAGCCGGCCGACATAGAGGGCTAGGCTGCCGCCAGAGCCCGGGCCGGGGTCGGGATGTAATGGATTGGGCTTAACGAGAACTTTTTCTTCAGGCAGCCCTCCTTCAACGAACTTCATCCGCGCAAATTCAGTAAGAGCGACGTACGCATCCACCATCTCCGACCAGGTGCCCAGCCAGCGGTGCACGGTTAAGGTTGCAGCCGCAACCGCAGACGCTGTGTAGCTCTCTCGGTAACATGCGTTGCGCACCCCTGCCCACGGAAGCCGACCCAGGCAGTCCTCGCACACCCCCCCCGATCGAAAGAAAAGCGCGTTTACGCAAAGAAGCCGGTAGTTGTGGAGCGTAAGCACCAACGGAATGCGCTCCGCCCTGACGGCGTGGATCACAGCCGGTGAGGCGAAAGGAAAGGTGTTATGGATGTGAACTATGGAGGGACTGAAGTCGCGAACGACTTGGCGAACCAAGCGGTATGCGTCATTATTCCACAGCGCACGCGCCGCCTGTTGCCAAGGGTAGAGCTTTTGAAGTTCGTCGTTGGAAAAGACTATGGCTTTTACATCATGACCTTTTGTTCGCAAATACTCCAGTTCCATTTCAAAAACAACGTCTTCCCCGCCCGGTTGGTTGTAATAGGTGTGAATGAGCACGATCTTTTTCGGCAACCTTATGCCCCCCTCGCCGCTCGAAGCAGGTACCGACTCCGGGCAACCGCCATGATAGCCAACCATCCTCCAGGGGCTATAGCTGCTGGCATTTCGAAATACAACTCCACTAGCGAAACAAGGAGGAGAAATAGTACATAGAAAGCGACGTACCTTCTAAGGTAACGTTGTTCCTCGTCAAAAGTATTTGCTCGGTACAGATTTGTAAGCATCACCCCTACCAAGGCGATTACCACAAGGGTCGCTACGAATACGCCGTTTTCGGCGTACAGGGAAACGAATGAATTGTACGGCTTCGCAATGGCGCTGCCTTCGCCAATCTGATAGTAATGTTGGAGCACAGGCAGGAACGATTCCTCCGTACGGCGCGGAACCTTTTGAAGTTCGGTCTTGAAGTGTGTCAGCAACCCTGATCCGATCAGGGCAGCTCGGCTAACGTACTGCCCGGGTCCACTGCCCAAGAACAACAGCTTCGCATCCGTCGCGTATCCGGACCAAAGCTCTTTAACCATCAGGGCTTTTGGGCTGTCAGGGTTCATCGATCTTTTTAACCATATTTTCGATACCGTTACGATATTAGGGTACACCACCAGCGTTGCTGATCCCAGCAACACGATCACCACGCCCGCCATCGCAAGGGCCCTGGGCCGGACGTCACTGGCTAAATACACAAATGTGAAGGCCATCACGAACGCGACCGTGCCGTGCCCGGACTGCGAAAAGGCTACCGCAATAAGGGACACAGCAAGGCTTGCCCAACGATATCGAAGCCGGTACGGAGCAAACCACACCGCAGGAACTAGCGACAGCACAGCGAATCCAAAATACACCTGGTTGATGGTGATGTTGCCACGCAAATCGAGTAAGCCCACCGTGCCGGCTACCGCATCCGTGTTGCCTGAAAGCAAATACTGAACAACACCCACGATGCCCTGAACGCCAATCCAATAGGTTGCAATCTGTGCGGCGCGCTGCATAGTGGATTCCGATGGGAACACCCGTATGGGGAAAACCAGAAACGCGAACAACACAACGAAGGTGCCGTACGTCACAGGCCACAACAGCAGGCTGAACAAGGAAGGATATGGCTCTAACATTATTGAAGTTAGCGCCAATACACCAAAAAATACATATACTACCAGGTGCTTCCAGCGCCAATAGCCTTTGAGGACGAACGTGACCAACAGGCTGACCGGTCCAATCAAATAGAAAATGAACTTACTTGGCACACTCGCCAGGAGCAAGATCATGGCATATAGACCGAGGAGCCCTTGGCTCCTGACCGACGCGGAGGTGTTCTCGGTCTTCTTATTGACGTTACCCATCGCCATAGATGCTTCCTCCGCCGTGGTCAGTCGCTCGCTTCATCCCCTACTGCTTGGGTTGCCCTGCGGTAAACCTCTGCAATCTCCGCTAGTTTGCGGTCCCAGCTGAAAGCGTCCTCGACCCTCCTGCGTGCCGTGGCGGCCATTTTAATGCGGAGTTCGCTGTCTTTCGCCAATTTCTTCATGGCTTCCACCATGTGGGCGCCTGCCTGCTCTGGGGTTCGCGCTTGAATCTTGTAACCTGCGCCATCGGTTACCTGTAGGGCCGGCCCCCCCAAATCGAGACAGATGACCGGACGTCCCGCGGCCATGGCCTCAACGATCGCCCATCCGCCGGAATCGTGAAGGCTGGGATGCACCAGCACATCACATTCGGAGAGCTTTTCCAGCACCTCGTCACGGGGAAGCCTTCCCCAAAAGCGGATTTTGTCGGCCACCCCAAGATCCTCAGCCATGCGCTGTAGAGCGGCTCGTTCGGGGCCGTTCCCAACAATCCAGTATTCACATGAGGGTATTTCGCGGACCAGCTCCGAAAACGCACGTATCCCAAGATGAAATCCCTTTAGATGCAGCAGGTTACCTACACTAACCAAGCGGAAAGGCCCTTCGCGGCGAATCGGAAGCTTCGCTAACCTGGCGATTTCTTCCGCTGGAAAAACCACTTCCGAAACCAGGCGGACTTCGGACGCACCAAGGTCACTGAGCCTTGTAGCGGTTTCCTTTGCCTTAGCCAAGGCTACCGCAGACCTCCGTGCTGTTGTCCGGGTAAAGGGATCCTTCTCCCCCAACCAACGGGCCGCAGATCGCAAAGCTTCGTACACCTTCCCGCGCCAAGAAAAGGTTTTGTAAAACGCCTTGGGTGCGGACTCCCCGCCCCCCAGCGGCCCCCAAACAAACGGGGCGGGCAACAACGACACCAGCCCCGGCAACCAGTAGTTCCCGAAAGTCACATGGTGAACGAGATCAAAGCTCTTATCCCGATGGAGTTTCCGGGCGATTCGGTAAGCCACGATCTGCCACAGGTAGTAGTAAAGGTGAACGCCCCGTCGGCCCCGTTTCCAAAAACGCGCCCATTTGGGTAGATCGTAGTAAATCCAATGGACATTGGGCATCGGCTCAGAGGCAAGCGCGGCCTCAATGGCCTGCTTGTTGTTGGTTCGAGTTACGACCCACACTTCATCCACCAACCGTGCGGCTAGACGCACCCAGTTCCAACCAACGCCCGGCTCGGATCCTTTTCCCGGTTCACAAGCATAGGCAGAAACTAGCGCCCTTTGCCACCTCATACGTCCTCCACTACGGCGCGTCGCCACTGCTGAAGCGGCTCGCTTGCGTCATGTCCATCCGACAACGCCCTATAATAGGCGTCCAGCGCAGTCAATCGAACAATGGCTCCGGCCTCGGGCAAGGTTAAGCCGGGCCAATCAAGGCGCGTAAGTAGGTTGATGGCATAGCTTCGTGATCGCCCAGGCGACCAACGCTTGATCAATGCCATCACATGGAGCAGGTAGTAGGCGAGATCTGTGCCAGGAAACCCTTCGCGATTGCCGAATTCCCAGTCGATGGCACATACGACCCGACCACGGCACAAGAACATGTTCCAGGGGGCAAAGTCTCCATGCTGGAGCATAACGTCCCACTTTCTGGAACTCAGTGCGGAGATCCAATGGCTGCAGTTACCTCCATGGCGCAAACATAGGCTGGAGATCCACGGATGTTCCACTGCTGCCAGAGCGTTTGACGCCGGCAAGGAAGCCGCATAGCGAACCACACTGTCTGGAAGGGAAACCCGGGCAGGTATCCGCCGCCCATGGACCGCAGAAACAAGCAGTCCCACCCCATCGCCCATACGACCGAAATGCAAGGCCCGGGGCGCCAGTCCCTCGGGCAGCGACTCAAGCACTGACCGCTCTCTGGAAATCCGTTTTTGGGCCACGCGGGATTCCCCGTATTTAAGGTAGGCGACGACGCGACCGCCAGGGTCGCGTAGCTCAATAGTTATCTTTTGGGTTGGCCCCTCCGTTCCAACCAGCACTGCGCTTGGGAACCAGTTTCTCTCACCGTATGCGTTCAGAAAATTCTCCAATTCCCATCTCCCGCGTGCGCGCCGTACGTCCTCCCATGGGAGAGTGGCCCTGATCCTTAGCCAGAGCTTGTAGACTCGGGCACGCATCTTCGAAGCGGGGTAAAGCCCGCTAGCCACCCAGCGGATGTTCGCATTCCAAGCGTTCACATAGAGCCGGGGTCGACGCCAGCTGGGCAACGCCAGCACGGGTGTACCTTTGGGGAAAAAACGCTGCCAGTTCATCGTTTGATCCCCAGGCGACCTTCGGCGCGCGCCTGCATGTGTTCCAGGACGATTCGTTCGACCGCACTCTTGACCTCGTCCTTCGGTTTAGTCGCGTCGACGATGTAGCCGTTGGGAAGGTTATTCAATACTTCTAGATAACGTTCGCGCAGCTTCACGGCTTCTTCCAAGGGCACCTCGCGCTTGCGGGCAACCGCAACTTCTGCAGGCAAGTCCAGCAATATATAAAGGTCAGGCTTTGGCACGATGGTTCCCAGCATCTTCACAAGCCCTTGGGGGCCTCCGTATCGGTAGCGTTTAGGATCTACGAGCAGATCGGGATAGTAGCGATCGAAGAGCAGGAGGGTTGAGCGCACCTTCGCAGGAAACACCTCCACAGCCCACCCCAAAACATTTTCGAGCCACCAATAGAGCAGTTTAGCTACAGACGGCAACGGGCCCCTCGCAGGCTTTCCGTGGGGGTTGGTGGCTGGAGCGGTGGTCCTCTTGCGCCTAAGCGACGGGCGCAAATGCAATAGCTTTTTGCGACGAAAGGCCGGTAGCAAATCTTCTCCGACGAGTTTCGCTATCGTGCTCTTACCACTTCCGTCCATGCCTAAGAACGCAACCACCAGACCGGTAGGTTGCAACGCTCGCTTAGCACGACGCAGCCCCTCTCCAACAAGATAGATCAAGCGATCCAGCGGTCGGGCCGCGGCGACCTTTTTGAGCAAAGCCGCTCGCAGCTCCTTGATACCCCTCCTGACAGGCGACCAGTCCCCCGTCTCCACGGCTCGAAGGATTGTATGCAGATCTTCCTCGGGCAAGAACCTCGCGAGCGCTCGAGCGCAGCCCTCCGGGTCTTCTTGGTAGATCCTTGTGAGCTGCTCGGCATGTCGATCGTCAAGCTGGCCTTTGGCTAGCTTCTTCACGGTGTAGTAACTAAACTGGTACGCAGGCTGCAAAACCGGAATGAAGCCCTTGTAAAGGCGCTTGTACGATAGTAGTTCTTCGGCGCGAAAAAACACCCTGCCGTCCCGTCGATAATCTAACGCAAGATCGAGGTGCAAGAATTCTATATTATTGTCCTTGTCCCAGTCGTAAAAAACCCAATAGTAGCAAGATGCTTCGTGTTGCAATATTTGAATGAGATTCAGCTCTCGGGACTCCACCATCCGCTTGAGTTTGGTCAAGGTCCGCTCGGTCGCTACCACATCTACGTCGGAAGGCACGTTATCCGGGAAGCCCTCGTGCCCATGAAGCACCACCAGGTCAGGGCACTCCGCGAAAACCTTTTTCAGCATCTCCCCTTTAGTCATTGTGTTCTTCTTCCAAAACGTTGGTGTACCCTTCCAGGTAGTCTTTTGCAATTTGTGGCCAAGCCAGCCTCTCCCGAAGACGCGGGACAGCCTCACGGTGCCGCCGGTACAAAGCCTCGTCACGGCTGATCTGCAACAGCACGCCAGCAACTTCCTGGGGTCTGGGATCTACGGACAATCCGGCTCCGAATGCATCGATCTCTTCGGCCATGTTGGTCTGGGGGCTCACGATCACCGGCGTACCCACCGCTATAGCCTCACGTACCGGCCTAGGCGGACCGTCGAACCTGCTCAGGAAGACAAGGTAACGGGTTTGCCGAAAGAGTTTCGTCTTGTCCCTCTCGCTCACCTTACCAAGCAAGGTCACGGCGTTTTCTAAACGATTCTCACGGATAAAACCGGTTATGTGCTCGGCGCTCTTTCGGTGTTCGACTCCCGCGATGGTCAACCTCCAGGGCAGTCCCTGTTGTCGAGCAAGCGCATACCCCTTTAGCAACAGATCGATCCCTTTCTGGTATACGTCGTTCCGTCCCATGAACAGGAGTTCCGTACCCTTCGGCAGGTTCCCTTGGCCAGCTTCGTCTCGGTCTTCTCCAACTGGGTAAACCCCTAACCCCGCACAAAAGGTGTTGACCGGAGCACCCAGGTAGTTATGTACGCTGGCCGCTTCCAGGGCTGAGAACACATGCCACCATCGAACCCTTCGAAACCAAGGCTTGAGCGCTGCGAGGTACAGTGATTTCTTGAAACGACCTTTCAGGAGGTGAAAGGGCATCAGCTGACCCCAAGGAGACACGACAAGCGGCTTGTTCCGGGCGACGGTTTGCAACAACAAGCGCGCCTGAGGCAGACGAAAGATCCCAAACACGTGGTAGAGTTCGCAGTCGAAGCGGTTCAATTCACCGAGATCCCGCAACCACACGTCGGCGACGAGCCCGTCACGTTCCCCGCCTGGTTTAGAGAAAACGCACACCTCGGAACCGAGCGCCGCTAGGCCCGACGCCAACCACCGCAGGTCCCGTGGATAACCTCCGCTCAAAAGCGCATGTTCGTAAACCAAGCCAATCTTCAACGCCTTCCTCCTAGTGCAACCGCCGCCAGCCCAGTGGCTGCAAACCCGAGCGCAAGGCAAACGTTCGAGATGACCAGCGACGCCACCGCCCCTGCAAAACCATAGCCGTACACCAGCGCCACACCAAGAGTGAGGCTGACCATTGCGGTGCACGCGTAGATCCACGCGACTTGATTCGGCCGCTCAAGTGCGCGAAGCAGGTTCGCAAAGACGCCAGTTGCCCCCGTGAGCACGGCCGTAAATGCGAGCCAGACAAGCCCAGTGCTGCTGTACTTTCCGCCATAAAGCCATTGCACGAGAGGATCGGCAAAGGCCTGCAAGACCAGGAAATACACCAATGCGGAACCAACCTGAACGGCAAAAGCTAGCCCTAGCACCTGTTTCAAACCGGCAGCTCGCGCCTTCGCCCGAACAAAAAGGGGAAGGAACAAAGTGGAAACCGCGGTATTGAACTGGGCGGCTGGCATCACGAGGATGAGCAACGCCTTGATATGAGCCGCTTGTTCAAGCCCTTCGAACAACGGCAAGAGTATGAAAATCACGTTTCCCGGAACCCAGGAGAGCGCCCCGGCCAATAGCGCCCAGCGTCCGTACCACCAGTGCAGCGCGCGTACTTCTTGTGCATCCACCAGCTCCTCGGACTTTGCCCTTCCCCGTAGCATCCAAAACACGCTTTGCGCCGAAAAGAACGCAGCGACCCCCATAGTCGCAAAAGCAGAAAACACACCCAAGAGAGCCGACCGCAGTAGAATGTACGCTATACCCAAGTAGAGAACCAAATAAAGACCAACGCCCAGGGCGACCAATCTTGGCTCCATGAGCACGTAACCCCCGCGTCTCGCTATCCAAAGGTAGAGTACCAGAGGAGCGGCCACAGCAAGCCCAGCGAAACTTACCCCGAGCTCCCTCTGATTCAAAGCGAAAAAGATTGCCCCAAGCACCAGAAAGCCCGAAGAGATCAGGACTCCAAACCGCCAGTGGTACCCCAGTAGGATCTTTTGGTATGAAGCGAATTGCAGGCCGAAGCGGCCCGGTCCGTACACCAGCATGGGCTCGGTCCAGAGAGCTGTATGCAAAGTGCCAATCAACAGAAACACCGAAAAGGCCGTAGAAAAAGCCCCATAGGCTTTGGGTTCAAGCCATCTGGCCAGGAGCAGGCCCACAATAAAGTTGGCACCAGCGAAGAGCGCCTGGTCCAGCAGGGCCCAAAAGCCCCGTCCCGCCCAGCGAAGCCAGGAGGGCCGAAGCCGAACGAGCGCCTGCAGCAGGCCCGATCGGTCGAGGGAGGGTCGCTCCGGAACCTGCTTGGCTTCCGAGGTGGGATTGTCGGTATCAGGCATCGGCTACTCTCATTCGTCCCCACAAGCAAAATTCGAGATTTCGACCTGCCCTCTGCACGTTGTTTCCCTGCGTGCGCCCCGCGCCTTAGGTGTGGCACGTTCGACCCTTGTCGTGCTTGGGCTGCCCACGCCCGCAGTGTACCCTTCGAAGATGAAATTTCCTCTGTATTTCTCAGGGTCTCGCAATCAGCCACTGTGCGCCGCCGGTCAAGGGAACCTTTTTCGAAGAGGCGCGCAGCAGCCGGCCCGGCGTCCAACCTTCGAGACCGACCGCGAGCTGTGCCACCGGGGATGGGGGCGCAGCTTGGGAGTATAGACCAAGCGCGAACCGGGGGGTATGCAAGACCGCACCTTCACGCAACGGGCGCGCCTCATACTCTTGGGGCTCGAGCCTGGCCACGTCCAGAGCCCGGTCCAAATGCAGCTCCCGCCCCCGGCCGTAGTCGTAGAGCCGGTAGGTCAGGTCGGAGCGCTGGGAGACCTCGTAGACCAGCAGGCCCGGGCCCAGGGCGTGGATCGTGCCTGGGGGGACGTAGATCACGTCGCCCTTTTGAACCGGCACGAAGTTGAGCAGCTCGAGGATCGAGCCGTCCCGCGCCGCGGCGCGCAGCGCCTCGCGGGTCACCGGACGCTTCACGCCGTAGATCACCTGGGCACCCGGCTCGGCCTCGAGCACCACCCAGGCCTCGGCCTTGCCCAGCCAGCCGCTTTTTGCCTCGTGGGCGCGGACGTAGGCGTCGTCGGGGTGCACCTGCACGCTAAGCCAGTCGGCGGTGTCCAGGAACTTGACCATCAGCGGCAGCCGGTAGCCGTACCGCTCCACCACCGCCCGCCCCAGGAAGGCCTCGCCCAGCTCGGGCAGCACCTCGGCAAGGACCCGCCCGGCGTAAGGCCCCGAGGCGACGCGGTTTTCATCGAAGACCATCCAGGCCTCGCCGATGGGTTCCTCGGTTTCCAGCCCGAAGCGCTCGGCGAGCCGCCGCCCGCCCCAGACGCGCGGCTGGAGCCGAGGCTCGATCTCGATAACGTCGGGCACCTCCACACGCACCCCTCAAGGATACTTGAGCAACCGCAGGGGAACGGTGAGCCGCACGTGTTGCATGATGTTGCAATACGGTATTGCCTTCAATAACGTACCGGCTGTAGCATATAAACCGACACAGGAAACGCGGCGTTGCGCCGGAAGGAGGGATCTATGCTCAAAGGATATGCGCATCGATTGGCGAGGATCGACCTGACTACCGGAACGGTCGCCTACGAAGCCCCCAAGGAAGAAGACCTGAAAAAGTACGTCGGGGCTCGTGGGCTTGGCGTAAAGTACGTCTTCGACAACGGTCCCGATGTGGACCCGCTCGGGCCCGACAACCTGCTCGCTATCATGAACGGCCCACTTACCGGGACCCAGGCCAAGATGAGCGGTCGTCTAGCGGTGGTCACCAAGAGCCCGCTCACGGGGACGGTCACCGACAGCCACATGGGCGGCTGGACCGCGGCCAAGCTCAAGTGGGCCGGTTTCGACGGGCTGCTCATCAAAGGCGCGGCCGAAAAACCCGTCTACCTGCTGGTGCAGGACGGCCAGGTCGAGATCAAGGACGCCTCGGATTTGTGGGGTAAGACCACCCACGAAACCAACGAGATCCTGCGCAAGCGGCACGGAGAAGAGGTCGACGTGATGTCGATCGGCCCGGCCGGCGAAAACCTGGTCAAGTTCGCCGCATGGCTCAACAACGACGAGCGGGCCGCGGGCCGCGGCGGCACCGGAGCCGTGGGGGGATCCAAAAAGCTCAAGGCCATCGTCGTCGTGCCTGGCGACAAAAACGCCTTCCAGCCCGCAGACAAAGACGCCTGGAAAGAAGCGGACAAGCAGGCGCTGGCGACGATCATGGACGAAAACAACGTCACCGCGCCGCGCAAGGGCGGGCTCAGCGTTTACGGCACCAACGTGCTGATGAACATCGTCAACTCGATCGGGGCGCTGCCCGCCTACAACGCCCAGCACACCCACCACGAAACTGCGGAAGAGGTTTCGGGTGAAGCGGTGCGCGAACATATTCTGGTCAAGGACAACACCTGCCACGCCTGCCCGGTGGCCTGCAAGAAGATGGTCGAGATCCACCTCAACGGTAGGCCCATCCGTTTCGAGTCGGTCGAGTACGAGTCGGCCTGGAGCCTGGGCCCCAACTCGGGTACGACCGACCGCACCTGGGTCAGCTACGCCATCTACCTGTGCAACGTCTTCGGCATGGACACCATCGAGGCCGGTAACGTGATCGCGGCGATGATGGAGGCCACCGAAAAGGGCTACCTCGGCGAGGACGAGGGCCTTAAGTTTGGCGACATCCAGGGCGAGTGCCAGTTCCTGGAGATGGTCGCCCACCGCCAGGGCCTGGGTGACAAGGCCGCCGAGGGCACGGCCGGGTTCATGAAGGCGATCGGCCACCCGGAGCTGGCCATGGAGGTCAAGGGCCAAGCCATCCCCGCCTACGACCCGCGCGGCCTCAAGGGCATGGGCATCGCCTACGCCACCTCCAACCGCGGCGCCTGCCACCTGCGCGCCTACACCCCGGCCTCGGAGCTCTTGGGCGTCCCCTTCAAGACCGACCCGCTCGAGTGGCGCGGCAAGGCGGAACTGACCAAGACCTTCCAGGACCTCTCGGCCTTCACCGACTCGATGGACCTCTGCAAGTTCAGCCAGTTCGCCGAAGGGCCCGAGGAGTACGCCAACCAGTACACCGCCTACACCGGGATGAAGGTCAGCACCGACGACATCATGAAGATCGGCGAGCGCATTTACAACCTGGAGCGCTACTTCAACAACCAGGCGGGCTGGGCCGAGGGCTCGGACTACCTGCCCGAGCGCTTCCTCAAGGAACCCTCCGACTCGGGCGGCTCCAAGGGCCAGGTCACCGAGCTGGACGAGATGCTCAGCGAGTACTACCAGCTGCGCGGCTGGAAGAACGGCGTGGTGCCCGAGGAGAAGCTGAAGGAGCTGGGGATCCTCTAGTTCCCCGGGCGCACGACCGAACGGGGCCCCGCGGGGCCCCGTTGGTCTGGGCGGGGCAGAACCCTTCAAGCAGGGCCGTCGGGAGGGGCTGGGAAGCGCCAACCGGGAGCAAGGACCAATCCGGCTTCGGCCTCCGGCGCTCGCGGAAGCGCTTTCGGTTGGCGCTCGAGAGCGGTGCGCCGCGGAGCGGCAGATGATGCGAAAGGTGGGGAGCCGCAAGGCCCTGCCGGCCGCTCAGCCCATCCGGTCGCCCGGGCTCAGTCCCCGGCCCCGGGCCCAGTCCGCGGCGGGCATGGGCCGCTTGCCCTCGGGCTGGACGGCGAGCAGTTCGACCGCCCCCTCGCCGGCGGCCACGCGCACGCCTTCGGGCCCGACGGCCAGCGCCTCGCCGGGGGCGCCCCGGCCCTCTGCGGGCCTCATTTCCAGCACCTTGACCCGCTTTCCCCGGTGCTCGAACCAGCTCCCCGGCCAGGGCTGCACGCCGCGGTGGCGGTCGTAGACCCTGCGGGCCGGTTCGTCCCAGAGGATGCGTCCGTCT
>Ga0256841_1001576_pt1 | contig 19316 bp, 16 predicted proteins | sample 356308metaG_FD_185971 | JGI IMG/M metagenome (GOLD analysis project Ga0256841, IMG submission 185971) | Hydrothermal vent microbial communities from Mid Atlantic Ridge, Atlantic Ocean - 356-308 | ecosystem: Environmental > Aquatic > Marine > Hydrothermal vents | place: Atlantic Ocean: Mid... | reverse complement strand
AGAAGATTCAATAGGCTTAGAATTTAGAACTACCAATAGCAACCTTGTGCAATTGGTTACTAAACAGCTTCAAACAATTTTAGAAAAGCGTAAAGCTGAAATTGAAGAGCAAATTCTTCAATTTGAACTGTAAACTATTCAAAAATGAAAGCCTACCCTCAACGGTAGGTTTTCTATTTTTACTTATACCTGTGAACATTTAACTCTAAATCAATTATCGCGTACTTAAATAACCCCTACTAAAAGTAATTAGAAAATGGACTTTTTTTACGTTTTATTTTTTTCATTACTCGCAAGTAAAAGAGAACTTAGATGAAGTTTAAATTTGTAAAGTTAATTATGATTTTAAAAAAAATTATATCATCATTCTTCTTCTTCTTCTTTATTTATAGTTTTTCCTATTCCCAATGGAGTATTAGTACAAACCAAAGATCAATATATCTAATAAAAGATTTTTTAGAAAATAAAAAATCAGCAGACTTTGAAAAGGGATATAATTTTTTTGGGCCAGATTGGAGTCCAAATGAAAATGTTATTCATAAAGGCATTCCATTAAATCTGAAATCAGCAGTTAAAAAAAAACATAATAACCTAAATATAAAAAATAAAAGTATTGTTTTTGAATTAATAAAATTCAAAATTCCTTTTGAAATATCTTCCAACAATTATTTTTTATTTATTAATTCATTTATTGCAGGATATAAAGATTACATTTTAATAATAAAAGATGGTAAATATGTATTTAAAAAACATATATCTGTCAAACAGTCTGGTTATCAAATACCTTTAGAAATTCGTTTGTCTGAATTTATTAATTCAGCTGGACAACCTTTTATCTTTCACCAAAATAACATAGATGAATTTCTTATAGTTTTATCCAGTGAAAATATTGATAATTCTAAGTTTGTTTTAGGTGAGTTAAAATTATACAATGTGGATTTTAGCAAGGCTCCTGCAAAAGGATTATTTTTTGAAGAAGTATCAGGAAATAGTTTAAATGATCAAGAATCATATACTTTAAATAAAATTGGTGATAGTTATCCACTTATTAAATACACCTTTTTTAGAGGGTTAAGTTCCTCAAATTATTATTTTTCCTTAATTGACTCTACAAATCAGAAAGATAGAACAATTAATTTAATCGCTACAATATTTAAAAAATATCCATATTTAGAAGATAGAAATATACAAAGAAAAGATTTTCTTGCTAAAATTTACCATGTCGTAAATTCGACTAAACCTTTTGAAGAAAAAATCAATGAATTTAAAGTTATTGCAGATAATCTAAATGACGGACACTTTAAAATTTTTACTAAATATAACCATAAAAAAATTAGAGGTCCAGTTATTTTTAAAAAAATAAAAGGTAAAACAATTGTTGTTGGTGTTTTTGATCATGAATTGAAAAACCTAATTCCATTAGGAGCAATAGTTAAGGAAATTGATGGGAAGAATGTTCAGAGTTTTTTTCCAGATTCATTACTAAATAAATCATCAATATTCAAAAAGAGAAATTTAAAAGAAATAAACCAGTTAATGTATAAAAACAAAAATGACTCAACTAAAATCACTTTTTTTTACAATGGATATGAGAAATTTGTAACATACAAATATGATGTTAGATATCAAATACCAAATAATTTTAAACCAATCCATGGTAAATTCGAAATATTCAATGGTTGGAATTATTTTAAATTAAATTATTGGAAAAAAGGTGATTGGATTAGATTTTATAATCATAAATCAAATTTAGAAAAATCTAAGGGTATTATCTTCGATTTAAGAGGTAATACCGGAGGAAGAGAAATCGAAGCATTGAGAATACTTAGTTGCTTCATAAATGAACCTATAGTTTCTGGTAATAATAGCTATACTTTTAATAATAATTCAACAATTTTTGCCTCCAATATTTTAAAACCAAATCCTTATCTAAAATTGGTCAATCTGAAGGTCATTATCTTAATTAATCACAATACGGCTTGTACTTCAGAATTATTCATTGAATTACTAAAAAAATATAAAAAAAGTGTTATAGTTATTGGTGATTCCAAAACAGCTGGTTCATTGGCCAATGCTTACAATTTTTATTTACCATTCGGTATAATTATTAAAAATAACATAGTCAATAAATTTTATATTTCAAATAAAACTAATATTGAGTACTATGGTATTGAGCCAGACATATATATTCCTATTTACAATTATAAAGATTTATTCCCTTACAATGACAAAGTATTAATCGAAGCAATAAAATTAGGAACTATTATAAATTGATTATAAACCTTTAATTATTAATCTTTAAATTTTATAAATTATGAAAAAAATAAATAAAAATCGTGAATTGATCAAGCCTCAATTATTTGATCAAAATGAACTTAATGATGATCTTGTAACTCCTTATTGTTCTAGTGGTTACTCAACGAGTTCATCAGGAACTTCTTGTGATAGTGGTTATTCTTGTGGAATCTGGTCTGTGAGCAGTCCAAATGAAACAGATGATATATTAATTTAAACATTATTAAATATGAAAAAAATATCTAAAAATAGAGAACTGATCAAACCTCAATTATTTGATCAAAATGAACTTAATGATGATCTTGTAACTCCTTATTGTTCTAGTGGTTACTCAACAAGTTCATCAGGAACTTCTTGTAATAGTGGTTATTCTTGTGGAATTTGGTCTGTGAGCAGTCCAAATGAAACAGATGATATACTACTTTAATCATTGTAATAGTCTATATAATAGTTCAACCATGAGAGGAGAATTCTCCTCTCATTTTTAAATGTTTAACTATGTTACCAAAATTAAAATTAAGTTATTATAACTTTTTCATACCGTACCCCAAAAATAAAATATATATTATTTATAATTCCGTATCAAATGCAATGATTGAGTTGGAATACAAATTAGGAAACTTTATTTCAAAATTAAACAGTATGGAAATTCATCATTTAGATGGAGATGTCATAGAGCTTTTACACAAAAATGGGATGATTATTGATTCGGGAGCTGATGAATTTGAAAATATTAGTAATTGGGCGAAAATAAATCGAAAAAAATTTGATGATTCTTCGACTTTATTCATGGTTATCACACCTACCAATATGTGTAATATGAATTGCCCTTATTGTTACCAAGGTGAGAAAAATATAAAAAAAACAGGTACGAAATATCTTGGAAAAGAAAACATTGAAGCTCTTAAAAAATTTGTTAAAAATACCATTGAAACTCCTTACGCTAAGCCAATAAAAAAAGTAGTTATCGAGTGGTTTGGAGGAGAGCCATTGGTGAGAAAAAATGTTGTAAATAATTTTTCAAATTATGTGATTCATATGTGTGACCAACGTAACATAGATTATGAAGCTAGTATAATAACCAATGGAACTTTACTAGATAAAAAAACTTGGGAAATGCTTTATAAGTGCAGAATTAAGAGTGTACAAATAACAATTGATGGAAGTGAGGAGATGCATGATACGATGAGAGTATATATAAATGGAAATGGAACTTACCAAAAAATTATGAGAAATATTGAATCCATGCCAAAAGATAAGTTTAAGGTGACCATTAGGATAAACGGAGATAAAAATGTTTATAGAAATTTAGACAAAATGTTTGACGATTTAGAAAGAAGAAATCTTTGGCCTCAACGAAATAAGGAAATTAGTTTTCATTGGGCACCAAAATTTTACAATTATCTCGGTTATAACCAAGATAAAAACATATATTATACTAGTTATGAGTATCAAAAATCAAGAGAAGATTTTGCTAAATTAAGATTGAAAAGATACAATGAATGGGCAATTAATAATAATTTAAAGACAAAAGACCTTAGAATAGCATATCCTAGCTTTGCTGAATTTTATTGTAGAACTGTAGAAAGCCCTAATTCAGTTTCAATTGATGATGGTGGCTATGTTCATAAATGTTATAATACCATTAATGACAAAAAAATGAGGATTCAACATATTAAAGATTTTGACATTAATAAAGAGGGTATGCAATACTATAGGCAATTAGATAAGACTCAACAAGCAGATTGTAAAACTTGTAGAGTTCTGCCTATATGTGAAGAAACCTGTAATATGCGCTTCGTTTCAAAAGCAGAAAGTAAAATATGTACTCCGTGGAAGTATTTTATGAATGAACGAATGAAATTAATTTATGATCAAAATTTTGATAAATCAAATAGTGATAATTCTACAACGGAAATAGTTTCAAGATCGGGTAAAGTTGAAAAAGTGTGAAAATAGGTATCATAGATACAGGGATTAATTTTTCTGATTTAAGATTTAACACCAACAAGGTAAAATTTATTACTTTATACAGGAATAAGGATGGTAGTTTTAATTCAGATTCGAACAACATTATAGATGATGTTGGGCACGGAACTATTTGCACACAAATAATTGGTTCAAAATTAAAATCTACTGAAATTTATTTTGTAAAAATATATGGACAATCTTTATATTGTAATTCAGATTTATTAATTGAGGCTATAAAATCTTGCATTAAAAATAGGGTTCAATTAATCAATATTAGCTTAGGTATATCAGGTTCAATAATAAATCCTAAGTTAGCTGAGCTATGTGATAAAGCATATAAAAAAGGGATTATAATTATTGCCTCTGCTCATAATGAAGATGAAATATCCTTTCCTGCATATTACCATAGAGTCATAGGAGTTGGTAATATTGATGTAGAATTTGATGATAAATGGGTTTTTATTGAAAATTCAGAAATTGAATTATTTGCAAATGGAAATTATGCCCACTTAGGAAAGCAATATAATGGTAGTAGTTTTGCCGCACCAAAAATTACTGCTAATATCGCCAACTATATTTTAAACAAGCCCCATGAAAATATTTCTTTTAATGAAATAAAAAATTGGCTAAAAAGAGAAAGTTTAGACTATCCAGATAAAAAATTATTAATAAGTAATCAAAAAAAAAAAAAATTAAATAAGACAGAATATAGTTTTAATCAAATAAGCAAAATTGAAAAGAAACTTTTTAATATAGAATCATTCAATCAATCAATTAAAAAAATTGTTGTTGTTCCAATTGATAGTGATTATTTTGAAATTATGAATCAAATAAATGTAAATTCTATAAAGACTATTAAAATTTTAAATAACAAAAATAGTTTTGGAAAGCATAATGTTCCAAAAATATTTACTGATTTCAGAAAACAAAATCATTATTTCGAAGCGGTAGCAATAGGTAAATTATCAATCTATCTTTCAACCAGTAGAAAAAATATTGTATCTAAAGCAATTCATGAATGTTTGAAAAAAGGTAAATCAATTTTTGTTTATGATTATGTAACTAAAAATAGAATTGAGTATTTAATTAACAAATTAAATTCAAAAAGTGAATTGATTTATTCAGTAATTAATACTGATAGGCTAAAAAATTTAAGAAATCTAGATTCTTTACCCTCAAATAAGTCTCCTATTGTTTTAGTGATTGGAATTGATAAAATATTTACGACCTTATTGTCGATGAGAATTAGTAATATTTTAAAAAATCAAGGATACTCGGTGGGCAATATCAATACTTTACGTATAGCCAATTTATTAGGAGCAACATCAATATTCCCACTATATGACAATTCATGTGAACTCCCTGTAAATTCATGGAAGGAATATGTTGACCTGTTGTTAAGAGGTATGCAATATTTTTTAAATCCTGATATTATAATATCAAATTTACATTGTTGTCAGAATGGGCAAACAAAAATTGATGCACGATTTTTCAATTTTATAGAAAGTATTAAACCTGATGGGATAATAGTAGCGATTAATGATATTAATAATATTCCCAAAATCGTTGAGATTAGCAATTTCATTGAAAAATTTCTTTTTGGCATTACTATTTCATTTGTGTTCAAAAATTCTAAGGAAAATAAAATAGCTAAAATTCTTAGTAAATATAATTCCGGAAAGGCAATATTAATGTATAACTCAGATAATTTTTCAGATAAACTAACAGAATCCATCTCTAATTTTTTTAGTTGATATGAATTTTAAGGTAATTAAACAATTTTTATCGTACATAGCACCATATAGATTCCAGGAATTATTATTATTTGTTCTAATGTTCCTATCTGTTGGAATCAATTTGATTACTCCATTATTTCTTAAAAAGCTTATAGATGACGTTATACCATCTCAGAATGTGGACTTATTGTTAAAATTAATTATTTGGTTATTCATAATATACATTGTTCGTATTGGTGTTAATTTTTCATCTAGTTATTTAGGTACTTGGATTGGAAATAAGATCATTATTGATATCAAAATTGATGTTTACAAAAATTTATTAAATAAACCTTTAAGTTTTTTTGACAAAAATAGTTCAGGAGACATTATTCAACGAATAAATAACGAAACCCAAAAGATCCAATCGTTTCTTAGTCATAGTATTATTAGATTAATAGCCAATTTGATGACAATTGTTAGCCTAGTTATTATACTCAGCGTATTCAATTTTAAACTTTTTTTATCGTCAATATTAGTACTTCCTTTCTCAATAATCATAAGTAAATTTTATTCAAAAAAATTAAAAAATGATGTTAGGGAAGCTAGTAATGCTGAAGGTAAATTATTTAATTATTTTATCGACTCCTTAAGGAATATAAAACTTATTAAAATATTTTCAAAACAAGAAGATGAATTAGATTTTACTGAGAATAGACTAAAGGAATTAAAAGGTATATATATGAGAACCGTGATTCATTCTTCGTTAAGTCATAATGGCTCATCCTTTTTTATTTCATTAGGAACTTTAGTAGTTTTAGGGTTTGGGGGGTATCAGGTAATAACAAATATTATGACTATTGGGACATTAGTTGCTTTTATACAATATTTAAATAGAATTTATAATCCTTCAAATGATTTAATAAACTTATATCTTGATTGTGTAAGAGCTCAGGTATCCATGGAACGAATTCTATCATTGTTAATGAAAGAGAGAGATAAAAAAACTCATTACCCTTTTAATGAAAATATCAAATCAATTATAATAAATAACTTGGGATTAAGTTATGATAATAAAATAGTACTACAAAATTTTAATCATAAGTTTATTAAAGGAAAAAAATATGCCATCGTCGGAAAAAGTGGTTCTGGTAAAAGTTCATTAATTCATTCCTTATGTAAATATTATGAACCGCACAAAGGAAGAATAATCATAAATAGCCATAGGAATTTAGACACAATAAATGAGGACGAATGGATTAAAAGAGTTTTATTAGTTCATCAAGAACCTTTAATATTTGAAAAAAGTATTCTTTTCAATTTAAAATATGGTTTGCAAACTGCTTCAGAAAAGGATATTGATAATGTGTTAAAAGCCACTTTATTAAAAGATTTAATAGAATCACTTCCTGAGAAACTAAACACAATGATTGGAGATGGAGAATCAAGTATACTACTTTCAGGTGGGCAGAAACAACAATTATGCATTGCACGAAGTTTATTAAAAGAATCCGATTTAATCATCTTAGACGAAGCTACCTCTTCAATGGATTCAACCATAGAAAAAGAAATATTGAATAATATTTCCAAAATAACTACTGATAAAATATTAATCATTATTAGTCATAGATTAAGTTCTATCAGGAATGCTGATGAAATACTTTTTCTAAAAGGCGGAAAAGTTGTTGAAAAAGGAAGCCATTTTGAGCTAATAAATAGGAAAACATCATATAACAAACTTTTTGAAAATCAAATAGAAATCATGAGTTCAAACTAATATTCATTATTTTTTAATTAAAATTTTATACTATGAAAATTATACAAACACTTTGGACTAAGCCTGGTTTAAAAGCAGGATGGGTAGATGAAATTTATCATTTTATGAGTTGGACCTACAGCTGTCTTCAATTAAGAAAATTTTATGATAACGTTGAATTATACACAGATAGTTTAGGAAAAAAAATCCTTTTTGATTTAATTCAATTACCATATACAAAAGTTTATACAAATCTTGATAGTTTCATATACCCAGTTCATCTTTGGGCTGCTACAAAAATATTATCATATGGTTTGCAAACTGAGCCATTTTTACATTTAGATGGAGATGTTTATATAATGACCCCTTTTGAAGAAAAGATGTTAGAACGACCAATAGTTTATCAAAATGCTGAATATGAAATAAATTCAAATGGTTTTTATAGTGCTGTATTTGAAGATTTACTTTCCGTAATAAGCAATAAAAAGGATATTCCTGAATGGATTGAAAACTTTCCAAAAAATAATGTTACAGCTTTTTGCGCTGGAGTATTTGGTGGTACTGAAATAAGTTTTTTCAAAAAGCATTCACAAATGGCTTTTACTTTTTTTGACAAGTTTGCTGAAGATATTACTAAGATGAAGAATCCCCAGTATGCAAACCATTTAGCTGAACAAGTTTTATCCTACTATTTAGCTACAATAAATAATGTAGAGCATTTTGGTCTTTTTGAACCTACTTATTGCAATGACCCTAAAACTGATTCTATAGATAAAAACGGATATTATGCTGTAAATTACTTTGGAATTTCACCGCACGGAAAATCTTACATACATTATATTGGAGGCTTTAAAAGTAATTTAAAAGGATGTCAAATTTTAGCTAGAAGATTATATTTAGACTATCCTAAATATTATGATAAAATTATCTCATTAATTCCAAATATAAAAAAGATTGTCAATTCAGAGAATCAGAAAAATAATACTTCATACCGTTTGAAAGTTTCAACAAGACACAGTATTAAATCAAATATAGAAAAATTTACTTCGAAGAATATTTTCCCTAGAACACTTTATCTCTCAAAAAATTCGAATATATTATTAGATAGCACTATATCACCGAAATCTTTTATAAATAAATATGAAAATCTCCTTAATGACCAAGAATCTGAGATGATTAAAGATGCTTATTTATATGAAAAAAATCTTTATGGATATATTCAAACAATGAAAACTGATTCAATCTATATTGATAGTGAAAGAAGAAATAGTCTCAACATTGATAAAATTTATTCTTATGAACAAGAAGATCTTGATAATTTTAAGATTTGCATAAATAATCTATTAGGATATGTTAATATAAAATGGGATTGGACACAGTCTAATCTTAATCCTATGAATAATAGTAATAATATTAGAGATAAACTTTGCATATTTATCCCAGAATTCATTTCAAACAAAATTTACAAAGAAATTGTAACAGAATTATGTCAAATCATAATATACGTTTTTCAAGCGCCTATGACGTATAGTGAAGGGTTCAGGCTAATCAGTAATTTTATAAGAATAAAAGATAAAGCAAAACTAAAACAGCAAATATTCGAATCAGTTGTTTACCTAATTAATTTAAATGTTTTGATTGTCAGTCATCATATTGTACAGTTAGACTTCTTAGAGAAAAATTAAAAAAAGTTAATCTTTGTAACCTTTTTTTAGAGATTTTACTCTTAATAATAAATCTTAATTTTATGTATAACAATATTATTTATGGACAACTCATAATACTAAGTGCTTTAGCTGTTATTTTAATCGTTGTTTACTTATGGTTCAGACATAGAGAACGGTTAAAAATGATTAAACAGGGAATGCAAGTTTCTAATCCTGAATCGTTAGAATATTTAAAGCAAACATCTTTAAGAAATGGAATTTTTTTAATTTCAATGGGGTTTGGAGTTTTATTTACTAGAGTATTATCTATTTATTTTCCTTTTCTAAGTAATCTAATTAGCTATGTAGGGATATTTTCTATCACTGGAGGGATAGGAATGTTAATTTATTATAGAATTAACCTAAAAGATGATTAGTTAACTCGATATGGAGCGAGACTATATTAAACTAGCTAGAGAAGGTGATGAACAAGCACTTAATTTTTTAATTAATAAACATAGAAACTATGCATATTCCATAGCTTTAACAGTATGTAAAAAAGATCAGCTTGCTAAAGATATTGTTCAAGAAGCTTTTGTAAATGTTTTTATTTCAATTAAAAATTTTAGAAACGAATCTAAATTTTCTACTTGGCTGTATAAAATAGTTTATAGGGAAGCGGTTAAACAATCTAAAAATATACCGAAAACATTTGAAAATTATTCATCTGAGCCAATATATTTCGATAATGTAGAAAGAGATTTGTCAAATGAACAATTAGGAGAAATTTTAAAAAAAGCATTATATAAACTAAATGATAAAGAAAGAGTAATACTAGAATTATTTTACCTTAATGAAAAGAAAATCAAAGAGATAAAATCCATTACAGGGTTAAATGAAAAATACATAAAGGTACTACTGCACAGAGGTAGAAAATCTTTGAAATCAGTTATAGAAGAATCTTTTGGAAATGATTTAATAAACTTAATATGAAAGAGTATAAAATAAAAAAAATTCTTGATTTAGGCAAATTTGAAATTCTAGATCATAGTTTTAATTCAGAAACAATTAACCTAATTAAGCTCAAAAGCAAAAAGGGGGCTAAACAATCAAAATATCAGTTAAATGAAAGTGTAATTGTGTTTATTACAGTTATCGGTTTATTGCTATTATTTACTTTAATCATAATAAAATTCTCTTCTATAAAATTAGACAAAGAATTTTACAGTTCAATTGAAATTGTAATTGTCGGTGTATTTTTTCTTTCATTTAACATGATATTATCAAATATAATGGTTTTGAAGAAAAAATTTCATTAAAGCAAGTAAAATGGACAAATTTATTGAGCCAAATATTCTAAAAAGAAGGAAAAGAAAATTACTAATCAAATATATCTTTTCAACCCTTATATTATTAGTAATAATATTGATTCTTAAAAGTTATTTTAAAGAGTCTGTGGATAGGGATAATATATCTATTGACGTTGCAGAATATGGTTCTATGACTAATACAATTTCTACTATTGGAAATTTAAATCCTGAATTTGAAGAAGTTGTAATTAGCCCAGTGAATTCTACATTGAAAAGAGTAAATTTTTCAGAAGGAATAAAAGTAAATGATGGAGATACTATAATTATATTAAATACTGATGAATTGAAGAATAAAATACTAGATGAATATAACTTAATAGAGTTGGAAAAAAATAAAATTAATCAACTTAAATTAAATCTCAGAAAGAAAAGTAATGATTTAAGAGTTCAAGAAATTATAAAGTCATTAGAAATTGAAAATTTAGAATCAAATAAGGTTAATGCAGAAAAACTTTATAAAATTGGAGGAGGTACACAAAATGAAGTAAAAAAAATAGAGAATGAACTAAAAATATCCTTACTAGAAAAAGATAAATTAAAAAAAGAGATTTTTATATCTCTTAGTACCCAAAAATCCTCTTTAAAAGAAGCAAATATCTCATTAAAAATACATCAACAAGCTCTAAATAATTTAATTGAAAAACTAAATAAATCTTTTGTTCGTGCACCAAGGAAAGGTGTAATTACATATGTTTTCAATAATATAGGTGATAAAGTAAGTCAAGGTGATATTATTTTAAGAATAGCTGATTTAAGCAGTTACATGGTAAGAGCAACTATATCTGATTCTTATGCAGAAAAAATCCTTTTAGGTCAAGAAATTTTTATACAAATAGGCGAGCAAAAATATTATGGCAAAATATCTAGTATTAATCCAGAAATAAAGGACAACGAAATTTCATTTAATATAAAGTTAGATAAAACTTATGAAAAAATTTATAAACCTAAAATGCAAGTTGATGTCTATATAGTAACAAATAGAAAAGAGCATTCTCTTAGAGTACATAATGGAACATCATTTGTTGGATCAAAGTCAAATGAATTATATATAATGGATGGAGAAAATATTGCAAAGAAAACAAAAGTTGAAATAGGGTTGTCAAACAATGAATATGTAGAAATTAAAAAAGGTGTTAAACCAGGGGACAAAGTTATTATATCAGGGCTAGAAACAATTAGAAGAACAGATGAAATAAAAATTAATGACTAAATAAAAATATATGGCTTTCAGGTATTACATATTTTTTTGTCTATTTCTAATATTTAGCGATATATATTCTCAAAATTTAAACGAATTAAGTTTGTTCGACCTAATAGATTATGCTAAATCCAAGTCAATCCCAACATATCAAGCTAAAAACAAAAAACAAACAAAGTATTGGGAATATAAAAATTACCTAGCGAATTATAAACCACAGCTTATATTGGAAGGAGTTTTGCCATCCTACACGAAATCTTTTAAAGAAGTCACACAACCAGATGGTAATTTGAGCTTCGAATCTGTTTATTATAATTCATCATCTATTCAATTAAACTTAAAACAAAATATTGCCGCTACTGGGGGAACTTTATTTTTGAACTCCGAATTGCAACGATTTGACAATTTCTCAAATAATTCCAAACAATACAACGGGAAATTAATTTCAATAGGTTTTGATCAGCCATTATTCCAATATAATATTTTAAAATGGGACAATTTAATAGAACCTTTGAAATATGAAGAAAGCAAAAAAGAATATATAGAGGAAGTCGAGAATATCTCATATGTTATATCCACGCTTTATTTTGATGTGTTATTAAATCAAGAAAGTTTAAAAATAACAAAAACTAACTTAACAAATACACAAGAGATATTTAACATTGCAAAAACTAAGTTAAAATTAGGTGAAATTAGCAAAAATGAGATTCTTAAGCTTAAACTAGAATTATTAAAAAGTAAAAATCTATTAATGAAAATCAAAAGAGATCTTGAGATTTCAAAACTAAGTTTAAAATCTTACGTTGATATTGATGATGATAATACGTTTGGCATTCCATTTCCTAAATATTTAAAAGAATTACCAAAAGATTTGTTGTTAAAACAAGCAGCATTTAACAGGTCTAAAATGGTTACTTTCAAAAGAATGTTATTAGAAGGCAAAAGAGATATTGCTAAAGCACGCTCGGATAATGGCTTAAGAGTTGAATTAAAAGCTAATTTAGGTTTTTCTAACACTGCTACATCATTTAATAATCTATATTCAAATTCTCAACAAAATCAATCCTTACAATTAAGTTTTTACTTACCAATCTTAGATTGGGGGAGGTCAAAGTCTAAAGTAAAAGCAGCTATTGCAAATGAGGCTATTATTAAACGAACAGTTGAACAGGAAGAACAGAGTTTTAAAAGAGAAGTTTATACAGAAATTACACTTTTCAATTTAATAGTTACTCAAATAGATAATATAATTAAAGCTGATAAGATTGCGGAAGAAAAATATGAAATTGCCAAAAATACTTACAAACTTGGCAATATAAGTGTTACTGAACTGAGTATTGCGTTCTCTGAAAGATTTCAAGCTAAGAAAGATTTCATTGAAACAATAGGAAATTATTGGAAATCATATTATCTAATTAGAATGCTTACTCTGTATGATTTTGAAAATAATTTAAAAATATCAAATAATTAAAACTTGAGATTATGATAGAATTAAAAAATGTTAGCAAAATTTATCATACCGAAACAATTGAAACAACGGCAATAAATGATATTAGTCTAAAAATTAATAAAGGGGATTTTTTATCCATTACAGGACCGTCAGGCTCTGGTAAAAGTACATTATTAAATTTAATTGGTCTTTTAGATAGCCCTACAAGCGGTGATATAATTGTAAATAAAGAAAACATTAAAGGGCTAAAAGACAAAAAACTATCTAAACTAAGAAATAAGACAATAGGCTTTATATTTCAAAGTTATCACTTAATTGATGATTTAAATGTTATTGAGAATGTTGAATTACCTTTAATTTATCGTAAAATTTCAAAAAAGAAAAGAAAAGAAATGGCAGAATTAGCATTAGAAAAAGTTGGTTTAACTAACCGAAAGAAGCATTTTCCAAGACAATTATCCGGGGGTCAAAAACAACGAGTTGCAATAGCTCGTGCCATAGTGGGAAACCCAGCGATAATATTAGCCGATGAGCCGACTGGAAATTTAGATTCAAAAATGGGAGATAAAATTATGGGTTTATTAATAAAGCTTAATAAAATATATAAAACTACAATTATACTTGTTACACATAATCTAAGTCTAACCACACGTATAGAAAGAAATATAATAATAAAAGATGGTAACTTAATTAACTGAAAACTACAATTATGCTTATTAATTATTTTAAATTAGCAATTTCATCTATATTTTCAAATAAAACTTATTCCGCAATAGTGTTTTTTGGAATTACTTTTACTTTCATAATAATTATAATTCTAACATCAATATACGCGCAATTATTTGGAAATGTTTACCCTGAGAGCAAAAATGGGAAGCCTTTGTATTTGACTGAAGTTATTGAAAAAAATACAAAAACTGGATATACTAAAATAGGTGGTGCTTCGCTGAGTTTTTCTGAAAATCTAAAGAAAAATATGAAAACTCCAAAAATGATTTCCATTATATCAAAAGGGAAAAGCATCAACTTTTATGTCAATGAAAAAAAAATTCCAACTATTATAAAGTTTACTGATGCCAATTTTTGGAAATCAACCTCATTTAAATTTAAAAAGGGGAGACCATATAATGAATCTGACTTTCAAGCAAATTCAAAGGTGATAATTATTACTGACAAATTTGAAAAAAGTTATTTTGGTGGCGAAAATGGTTTAGGAAAAAAAATTAAAATGGTTGGTATTGAATATAAAGTCATTGGAATTGTTAAATCCGCTTCAAGTTTTAAAGAAATTCTTTATTCAAATATCTATATACCTAATCTAGACAATAAAAATAATACTTTTAATTCTCTAGTTGGCGATTATAGGTGTATTTTTATAGTTGATTCTAATAATAAGCTCCCTATTTTAAAACAAGAGTATTTTGATATAATAAATACAAAAAACAATATTTCCAACAATAAATTAGAGGTTTTATCAAATTTAGATACAGTATTAGAATCTTATACAAGGAATTTATTTGGTAATACTTATAATAATGGATTAACTAAATTTTATCCAATCTTAGCATTAGCGATAATCATTTTTTTATTTCTCCCTGCTATAAATTTAATTAATTTAATTCTCGCCCGAACTTCGGAAAGAAATATTGAAATTGCAGTTAGAAAATCATTTGGAGCTTCTTCAAAACAAATATTATCACAATTTATTTTTGAAAATATAGTAATTAATATTATTGGACTCTTGATTTCAATTATTTTATCCTTAATTATAATTAAAATCCTGGACTTTTTATTTTTCGAAAATATTAACCTTTCAATTAATGGATTTGTGTTGTTTGTTATTCTTATTATTAGCTTATTTTTTGCTATTATTACTGGGTTAATCCCTGCTAGGAAATTGTCCAAAATTAATCCAATAGAGATTTTACAAAATAATTAAAATTGATTACCATGAATTTACTATATAACTTTAAGTTTTTAGTTAGAAATAAGAAGAGAAATATACTGTTATTAGTTCAGCTTACATTTTCTTTCATAATTATTTTTACCTTGCTTGTTGCATTACTAAATACATTCAAAGGATTTAATAGTACAAAAAATTTAAATAAGAAAAATATATTAATTGGAACAATTAATTTTAATGGAAAAGACTTCACTAGCAAAAGGGAATTAATAAAACATAACCTTAAAAATAATAAATTCATATCTAAATTTGCACTTTGTTCGGAAGATGCACCATATAGTAAATATAGAGTACTAAATGTCGCCGAATATGATAATCGTGTTAGAAATGTAGATATCATAACTACTTCTTCTGACTATTTTGATATTTTAGATTTAAATTTTATTAGTGGATTTAAATTCAATAATAATAATCTCAATGATATTGTAATAACGAAATCACTGTCAGACTATTGGTTTAAAAATGAATCACCTATTAAAAAACAAATCTCATTGTTTTCAGGTAAAAATAAAAGAAGTTTTAGAATAGTTGGCGTAATTGAAGATTATAAACATTATAGTGATTACAATGTCCTATCCTATGGAATTTTTAAGCCAATAAAGAATAATGACTACATTAATGAAATAATTATTAAAGTACATCCTAATATTCATAATTATGCATTTGAAAGTAATTTGAAGGATATTATATTTAATATTGATAAAAATTGGAGATTTAAAATTTTAGATTTAGAAGAAAGAAGTAAAATACGTAACAACAACATTACTATCCCATTACTGATCTTTTTCTTAATAGTTGTGTTTTTGATTATTAATGTGATTTTAGGAATTTCTGGATTGCTTTCGATGAATATTAGAAAACGATTCAAAGAAATTGGGATTCGAAGGGCTATTGGATCAACTCGAAACAATATTTACTGGTTAATTACTTTAGATATTACAATAATAAGTACAATCGGGATAATAATCGGGATAATAATTATAAATATTTTACCAATAACACAAATATTTAGCTCTTCCGAACAAACTAATATCAAATCGTTTTTCTTTTCAATTTTACTTTTATATATTATTGGTCTATTAGCATCCATAATTCCTAGTTTAAAAGCTACAAATGTAAATCCACAGAATGTTCTTCGATAGTAAACCTAAAATATCAAAATTAGCAGTCGTCTTAAAATAAGGGAGTAAATTTTATGAACTATGAACTACCCCCAATTCTTAGAACAGTTTTTGAAAATAATCCATAGAAAAACAATAATTTTATTTTAGAGAAATCCCTTTTCTTTTGCTTTAAGTATTAATTCCCTATCAGAATTTGACTTAGTTTCAAACAACTCTTTTAAACGGCGACGACGTTTTTCAATACCAGCAATTGATAAGGGAATTAATTCTGTCAAATCTTTCAACTTAGTGCCAATAGATAACTCATAAAGCAATTGTCTATCAATTTTATCTAGGAATAAATTAGTAGATACCTGCTTTCGAAGTAGTTTAATAACGGTTATGCTATAATATGGGATACCTTTAATCACAGCTAGAATTGCTGTAATTAATTCTTTAGATGTTATATCATTTTTTACTAAAAATCCATCAGGATTTATACTCTTAAAAATACTATGTATCCTATAATTATCATTAAATGTTGTTGAAATAATAATTTTTGAATCAGGTAATAATTCTCTTATTTTAATCCCTAAGTCTTCACCAGACAAAATTTTAAGAACGTTATATGATGGCAACCTAATATCTAAAAAAATAATATCAATCCCTCTTTTTTTTGAGGCATCATTAATTTTTTGAAATGCCAATTCGCAATTATCGGCCATATCAATCTTAAAATCTAAAAGTTTATTTATTAAACCAACCTCTTTTAAGGCACTTTTGTAAGCCTCAGAAATTAAAGGATGGTCATCTATAATTAAAACTGAATATTTTCGTGCCATGATGAGCCCCCCGTATTTTATTGGATAGTTTCTGTATTAAAATAAGTTTCCAATTCATCTTTATTTAGCAACTATTTGTTGTTTAATAAGTTACATTTTAATAGATATTTGACTATTAATACCTTGGTTTCTACTTTGAATATTGTAAAAATAGAAATAATTTTTCGTTTTCCTTTCTAGAACCTAACGCAATACATTTAGAAAAAAAATTATTTTTTAGAATCTATGACTCTTAAAAACTGTCTATTCCACAATAATTAGTATTCTTTATTTCTATTACTCCATCAAATAACAATATTGTTGAAACAAAATTTCTCTTTTCCATAAATTAATTTGTCGAACTAATTTATGAAGAGTTATAAATTTAATTAAAAATATTGAGTTATACACTTAAACGGCGTTCATATTATAATTGATAATCAATAAGTTATAGTCACATATATTCTAAAATAATCTATTCTTTGCAGTTGAATTAAGGTTAAATTAATTTTAAAAATTATAACCAGCTGAAAATAAACAAACTAAAAAAATATTTCACGTTCTTTAAACGAATAACTCAATAAAAATATTTTTCCCCATTTTTGTATGTGAAACTTAATGAAGTTGAACTTAAAATTACAAGTAGTAATTATAGGAAACTAATGAAGAATAAAAGTTTTAGTGAAAGTACATAATCTGTGAGCATAACACCTCTATTTTATAGGAAAAATTAATTTAAAAGAAATGAAGTTTCAGTTAATGCTTTGTTCATAATTTCTACATTCTCAATATAAGTTTTGGTAAAAGGAATTATATATATATTTCTTTTTACTGTACATAATAGTTTTCCAAAATTAATTCTAGAAACATAATTGCTATTTATAATATAACTTTTATGAATTCTTAAAAAGTTATCAGGCAATAATTTTTCAAAAATCTTAAGTGTTTTAAACGCATTAATACAATTCCCATCTTTCATATAGAAATCAGTAGTATTATTATCCGCTTTTAAAAAAAGAACTTCTTTTGTATCTAAATATTGAAAATCTTTATATGATTTTAAGCAAATTGTACTCCTAGATTTAATTTTGTTTTTTTTTTGAAATTTTAAAATTGTCTTTCTTATTTCTAACTCTATCAAAGGCTTAATAAGTGAGTCGAAAAATCCATTTTTTATGGCTTTATAAGCTTTCTCTAATGAAGATGATAATGCAATAAATTCTAATGAAGCATCTTGAAGTTGATTTACCTCATTTAAAAACTGAAAAGGGTTAATAATTATATTGTCAATATTAAAAAAAATTATATTAGGTGTTTTTTTTAATATAAGATTTAGTGATTTATTATAATCAGATATAATACCAAGGCAATTATACTCAGGAAAATCTTTTAAAACTTTCTTAATAGAGTTAATTGTACTGTTATCATTTTCTATTATTAAATAAGCTCCCACTTTACCCCACTAAAATTAAAATGCAATATAACTTAATTCTTATAAATTTAGTAAAGATAATCCTTACTATAAATAAGGAATATTTATTAATTTAAGTATTTTTCATTTATTTAATCAGAGTTTCTCAATTTCTTTCTAGACGAACATGGATTTCCTTCGTGAGCTATTTCCTAACTTTCAGTCCCCCCCCCGCTCCCGCTAATTTACAATTAGTGGCGTAAGTGCTAAGAAAAGCATGTTGTTACCACAAGTTGCAAACTTGCGGCAGCGTAACTAAAGAAACTTTGTATACAAAAAGCGTTTAAAAACTTGCTATAGTTATTTTTACTATATTAGTTGCATGAGTAGAAACTATAAACCCGCTGGCGCGGAAATATTTTCCGTGCCTAAATAAATATAGAGACGAGTATAAGAGATTGTACTCGTTTTTTTAAGCAATAGATTTAAATTTAATGACCTTACTAAAATTGTCAATATTCTAAAAAATTAGTATCTTTAACACGCTGTAAATAAGGATCCCTACACACGAAAAATTTTGTTTTATGAAAGTGCAAACTAGAAACGACGCTATTTAT